>Ga0207996_1000391_pt1 | contig 39979 bp, 33 predicted proteins | sample AntAceMetag02UKG_FD_184773 | JGI IMG/M metagenome (GOLD analysis project Ga0207996, IMG submission 184773) | Saline lake microbial communities from Ace Lake, Antarctica - Antarctic Ace Lake Metagenome 02UKG (SPAdes) (version 2) | ecosystem: Environmental > Aquatic > Non-marine Saline and...
AATGGAATCGCGTACTGGTGGCCGGGCGTTCAATGTGTAGATCAGATCAGTTCTGGTGTTTGTTTCTGTTTCTTCCATGTCTAAATTCCTCCCACTCCAAAAAAATGGTTTTTCAGGATAGTGTCAAAATAAAACTTTCTATCACGTATCCACCGGAAAAAAATAATTCCGATGACACGGTAGGGGGTGACTTCTTCTCACTACTCAGCACTCACTGCTGCAAAGCAGCATAATTCCCCTCTGCATGCAGAAGTCATTTTTGACAATTATCAGTTTAGGTTTGATCTTAGGAATTACTTGTCGTAACCCCTCTGCATGCAGAAGTCATTTTTGACATTATTACTGACAAGGAAAGTAAAGGGTTGTTGTCGTAACCCCTCTGCATGCAGAAGTCATTTTCGACAGTGTTGCAAATGAATTCTATCCACTTCTATGAACTTATAAGTATCATTCCTGCCGGTAGATCATTTTCAACGGTTATACTTGGGATAACTTCAAAGACTGGATGTCGTAACCCCTCTGCATGCAGAAGTCATTTTCGACAGGATTTTGATAACACACCCAACTGTCAAGACAACAACAAGTCGTAACCCCTCTGCATACAGAAGTCATTTTAGGCAGTGCAGCAAATGAATTCTAGCCACTTCTATGAAATTATAATTATCCTACCTTATGCCAGTTCTTTCGCAAATATCTGTTCTCAGTATGCAATCTATGATTGCAAATAGATAATTACTATTGAGAAAATTAATGTCAACAATAAAATAGAAATTGCGACTTACGGTGATTCCATTCAAAATTCAAAATCATTAATTCATATTTATAATCAAGCCCCTCTGCATGCAGAAGTCATTTTCGACTCCAGTATATGGGAAATCCCTCTCAGAAATACCGAATCGTCGTAACCCTTCTGCTAGCAAAAGGTCATTTCGACAAGTTAAGAAGTAAGTTAAGAAGCATGAACTAAAATGTCGTAACCGCTCTGCTAGTAAAAGGTCATTTCGACTTTAACAGCTCTACAGTCCTCAGAAGTGAGGATTAAAGTCGTAACCCCTCTGCTAGCAAAAGGTCATTTCGACTTGGCAGACAAATTCAATCAGTTCCGAGTATATGTAACGTCGTAACCCCTCTGCTAGCAAAAGGTCATTTCTACCTTTCATTACAATTCAAGGTGCGGATAACCCTTGGTTGTCGTAACCCCTCTGCTAGCAAAAGGTCATTTCGACAAAAAAGGAAACTTTTATTATGCAGAAATATCTGCGTCGTAACCCCTCTGCTAGCAAAAGGTCATTTCGACTTATTCCACAAAAACATTATGTAGAAAGTGATATATAGTCGTAACCCCTCTGCTAGCAAAAGGTCATTTCGACGTTCTGTCGTTGTCTTCCGTCATTACTTTGATGTGTCGTAACCCCTCTGCTAGCAAAAGGTCATTTCGACTAGGGTTTATTTATTTAAAGTTTATAGGTTATCCTACAAGTAGTCGTAACCCCTCTGCTAGCAAAAGGTCATTTCGACTATCTTGTCTGATTCTGTGGGAGTTGAAATCGTCGTAACCCGTCTGCTAGCAAAAGGTCATTTTCGACCTTATCAATGGATAAGTATCAGACAGAGATAGATGTGAAATTCCAAACATCCCCTTCTGTCTCATATACACCATCTGATTCTACTATCTTCCAATAAGATACTGTCTCATATTGTAATGACTCCGGATTATAACTTGTCCCACTCTGAATCGGTGAAGAAGATTAAGGGTTAGTCGTATCCCCTCCGCATGCAGAAGTCATTTTCGACCGTCACCAAAGTCATAGAGTTATTCAGGAGCATGAAGTCGTAACCCCTCTGCATACAGAAGTCATTTTCGACATAGTCCATGAATGGATGGGGTCGGGTGGCTGGAATAGGTCGTAACCCCTCTGCATGCAGAAGTCATTTTTTACATTGATGTAAATGAATTCTAACCACATCTATGAGATTATAATCACCTCTTTTCTGCCTTACTTCTGGTTCTTTCGCAAATATCTGTTCTCAGTATGCAATCAAAGATTGCTGATATATAATCATAAATGCATAAATTACTGTCAATCCAAAAAAAGGAAATTGCGACTTACGGTGATTTCATTCAAAATTCAAAATCAATAATTCATAATTACAATCAAGCTCCCCTGCATGCAGAAGTCATTTTCGACAATATCATCAGAAAAAGTAGAGCTGGAATGCTGGGTCGTAACCCCTCTGAATGCAGAAGTCATTTTCGACTGATTGATGTTGGAAAGATTCACTGCAAGGTAACGTCGTAACCCCTCCGCATGCAGAAATCATTCTCGATTCAGTCCATCCTTCAATCAGTCATAAATCCCTCTGCAGGCAGAAGTCATTTTTAAAACTGTTCTGAAAATGAATTCTATCCACTTCTATGCAATTATAAATATCCAACCTTATGCTAGGTCAATTTATTCAGAGTGATCTATTATCTCTGTTTTGGAGATAGTGTATTCCAGAAAATTTAAAGAGCTTGTTTGAGAAAACTCCTGAGTTTTATCATTGTTGAGTTTTAGCCCAAGTTGTTGAAGCATAAATGAGATTTTTTCCATGACTATCTGTTTTTCAATATCTCTACCGATAATGACCATATCATCGGCAGATCTGATGAGTTTAAGCTGTTTTTGATTTCTAAACCATCTATCAAATGCCAGCATGGCAAGATTTGAAAGCAGGGGAGAAAGTGTATTATCCTGAAGGTAGTCTATTTTATAATAAATATCTATCAGGTAGATTATTACTGGCTCTACAGACAAAGACTTGAGTATCAGCAATAATTTGGCATGAGAAACGGAATCCAGGAAAGAATCTATACTCTGTTTTATACCCCAGGAAAATCCTTTGTCTAATTCTTTTTTTAGTTTTGCTTGAGCCTGATGATAACTATATCCTTTGTGATATGAATAGCAATTGGAGCTTATCAATTGTGCAAATAGTTTAGCAATATGATCTGTCAGTAAAGCTAATATGAGTTTATCTTTCTGAAGATATGCAGTAGTTATAAATCCACCATTCTTTGTTTTAGAATTTTCTGGTAATCCGGGTCTATAACTCATTTGATATATTTGAGCACTCATTTGCCTTAAATATTCGGGATGCTCAAGTAAATCTTTTGCTGTCATATCACTGCCGGGTTCATTATTATCAGTCATTTCCTGTAATTTTGTCATTAATGATGAAAACGAAAATAATCCATTTTTACCATCAACATTTGTAAGAAACGGATGGGGATACTCTTCTATATAATAAAAACCAAACCCTAAACAGCGATTTTTACCCAACCCGCAAAATTGCCCGAAATGGAGTAATTGTAAGATTTCCTGAGAAAATTTACCTTTGATAGTAATACCGCCAATAATACCGCCGATAGTTTTTTTATAGGCAATATCTAACCAGAAAAAGGATTTATCTGAAAGACTAATCCCTTCAATATCCGGAACCGGCACATCTTGAAGCCGGGAAAGCCTTTCGATAAACTCCTTGAAATCAAAATGAAATGGATCAAAGAACCTGCCATCTGTTTTAACAGTCCTCTTCAAACGCAGGGGAGTAGCAAAAATGAGTGTCAATCTGGTGACTTCATCAGCAATGATCTGTTTATGTAACTCAGGTTTAAATTCGAAACTGCTGTAATCAACTAAACGAATAGTCTTATCTATAATGAAATGACATTTCTCAGCTTCTATCTCAACTGATTTCTCCTTATTCAAAACCCATTTCTTAAAAATATCTTCGCCCTGTTCATTAGTTGCAATATTTACTGTTAGAAAATCACCTGGATTTATATCTATCCTATTAGCCAATGGAATCACACAAAATTCCAGTTCAGGCATTGATAAAGCCGTATATTGCCGGAATTGAATTCGAAAAAAAGCACTCCAGTGAATTCCAGTATAAAGCGGGAGTCCCTTGATGTCCCTCAATACCTGGAATTTTAACTGATGCCAGTATTTGTAATAATTCATCTATAAGAATTAATATGCTAAAGCATTTTATTCTTTATTATCTAAGATGCGTTGAATAATAGATTCTCTATCTTTTTGCTTCTGTTTCCTTCTCTCCTTTTTATTAAAAAGAACCTCATTCTGATAAAGACTAAGAAATTTTTTCGCAATGATCTTTCTATCTTCTATGGGAAATTCCGATGGTGATTCATTTATGTATTCCTTAAACTTGTTGAATAATTCTTGAATGGCATTTTTTTCTATCTTCTTATCCAATTTGTTTTCGAGTTGTTTGAGGATTGATAAGTGGCTTTCATATTCTTCTTCTAATGATCTGTCAACTTCAGTGCAGTAATTTTTGAAAGTATCGTGATAAGAAGGAGCGTCTTTGAATCGACCATAGCCATTAGAGGTTTTTGCTCCCAATCCCTGGTTTTGCAGCATTTCAAAAAGTAATTCGTGCAAAGTATTATTACCAATTCTACTTGTTCTATTTATCAGCCAGAAATTGTAAATTGCATTATCAATAACAAGATATTTGATTGGATTTACTGTAAGCCTATCTTGAGGAAATTCCCTTCCTTGATAATATTCACTATAATGCGGAGTCATAATATCCTGAGAAAAATTGAATGTGTCAGGAAAAGCATCCATAAACATTACTTTACCAGCTGCTTCTTTATGTCCAAATATATTATGAAAGCTGATTTTGAATTCTTCAAAACTATTATCACTTTGTATATAATTAATAATAGATCGCTGAATACTATTTTGGGGTCTTGGTAATTGATCATTTGAGATGTTATCTTCCAGAATATTTTCCAGAAAAATTATTTCCTCAAAACCATCGGAAGAAATCCCTTGAGTAATTAAATTATACTGTTTTTTCAGGTAATAACTGCGAAGTGAACCTTTTATTACTGAGCCGGGTATAATTGGAATTCCGTTGATAAAACTAAGATAAATTGAAACTTCAGAGGGATGAGAATAGCCAATTCCTGTCAAAAGACGAGAAGTAAGAGATGCCGTTTTATATACAATATGAGCTGACTCAGTTTCATAGTAGAATTTAAAGATATTCATGTAATTGTCTACATTATGAGCAGTTTGACTAATACCTTTAAGAAGAGTGAAAACTTCATTCTTCCATCCTTTATCGTTATGGCCCTTATCAATATGTTTATAATAACGGTTCCACAATAAAGAGGCATTATCACTGCTTACAGATTCTCTAGTGCAAAATTTATCGTTAAATTCCTTAGGAAGATGCCAGTTTGTCATCGTTATCTCCTTATTTTAATCCATCTGCATATCTTCGTAGCCAGTTAAAGAGACTGAGTAGTTCATAAGTTACTAATCTATACTCGTTGGAATTCATTTGGGGGATAACATCATTAAGTTTTATATCTGGTTGCAGTAAGAATACTTTTGAACCGATTTCTTCTTGAAACCACTTATTTACCTGTTCTTTAATGATCTCATAAGCCCCACCTTTAATATTTACAAAGGCAATAGTCAGCCCTAAACCATTGGTTTTAAGCATCATGGGGATTTTCTTCACATAAGAAACATAATCTGAGTATGTAATTGAGCCATTACTTTTAGCATCTTCAGCACACTGAAGGCAATATTTCGCTCTTCCCTGATCAAAAAGTGCTCTATTAATCGGCATTATTGCCTCCCAGCCAACTTGTCTGGCATATTCCTTTGCCGATTGTCATATTACCTCCTATCTGGAAGTAAGCTGGCAATTTATTACGGAAGAATTCCATTACTGCATTAGCTTCATCAGGATCATCACCACAAAATTTCTGCTTGATTTCCGGGTAGTGAAAAATAGTACTTGCCATCACTATTGAATAGAGTATTGAGTTTTCAGGCAAATATTCTTCATTAAATAAGGCTCCTTTTTTTACAGTGCCTAATAAATTATCTATTTTGGTTCTGGTAATAACTTCTGTAGAAAGAACAACGAAGTCTCTAAAATCGTCATCTGGGATAATTATCAGTTTCTCGTTAAGATCTATTATGCTAAAAATACTTAGGTAATCTTCAAGTGCTCCTATCATAGTTTCATCTACGATAGTTACAGTATCATAGGCATATTCCTCCAAGAAGACCGTGTTATCACTAACATGAAGGCTACAAGTATCAGTTACATAAGCTGTAGGTTGAGAATTAAAATTCAGTTCTGGCAATTCCCTGCCGGTTAAACCTATATCACTGCGAAACCTTTTAAGCACAGCAGGACAGGTAGCAAAAGCATAAACTCCTTTCATGGATCGAATTGGGAAAAATAAAATCCGTGCATCACTTACAGCTAATGATCCGCTATATTGAGTCCTGTCACCAAGTAATGTTTGAACCTCTTTTGCTGCTGGCGCATCAGCATCATATCCAAATAAGAGGTGAAGAGATTGATGGTAAGAAAGTCTATCAGGATCAGGATCCTCTATAATTTGAATATTTTCAAATGCTTCTCTAAGAGCTCCCTTAAGACTTGAACCTTCAATTTTGGGGTATTCTGTATGCCTTTCTCTTTGAATAGGCAGGTCAATAACTCCCAGATCATTACCACTTCCAGCATGGAGTGGCGTTTTTACTTCAAAAAAAAGCAAATCTGATTTCTTATACATTATTCCTCCAATATTTCTATTAGTTTGATATCATTGCTAATAAATTTATCTAAAATATGCCTGTCACGTTTATGGACAAGGTCTATTTCAATTTTAAATATTCGAATTGGGACACTTTTTAAAGAAGATGCTAAGTTCTTTTTTAAACTTTTAATGTCGTTATGTAATCTTTTTTTATAATCCCCATAAAAAGAATACAGGATCAAATGCATCTCATGTAATTTTGATTCATCTGGTATTGTTTGAATTTGTCTTGATAATTGCTTTACAAGATTATTTCTTCTATCCTTTGAATCGAGGGCTAAAGCTGATTTACATTCAGCTATAATAAATTTTTGATTTGGTGTCCCCTTTAAAGCTTTTTCATCCTCTAAATATTTAATTTTGCTGTTTGAGAAAATAAAATCTAATTCACAAAGAGATTTGTCTTTGAGCTTTATCTCAATGCTGTGAATAAACATCTTAAAGTATCCATTATACCTATCTTCACATGGGTTTTGGGTAAAGTATTCCATAAGTTTCAATTCAACCATTTTACCAATCAATTTTGTGGCAACCTCAACGTTATTTTCCACATATTTGATAAAACCATCACCAAACTTACTGATGTCAATCCTATTATTCCTTATTTTTATTAATTTATTTGCCAGTAACAGGTTGCGTTCTTGTTCTGAAATAGAATTTCCACTTCTTATTGCCGCTAAACCTGGATAAAGCTGTTCAGCTTTGATCCAATCCATTTGTATCGGAAATTGTGGTATATAAATTATCTCTTCCGACTCCTTATATTTATAAAATAATGTAAACCCATATAGTTGCGCGATAATGGTTATCATGGGAGTAATACCCTTGTACCCTCCAGTAATATTAATATAAATCTCATCTTTCTTAAGATCACTGCCTTCCAAGATAGTATTTATTTCCGAAAAAAGATTCTCAAATCCTGTATCTATGGCTTCATTCTGATTAATTACCTGTAAACCTGGAACAATAACTGTCTTTACATTCTTGATCCATTCTTCCTTAATTATTGAATTATGGATTATCCCGGAAGCTAAATTACAGATCGGCGTATCAGTGACAATCAGATAGATAAGCATTTCAGGATTTTCATGCTCATGATAAAAGCACTTTAGACTATGCAGTTCTGCTGAAGCTGACCAGTTTAAATTTCCGTCTTGATTTATTATCCATTTATTGATTTCATTCTCTAATTCATCTTTTATCGTTTTTATAATAGCTTCATTTTTTGCAGTCTCAAGTTGATTACAATAATTAATTATTGATTTACTCTTACTTTCAATTTCCTCAATCGCATTGGAAAATATTGAAGTCCCGACAGTAGTAATAACTTTAATCATTTACAGCACCCACCATTGTCATTCCATAGCCTTCCTTTTCATAGAAATCAGTATGTTTCTGAAAATGAAATTGATCTATAACATCCTCCCACTTACCTTCAAGTAATTCAAAATAGTAAACTGATCCTGCAGGAATAGCCTTAAACATGGGTTTTGGTCTTTTTTTCACCAGATCCCAACCACCTATACATGAATATTTCCCAACAGCCGCTGTAAGCAGCTTTAATTTTAATTTATTTCCATTTTTTGTATGAAAATTTACCTCAAAATTATCATCAAAATTAAACGGAAGCCAGCCATTATTAAATATTGCAGGACTTAAGTATATCAGCTTAAATTTATTACAATCTTTTTTAATCAATGTTTCCTTTTCATTATATGTGTCATTATAATCACTCTCGGTCCAGGCAGCAGTTTTTCCTTCGGCTCCTAATGATAGAATTCCTTTATTTGATATAGATAATCCTTTGAATTTTATTACAATGTCCAGCTTATGTGGTCTGTTCATCTTCACTTGATATAATTGAGCCTCTTTACTGCTGTGACTCCAGCGATCACGGGCAATACCAGTTTTAGGTTCATAGGTGATGTAATTATCCAATCGATATCCTTTAATGTTATTTAGTTCTCCTATGCTTATTTTGTAATAATCTAAATCTGAGATAAATAAATTATCCATCTCAATCACTTCTAAATCATCCGTTGAAAACATGTAGCTTAGACCAAGATTATTATTACCCTTATTCTTGATAATTTTAAATGAATGCAGTTCTGGTTCTATTTTTCTCTTGTCAGTAAAATACATATCCAGGCTGGCTGGATAACAGAATATTCCACCAAGATCGTAATATATCCACTCAATTTCTAAATCTGTTGTTATATCTTTAATTTTCCCCTTGCCCTTGATAAATTGACGAAATTCATCAGGATGTTCACTCCAGTAAACACCTCTGAGTGCACCATAAAGGGTTGATGGAGTGGGAGGAAAGAAACCCTCAGCTATCGTTTCTGAACCTGCATTAAATGGTTTACCCCCTTTAAAGAATAATGTATCAACAGCTTTGATTTTGATTAACATCACTTCTCTCCTCTAAGTTATTTGAATTGCGACAAATAAATTTTAGAATATTAATTATGGAAATGAAATTACTAAATCTTAATTTCTCCATGCTTTGCTGTTCAAGAGTTTCAGTAACATAATATTCCAGCAGTTTAATCAGTTCTTTTGCAAAACAAAGGCATTTATTACTCTTGTCTTTTGGATTTCCTAAATATGATCTTTTAATAGTTCTATCCAGCTCAGGTTTAAGTAAATTAATATCAATTTCCTCCAAATGATTTAAAAAAGCAAATTCCCGGTCAATTATATTTAGATAATTATATGAGAAATTTTCCTTCTGGGCAATTCTGATCTTTTCCAATATCATCATAGTTTCATCTGTATTTATATTCCAGGGTAAATTAGTTGTTGTAATTTCACCAGAATGTTTAAGGACTGTCATATTCAGGCAATTTTTGGCTTGTCGATAAGTTTTTGCAGCTTTTTCTGCTTGATGAATGTGAGTTATCACATCTGAAAGTGGATGCTTATAATGAGCAACCACAACCCCACCACTCAAAGTAATTTCTTTTGATGTTTTAAGGTATTCCTGTATGTTATCACTTACGATATTTTTGAATGCTTTCCTAATATCCTCTAACACCGGAAAGAGATAATCAAGATTTATAAATGCCAAAAGATCATCCCCACCAGCATAGACAACTCTACCTTTTTCATTTTGTACAATTTCATACAATTTTTCAGAAAATTTACCCATGCTGCTACTCAATTCATGCAGGTATTTTTCCAAATTTTCGTCTTCTTTAATATATTCACCACTCATCCACTTTCCCATGTTGTCTCCATCCAACATTAAAAGGGCATAATAACTATTTATATTATATTTATCACCAAGAAACTTTTTTATTGTCCTCAGCTCCTGATTCATATTATTTAGTTCTAGGTTTATATTTTGAGGATCAATATTAAGATACCTGGATAGATAACCCGAAGTAAGATTTTCTTCATGTAATAATTGGCAATCATATTCAAGTACTCGATATACGTTCAATTCACTATCCTTTATAGCATTTATAGCTGTTGCAGCAGAAATTTCTGCTACAGAAGGAAAACCACTCCCTACTTTAAGACCTTTCTTTCTTTTATGATAGCAAACTGAGCATAAACCTTCACCAGGATTAAGAAAAGTTTTGGCTTCGTGATTGGTATTATTTTTGTGGTAAATAATTTGGTTTCGTTCTCCGCAAAGATTACATTTTCTACCTGCTTCACTTGTATTACAAAACTTCCTCAATTTTTTTACTGAAAGCAATTTCTGATGCATGCGAACAATATCTTGATGCTTTAAATCTTCCTTCTCCCTGTTCTCATATACCCAATATAAATTGAAAATCTCCTTTGTTTGTAGAGTACTTTGTGTATTTCTATTGTTTACTATATATATTTCATCTGAAATATTGAGCTGCAGGTTTTCTTCAATTTTAGTTAATGTGCCGTGCAAAGTTACTTCATCTGTTTCCACTTCAAGCATGATCATATTGGGTTTTGATTTTATTGTTACATCCGGTATTAGAATTTTACTTGTTGGCAATTCTTTTTTTAGCTGGTTCAATAAAAAATTCATCAATTCAGTTAAATATAAGCTCCCGGCAAATAAATCACTAGTTTTACGAGCTTGCTGGATATAGCTCTGAACTGGAGTTAAATTCATTAGCAGTATATAGTTTTTTAACATTTAAACCTCCATCAAATCAGGGCATAGGGCTAATAGATCACAAAATCTATTCATCTCAGATAGATACTCGTGTGGTTTATAAAAGTAATTATGTGGAAAATATATTAGATAACCACGTAAGGTATTATTATCTGGAACTATGCTCATATATAGGCTTTTTGCATGTCTTTTCAATCGTCTAACTCTACCAATTTGTTTAACCTTTTCCTTATCTTCCTGGTTAAGAGTATTAACCGGAAAACCTACATAAGCTCTTTTTTCATAATGATGTTGACTTTCAAAAATTCCATCTGTTCTTACTTTATAATAAGACTTTCCTATAATTCCAAGAGCTTTATTCCAGTTATCGAAAGTATTGTTAGTTTGAAATATTCGCACTTTCTCTGATACAGCTAAATAATCTGAAATATCATTTTCAGTTCTTAAATCTAATATCTCATTTTCAGTAACCAGATTATCATGAATTAAAAAGTGACCATATCCATTTCGAGATTTTGAACCAATGCCTCCAAGCAATCCTCCAATTTTTAAGTAATTTATTAATAATCTCAAATCTGCTTCCTTCAACTTCTGATTCCATAATTTTATAGTAAATCGTGATCCTGGAGGAATATATGAACTGAAAGTATGAGTTCCAAAATCATATCTTCCATAGGCTAAATAATCGAGCACATTTATTTCGGCATTGTGTGCTCCCTCAACTATATAACACTCATCAGCAGGTAATGCACTGTTAATTTTATTTATTGCGTCTTCCTGAATAATAATATCAAAAGGACTCTTTGAATTAGTATCTCCAAACAGTTCACTTTCTGCTTGTAATAAATTAGCCTTAGTTTTATTAGGATTGAAAACACGCCACCAGTAGCGCAACATACCCTTGATTGAAGCAGCCCTAATCTCTGGGGAATTTTGGTCTGTACCATAGCAGAACATTGGAGTTAACGCAGTACATCTTAGCTCTATCATTTTCATATTTACCTACTTTCTTATAATTAATTAGTTTTTAATACAGAAATCTTTGTGATAAAAACATTTCATATAGATACTCTTCCTATTATCTGCAAAGTAACCGAATAATTAACCCGAGATAAAATAAACTTTAAGATACACATTCATTCTTTACTATCAACGAAAAATCCCATACTGTAATCAGACAAAAACATAATGTATTCCATATGTTTAAGTAATATTATTTATTGTTTAGTCTGTCAAGTTTTTTTTAACTTCCTACATTAAACAAATATATATTTAAGATTATACCGTCTCTAAAACTATAAGTTAATCTGATTGGCATACTTTCATATTTATAACGTAAGATATCTGAGTATTTCCTTTTTTGTCACAAGTCATTGAAAAGTATACTAGTAAAATTTGGAGAAGTGTTATGAAAATAGAGTTCTTTATCTTATTTACAAACTATAATATATTGTAGCTGGAAGGAGCAGTTACTGTAGCATTGAAAAGCAAAATATATTCCTGTGTTCAGTTTTCATATCATTTAGATAACTATTGTGTTGTTTTTTCTGAAAAGATTAACATTATTGTATCAGGTCGATTTAACTCATTACAATGATTAAGAAAATACTCACTTGCAACGTAATTCGGCACTGGATTACTACCGATTAAAAGTATTAATAAATTCATATCTATTCCTTTAAATCATATTTCTGGTCAAAGAAGTATGCTTCCCTTCTTCATTATCAGGCTTTTTCACTATCATTACTTTGTTGCTGTGCATCTGGTGTATTCAGATTAGCAGTTTCATTCTGTTTACTGCATTCCCCTTTCTTAGTATCCTTCAAGGCAAAATAGCTATATATAAAGAACAACATTATGCAAAAACTCAGCAACTTATCTTTAAAAAATATACTTCCTTCGATGACAGTATCCACGGCAAAAGAGAAATAGAACATCTCTAATATCAAAAAAATCAACATCCCCTTTTTCAATTTACTAAATAGCTGCATAATCCAGCTTTTCCCTTCCGGTTTTTTAAATTCAAAAAAGTAAATGATTACAGCCCCTGCAAATAGGACGACAGTAATAAATTCAGGTCTTAATAAATTCTCCATATTTCCTCCTATATCTTTTCTGTTACAGCTTTATCTTCCCACAAAAGCTGTAAAAATACACCAATAAATAATGCTAATGGTGAAAGTAAAAGAATTGGCTCAGGATAAATATTTCCCCAAATACCCTCAAAGTGAGAATATTTAACCGAGGCATCTATTTGCAGTAGATTTTCCTTTACTATGTTTACCAGATTTTCACCAAAAATGTCACAGAATATAACTCCCAGCATCAAGGAATAAGAATATCCCCGCATCAATATCCGCAAGGCTTTGTAATGTATATTACCAATTCCCTTCACATTGCTCATCTCGATCAATAGATAAATGTATATTGCCAGCAACGGTATCAGGATTCTGCCAGTTATCATAAGCCAGTTACTATGGTCAACCTGCGAGATATTATATGATTGCCTATACAATCCCATCCACATTTCCTCTATCATCACGGCAAAATATCCTACAATTATACCTCCTGCCACACGCGGCATAAATACCTGTGTCTGATTCTTCCCGGACTTTATCTTGTGTACAAGCACAATACCCTCAGCAACAAATACTGCGTATAATGCCAGCAATGCAATGTTGGAAATATCTAAATCCCTGTATATAGGTAGCTTGAATCCTTCTATTCCCTCCCAAAATTGATGATTAATAAACGCAAGAGATAGGATTACTATCAACCCGCAAATTTCAGGTAATATTTTAAATACCTTTAACCAGAAAGGATGATTATAAAACTGATAGTATGCTGCTTTGTCTATATCATACCTGAGCATTAGCCAAGTTCTGGCTTTCTGGATTAATAAATCAAGTTTTTTACTGTCCATAGGATCGATTTGATCAACTGAATCCGGTTTCAAATCTATCAAATAACGTGTTATTTTATTTACTTCACCCTCTCTAATAAATGTTTTTGTATCTGTCTGATTCTCATTTTGGGTTTTATCAATAGTGGGATTTAAATCAAACCAATCCTGATTGTCATCATCCATGCATAGCTCTAGATAACTCTCTGCAGCAAACAATTTTTCTTTATTAATCTGTTTAACATTCAATCCCTTATAATAAACTTTCTCCAGTTTATTTTTTCTGGCTTTTGTAATTAATGAAAAGTACCTGAATTTCAGGTCTTTATTGCGCTCCATGTAAATGGGATCGAAGTTATCAAAAGTATTAGTGAACACAATCAACGACTTTATGAATAACAAGCTCACATAATTATCAATATATTTTGATATCTCAATAGAATCATATACAATCACCCTTAATTTTAAACTACTTTCTCTATCTTTTAACCACTCACTCCAGTCATATAATAGAGCTTCAATTTTATCAACACTGTGATGTTCCAATTCAATTTCTAATATATTTTTACTATTTTTCTTATCTTTCTTATCCTCGTATTTAAAATATCCATCTTTCCTAAAAAAAAGTTCTTCAAATCCTTCTACATTACAGTGGTAATTACCACCTTTAGGTTCAAAGAACTTCAAACTACATACATCCATTTGATTTAACATTTGTTTTTCTCTCAATATTTTCTGTTGCTGAAATGATATCTTCGCCATCTATCTGAAAACTGAGTATGCTTTCTCTGTTTTCATATAGATAACATATTATACATTTCTTTTTAAAGTCACCAATAATTCTTTCATTAAAAACTGTAATTAAAGGTATCATCGCTTTAAAACCACAAGTTATATTGATTATTACTTTTTCTATTGATTTATTTGTTAGTAATATTTCATTTAATATTGCAAAAGTATTATCAACTCCAGTTTTAACAAACTTTTTAGCATCTCCAACATCGATACCTTCTAAAATCTTGGTAGAAATATTGGACTCAAGAAATCCTAATTTATCTTGGATTAAAGTCCGATTTATCTCTGTAGCAATTAGACAACTAATTGAATGGGTAGATAATAAATAAATTAAATCACTCTCTGGATTAATTTGAATGTAATTATCTCTCTGCATTTGTTCCAAAGAATTTAGTTCTGCCGAAATATCTTTGGATGCGCCTACTTTTTGTTTTATAAGATTCACATAGCTGTTAACAAACTCTTTTACATCTTTATCATCAGCATGAAAATTCTCTATATCGGTTTTCTTAATTTCATTAAACCTGCAAAATAAATTATCATCTTTTCTAATGTGTTTATTAATAACCGAAATTCCCATAGGATTAATAATCAAATTCATAATACATACCTCCTGAATTGTATATGTTTAAATATATTGATTTTTTTAATAGACCCATCAACCTGCTTTGTCTCTTCTACAACCCGCCTTGTCGTGGCATAAACAGGTATCCTTTCGTTTTTCAAACACCAGGAGACTACAGCAAAGCTGACACCAAATTCACCCTGAACTAATACGTAATCTTTCTCAGATGTTTCCTCTTTCAAATACTCCAGAAACGGTTTAAGTAAAATAGTTATTTCACCTTCAGGTTTGATTTGACTCCATTGACTTAGCAATTCCTCCGGCAGTTTCACTACTTTTTCACATCCTAACTTTCCAAATATTTCTTCTTCCTGGTTAGTGGTTAACTTATGTGAAAAAAACAGATGCAATTTCCTTTCAGACATTTCTTTTCCTTAGTTTTTTTTCCCGACAAAACATCTTATCTCCCTATCATTTAATTCATATACAAATTGCTCTTGCTGGTTACCATCAACTCCCTCAATTACTTAATTAATACTATTATGAACCTTAAACTGTCATAACATCCATAATGTAAGGCATAACGTTTCCTTGGATACTTATATGATAAAGTATTATATATTTTTCATGTTACTTTATGTCAAATTCTTTTTTTCTTCTTTCTGGTTTCTATCTGGATGTGATGATCTTAAATGAACAACTAATACCATGGCTGTTTATACTTGGCACCAGTCATTGAAAAGTGTATCAGTAAATTTGGAAAAGAGCTATGAAAATGGAATTCTTATTTTTTTTACAAACTATAATATTTTGTACCCGGAAGGAGCTGTTACTGCAACTTTGAAGAGCAAAATATATTCCAGTGTCCTGTTTTCATGTTATTTAGTAACTGTTGTGTTTTTCTCCAGGATTATTTGGATTTATAGAAATGAAATTGCCCGGGAAGTCAAAATATAAAATATCTTCTATCCTGGGAATCTTACAAATATATTTTTCTGGCTGTGTGTCTTCTTGTTTTTTGAAATATTTCATTGGTTTATATGTCATAATCAGATGTAGAATATTCGGCTGGTAATGGTGGTGGGATTTACTGCAATTCTTAAGCAATCGGAGTTTAGAGAATGTGACGATTACGGGTAATTCGTCGGAATTTAGTGGCGGTGGTATTTACTGCACCTATTCTTCCAGTCCGAGTTTAGTGAACTGTATTTCTTGGAATAATTCACCCTAAGAAGTTGAATTTGGATTTAGTAGTAACCCGAATACAATAACAATAGCTTATTCTGATATTGATGGAGGATAGGAGGGAATAGTAACCAACAATAATGGTACAGTAAACTGGTTAGAAGGTAGGGGGTGACTTCTTCTCACTACTCAGCACTCACTGCTGCAAAGCAGCATAATTCGCCTCTGCATGCAGAAGTCATTTTCGACTTAGTCTCAAAATAAACTTCTGTATCCCTTGAATGCTTGCACCATATAGATATAGATATTTCATTGAGTTTCCTCGCTCAATTTTACCCTTTTCCACTCTTTCATGAGTAAGTTCCTGTTCCCGGATGCCCCTTCGAGCATTACTTCGATCTCGAAGACTTCATCTATCATATAATCTTCTACGCTGTCAAAAAAATCCAGTCCAAGGTATTGCAGAAATGTTACAATCCAACCGGCTAATCCTGATTCGTAGATAACAAGCCTGATCTTCACCCATTGATCTATTGGCAATAACGTGCCGCTTTGCAGCGAATTGCCTCCTGGAGATATATAACTATCCCCAAAGTAAATTATAGAAGTATTTGCCAGATCGCGGATATCATATCCAATTGAACTGCCAGGTCCATTCAGTAATACGATCGCAGAGCCTTGAATTGTTTCAGCTATCAGATGGAGATCAATGTTGCCTAATAAACCGCTCTGAGGTGAAATACTATAAACCTGATCATTATTATTGTCCTGTACTGTTACTTCAGTTACATTTTCACTTGTACAGCTTAAACTTATTAACAAAATTAGTAACCATAAAAATCTTAGATTCTTAATCAACATAGCTTATTCCTCCACATTAAACTTGCATCACCATAAAACTTAGTTTTCATTTATCAAATCACATTAGACTATACAACATAAAATTAATATACCATTTGTGGTTCAAAACTACTATTTGTCAAGTACTTCTTTTTGCTCCTTAAATCCAAACTGCAGAGATTTTATTTACTTCATAAGAAATCTTTTTAAGTTGATCTAAAGAGTGAAAGTCAATAGGAAGACTGCTCTGGCATAGTATTTGCTTTTTGCGATTGACAAAACGATAATCGAAGCTGTACTTCGAAATATCAATGCCACAATAAATAGTAGTAGATTCTACATTTTTAATCATTGTTTTCCTTAATATTTTTTTGGGGGAAAGAAAGTTCTGCTTCTATCCTACCTTCCGATTACTTGAGACTCTAGGCCTAATCAACCTATACGGATTGTAAGCAGGCGATATATTTTTCCTTGGGGTATTTAGTCATCCTGCTTACTTTCACCTTTAACTGCAACACTATTATATTTAATATTTCATGCAAAGATATTTTTAACTTATTTAACGTAGAAGGGAGTGATTTTTTTTCGCAAAAGTGCGAATTTGGCAAAATACTGGCATATATATAATGGGAAGGATATATGGTTTTCATCTGAGTAATTTGGTGAGAGTCCCTTTTCAAGGAGTTTTACATGTCCACTAGCAACTTTCACAATGTAAATGCCAATCGTATATTTGCTTGCGAACTGGCAGATGAGTTTGATTATGAAGATCTGTTAGAAAACCTGCGATCAGCTCTTTCTGAAGTTCCCGTAGATTATACTTTTGACGGAAATGATCCGCATGAACTTCGTAGTTATCCATCTCGGGTAATCACAGGTCTGGCTCTCAGCAAGAGCTATCAGAATTTCTCTGTTGATCTGGAGTTATCCATTATTATCCGTTCTGGCTATTATGCCGGTTGCAATCTGGACTGGGATCTGGTCTATAAGATTGAAGGCGAACCTGTCTTTGAGACGGAGTTTTATGAACCGATCAGGGATTATTCTGCCTGCTCGGAACGCATGGCACTCTATAAAAGCGAGTTAGCTCGTAAATGGGCAGAAAGAGCTGAGAGTAAGCTGATCAGGCAAGTAGAAGATATTTTTCGTCAGTTCAGTACCCCCTTGCGAGTAGCTGCCAGGTTTTCTAATGGGGAAACCATTCATGAGAAAGCAGGATAACGTCTTAATACTATTAATTAACTAGTAACCAATTAACCATTTGAGGGGCTTTTCAGCTCTATTTACAACAATAGAATAGTAGTGTTGTAACTATTTATCACTTTATTTAACAATTTAACCTAGGAGGACGCATGAAACTAATTCCACGCAACAGGCAGCTAGATCTGCGAGTGATTGATCATATCAAGTATGAAAATAATCGAAATGGTCTGGCAGGACATTCCCGCCGTAACCTGCGTACCATCGGTCAGCAGTATAATGACTATCTGGCTCGCAGTCGCCAGAAAGTCAGTGAACAGTCAATAGCAGATTTTCTGGTAGAGATTAAATACCAGCAGGCAGCCACTACCTGGAACCTTTCCCGCCAGAACCTGAAGAAGCTTATCAAGCACCAGCCTGGTATCAGAGAAAACTACCTGGGACGGATGATGGTAGATGAGATATTTTCTGAGATCAAGCCGGTCAAACAGGATAAGAAAGTACTTAAATATCTTAATTCTGGTCAGGTGCAGAATCTGATAGAAGGATCAGAACATACACTGGGTATGATCTTCGATTTTCTTTTCAAAACAGGCTGCCGCATCTCAGAACTGACCAGCATTAGATTAATGGATATAACACCTGCTGAGCAGGTAGAGATCAAACTTGTTGGTAAAGGCAATAAACAGAGGACGGTATTCATTGACCATCAGCTATATAAAGGCCTCAGACAAGAATTTCAAGGAGAGTACTATTTGTTTGAAAACAGCAGTCATCATCGATTGGATCGATCCAACCTCTATCGTAAAATCAAGGCAGCAGGTCAGGAAATACTGGGTCAGGAAATCCATCCCCACCTGTTGCGTCATTCCACAGCTAACTATCTTTTAAAGACCTGTCACAAGACAGCCAAATACGTAGCTGAATATCTTGGTCATGCCAATCCAGCCACGCTTCTGGAAATGTACATTCACGAACAGCCCGGCTCGGAAGTAGTGGATCTGTTTCAGCCCGAATTTGCCAGCAGTGTCTGATCAGGCTTTAAATATCAGGAGCAATTTTACCAGAGCCTGACTACTTTTTTTTACAACAACAAAATAAGGAGGAGATTATGCTAATCTGCCCAAAGCTGCAAAGAATTCTGCTTGTGTTACTAAGACATGTAGCAGAAGCTATCTGCCGAAACCTGGACACTATTTTTGGCCACAGAAGAGATTATTAATACTAAAACACTAAGATAGGAGTTTACCCGATGAAAACAACCCAAATGCCTCTTTTAAGCGAGATCCTAACAAGGATGGATAGTACTCATGATACTGAAAATCCCCGAGACCCACGTCGACACACAATTGCTTATTCAAACACGAGAACGATTATCAAATACATTGCCAGCGATGTGATATTATTGGCGTATGGATGTAATCCCGGCAATGGGATCGTGATCTTCAAAAAGAACCATGGTCTGATCGCCTATGGCTGCTATCTGGATAGTTTCCCCGCCGGAAAAGACTATCCCTGTTATCACTGGAAGAGTATGAGTATCGAAAAAGCCATTACCCGCATCAAGCTGGATATCTGGGATACTGCCGGATTTTTAGAAGAAGTAGATTTTATCGATGCTCCGGTAAATGAATGGCAGGAATTAGCCTGCGGTGAAATCGAATTTACTTCTTACAACAGCGGTAATATTAAGATCAGTGACTTTATGAGAACCTACAAAAAAATGATTTCCAGCTGTTTTTACTCCATTCTGAGATTGAAGTCCGGCAGATTACGGGTAGAAATTGACGGCAGTTATTGTCCTTACGAGCAACTTGCCGAAGCAATTCAGTTCTTTCGCTCCCAGACCGATAGCCGAGAAACTACGACAGGACAGTTACCAAGACTCTACTATTGGAGAAAAGTCCTTTCAGTATCAGACCTTGATGAAGAGATATTTCAGGAACTTAAAGTCCAGACAATTGTCCAGAAAATGAGCAAAGCTTTCTAAGGAATTATTATGGGCTATTTCAGCAATATGTCACTGGATATCTGTATAGATAAGATAGACGAGTTCAAGGGTCTTTTAGCTGAGGTGAAAATGAAAGTTTCTTCTGGAATAGCGGAGGACTGGGAGCAGGAACTTGATCTGCTGTTTCTTGATGACTACAATTGCCTGATTTGTGATGAATATTATGCGAAATGGTACTATGATCAGGTATGGCTGCTCCGGATTGCTTTGTTTGCAGCTGATGGTGAAGTGGAATTTACCGGAGAAGACGGAGAACGCTGGGGATATTATATCGAAAATCAGTCAGTATTTGTGATGAACTATCAAAGAGTCAAAGGTGATAAACTAACTGCGCCAGAGCAGTAAGAACCTTAAACAAGAATCTATTAACAATTGAAGCCGGAGCAATCCGGCATTTTTATTTATAAGGAGAAATAATGAGAGCTAAACAACTTAAAGAAGCTGTCAAATTTGCTATCAAAAATAAATATCCCCTTCTGATCAAGGGAGCACCTGGTATTGGTAAAACCGACATAGTAACACAAGCCTGCCAGGAAACAAACACAGAATTGATCCTTTCACATCCGGTCGTATCTGATCCCACCGACTTCAAGGGTCTGCCCTTTCCCGTGAAAGGAGAACACAAAGCAACATTTTTGCCATTTGGTGATCTGCTCCGGCTTATTGAAGCAACGAAACCGACTGCGTTTTTCCTTGATGACCTTGGTCAGGCTTGTGCTAGTGTACAAGCCAGTGCGATGAACTTATTGTTAGCGCGCAGGATCAATGGTCATAAAGTCTCTGAACATGTCGTATTCATGGCTGCTACTAACAGGAGACAGGATCGAGCTGGTGTGCAGGGAATTTTAGAACCGGTAAAGAGTCGATTTTCAGCTATTCTGGAACTGGATGTGGTAACCGATGACTGGGTGGAATGGGCAATTGAGAACGATATGCCAGTGGAACTGCTGGCTTTTATCAGATTCAGACCTAATATGCTGCATGATTTTACTCCAACAGCAGCTATCATCAACTCACCTAATCCCAGAACTATTGCCAATGTTGGCAAGATGATGAAGGCAGGTCTTCCTAAAGATGTGGAATACGAAATGATATCGGGCGCTGCCGGGGAAGGTTTTGCTGCCGAGTTTCTGGGTTTTTTAAAGATCTATCAGGACCTGCCTGATATTAAACAACTGATAGCAAGTCCTGATAAGATTGCCGTCCCTCGTGAACCATCTATGCTGTTTGCTATCTGCGGTGCTTTGAGTGCCAAAGCAAACAAAAAGAACTTTTCCCAAATAATCAGATATACTGAGCGAATGCCAGCGGAATTCCAGGTACTGCTGATCAAAGACACTATCAAAAGAAACAAGGTTTTGGCAAATACCGAAGAGTTTACCCAGTGGGCAGTCAAGCACTCTGATGTGATCTTGTAATAAGGAGGAAAAATGTCACTTAATGAAAAAGCTATGCTTGTCCATCTGAATATCAGTTTCTGGACAGCGAGAAAATATGACCGGAAAATATCCCGGGAAATAGAGATTCAATACAATGCAGACGAAGCAGGTAGATATAATAAGATACTCATTGCCAATGAATATTTGGCAAATATCAGAAAAATGGTCTCTGCTGCCCGGACATTCCATTATGAAAACACTCTTCCCTGGAATGATAATGGTGGAAGACTATTGCCGGCAGCCAATTATTTTAACTATGTGAAAGCAATGCAAAACCTGCAGGCTGATTTTGATAGAGAAACGGCTAATTTCATCAGAGTTTATCCTGACTTGAAAAATGAGGCAAAACTCAGATTGAATGGCATGTTCGACGAGGAAGACTATCCTGATATATCCACTCTGCGTACTAAATATGCGTTTTCAAGTCAGGTTACTCCTGTACCCGAAGCAGAGGACTTTCGGGTTAAGTTGAATGACAGTGAAGTTGATTCCATCAAGCAATCTATCGAGAGACAGGTTCAGAATTCAACCAGGGAAGCCATGAATGATCTCTGGAACCGGCTCTTTAGAGTAGTCAATCACATGGCAGAAAGGTTAGCAGATCCGGATAATAAGTTTAAGAACAGCCTGGTAGATAATATCGTTGATCTCTGTGACCTGCTGCCCCGGCTTAACATCACCAGCGATCCAAAGCTGGAAGATGCTCTGCTTGAAGTAAGACAGAAACTTACTGCTAATGATTCGCAAATTCTGAGAGATAATGATGTGGTCAGAACAAAAACTGCCGCAGAAGCTCAGAAGATACTCGATAAAATGAAACACTATCTGCCGGCAGCTTAGGAGAAAATATGGGTCAATACTACAAAATAATAAATCTTGATAAACAGGAATACCTCAGTCCTTATACTTTCAATAATGGTGCCAAGTTGATGGAATTCAGCTGTAGCAGAGCTGGTGTTTTAACAGCACTTGCTTTGCTGCTGGCAGATGGTAATGGTCGTGGAGGAGGTGATCTTCATTCTGCGAATCCAGTTATCGGATCCTGGGCAGGTGACCAGATCGTGATTGCCGGGGATTATGCTGATGACGAAAAGTTTCTGGGTAAAGAGCAGCTGGTTAAATACAAAATGCTGCAGGAAAACGAAAATGCCAATTTGTACTCTTATGCTGGGGAATATTTTAATGATATTTCAGAAAAGGCACTGGAAGCTATGCTGGATGATGAGTTTGTCTTTGATATATATAAAGAAGCAAATCTTCGCAGTCAGACAAAATCCGTGTTTGAAAGGGTTGTGCAGAAGAAAAAACAGCAGAATCTCCTCAAAGCTGAGGCAGGTTAGTTATGAATACCGAAAAGAAACTTATCAAAGCAAGAGCGGGGCTGGTTCTATCCAGTCCCTTCTTTGCATCAATTGCCCTTCATCTGAAACTGGAAGAAGATAAAAAGTGTGAAACTGCTTATACTGATTCCGTCATACTGGGCTATAATCCAGAATTCATTGAATCGCTATCCGATGCCGAAGTGAAAGCAGTTATCTGTCACGAAGTGCTCCACATTGCCATGCTGCATCCGTTCAGGAGAAATAACCGTGATCCAGAGAAATGGAACATTGCCTGTGATTATGCCATAAACCAGATTGTAAAGGATGCCGAATTTATACTGCCGCAGGGAGCTTTGCTGGATAGCAGATTCAAAGATATGGAATCTGAGGTTATTTACAGTAAACTTCCAGAAAAGACTCAGCTTCCAGCTAAGGCAGTTATGATTGGTGATGTGAAGGATTACAGGCAGGATATGAGTAACAAAGAATCACTTTCTGCAGCTCAACAGGAGAAGAACTGGAAGATAACCCTGACAAGTGCTGCTACTATTGCCAAAGCTCAGGGTAAGTTGCCGGGAGGATTAGACAGGATGATCCAGGAAGTACTGGCACCCAAGCTATCATGGCAGGAAATATTGTCGGGTTTTGTTACTCAGAATGCCAGGAATGATTATAACTGGAAACAACCTAATAAGAGATACATTCATTCAGGATTATATCTTCCCGATCTCAATGTTCCAGATCTGGGGACCATAGCAGTAATTATTGATACCAGCGGATCAGTATCACAAAAAGAACTGAGAATTTTCGCCTCAGAGCTGCGTGCAATACTAACTATCTATCCTGGAACTGAGATCGAAGTTATATATGTTGATACGAAAGTAGCACATACAGAAACTGTGAATATATACGATTTAGAGCTTCATGCCAAGGGTGGGGGTGGAACAGATTTCAAGCCTGGGTTTGAGTATATAGAAAATGAGCAGATTATACCGTCCTGCGTAATCTACTTCACTGATGGCTGGTGCAGGTCTTTCCCTCAACCACCGGAATTTCCAACATTGTGGGTATTGACTGATAGAACAGGCTTTTCTCTTCCTTTCGGGGAAGTGATTTACATCGAATGAGCAACGGGATTAAGTTCCCGTTGCTCTAGTTTCACTCTAATAAATTTTTAGCTATTAGCCAATTTGAATAATCTTGGAGAAAAGGCTTAGTGATGAAGAAGGCAATGAATAATCAAAAACACCTGAGAAAGGGATTAATTACTGACCTTGATATCGCAAAAATCTCTCAGGAGAACACAAATTCGGTTAAGATTCTATACTTCTTGAAAAGCTAAGTTGTTTGAGAGATTGGCGTGAAATCGAACAATCCCTTCCGCATGGATGTCAGAAATGGAAAAAATTTATTGACAGAGTATGAATTAAGAAAATAAAAGAGATTAATAAAATGTTGATGTTTATCAAGGTATAGTAAAGAAATAAATTCATGTGGAAATCGTATTAAGAAAAGATAAAATAGTATATTTTTCTGAGTAGTGTGTGAAATAGTAAATTTTCAGAAAAATAGAATCAGGAGGGGAATTTGTCATGAGAATACTAAAAGCATGTGTTTTATTTTTGTTTATATTTTTAACTGCACAAATTCAATGTGAATGTTTTGAATTGATTGAAGAAGATTATTCTAATAATTTTGTTTTGTTAGTTGACAAAAGTGGTAGTATGCAAAATAGTATTGATGATTTGAAAATGGGAGTTGAACACTTTATCAACAAAATGAAAAATAATGATAAAGGCCTGATAGTCAGTTTTTCAAGTTCAATTGAAATTCATGAAACATTTTCAAGCAATACTTCCACTTTGGTTAGATCATTAAGATCAATTGAAACGGGAGGGAATACCAGGTTATATGATGCTATTGTGAGAGCGACTTCTGAATTACAAAAACAGGATGGTAATAAAATTATTGTATATTTCACAGATGGGTACGATACGGGAAGTTTATTATCGCTAAGTGAAATTGAGAAGATAAATGTTTCAGAAGGGATTTATATATATGGAATTGGGATGGGCGATGTAAATGTGCAAGGCTTAACTCGTTTATCAAAAATAACTAACGGAGAATTTGTAATTTCCAATGACAGTAGTGATTTAAAAGATATTTACACTAATATTATAATGTCTTATAATAAAAAGTACCAAAATATGAAGGAAACATGCAAGGTTACTGTTTTATCAATCCCGGATAGAAAAAGAGTTACAATCAATGGTGTAGATTATGGTGAAACACCTTTGAATTTAGACTCATTTCAAACAGGTAAGAACAATGTTGCTGTTCAGTTTGCTAATGGCAAAGCAGGTTGCAGTTTTCTAACAAAATTAGGATATAGAACTATTATCACTTTGCGAGAAACTGATATTGGTAAAGATTTGATTGTAACTTCCAATTTGCCAGGAAGTTACGTTTTTATAGACAGTGTATATGTAGGAATAACAAGTTACAAGGTGCTCCGCGGTGTAACTATTCAGAAAATGTTTATCGATAAAGATCAACTATGTATCAAGGATTTAAGTGTTGGAAACCACAAACTTGAAATTATCGGAATCCCTGAAATAGAATGGGGAAGTGATCAGAAAAGAGAATTCAATATCGAAATTATGGAAGACGGACCAGGAGAATTGTGTATATATGTCCCAATTCTCAAAAGAAAAGATAATATCGTAACTAATATTGCTAATGTAAATGAAATCAAAACTTCTAATGATCCATTTGATGAATTGGATAAAGAAGTATTTGAAAAAACAGGAGTTAAAAATGAATAAAATTATTGTTATCGCTTTTATGATCATAATCTTAAGTGGATGCTCGGTGAATAAAAACCAGGATCCATTTTCGGAATTGTATGATGCTGTCGCTGATTTACAAGAATTAGGCACACCGGCAGTAGTTGTTGAATCACAATCGGCGAGAAGGGATATCTTGAGAGAAAATTTAGATGGTTTAGGTAAGGCTGCCTTAACTGCTCAATTAGAGGCAAAAGTGAGTAAGTTACAAAGAGGTTACCTTGAAGAAACTACCGATCTGGATGGAAGTGAAGTAAACGCGACATTCTTACAGGTATGGAAGGCAACTTCCAATAATATTATCACAGGATCCAGTATTTTTGGTAGTCCTATTATAATCAAGGAAAAGGGTCACTTTTCTGGTGCAGCTGTAATGTATATTAATCCCAAAATTTTTAATCAATCCTTTAATGATGGCTTGCAGGGACATAAGGAGTATACCAGATGGAGATCTTCAGAGGCTTTTAAAGAGCTTGAAAAAGAAGAGCAAAAATTCGAAGACTACAAAGAAAAGTACGAAAGTAAACGGTAGCAAAGTTAAACCCAAAGTCCATTACTGGGCTTTGGGTTATTATTTTTCTATTTGTTATTAATATGAAAGAGATGGTATGAATATAAGAAAATTGGTATACAAAAAAAATGATAGTAATATATCATATATATCTGTTAAAAATATTTTTGGTATATATTTAATACTGATAATCCATATGATATTAGCCACAGGATGCGCTTCAACTAGAAATACCGGAAAATTTGAAGAGATTGGGAGGGGATACCCACGATGGTTTATTTATCAGTCTGAGAATCCTGAATTAGTAGTAGGTTTTACTCGTAACGGCAAGGGTCTGCAGAGAGATGCTGAGATTAGATATTGTGGTTATCACAAAGGTTTTTCAATTCAGGGTGTATTGTATGTATATCCCAGTGGCGATTTCAATTTTTCTGACTATCATTTTTATTATGAGCAGCAAGAATTAGACGATTTAAGGGATAATTTAGAAATTTTAGATAAATTTTCAACTAATATATATAATGGTGATTATATTGCCTGCTATAGCAATAAAGGGAGTAATGTTGTTCCTGATAAAGAATGTATAATGTATTCTGAGCTGGTAAAACCCCAATGGGTTGAAAATTTTTCTAAGAATAGTGTTTTTTTAAGTAGCGGTTATTATTACGGAATCGGTCAATATCCATTTTGGGGAAATGAAAATGATTCCTGGATTACAGCAGAGGAAAAGGCAATAAAAAATATTGCAAGTTATATTGCCAATCAAGTAATAGATTCAAAAACTTACTTTAGATATAATGATGAAGAGACTTACGATCATGTTATTGGAATATATTTCAATCACAAATTAAAGGAAGTTTTGGTATGTGAAAGGTGGTTAGATTTGACAGAGAAAATGGCGTATGTTATGGTAAAGATAAAAACAGACAATATTGAGTATGAATACAAGTAGAACAACCTTAATAACCGTTTTGGGAGTGTAAATTAGTATGAGATTAGAATATTATGCTGCAACAGTGAAGGGCAAAAAAAGCGTAGAAAATGAAGATTCATTTGCCTTGCCGGATTATAATACTAAGGAGCTTTCATATAAAATCAACTTAAAAGGTAAAGGATACTTTTTTATTGTTTGTGATGGTATGGGCGGACATAATTCTGGAGAAGTAGCAAGTGGGTTGGCATCAAGCTGGCTGATGAAAGATTATTATACTTCATCTGCACTCTTTAGCTTTTTGCCGGAGATGATCAAGAAGACTAATCAGAAGTTGTTTGAATTATCAAAAAAGCATGAGCAGTATAAAAATATGGGAACAACCCTGGTGTCACTATTGATCAAAGGGAAAAAAGCCTTAGTCCATAATGTAGGTGATAGCCGCTGCTATGCGTACGCGAATAACAAACTGACACAAATCACAGAAGATCATTCAGAAGTGTGGGAATTATATGAAAAGGGATTGATTGAGAAGGATGATATTCTCACGAGTGCCAGAAAAAATATCATTACTCAAGCAATTGGTTTAAAAGAAAAGCCAGAAATTAATAGCTATGTAGTAACTTTACCGGCTGAATACATCTTTCTGTTATGCTCTGATGGGGTAACTGATGTTATCAAAGATAATGATTTAAGGTCTATTATCCGAAATTCACTGAATTTGAAAGACTGTGCTGATAAGTTAATGGAAACTTCTATCAGTAATGGTTCCAAGGATGATATAACAATTTTATTAGTTTCTAATTATATGCTGAAGGAGTGATAATGCCGTTCTGCAAGGAATGTGGAGCAGAATTGAATGAGAGAACAAAGTTTTGCCCGGAATGTGGGACACCGGTAAAAGCAGCAATCCAAACCCCAAAGACGGAAGAACCAGGTCAAGATGAATATAAAACACAGATACGAGTAAAAGAACAGATTTATGGAGTAGTGAATCTGGAAAATCTACCAGCAGGACACGTGATTGACGAAAGATATGAGATAAAGGAAAAGCTGGGTCAGGGAGGTTTTGGAGCTGTATATCTGGCTTATGATAGAGTGATGGGGATAGATAAAGCCCTGAAGATAATACCGGAAGCAATCAGCAGTGATAAAGAAGCAATGTTTGATTTGCAAAAAGAGGCACGCACAATGATTGCTTTGAACCATCCTAATATCGTGCGGGTTTATGATTTTCATAATTCGGGGAATATCAAGTACATTGATATGGAATATGTGGATGGCAAAACTTTAAGTGAGATCAAGCTGGAGTATCCCGATAAACGCGTACCTGAAGATAGAGTAAAAGAACTTGCTATAAAAATAGCCGAAGGTATGGCGTATGCTCATGAAAATAATGTGCTGCATAAGGACATCAAACCGCAAAATATCAATGTAAACTCTAAAAGTGAGATCAAGATAATGGATTTTGGTATTGCCGAAACCTTTCGATCTTCGCAATCACGTTTAAAAGAAACCAGTCGAAGTGGAACTATTGCATATATGTCACCAGAGCAGCTCGAGGGTAGAGATGTTGGCAAAGAATCTGATATCTGGTCTTTTGGAATAATGATGTATGAATTATTGACAGGCAGGCAGCTTTATACTGGTAATTCTTTTACTGATCTTTTAACACAGATTGAGCGACGTCCTTTCACACCTGTTAGAGAATTGAGTAAGCAAATGAATGAATTGTTGTCTGAGTGCCTACAAAAGAGTTATAAAAACAGAGTTAAAAATTTTGGGAAAGTATTGGAGTATCTTATAGAAGAAGGATTATATACAATTAAATTTGATGAAATAGATACTGATTATTCTATAGCAGATGCTAAATTGAAGGAAGCAAAGATAATAAATAATCTATTGCAGCAAGCAAGTCGTTCATTTAAAAATAAAAACTATCTGGATGCAGTCCGAAAATATGAAGAGATTTTGAAATTGGATAAAGATAATGCTATAGTAAAAGCTAAATTGCAGGAAGCAATAATTAAACAAGAAGAAATAAATGAACAATATAGATTGGCTAATATTGAAAAACAGATATCAAATAATAAAAACCCAAAAATATCTAAACAAAATAATAAATCAGATCCTATCGATAACTACAAACGTAATAGAACAATAGTCATCATATTCATATTAATATTGATTTGTGCCATAATTGCAACATCATACTTTTCAAAAGTTGAATTTTTAATTATATTGTTATGGTTATTTGAAACGAAGTTAGGATTAATTGTGATACTTTTTGCCTTTTTATCAGTTTTCGCTATTATGTTTAATGATGAATCGATAGGGATTACATTTGGTTTAATTCTTTATTTCATGTTATTTTCAGGTATCATAATCTTAATTACTTGTTTATTAGCTGTATTTGTTTTTCATTCAACATGGGATAAAGGGTTTGATATTGGTCTAAAGATAAATATTGGTGTTACTAGTTTAATGATTTTTGGGGCATGTAATGACCTTAACGATTAAAGAGAATAAGTAGAGATAAGTAATGCTATTATTGATAGAGAAATACGAATGAATTTTATTACGTGTTATAAATCTTCTAAAATTCTATTTATCAATTGGAGCTTATCAGATTTACTCTTCATTTTACGACATTTTAGTATGGAACCATTTTAGAAGGTTGTAAGTAAGAGGTTAGTTATGAAATATAGCTGAAATTTACAAAATAACTTGCGTTGTCAATTTGGAGTATGAATAGATATGTTTCGATTGATTTGATTCAGGATTATTTGAAGTTTTTATTAAAATTCCATAAATTCAGAATGGTTGACAAAATTTATTAATTTTCTTTTTTTTGCAAAAATATCAAGGAGTATTATATGCCTTATTGTGGTGATTGTGGTATACAATTCGGTGATCATTTAAAGTTTTGTCCACACTGTGGAGAGCCTAATGCTTTTCTGTCTGAGAAAATTGATAATAATACTGCAGAGAGTAAACTGTTTCCACAACAAACTTCAAGTGAATTTGTTACTCAGATCAGAAATGATAAGCATTTCTACGGTGTAGTCAATCTGGAGAATCTTCCTAAGGATCATGTGATTGATGAGCGTTATGAGATAAAGGAAAAACTAGGGCAGGGTGGTTTTGGTGCTGTATATCTGGTTTATGACATGGTGATGGAGATAGAAAAAGCCCTGAAGATCATACCGGAAGCAGTGAGTAGTGATAAAGAAGCGATGTTTGATTTGCAGCAAGAAGCCAGGACAATGATCACCTTGAACCATCCTAATATCGTGCGGGTTTATGATTTCCATAACTCAGGAAATATCAAGTTTATTGATATGGAATATGTGGATGGCAAAACACTTAGTGAAATAAAACTGGAATATCCGGATAAATGCGTGCCGGAAGAGAGAGTGAAAGAGCTTGCTATTAAGATAGCCGAAGGTATGGTGTATGCTCATGATAATAATGTATTGCATAAGGACATCAAACCGCAAAACATTAAGGTCAATTCCAAAGGTGAGATCAAGATAATGGATTTTGGCATAGCAGAAACCGTACGCACAAGCATGAGCAGATTGCAGAATTCTTCTTCATCGGGCACATTGGTGTATATGAGTCCTGAGCAGATACGAGGTAAGAATGTAGGCAGAGAATCAGACATCTATTCCTTTGGAGCATTGATTTATGAGTTATTATCTGGACATCCGCCTTTTTATAAGGGAGATATTAGTTATCAGATATTGAATGAAAAACCAGAACCATTAACTCCTGTATCATCTCAGCTCAATGACTTGATACTGAAATGTTTAGAGAAAGGTTACTCAAATCGATTCTTCAGCTTCAATGAGTTGAAAGCATCTATTGATCATAATAAATATAGTTCACATGTTAATACTATCTCAAAATCTGTAAATGGCTTTCAGGCTTCGAAGAAAATGGAACAAGTTGAAAAGGAATCTACCTCTTCTGATCATGACAAAAAAACAATATTTGATAAATTCATGAAGAATTTCTCTACGATTTGTTTAGCAATGATAATTATATTATTATTATCATCAGCATTTTTTTTCAGCTTATTGCCTTATAAAGTTAGTGAAATTCTGTATAAAATTTTGTTGATTGCAATGATAATTGTTATAATTAAAAGAAGAAAATTATTAAATGGTTTGGATATATCAATATATTGGTTCAGTTTAAGTATTTTGTTATATTTTGTATGTTATACATATTTAAATAGAATGTCATGGGAATTTTATCACATTATATCATCTATGAATTTCCTTTTATCGTCAATATGGGGGCTGTATTTACTGAGAAAGAGAAAGAAGAATATTACAGGGAATGAGATAGCAATTTACTGGTTTGGATTAAGTATCGTCATAACTTGTTTTGTAGCTTTTCCAATTTCTGCTTTCACTAATATATCAGTTTATCTATTTGTTATATTATTTATAATTCTTAGCATAATAAGCAGTATCGTAATCCTAACAAAAAGGAAGGGTACGAAAACAGGATTGGAGATTTTCATATATTGGTTTGGATTAAGTGTTGATGTAAGCTTATTGGGAATATTGTTAGAAGAATCATTTTTCAGCGCTTATGATATTTTTCTTTTTATTGGTCCTTTCATATCTATTTCGAGCGGGATGATCCTAATCACTTTAAAGCTATATAGAGTATTAAAGAAAAGAAGATTAGAACAATATTAGGAGAGATTATGCCCTTTTGCAATAAATGTGGAAATAAATTAACTAAAGAAGACGTATTCTGTCCCGAATGTGGAACACCTGTGAAAGCTGTAACCCCTGCCCCAAAGTTTGAGGAGCCAGTTCAAGATGAATTTAAAACTCAAATTCGTGCAGATAAGCATGTCTACGGTGTAGTCAATCTGGAGAATCTTCCTAAGGATCATATAATTGATGAGAGATATGAGATAAAGGAAAAACTGGGTCAGGGTGGATTTGGAGCGGTATATCTGGCTTATGATCAGGTGATGGGAATAGATAAAGCATTAAAGATCATACCGGAAGCAGTGAGTAGTGATAAAGAAGCTATGTTTGACTTGCAACAGGAAGCCAGGACTATGATTGCTTTGAATCATTCTAATATTGTGCGAGTTTATAATTTTCATAATTCGGGGAATATCAAATATATTGATATGGAATATGTGGATGGCAAAACCTTGAGCGAAATAAAGCTGGAATACCCTGATAAATGTGTACCGGAAGAAAGAGTAAAAAAGCTGGCTATTAAGATTGCGGAAGGCATGGCGTATGTTCATGAAAGTAATGTGTTGCATGAGGACATCAAACCGCAAAACATCAAAGAGAACAGCAAAGGCGAGATCAAGATCATGGATTTTGGTATAGCCGAAACAGTGCGCACCAGCATGAGCAGGTTGCAGAATTCTTCATCATCTGGGACATTGGTTTACATGAGTCCAGAGCAGATCTTAGGGAAGAATGTAGGCAGAGAATCAGATATTTATTCTTTTGGAGCTTTGATTTATGAGCTATTATCTGGGCATCCACCCTTTTATAGGGGTGACATCAGTTATCAGATACTGAATGTGCAGCAGGAAAAGCTAATTGGCATATCACAAAGCTTATCAAATACATTAGAAAAGTGCCTGGAGAAGGATTATCAGAATAGAATAAAAGATTTTGAATCTGTTATAATGACTTTACAATCAAGAAAAGATAAGGCAACTAATATCAAAATCATTAAAGATGAAACTGAACAAAAACCAGTTAAATTGACTAATATTGTTTCAGAATTTTCTGGTATTGAAATGGTTTATGTAGAGGGTGGAGAATTTGATATAGGATCGAATAATGGAGTAAAAGGTGAAACACCAGTTCATAGAGTCAAATTGGGCGATTTATTAATTGGGAAATACCCAATTACTCAAGAGCAATATGAAAAAGTGACTGGTAAGAATCCTTCAAGATTTAAAGGTATTGATAAAAATATGCCAGTAGAACGGGTAACCTGGTACGATGCTATAGATTTTTGCAATAAAATGAGTAAAATAGAAGGATTAAATCAATGTTATTCAATTTCAGATAACGATGTTATCTGTGATTTTGAACAAAATGGATATAGACTTCCTCTTGAGGCAGAATGGGGCTTTGCAGCACAAAGTGGTAATAATAAAGATTATTTTCATTTTTCTGGAAGTGAAAATATAGACTTAGTGTGTTGGTATAATGTAAATTCAAATTATCAACCCCAAAAAGTAGGACTGAAAAACCCTAATAAACTTGGGATTTATGATATGAGTGGAAATGTTTGGGAGTGGTGTTGGGATAGATTCGGAAATTTCAAACATACTTCTGAACATGGAGTAATGCGGTTACTTAAAGGAGGCAGTTGGCTTAGTAATGGAGAATTTTGTAAGATTGATTATCGTCTTGACAGCTATCCCAAAACTATCTATAGTAGTTTTGGATTTCGTTTAGTCAGAAATAAATAATATTTTATAAATGAAAAAAAACATGTAAATAAGGAATTATAATGCCTTTTTGCAAAAAATGTGGAAACAAATTAGAAAGTGATGCTGCATTCTGTCCCGAATGCGGCACCCCGACAAGTAATACTAAATCTTCGCAGAAAAAAGTAGAAGAAACAACGGATGATTACAAAACGCAACTACGTGGTAAACCTCAATCATACGGAGTGCTAAATCTTGAGAACCTACCAGAAGGTCACATCATTGATGAACGTTACGAAATAAAGGAGAAAGTAGGACAGGGTGGTTTTGGTGCAGTCTATCGGGTTTATGATAAAAAGATGAACATTGATAAAGCTTTAAAGATCATCCCTGAAGCGATAGTGAGTGATGAAGAAGCGATGGCAGACTTGCAGGCTGAAGCACGTACCATGATCTCACTCAATCACAACAGCATAGTTCGTGTATATGACTTCCATGATACCGGAGCAGTTAAATACATTGATATGGAATTCGTGGAAGGTAAAACACTCACCAAAGTTAAGCTGGAACATCCAAATAAACAAGTACCAGAAGTAAAAGTAAAAGAACTTGCCATTAAGATAGCAGATGGACTTGCTTATGCCCATTCAAAAGGAATCATTCATAAAGATATCAAACCTCAGAATGTGATGCTTAACAAAGATGGTGAGATCAAGATCATGGATTTTGGCATAGCAGAAACAGTGCGAACCAGCATGAGCCGCATCCAGAACAGTTCATCATCTGGCACATTGGTTTACATGAGTCCTGAACAGATCAAAGGAAAGGATGTTGGTAAAGAATCTGACATTTATTCCTTTGGAGCAATGCTCTATGAATTACTGTGCGGTCACCCTCCATTTTATAAAGGTGATGTAAATTTCCAGATTTTAAATGAAAAGCCAGAGTCATTAAATAATGTTTCAGAAGAATTTAAAGCAATAATCGATACCTGTCTTGAAAAAGATTACCGGGATAGATATTCAAACTTCGGTGAAATGTTTGACTTGCAATCTTATGAAGCTAAAATAAATTTGACTGATGAATCAGATAATTTAATGCAAGAAAAAAACAGAAATTATTCTTCAATCATGTCTTATGTAACTATCCTGTTTGAAACACAGCCAAAAGGTGCTTCAGTGATGATAGATGATGATATTATATTTGATGCACCTTTTAAGAGAAAACTGTCCCTTGGGAAACATAAGGTTTGGGTTCAATGTGATGGTTATTTCGATGTGACTGAAGAAATTATTGTAACTGAAAAATCTGAATCTTTTTTTGTGGATTTAAAATCAATATATGCTTCAATTTCTATCAAATCAAAAGTAAAGGATTTTCAGGTTTATTTGAATGAAGAAGAAATAAAATATTTTGACTCAATGATCACGGATTTAAACCCTAATTTTGATTATTCCTTTATGATAAAGCATGATGCTTGCTTTTATTATTTAGGAAATTATCGTCTATCCGAAGCTGAAAATAAAATGATCAAGTTTGATCCTGATGAATTTGGATTATTGAATATTACAACAGGTTATTGGTCTTTATTATTTACATCTGAAAGCGGAATTAAATTACCAGAAAACAATCAAATTAAATTAAAGCCAGGGAAATACAAAATAGAAGCTTCTATTGAAGATTTCCCAGAAATAACTGCTGTAATTTTCGCCAAAGAAACAAATATTATTGATTATGATGACTTAATACCCAAGAATAAATTAAGCATTGCCAAGGGAGATTTTGTTATAGAAGGAAAGCTCTATCATTTTGAAAGAGATGAATATCTTGACTTATCCACTGGAGAAGAATACGAAATATATCCAGGTAATGTGGAAATTAGACTAGATAAAAAATACTTTGTTGAAAACTTCAAATTAGAAATAATTCATAATATCGATATAGATATTTGTAAACTTGTAAGTGACAAAAGGAAGAAAACCTTATCAGGTTGTTTGGGAACATTAATAGGATTGTTTTTTTCCATATTTTCTTTGTTTTTCGGATTTGAGCATATAACAAATTCAAGTACATTGGGTGGATTAGTTTTTTTAATTATTGGTTTTGTTATCTTATTTGCATGTATAAGCTATATCATAGACCATCTAAAAAACATGTAATTTATTTGGAGAATCAAATGAGAAAAAGTAACCATAAACGCAAAATATTAGAGTTTATATGAATAAGGACAAATTAGTTTTTGAGGATAAAATGTTGTATTGTAAAAAATGTGGGAAGAAATTAGATGACGATGCAGCTTTTTGCCCGAAATGCGGGACACCAGCTATAAAAGAAGAAGCCATAATTCCAGAACCAGATAATAATATTTACCAAACGCAGATCAGGGGCAGCAAAGCATCTTATGGCGTCTTAAATTTGGAAAATTTGCCTGCAGGACACGTAATTGATGAACGTTACGAAATAAAGGAGAAAGTAGGCCAGGGTGGTTTTGGTGCTGTCTATCGGGTTTATGATAAAAAGATGAACATCGATAAAGCTTTAAAGATCATCCCTGAAGCGATAGTGAGTGATGAAGAAGCGATGGCAGACTTGCAGGCTGAAGCTCGCACCATGATCTCTCTCAATCATAACAGCATAGTGCGTGTTTATGACTTCCATGATATCGGAGCAGTTAAATACATTGATATGGAATTCGTGGAAGGCAAAACACTCACCAAATTAAAGCTGGAACATCCAAATAAACAAGTACCAGAATCCAAGGTAAAAGAACTTGCAATCAAGATAGCCGAAGGTATGGTCTATGCTCATTCCAAAGGAATCATCCATAAAGATATCAAACCTCAGAATGTAATGCTGAACAAAGATGGTGAAGTTAAGATAATGGATTTTGGTATTGCAGAGACAGTGCGCACCAGCATGAGCCGCCTGCAAAACTCCTCGTCATCTGGCACACTGGTTTACATGAGCCCGGAGCAGATCAACGGAGAAAACGTAGGAAAAGAATCTGATATATATTCATTCGGAGTAATGCTTTATGAATTGCTGAGCGGACATCCACCCTTTTATACCGGAGATATCAATTTTCAGATACTGACAAAACCAGCTAAAAGGTTAGAGCATATTTCATCTGATCTTGCTGATATTATTGCAAAATGCCTGGAAAAAGATTATAAAAACAGGTTCAAGGAATTTCTGAAAGTAAAAGACAGTCTTTCTGGTAACAAAGATGTTAGTAAGAAACCGCAAAAAGTTACAACAGTTGTTAAAATAAATCAAAAACCAACCGAAAAGCAGAGGAAGAAGATGCCTTTGTCACTGATCATCATCTTAGCCATTATAGTTTTAATGATCAGCGGATATCTACTCAAGCAGGCATTTCCAGAACCGGTGATGATCCCGGAAGTAACTGGTATGCAGTACGATGAAGCAAACCGATTACTTAAAGATAACGGACTTGAAAGCCGCAGAGGTGAAAGCATAAAGACATTTGCAGAACGTGATGATAAAGTAGCAGCCCAATATCCGGCTTCTCATAGCGAAGTGAAAAAAGGAACTGAATTACGGCTGGACGTCTATGATCTGTGGACAAAGCTGCCTGATGTAAATGGTAAATCACTCGATGCTGCCAGATCAGCTTTGAAAGAAAAAGGAATAATAGTAAAATCTACTAAAGAAGCCTTTCATCCGAAAATAAAAAAAGACAAGGTAATTGAAATCGATGGTGAACCAAATGAGCTGGCAGTAGGCAGCTCGGTTATATTATTACTCTCCAACGGAATAGAGATGATTCTGGTAAAAGGTGGGAGCTATAATATTGGATCGACAGATGGAGAAAGTGACTGGCTGCCAGTTCACCCTGTAACAGTGAACGATTTTTATATTGGCAAGTATGAGGTAACACAGGAGCAATATAAGAAGGTGATGGGGAATAATCCGTCACATTTCACAAGTTCAGTAAAGAATGTGCCAGTGGATAGTGTAAGCTGGTATAATGCAGTGGAGTTCTGTAATAAGCAGAGTGAGAAGGAAGGGCTTGAGAAGTGTTATTCTGGTTCAGGAGAAAATATCAAGTGTAATTTCAAAGCAAATGGCTATCGCTTGCCTACTGAAGCAGAATGGGAGTATGCAGCGAAAGGAGGTAATAAAAGCCAGAACTATAAATATGCAGGTAGTAATGATCCTGGTAAGGTAGCTTGGTATTCGGATAATTCAGGCAAAAAAACACATTCAGTTGGAGGTAAGCAGTCAAATGAACTGGGTATTTATGATATGAGTGGAAACGTCTGGGAATGGTGCTGGGATTTGTTTGGAGAAAGAAGGGCAGAGACTGATCCGGATGAAATTACAACGGGCTATGTGTATCTTACGGATCGGGATGGCAATATTGTTCCCCCCGACACGAGCTGGCAGTTGGCTTTACGTGCGTGTCGTGGTGGCGGCTGGAGCAGCGACGCCAGGGGCTGCAGGTCGGTTAGTCGTGACGATGGGGATTCCAGCCACAGCTACGACTGCATAGGCTTTCGCCTTGTCCGTAATCCAGATTAGAAGCAGGATTTACGGGATTGAATAGATTCTATGGATCAAGAATGTGCAGGATTAAGGTGGATAGTAAATTGAAATATTGAGTTGAGATGCGGTAGCAGATCGACTTAAGATCGGACTTAGTGGATGATTGTTCTCAAGTTCCCGATGAATGGGGACAGGCGTTTCCCCTGAGCACAGGTTCTTTACTCGATAACTTAGCGAGGAGATTATGACAATTCTGATTCAGACGAAGAAGGATATTTTGGAGTTGCTTATTATTAGTTTTAGGTTGGAGATGATTGACAGGATATGTAAATATTAGTAATATTGTATAGATAAAATAAGTATTTATAAGAATTAAGAGGGGATTATGCCTTATTGCGGTAATTGTGGTAAAAAATTCAGTGATCATTTAAAGTTCTGTCCACACTGTGGAGAGCCTAATGCTTTGCTGTCTGAGAAAATTGATAATACTGCTATAGAGAGTAAACCATTCCCGGAACAGACTTCAAGTGAGTTTGTAACCCAGATGAGAAGTGATAAACAGGTTTACGGAGTAGTTAATCTGGAGAATTTGCCTGCAGGTCATATAATTGATGAGCGTTATGAGATAAAGGAAAAGCTGGGTCAGGGAGGTTTTGGAGCTGTATATCTGGCTCATGATCAGGTGATGGGGATAGATAAAGCCCTGAAGATCATACCGGAAGCAGTCAGTAGTGATAAAGAAGCAATGTTTGATTTGCAGCAAGAAGCCAGGACAATGATCGCCTTGAACCATCCTAATATCGTGCGGGTTTATGATTTCCATAACTCAGGGAATATCAAGTATATTGATATGGAATATGTGGATGGCAAAACACTTAGTGAAATAAAACTGGAATATCCGGATAAATGCGTGCCGGAAGAGAGAGTTAAAGAGCTGGCTATTAAGATTGCAAAAGGCATGGCGTATGCTCATGAAAGTAATGTACTGCATAAGGACATCAAACCACAAAATATCAAAGTGAATAGCAAAGGCGAGATCAAGATCATGGATTTTGGCATAGCAGAGACAGTACGAACAAGTATGAGCCGTTTGCAGAGTTCTTCAGCATCTGGCACTTTAGTTTACATGAGCCCGGAGCAGATCAGGGGGTGGAATGTCGGCAAAGAATCTGATATTTATTCTTTTGGAATTGTTCTATATGATTTGCTGTGCGGTCATCCGCCTTTTTATAAAGGAGATATCAGATATCAGATTATTAATGAAGATTTAGTAAATCCTGAATGTATATCTGATAGCATGTACACACTAATTGATAAATGCTTAGTAAAGAATTATAAAGAGAGGATAGCCAGTTTTAATTTGATAATTACATATTTTACTGATTTCAGTAGTAAGATTGAAGATATTAGTAATAAAACCAAAGACTATGAAGATGAAATAATAGATTTTTCTGCAAAAGATAGTGACCTTGAAAATTTAAAAAAAGGAAGCGTAAAAATTAAAAGCGATGTCGGAGGACAACCAATATATTTGAATAATAGTAAGACTGAATTTGTAACTCCTCATATATTTGAAAATTTAATTTTAGGAAAAGATTACATATTTCAAATAGATGGAGACTATTTTTCAGAAGTAAAAATTATATCAGTTAGTTCATTGGAACTAATTGAAGAAAAATTTAAAGTAAAAAAGAAGGAATTTAATGTCATTAAAGAATTGCCAAAAT
>Ga0207996_1000397_pt1 | contig 39820 bp, 22 predicted proteins | sample AntAceMetag02UKG_FD_184773 | JGI IMG/M metagenome (GOLD analysis project Ga0207996, IMG submission 184773) | Saline lake microbial communities from Ace Lake, Antarctica - Antarctic Ace Lake Metagenome 02UKG (SPAdes) (version 2) | ecosystem: Environmental > Aquatic > Non-marine Saline and...
GTGGGCTCGATGCTCACCGACACCAACGGCGACTATTCCTTCACCGGGCTGGGCGATGGCACTTACATCGTGGATGTGGTGGACTTCGCCAACGTCGTGAACGGCTTCTGGCTCAGTAGCGGGCCGAACCCCGGCGCGGACAACAACAGCCAGGCGGATCCCTACACCATCACCAATATCACCGGCGGTGTTACGAACACCACCGGCGACTTTGGCTATTACCTGGTGACTTCGGAGCTGGGCGACTATGTCTGGTATGACATCAACGGCAATGGCATTCAGGATGGCGGAGAGCCGGGCCTCTCCGGCGTCCGTGTCTCGCTCAACATCCATTATCCCGATAACTCGGAGATCAACATGGAGACCTATACCGATGCCACCGGCCGCTATCGCTTCAGGAACCTCTTGATTGACGAGCGCTACCGCGCCGCGACCACCAATGACCCGACCGTGGCCCTCCTGCCGCGCTTCACGGTCTCCATCGTGGCCACCCAAAGCACCCTGCAGGCGGATGGCTATGAGCCGACCACCCAGGATCTCGGGGACGGCACCAATGACTCGCGCAACGTGACCGGTGTCTTTGCCGAACTGCAGAAGTGCGGCCGGCCGGTGATCTATGACTTCGGGTTCAAGGGTGGGCCGTTGCTGGCGATCATTGGAAACGTTGACGCCTTCACGCGCGACGGCGACACCATCGTCCGCTGGGAAACGATCGAATCCTGGAATACCGCCGGCTTCTGGCTGGAGCGGATGATGGGAGACGAGTGGGTGCGCATCAGCGAAACCATGATCCCGTTCCCGCTCTTCGGCGTGGCCCCGATCGTATACGAAGAGGTCGACCCCACGGCGGAAGCCGGCGGGACCTATCTCTACCGGTTGGTGGAAATGGAGAACGATGGCGACCTGCTGACCTATGGTCCCTATGAACTCACGGTGGACGGCCCCGGCCGCACCTATGAGGACTGGGCCGCCGAGCACTCGGTCGGCGATCCGAATGATGACCCGGATGGCGATGGCCTGACGAACTATGAGGAATTCCTCGCCGGGACCGACCCGACCAGCGCCGACTCCGTCCTGCAGGTCACAGCCGTGACCAAGGTAGATGGCGGAATGGAACTGCACTGGCAGAGTGTGGCCGGCCGGTCCTACAAGGTGGCCATTGCCACCAGCATCTTCGGTCCGTTCCTGCCGCTGGAAGGCACCATCCTGGCCACGGATGAGCAGGGGAGTGCGGTGCTGGACCTGGACTTCAGCGACCGCCAGCTCTACTTCCAGATCATCCTGATCAGCGAGGACTAACCCTCAACGACTGACGCGCCCCGGCTCCTGCCGGGGCGTTTTTTGTTGCCTCAGTCAGTGTGAATTCGTGTTTATCCGGGGTCATTTATTCAAGATGGATCGGAATCTGTGGACAAAATGCTTCTCTCTAGGTCTTCTGGCGGCGCAGCCCACTCTTTCATCATTTCTTATCTCTGAGAATCTCTGTGAGTCTCGGTGGTTCAATTTCATTAAAGGGCCTCAAATCTGCGTCAATCTGCGAAATCTGCGGACAAAATCTTCTTTCCGTGGTTCGGTTTTCAGAATGGATTTGAATCTGTGTACGTCTGTGAAGTCTGTGGATCCAACTCTTCTTTTCGCCTCCTGCCACAACTGAACCCGATGAGAGGGCTCAAAATGCATATTTTGGCGAGTTTTGGCTGAAATCGACCTGAAAATGACATTTTAGGGCCGAATTTCATTCGTTTTGGCTTTGTGATCCCTTTGGGGGCGAGGGTGTCCGGTATCGGGGAGCAAGGCGGTAATTCATTCAGAATATGGGTGATGGAGCTTTCAGACGTAGAAGGGGCTATAGAGTTCCTGAAAACTCATTTTTCCAAGAAAAACGGTCCAAAACGGCTATTTGGGGTCCTTTGGGACTCTGGGGGGGGCAAAAACGACCCAAAACCATATAAAACAGACTGTTTTCGCAATAAAATGGTCCGGAATGTGCCAATTATTCCGATTTTGTTGTGCTGTGAAAATCTCGTTAATCAACCTTGCACCATTTGCGGCCCTAATATGGAGGCCCTATGCTCAACTACTGCACTAGAGATTAAATGGAGCAGATGTGAGGCAATTTTGAGCAACAGAGAACGCAAAAAAGTCGGACCGAATCGAAGAAAGAACAAGGTGGCTGGCATGAACTCAACAACACATCAAAACAGGAACTTGGGTGTTATAGCGGCGGCAGGCATTTGGCTGCTGGCAGTGGGAACGGGGTGGGCGATTGCGCCTTTTGCGCAGTCCTATTACATCCCGATGCCGGAAGAGCATTCGTATCAGATGTTCGAAACGATCAATACGGCCACCGGCACGAATATCCATAATGTGATTTCCATTTCGGTGGCGGCCACGAACACGGTGATTGTCTATGATCATTTTGAGGATGGCTATGAAGCGGACCTGCTCAATCCGGTCCAGGCCACGACCCGGATCTGGGGGGACAACAACGCGGCCAACGGCATTCCTCCCGGCTTTGCCACTGACAATCTGGATGCAGGAAGCATTATCGCGCTGGCGAGCACCATCGGGGTGCCGCATAATCCGGCGGCGAATGTGATTTATGACGGTCAGGACCGTTTCAGTTCCACGAAGTCGGTGGCCGTGACCTTTTCCTGCTGGCCGGTCAGCCCCGGCGCGGTGCTGGCGGATGCGATCGAGGTGTATGACACGACGGCCTGGGGAACCAACTATATTTCGCCGGTGGGAATCGACACGGTGCCCAGCCCGGACTTTTTTGATTATGCCGGCTTTTCCATTATGGCGCGGGAGCTTGGAACCGTTGTACGGATCGATCCGGATGCCGACGGTGACTTTGAGTTGACCAACACGCTGAACGAAGGCGAAGCTTGGCTGATGGATTCCAACCTGCTGGCTGGCGCCCAGATTATCTCCTCGGAACCTGTGCAGGTGGCCCTCCTGACGGGCGATCTCAATTCCAGCTATGAAGCACGCTGGTTCACCCTGACGCCAGTGGAGGACTGGTGCTACTGCGGCATCGTGCCGGTCAGCACGACGGTCAACGGCGATCCGACCGACGTGTTCCTATATAATCAATATGCGAACAGTTTTACGGTGGATGTCTCGCTGGTGAGCGGAACGACCAGTTTTGTTGTGCCTCCCAAGAGCACCTATCGCTATCGCATGCCGAGCGGAACGGGCGCGCAGATGCTGATTCGAGGCCAGAATGAGGCCGCTCCGACACTTTTCTACAATGCCATTGCCATCATCGATGCCGGCGATTCCGACAATCTTGATCATGACTGGGGCTTTACGGTTCCGACGCTTCGGTCGCTGTCGCCGCAGGTGCTGGTGGGGTGGGGACCGGGCGCGGACTTCAACTCCTCCTCCTATAACGGATCGCAGAACGGCAGCCCGGTCTGGGTGGTGGCGCGAAGCAATGCCACTCTCTATGTGGATTACGACGGCGACCCAACGACAGGCCCGCTCACCGATACCGGTGGAAACAAATACAACTTCAGCACCAATGTGCTGGCGTTCCAGAGCCTGCGGATCTTCGATCCCGACGGGGATCAGACAGGCATGCGCATTTACGCGCTGGACCGGACACCCATCGCGGCAGCTTGGGGACAGGATCCCGCCAATTCATCCCCCGGTAATCCCTATCTGGATATGGGCACGACCATTCCGGCCCTGGCCGTTTTTGACGGCAGTAAGGTCTACAGTATCGCCAGCGGCGACGGCGACAGCCGAGTCGAGCCGGGCGAAACCCTTCTGTATACGCTTGAACTGATCAACGGGAGTTTCAATTCCATTGAGGCCATCACGCTGGTGGATCCGCTGCCCCCGAATGTCAGCTACGTACCTAACAGCACGACCGTCAACGGCAGCCCGCTAGCGGATGACGGCAGCGGCACCGCATTCCCGCTGGATCCTCCGGGCACCACGAACATCCCGAATGTGGCGTCCTTTACCAATGCGGTTGTGACCTTCCAGGTGACCCTGGCCAATCCGTTCCCGCTGACCATCGATACCCTCACCAACGAAGCCACCTTCTTCACGGCGGACGGCGACCTGACGGTGAACGTGGAAACACCAGTGGTGCAGGCCGATCTGGAACTGACCAAGACGGTCGACAACGCCACGCCGTTTGTCTCTAGCAATATTGTGTATACGATTTCCGTGACCAACCGCGGGCCGGATGATGCCGAAGAAGTCGTCGTCGAGGATGTGCTCCCGGCGGGCGTCAGCTATTTCAGCCACAGCGGCAGTGGCTTTGTGTCGGGCAGCGGCCTGTGGACGATTGGCACGCTGCCGGTGGGGGATGTCGCGACCCTGCAGATCACGGCTACGGTCGATGCCGCCGCGGTGATCACCAATGTGGCGCAGGTCCAGGCCAATGGCGTATTCGATCCGGATTCAACGCCGGACAATGACGATGGCGCTCCGTATGAAGATGATGAAGACGAGGCGGTGATCACTTCCTCTCCGCTGATCGATCTGGAATTGACCAAAGAGGCCAGCACCCTGACACCGTCGGTTGGCGACAATGTGGTGTTCACCCTCGTGGTGACCAATCGCGGTCCGAGCACCGCCACCGGCGTCACAGCGGTGGATGTCCTGCCTTCGGGCCTGGGCTATGTGAGTGACAACGGTTCCGGAGCCTATGTGGACGGCACGGGCATCTGGACAATCGGTACGCTGGGCGTGGGCGGCAGTGTCTCGCTGCAGGTGACGGCTTCCGTGACCAACTCAGGCTCCCTGGTGAACTTTGCGCAGGTGCAGACCGCGAACGAGACAGACAAAGATTCGACGCCGGGCAACAACGCGGGAACCTCGCCGTCGGAAGATGATGAAGATGCGGTCTTCCTGACCGTGGCCGATGCCATCGATCTCGAGCTGACCAAGAGCGTCAATGACGGCACCCCCACGGTGGGCGACACCATTGTCTATACTCTGGTGCTGACTAACAACGGCCCAGACAGTGCAACGGGCGTCACCGTGGTCGATGCCCTTCCTGCCGGACTGAGCTATGTGACGCACAGCGGCCTGGGCACCTATGTGCCGGGCACGGGCCTGTGGACACTGGGCGGACCCCTGACAGCCAGCTCAGGCCGGACGTTGACGATTACGGCGCTGGTGACCGCCTCTGGCACCCGGACCAATGTTGCGCAGGTGCAGACCGCCGGCGAATATGATGTAGATTCCACGCCGGGCAATGCCGCGACAACACCGGAAGACGATGATGACTCGGCGGTCATTGCCGTGGTCCCGGCCGCGGACCTGGAACTGACCAAAAGCGTGAACAACAGCACGCCGGATCTGGGAGATTCGGTGACCTTCACCGTTTCCGTGACGAACCGCGGGCCGGACAACGCCACGGGCGTGACCGTGGAAGATGTCCTCCCGGCGGGGCTCGCCTATGTCAGTGATACCGGTGCTGGAGCCTTTGTGAACGGAACGGGTGTCTGGACGATCGGCAACCTGAACGTCGGGTCTGTGACTACACTGCAGGTGACGGCCTCCGTGACCGCCTCCGGCAATATCGAAAATATCGCGCAGGTGGAAACCGCCAACGAGCTGGATATCGATTCCACTCCGGGCAATGGACTCCCGACCGAAGACGACCAGGACAATGCGACCCTGCAGGTGCCTGCCTCAGGCGACCTGGAACTGGACAAGAGCGTCAACGATATCGCGCCGGATGTCGGCGACACGATTGTCTATACCATCGTGGTGACCAATCGCGGCCCCGATGCCCAGCAGATTGTGTCGGTGCAGGATATCCTGCCAGCTGAGCTGAGCTATGTGAGCCATGCGGGCGGACTGTATGACTCCGGGTCCGGTATCTGGAATATCGGCAACCTGAACTCCGGCAGCAGCACGACCTTGCAGATCACCGCATCGGTGGATGCCTCGGGCGCGATCACCAACGGCGCACAGATCTGGACGGCTCTGCATTATGATATCGATTCGAGCCCGAGCAATGCGCCGCCGTTTGTCGAGGATGACGATGACTTTGTCGTTATCAATACCCCGCCCGCCGCGGATCTGGAACTAACCAAGGACGTCAATAACTCCACGCCGAATGTTGGGGATTCGGTTGTCTTCAGTGTGTTAGTCACCAACCGCGGACCGGACAACGCCACGGGCGTGGCGGTGGAGGATATCCTGCCGGCCGGCCTGGCCTATGTCAGTGATACCGGAGCCGGTGCCTATGTGAATGGCACGGGCATCTGGACCATCGGAAATCTGAATGTCGGGTCTGTGGCCACGCTGCAGGTGATCGCCACCGTGACCAACTCCGGAAACATCAACAACATCGCCCAGGTCCAGGTTGCCGACCAGTTCGACGTGGATTCCACTCCGGACAATGATGTGCCGACCGAGGATGATCAGGACGCCGCCTCGCTGGCGGTGCCGCCGGCGATCGATCTGGAACTGGACAAGAGTGTGAATAATCCGACCCCGAGCGTGGGTGGAACCATCGTCTATACCCTGGTCCTGACCAACAGGGGCCCGGACAACGCGACCGGCGTGACGGTCACCGATGTCCTGCCGTCCGGTATGGGCTATGTGTCGCATGTCGGTCCGGGCACCTATGTGTCGGGCACCGGCGTCTGGACGCTGGGCGGACCGATGACTGCCGGGTCCGGCCGGATTCTGGCGATCACGGCTTCCGTAACCAATTCGGGCTCCATTACCAACTACGCACAGGTGCAGACCGCGGGCGAATATGATATCGACTCGACGCCGGGCAATGCGGCGACGCTGGCCGAGGATGATGATGACCTCGTGGTCGTGACGGTGGCTCCGTCCGCTGACCTGGAACTGAGTAAAAACGTGAACAACGGTACGCCGAATTTGGGCGACAACGTGGTCTTTACCATCGGCGTGACCAACCGCGGCCCGAACAATGCTTCGGGCGTGACCGTGGAGGATGTGCTACCGGCCGGGTTGGCCTATGTCAGCGATACGGGTGCAGGTGACTATGTGAACGGTACGGGCATCTGGACCATCGGGGCCCTGGCGGTCGGAAGTAGCACGTCCCTGCAGATCACGGCGACCGTGACCAACTCTGGAAGTATCGACAATATCGCCCAGGTGGAGGCCGCCAACGAGGCGGATGTGGATTCCACGCCGGGCAATGATGTGCCGACGGAAGATGATCAAGACAATGCCTCGCTGCAGGTGCCGGCTTCCGGCGACTTGGAACTGGATAAGAGCGTTAACAATGCAGCGCCGAATGTCGGCGATACGATTGTCTATACGGTCGTGGTGACGAACCGCGGGCCGGATGCCCAGCAGACTGTGTCGGTACAGGATGTGCTGCCATCCGAGCTGAGCTATGTGACCCATTCGGGCGGGCTCTATGATTCCGAATCCGGCATCTGGAATATCGGCAGCCTAAGTGCGGGCGGATCGGCCACGCTGCAGGTGAGCGCGCTGGTGAATGCCTCCGGCGCCGTGACCAACTACGCGCAGATCTGGACGGCCCTGCATTACGATATCGATTCCAGTCCGAGCAATGCGCCGCCGTTTGTGGAAGATGACGATGATTTCGTCGTCATCAATACCCCGGCTGCCGCGGACCTAGAGGTGTTGAAGAGTGTGGATGACGGCAATCCGAATTTGCTGGGCACGGTGGTCTTCACCGTGCTGGTAACGAACCGTGGCCCTGACAACGCCACCGGCGTGACGGTCGAGGATGTCATCCCGGCAGGTCTGGCGTATGTCAGCGACACCGGCGCGGGCGCCTATATGAACGGCACCGGCATCTGGACCATCGGCGGCTTGACCGTCGGCAGTGTCACAAGCCTGCAGGTCACGGCCACGGTGAACAACACCGGTCTGATCACGAACATCGCTCAGGTCGCGACAGCCAATGAATATGACATCGATTCCACGCCGGGCAATGATGTGCCGAGCGAGGATGATCAGGACAATGCCCTCGTCTCGGTGGGCGCAGCGGCGGATCTGTCGCTGACCAAGTCTGTGGATGATCCGACACCGAACGTCGGCGATCCAATCGCCTATACCATCGTTCTGGACAATGACGGACCGGATGATGCCACCGGCGTGGCCGTAGAGGATGTGCTGCCGACCGGGTTGAGCTATGTGAGCGATTCCGGCGGCGGGGACTACAATACCGGCACCGATGTATGGACCGTGGGGGGCCTGTTGAATGGCGGAAGCACCTCGCTGGTAATCCAGGCCACCGTGGATGTGGCGGGTGTCATCACCAATATCGCGCAGGTCAGCCTGGCCGATCAATACGATCCGGACTCCACGCCGGACAATGATGATCCGCGCGAAGATGACCAGGACGACGCGGTAGTCGATACCCCGCAGGCCGATCTGGAGCTGGTGAAGTCTGTGGACAACGCCACCCCGAATGTGAGCGAGAATGTGGTCTTCACCCTTCTGGCGACCAATCGCGGTCCGGATAATGCCACGAGTGTGACCGTGGAGGACATCCTGCCGGCGGGTCTGCTCTATGTGAGCGACACGGGCGGCGGCGATTACGATGATAGTACCAGCATCTGGACCATCGGAGGTCTGGCCGTCGGGGAGACGACCAATCTGCAGGTGACCGTGACCGTGACCAATTCGGGCCTGATTGAGAATATCGCCCAGATTGAAACCGCCGATCAGTTTGATGTGGACTCCACCCCGGGCAATGACAACCCGCAGGAAGACGATCAGGACAACGCAGTCCTGGATGTGCCGCCGGCGACCGATCTGGAACTGACCAAGACGGTCGACAATCCGACCCCGGATGCGGGCAATAACGTGAACTACACCGTCACGGTGACCAATCGCGGTCCGGACGAGGGTGAAGGCATCTCTGTGAAGGATGTCTTGCCGGCCGGCGTCTCCTATGTGAGCCATGCTAACGGGGCCTACACGGCTGGAAGCGGCATTTGGAACATCGGCGATCTGGCCGTAGGCGCCACCACCTCGCTGACGATCACCGTGAAGGTGGATGTGGATGGGGTGATTACCAATGTGGCGGAAGTCGAAACTTCCGACCATTTTGATCCGGACTCCACTCCGGGCAACGAAGACGGAACCCCCTACGAAGACGAAGAAGATGAGGCGGTCATCACCGCGTCGTCGGTCATCGATCTGGAACTGCTGAAGACGGTGGATAAGGCCGAAGCTAATCCGTTCGAGAATGTGGTCTGGACCCTGGTGGTGACCAACAAGGGACCGAGCACCGCGACCAGCGTGACTGTTCTGGATATGCTGCCGACCAACTGGGTCTATGTCAGCGACAGCAGCGGTGACTATGCCACCAATACCTCCATCTGGACCCTTGGGACGCTTCCAGCGAATAGCAGCACCTCGCTGGCCATCACCGCCTATGCCACGCTGGGTATTACGAGCATGGGCCATGGTCCTGTTCCTCCGGGCTACACCAATGTGGCGCAGGTCCTGTTTGCGACCGAGCCGGACATCGACTCGACCCCGGCGAACGGCCTGATGGCCGAGGATGATCAGGATGATGCTTTCATTCCCATCCTGGCGCTGTCCGATCTGGCCCTGACCAAGAGCGTGGACAATGCCAGCCCGAATGTGGGTGAGGTCATTCAATACACGGTTATCGTGACGAATGAAGGACCGCAGCCGGCTGTGGGTGTGCTGATTGAAGACGTCCTGCCGGCCGGCCTCCTGTATGTGTCCAACAGTCTGGGCTCGGCCTACAGCTCGGTCAGCGGCATTTGGGATATCGGGCCGATCTTCCCGACGCAGAGCAAGACGATTACGATTGCGGCAGAGGTACTAGTGACCGGGCTGATCACCAACATCGCGCAGGTGAATCACAACGAGCATTTCGATATCGACTCCACGCCGGACAACGATCTGCCAGCTGAGGATGATCAGGATCAGGTCGTGATCAATGGCCAGCCGGTCGCGGATCTGGAACTGACGAAGTCCGTCGACAACTCCACGCCGAATGTGACCAGTAATGTAGTCTTCACCATCGGCGTGACCAATCGCGGCCCGCAGGATGCGACCGGTGTGACCGTCGAAGACCTTCTGCCATCCGGTGTGGCTTATGTGTCCCACACGGGCGGAGCCTATGTGCCGGGAACCGGTATCTGGACCATCGGTGGTCTGGCCGTCGGTGGAACCACGAACCTTCAGATTACAGCCACGGTGACCAATTCCGGTCTGATTGAGAATATCGCTCAGATCGAGGCATCGGATCAGTTCGACTCGGACTCCACGCCGGCCAATGACGACCCGCAGGAAGATGACCAGGACAACGCAGTGCTGAATGTGCCGCCGGCCACGGATCTGGAACTGACCAAGACCGTTGACAATGCAACACCGGATGCCGGAAACAACATCATCTATACCGTCACCGTGACCAACCGCGGCCCGGACGAGGGTGAAGGCATTTCGGTGGAGGATGTCCTGCCGACGGGTGTCGTCTATGTCAGTCATACGGGCGGATCCTATAACTCGGGCACCGGCATCTGGAACATCGGAGACCTGGCTGTGAATGCGAGCACCTCGCTCCTGATCACCGCGCAGGCGACGATCGACGGTGTGTTCACCAATGTGGCGCAGGTCGAGACCTCGGATCACTTCGATCCGGACTCCACGCCGGGCAACGAAGACGGCACCCCGTATGAAGATGAAGAGGACGAAGCCGTTATTACGGTGACCCCCATCATCGATCTGAAAGTCAACAAGATCGTGGATAAGGCGCAGGCCGATCCGTTCGAGAATGTGACCTGGACCATCATGCTGACAAATCAGGGCCCGAGCACAGCCACCGGCGTCACGGTGTACGATCCGCTGCCGACCAACTGGGTCTATGTCAGCGACAGCAGTGGTGCCTATGACACCAACACCTCGATCTGGGCGGTCGGCACGCTGCCTGCCGGTACGGGGTCCAATCTGGAACTCGTGGCCTACGCGACACTGGGTGTGACGACCATGGGCCACGGACCGGTGCCTCCAGGCTACACGAACATCGCGCAGGTCTGGACCGCAACCGAACAGGATGTGGATTCCACACCGGCGAATGATCTCCCGGTCGAAGATGACCAGGATGATGCGTTCATCCCGATCCGGGCGCTGTCCGACCTGGCGCTGACCAAGACTGTGGATGATGCCACGCCGTTTGTCGGCCAGACGATTCAGTACACCGTAACGGTGACCAACGAAGGCCCGCAGCCGGCCGTCGGTGTACTCGTCGAGGATATCCTCCCCGTGGGGCTGGAATACCACTCCAACACGCTGGGTTCGGCCTACAACCCGATGACCGGCATCTGGGACATTGGTTTGATCCTGCCGGGCGCCTCCAAGACCATCACCATCGCAGCGGAAGTGAATGTGATTGGCCTGCGAACCAACATGGCGCAAGTAAATCACAATGAGCACTTCGATCTGGATTCCACGCCGGACAATGACAATCCGAGCGAAGATGATCAGGACGAGGTGCTGATTGACGCCTATCTCCATGCGACGATCGGCGACTATGTGTGGCTGGATGAAGACTGGGACGGCATTCAGGATGCCGGTGAACCGGGCATCGCCAACGTGCGGGTCGAGCTGCTGGATGCCAGCTTGATGGTGATCGACAGCACGATGACCGATCTGGACGGCGAGTATCTGTTCTCCCATCTGGAGCCGGGCACCTATACCGTGCGGATCGACACGACCTCGGTGGCTCCTCAGATTCTGGCTAACCCGACCTATGATCTGGACGGCACCCTCGACCACCAGACCACGGTGACGGTCGTCTCGGGTCAAATCCTCCGTACGGCGGACTTCGGATACAACTGGGCGCCGGGTCCGGGCACCGGTGCCATCGGCGACCGGGTCTGGGTGGATGAAAATGCGGACGGCATGCAGGGCGCCGGCGAGGCGGGCATCCCGAACGTCACGGTGAATCTATATGTGGACACGGCTGGTGACGGCAGCTACAGCACGCTGCTCACCAACACCGTCACGGATGCCGCCGGAGGCTATATCTTCTCCGGTCTCGACACCGGTTCCTTCATCGTGCAGGTGGATGTATTCTCCCTGCCGCCGAATTACATCCAGACCGGCGATCCGGATACCTTTGGCACAACGCTGCCGGCGGGTACCGGTGACCATCGCACCACCACGCCGGTGGTATTGGCTCCGGGCGACGTGTTCGTCAACGCTGACTTCGGTTACTGGTTCCCTGACGGCAGCGACATCGGCGACCAAATCTATCTGGACGCCAACCGGAATGGCATCTTCGATGGCTCCGATTACGGTATTGAAGATGTCACGGTTGTCCTGCTGGACGGCAGCGGCAGCGTCATCGCCAGCACGATTACCGGTCATCCCGACGGCAAGTATCTGTTCAGCGGGCTGCCGGCTGGCACCTACACGGTGTGGGTCAACGATACCGGTAATGTGCTGCAAAACCTGGAACAGAGCGGCGATCCCGATGGCGGTCTCGACAGCCGAAGCACCACCACAGTGAATGGCGTGGCCGATGATCTGGAACAGGATCATGGCTACACCCCGGTCGAAGACGAACCGGAGCAGGGCCTGATTGGTGACTCCATCTTTAATGACCGCAATGGGAACGGTATCCCGGATGTGGGCGAGGGGATCCAGGGCGTGACGGTCAGTCTGTATGACTCCACCGGCACCGTGCTGGAAAGCACCACGGTCACGGACCCGAACGGCCATTACTATTTTGGTGGCCTCGACGCCGAGACCTTCCTGGTGCACGTGGATGCATCCACGCTGCCCAACGGTGGAACCGGCATGGTCAACACCGTCGATCCGGACAGCGGAATCCCCGGCGATAACGAGTCTCTCGTGGTCCTGACAGATGGCGAAATCAATCTCGATCAGGACTTCGGCTATGTCGGGCTGAACACCATCGGCGGCACGCTCTGGAAGGACTGCAACGCCGACGGCATCCTTGATCTGGATGAACTGCCGCGCTGGGCGGGCGTCACGGTTTTCCTGCGTGATTCAGACGGCGATGTCGTCAGTTCCATGCTGACCGACACCAACGGGGACTACTCGTTCGGTGGCCTGGCCGACGGGACCTACACCGTCGACGTCGTCGACCATGACAATGTGCTGAATGGATTCTGGCACAGCATCGGGCCGGTACCCGGCAACGACGGCAACAGCCAACTCGACCCGTACACAGTCTCTGTGACCGGCGGCGAAGTGAACACCACTGGCGATTTCGGGTACTACCTCGTGATCGCGGAGCTGGGCGACTATGTCTGGTATGATATCAATGACAACGGACTCCAGGATGGTGGCGAACCCGGCCTGGCAAATGTGCGGGTGCGGTTGAGGATCAGCTATCCCAACGGGGACGAAATCTTCATGGAGACCCCCACGGATGCTACCGGACACTATGTGTTCGCCAACCTGCTCCTCGACGAACGGTATAACGAAAGCACACTGGGCGAGCCGGCCGTCGACAATCTGCCCCGGTTTGAAATCTCGGTGACCAGCACGCAGGCTGTGCTGACTACCGAAGCCTATGAGCCGACTCTCATCAATGCGGGCTCGGGCAGTAATGATGCCCGGGATCCGGATGGTGTTTTCGCTCTGCTGCGCCGCTGCGGCCGGCCCGTTACCTATGACTTCGGCTATCGGGGCGGCCCGCTGCTGGCGATCATCGGCAACGTCGATGCCTTTACCCGCGACGGCCAGGCCGTGGTCCGTTGGGAAACTCTCGAATCCTGGGATACCGCCGGCTTCTGGCTCGAGCGTCAGGTGGACAACGAGTGGGTGCGCATCAGCGACACCATGCTGCCGTTCCCGATTTTCGGCGTGGCCCCGATCGTCTATGAAGAGGTTGACCCCGGTGCGGTCTCCGGCGGGATCTATCTCTACCGGCTGGTGGAGATGGAGACCGACGGCGACCTGCTGACCTATGGCCCATACCTGCTGACCGTGGATGGCCCCGGCCGCACCTATGAAGACTGGGCCGCTGGTCACTTCACACCGAGTGAACTGGCCGACCCTGCCATCAGCGGCGAAGAGGCCGACCCGGACGGCGATGGCCTGACCAACGCACAGGAATTCCTCGCTGGTACCGACCCGAATGTCGCGGATGCCATCCTCCAGATCACCGGCATCCACTCCACGGTGGATGGCCTGGAAGTGAGCTGGAACAGCATCGCTGGCCGGTCCTACCGATTGGCTATCTCTGACAGTATTTTCGGCCCGTTCCTGCCACTCGATGCGGAAATCATTGCCACGGGAACCCGGGGCAGTGTGACTCTCACTGTGGGGGCCGAAGCCCGTCAGCTCTACTTCCAGGTGATTCAAGTCGCCCAGGAATAACCGCTGACAAACCCAGGCGCCCCGTCGGATTCCTCCCCGGCGAGGGCGCCATTTTTGTACCCGCCCTTCATCCCGCTTGCTTGCGGCATGATCTCACCAGGAGCGATTTGCCTTAAACCTCGGGTTGCTGTTGCTCCACCCACTGATTCAGGCCGGTCACAATCCATTCGGCATCGCGGGGATGGCAGCGCAGCAGGAATCGGCGGGACGGAAGCCACTTCCGATAGGCAAAGAGGTAGAAATCCGGGAACCGGTCCAGCTGATCCGTGTTCATCTCCAGCACGCCCTGCAGTTTTCCGCTGAAGCGTAATCCTCGGGCCCGATCAGCTTTGTAAACCGTTCGCCGTTTCAGCCAAACCGCCACCCGCACCGTCAGGACCAGTTGATCCGGAGTCCGCTCCATCGCAACCACCGGTGTGTCCGCATGGGCCAGCATCCAGCCGAACCCCGCGAGGCAGACCATGGCAACCACGCACATACCCAGCCGTTCCGGCGCAGTGAACAGACTGTTCAGTGCAATCCAGATGCCCAGTCCCGCAAGAAAAACACCCAGCAGCGTCAGCACCACTTCATTCGAAGAGCGGACGGGAGCCAGATCCAATCGGCTGCAGGTCTCCTCCTGCTCCAGCACCAGAGCACTGTCGGCAACAGGGGCGGGCCATGCCCACGGGAGATCCGCGTTGGGGATATAGTCGACCGGCCCCGATTCCTTGACCGCCTGACGATGATTCAGCCACAGGCGGATGGCCCAGACGATGAACAAGCCCAGAACCAGCAGCGTCGCCCAAGGCGGCAGAGTTGAAAAGAGGGCCATGGATTTATTCTTTCTGTTGAAAAATGATGAATCTGGAAATATTTACCAGACGATTTGGTTCTAATTGCAAAAGAATGAGATAGAAAGTGAAAAGTGCGCGGGAATTTTGTTTAAAAGCGCAGGTGGAGCGCTGGCTTCCATTCAGGGTTCAAAATGACCTGTGTTGGGGAAAAGGATTAAAATTGGCTAAAAAGTGCTAAAAAGTGTCAAAAAACGTCCCAAAATTGATAAAAAGTGCCAATTTTGCCCCATTTCCCTTCAAATCTGCGTCATTCTGCTTGTCCTCCATAGCCTTGGCGACGGAGGGCGCAATCTGCGGACAAATTGCTTCTCTCCGGATCAAATCGAGGGTAAATGAGGCAACGTGTCTTTCTTTTCGGCTTGGCGGCAAAATCGTCAGCTTGTCAGGTTGAGACGCGTAGGCCGGAGCGATGACCCGGCAGAGTTGAAAACAAACCCGGCTCAACGCGCCGGGCTACAGTAGAAAAGGGGGGCATATTCCCTCTAAAAAGAGACGGAAATGAGTAAAAAAGACCTCCAATGACCCCCGCCCTATGTGCCAAAAATCCTTTAAAATGCCAAAAAGTGTCAAAAAAATCATATGGGTTTAAAATTAATGTAAATAAGCCGAATTGGCACTCCAGTCGCTTCGCTCCCTCGTTCACCACGCTTTGCGTGGCGCTATAGAACTCGCGTTTACCCTGCGTCCCTCCTATGGGGCTTGGACTCTGCGCTCGTCTATTTCGCGATTTTCGAAGTGAAAGGGTGCTGATTTTGGCTTCCTGCCGCGTTGGTTAGATGGAGGGCCGACGAAATGGCAAAAAAGCCCTGCAGAATAGCCCAAAACCCCTGTTAGAGATGGGTTAATCTCATTGCGGATGGGGGGTGCCTGCAGTATGGTTTGAATTTACGTAAAAACAGGCAAAATCGAATGAGAATCACACCAATCAAATCAAGGCTTTCTGTCGGTATCCGGCGGTTCCGGGGCGCCATGCGGATCGGTGTGTTGATTTGTACGGCGGGGTGGGCCACCTCTGCTGCTGCAGGTTCAGCTCCGCCTCCTCCTTCCATGCGGGTTCTCGAAAATCCGGCGGGTGGCGTTGTGGTGGAGTGGGTGAATCTGGACGAAGTGGCGGTTCTTTCGGTAGACTGTCGGGCCATCTACCTGTTCTTCCATGGAGAGGGGGTTTCTCCCTCTCCATCCATTCGTGAAATCGAATGGAAAATTGAAGACAATCCGCCAGAGTGAAGGAACAGCCTGTGAACGAATCTACTTCCCCGACGAATGAACCCATTGAGCTGTTGACCGCCGATTCGCTTGTAGGCCCTCAGGAGGGCGTGGTACTGCGCCATGTGGCCGGGGAGCATATGCTCGTTCCGTCGGTCGCGCGCGAGGTCGACCTGGACAGCCTGTTTCTTTTGAATGCCACCGGTGTGTTTGTTTGGGAGCAGCTGGCGAGTGAGCAGAGCGTGGCCGATTTGAGTGCCGCCGTGGCTCAACAGTTTTCTGTGGATCCGGATGCTGCCGCTGCCGATGTCGTGACCTTTCTGTCCAGTCTTCTGGAGCGGAAGCTCGCGGTGCGGGCGTAGATCATGGGAACGGATTGCGAATGGATGACCCCGGAGGCCCGCCTCAACGCGATGCGCCACCGCGCGGCGGCAGAGGGAATCCCTCTTCATGCTACGCTGGCTTTAACCCATCGGTGCAATTTCCGCTGCGTCCATTGTTATGTCCTCCCGAATGCGAAGGCTCCATCGACAGAGCTTTCTACAGAGGATTGGCTGGCCCTGGCGCAGGAGGCGGCGGATGCCGGCTGTTTCTCCATTTTGCTGACCGGCGGGGAACCCCTGCTGCGCGATGATTTTGCGGACATCTATCTCGGCATTCGGAAGATGGGGGTGCATGTCATGCTGTTCTCCAATGCTTCGCGGGTGGATGAACGCATCATACAGACCCTGCAGACCGCGCCACCCCGTCTGATTGAGGTGACCATGTATGGCGCAAGCCCCGAAACCTATGAACGGGTGACGGGTCGGGCTGAAGGATTTGACGAGGCCTGGAGGGGGATCCGCCTGTTGCGTGAAGCCGGTCTGCCGGTCCGTCTGAAAACCGTGCTGATGCAGCCCACGCGCGACGATTTTGAAACCTTGCGTGAAATGGCTGCCGTGGATGATCTTCCCTTGCGCTATGATGCCATGATTCAGCCCCGGTTCCCGGGGGACACCGACATGGAGCGACTGCGCATCCCGCCGGCCGAAGTCGCAGAAATGGAAGCCCGGCTCATTCCGGAACTTGCCGGCCAGTGGAAGCAGCAGCGGGAACGGCAAGCCAAACAGATGGATACCAGCGCCACTCATCTGTACTCCTGCGCGGCCGGGGCCATTTCCTTTTATGTCTCCGCCGAAGGTATGGTGCAGCCCTGTGTGAGTGCGGTGCGGCATGGCGTCCGGTATGAGCGGGGAGAATTATTGTCCGCATTCCGTAAAGGGCGTCAGGCGGTACGCTCGATTCCGGCTCCCGTTCCGTTTGAATGTGCGGCCTGCGGCGATCGTGTCTTCTGCGGCTCCTGTCCGCCGATTGCGGAGCTGGATTGCGGAGACGAAAGAGGAAAGTGTGCCTATGCCTGCGCATTGGCCCATGAGCGGGGGAAACACTCGGAGATTTCGGTTTAATGCTTTTCATTCCCGGAGCCATTGACTTATGATTCATAAAAAGGATGCACTATGAAGACAAACGAAGACAAACAGAACGAATCCAAACCCGCCTATGAAGCCCCCCAATTGGAGGTCGTTTCATTGAAGGGTGATGAAGTGCTGGCCGGCAGCTGCAAAGATATCAGCGGCGCAGGGCCCTCCCTGACCTGCCGGGATTCCTTTGGCGGCACCTGCGCTTCTCTCGGATCATGATTCCCGCATCATCGTCAGGTGCCCCCGGGCATCTGAAGGGTGGGACCCTTTCCCTGGCGGGCCTGTCTGCGGCCCTGGATGGACCCCTGTGTCCATCTTTCGCGGCTTGGCCGGGCCCCTATCAGCCGTTTCTTGTTTCTGATTCCGGCGATCCGCTGTCTTCTCATTGGCGTATGGGAGACGAAGAGCTTCATCCTGATGATGCCCGCTTTGTCTCCACCTATGCTGCCGGTTCCTGGCAGCGGGGCACCGTGAATGATCGTGTGCTTTACCGGTTCCATGCCGGCGAAAACCGCCCCTATCTCTGGGCAGAGCCCAATGGGGATTTTAGTGAGGTGACTGTCTGGCAGGATCCGGCCGGCCGCCGTCAGATGCCGCCGATGCTGCATCCGGTGGACCGGGTGCTTTGGATGGGGGTGTTGGCTCACCAGTTTGGATTCATCGTTCATTCCTGTGGCTGGTCCTGCAATGGGAAAGCCCTTTTGTTTCCCGGTGTATCCGGTGCCGGGAAAACGACACTGTGCCGGCAGCTGATGGCGGCTGGGCAGGGAAATATTCTGTCGGATGACCGGGTGATTCTGAAGAAAGAGGATCAAGGGATCCGTGCCTGCGGGACGCCCTGGCCCGGAGATGCGAAACAGGCGCGCAATGAAAGCGCCCCGCTGGCTGCGCTATGCTTTATCGAAAAATCGCCGGATCATTACCTGCTGCCGATCCGCTCATCCGAAGCGTTGAGGCGTCTGTTGGAAGCCGCCTCCGTTCCCTGGTTTTCCTCTGAACTCCGCGATCGGGTGCTTCCGTTGCTCGAACAGGTGGTGACAACAGTGCAGGCCTTTCGCCTGGGCTTTCATCCAGAGCCCGGCGTAACGGATCTGCTGCTGCCGCTGGTGGATCTTGCCGTACAGAGGGACTAAGGCGGGAAGGGGAGGCAGATCTGTGCAGTCACTCCAGCCTCTATTGTCCGAAGATCGGGTCGCCGCACTGGCCCGGGGGGAATCGGTTCAGGTGCGCGTGCAGGGGGTCAGCATGCTGCCCTGGTTGCGCCCGGGTGAATCGGTCTGCATTCAGCCGGTGAATCGGGAGCTGTACCCCGGGGATATCGCTTTGTTCTGGCGTGAAAAAAATCAGCCGGTGCTGCATCGGGTGGTTAGAACCCATCTGGGTGGAGACTCCGACACGGTGGACTGTCTCGGCGACTCGGAATACGGGTCTCCCGAAGTCGTCCCAACATCGTCGATTATCGGTCTGGCGGAAATGACGCTGTTCCGTCGCTGGATCTTCCGGGTGGTTCATCCTCCTCGTCGCTTCCTGAACCGCCTCTGTTGCCGGTTGGGAGTCCGGTTGCGCCATGGATAAGCCCACTTCCGATTTTAACAGGCTGTGCCGCCTGTGCAGTTTGGCCCTGCTCGGACCTGAACAGGGGAGGCCGGAAATGACCGGACCGCCTCCGGACCTGGTTTTTGCAGAGCGCCACCGGGTGGTGCCGCTGCTGGAGGCCGGTCTAGCTGCCCTGGATATGCTCTCCGTGCCGGTGCATCGCCGTGTGCTGGCACTGGCGCAGCAGACCATTCGGCTGGAGCAGGAACTCGGGTGCATTGCCGGCTGTCTCTGCGATGCCGATGTAGACTTTTTGCTGCTGAAAGGTCCGGCGATGGCGCGTCAGGCATATCCAACTCCGGAGTGGCGGGTGTATGACGATTTGGATTTCTGGGTGGCGTCCGGCGACCTTGAAGCCGCCGGTCAGGCCCTGATGCGGGAAGGGTATACTCCGGTGACCGCCCTTTCTTCCCGTGCGGCGGCTTGCGCCCGGCGCGCCGGAATTGAGCGGTCATGGGTGCACCCTGAACGGGGGCGCCTGATCGAAATCTCCCATGGCTCCAAAGCCCTGGCACCGACGGACCGTGCCGCCCGCCTCGTGCTGAAGTCATCGGTCCCGCTGGAGGTCGCAGGAACGACCGTCCGCACGACCGCTCCTGTGCATACCCTGCTGCTGGCCTGCATCCATGGTGCCCATCACCGGTGGGACCGGCTGAGTTGGGTGGCCGACGTGGCCGGTCTGTGGGGGCGGCTTTCCTTACAGGAACAGGACGAAGCCTTCCGCGTGGCTCGCCGCTGGCGGGTGGAGACATCGCTGGGCCTGGGTCTTCGGCTGGCCACAGACTGTCTGAACCTGCCCCTTGAGGGCCCCGCGCAGGAACGGGCCGGCCGCCCTCGTGTGCAGGCGCTGGCGGCACGGGTCCAGCTGGCTGCAATCACGGCGGATTCACTGCGAGTACCGATGCTGGACCGTCTGCGCTATGAGAGCGACGTTCAGGACACGGCTTTCCGGCGGTTGCGCATGAAACGGGAGTGGCTGTGGGTCCCTACACTGGGGGATATTCAGGCGGTTCCGCTGCCGGCCACTCTCTATTTTCTCTATGCATGGATTCGGCCCCTGCGCCTGTTGCGGCATCCGTGGCTTCGTGAATGGCGCACCCTCCTTGGTCAGTAGGGGTTGCGGGGTGATCGGACCGAATCTTCTTCTTCGGCCGCCCTCCCAGGAGCCCCAGGGGCTGGAAAAATCTTGCGGAGCGCTCTCTTCTCAGGCAGTTTTCTTATTAAGGAACAATGGCATTTTTTGACAATGTGGACGGGCGGATGCTCGTCCGGAATGGAAGGTGATGGCGGATCAACTCGATAACCCTCTGGCGCCCGATGCCGAAGCGGACTCCGGGAGGCAGCCCCCCGGCCGGAATGAATTGGAACGCTCCATGTTTCTCGATCCAACCCCGGATTCACACACCATTCTGGTCGTGGATGACGATCCCTTTCTCTGCCAGTTGTTTGACCGTATGCTCTCGAGCAGTCGGTACAGGGTCTGGACCGCCCAGACGGGTCGGGAAGCCCTGGAGCAAGTCCGCCAGCACAAGGGGCAGGTGGATGTCGCGCTGGTCGATCTCAATTTGGGCGATGATGAGAATGGATTGGATGTGCTGAAAGCCCTGAGGGAGTCTGAGGAATCCATTATCGGAGTGGTGATCACCGGGGATGCGACATTTGACAATGCCGTCGATGCCTTGCACATGGGCGCATATGATTTTATCCAGAAGCCGGTGGTCCGGGGATCCTTGATTGCCGTGCTGGAACGTGCCATCAAGTATCGGCGCCTGGTGCTGGAGAATAAACGCTATCAGAGTCATTTGGAAGAGATGGTGGAGGAGAAGCATGCGGCTCTTCTTCAAGCCCTGGATGAAGTGAAGGCCACCTCCCAGTTTACGCTGGAAGCCATGGCGGCCATGCTGGATGCCCGCGAACACCAGACCGGAGAGCACAGCAAACGGGTGGTCCAGATGTCCGTTATCCTGGCTCAGGAAATGGGCGTCTCGCCAGAGGAAATTGAAACTATCAAGGTGGGGGCGCTTCTTCACGACATCGGCAAGATCTCCGTTCCCGATTCGATCCTCCTCAAACCAGGGCCGCTGACGGCCGAAGAGTTAGAGGTGATGCAGGCGCATGCACAGATTGGATATGACATTATCCATTTGAGCCCGCCTTTGCGGGGGGCCGCCGAAATCGTCATTTCGCATCATGAGCATTTTAGTGGGAATGGATATCCGCGCGGTCTCAAGGGGGATGAAATCTGCCTAGGGGCGCGGATCTTTTCGGTCATCGATACCTATGATGCGATCTGCGCGGTACGCCCCTATTCAAAGAAAAAAACATCGCAGGAAGCCTGCGATGAAATTGTCCGCCATCGAGGAACCCAGTTTGATCCCGCTGTGGTGGATGCGTTGCTCCAATGCCGGAGTCAGCTGGAATTCATTGTCGCCGCGCCGCAGGGATAATCCAAAGGTCGGGCATGAATAAAATGGGTTCCATGTTGAGCATGCTTCTCCTGGCTGGCGGCCTGTCTGCCGGAGCGGCGGACGAGCTTCGGGGCGGTCTGGTCCTTCAATTTGATGATGGATGGCATTCCTGGCTGACCGAGGTGGCACCGCTGGTTCAGGAGCACGGTGGCGTGGCAACGGGTTTCGTGAACAATAAGTATATCGATGGCGGACGCATCTCGATCGATGAGCTGCTGCGCTTGCAAGAGGACTATGGGTGGGAAATCGGCTCGCATACAGCCAATCACTATAATGCGCCTCGTTATGTGCAGACCAAGAGCGTGGACGATTGGCTGGCCAACGAACTGGACCCGTCCCTGAAGGTCTTGAGAGATGGGGGCCTTGAGGTTAATGCCATGGTCTTTCCATTCAATGCGTTGACACCGGAGGTGGCTGAAGCCGCTATGACCCGGGTCGGCAGCTATCGGCGGATCGACAGCCTGGCTTTGGCGAAAGGGGTGCGTCCGGATGGATCCTTGCCCGGCACTTCCATCGATACTACTCAGTATGCTCCGATGAAGCTGATTAAAAAGTGGATTGATATGGCGCATAAACGGGATCTGAACCTGTTTCTGTATGGCCATCGCATCTTGCCGGACAGCGCTTTCACAGAGGGAACGGTCCTGGCGGTTTCATCCAACACCGTCACGCTGGATCAGCCGGTCCGGTTGGACGCGGCGGAGGACAATGTGTTGATCCCCAATATGGCAAAGCGCCAGAACATGCAGAATACGTTTTCGGTATCAAGTGCGGAGGGGAACAGGATCACGGTTTCCGGGCTGCTGCCGGGAGCGGTTGAAGTGGGGGCGTCCGCTCTGGTAGGCCCGTCTTATGGCACACGTCTCTCTGATTTCAATGAGATGCTGGCCTATGCGGCCGAACGGCTCCATTTCTATACGGTGAATGACATCCAGACTCTCCGGCACAAAGAGGACGTGGCGTTGGAAATATCGAATCGATCGGAATAATGGGGGCGCCTATCCGGGGGATGGGACGCATCAGAATCGGATTGTGGCCCCGGCCGTCACCGTGGTCCGGTCGTAAGTTTCACTTTCCTGATAGTTCACTTCTCCGCGCAGAGAAAGCCGTCGCGTCAGGTTCCAGTTCAGCTTGGCATTTCCACCCCAGATAAAGACCCAGTCTTTCTGGAATTCACGGGACACACCGGCCTGTCCGGCCAGAGAGTAGCCCAGGCGATAAAAACTTCCGCGCAGGGTGGCATAGAGCTGATGCTGTTCCAGCTGTTCCGGGGCCCAGTATTCTGCTGGATTCTCATCGCTGTCTCCGAAGCGGAATAAATAGCCGGCACCTAGGTAGGGCCATTCCTTCAGTCGATAGACCAACCGGCCGTACAGAAGCCAGGTGTTGTTGTCATCGGAGCGGTCGGCAAACTGCCCGTTGATGAATGCATCGACTTTGTCAAACAGGCGGGAATAGGTCACAAGCTCATAATAATTGGCATGGATTTCTGCGCGCAGGGCTTCAACGGTTTCGATTTCCTGACGGGAGAAGACGAGCTCCGCATGTCCGCTCAACCACCGGTTCGGCAGATGAAGGCGGGCCTCGCCTCCGATGATGTCATCCAGTTCACTGTTCATCTGCAGTTGCCAGATGTTTCCTTCCACCCAGATTTGCGGATGCAGATACCAAAGCAGATCCAGTCCAAGACGGAGGCCGCGTTCTGACCCGACACCTTCCGTTTCCCATCGATTTACGTTGGCCAGAGCCCCCAGCCGGAAGGAGTCACCCATGAATCCGTCCCCTTCGAGGGTGTACTGTTCGAAGGTGCGTCCTTCATTGTCGTCCCAATAGCGGCCGTTCACCTTCGGGGCGATCCGCTTCCGGTTGATTGCATTTTCGAGGGTTTCGGCCACCTTGAGCGAAGTCGGATCCAGCTCCAGAGCGGTCCGCAGGTGCCGCAGGGCGGTTGGCTCATCACCCTGTTGATAGGCATTGGCTCCCCAGTTGAACTGGACGGCCTCAGGATCGGCTCCCGCCTTGAGCGCTTGCTGGAACCAATAGTTGGCTTCTTCGTGCTGGCGGTTCCAATACAGGAGCTTGGCGAGTTCTAGCTGACTACGGACCGCTGGATTGTCACGCGTCAGATGGTCGGCAAGCCGGTCGCTGGACCACTGGGCGGGAACGACGCGTGCCGGAATTCGCAGCGGGTTGAATTCCGGCCCCAAAAATCCGCTGTCATCATAGAAGATCGCTTTATCAAAATGGTTGCTGACCGCATCTTGATAGGCCTGCAGATAGGTGAGCTGTGTATCCAGCGAGATCTGACCATAATCACCAAAGGGATAGACCAGTAGTTGTTCAGGGGCCGTTTTTACGGTTTTGCCCGCTGCCTTCAGTTCTTTATTCAGGCGTTTACTGAATGCCTTTTCGGTTTCCATTCGCTTCCCGTTGAATACCGGATGGGTATATGGATTTCCCAGCAATCCATTGGACGAAATCTTTTGGCGCCGGCCCTGTTCCGGTCCGCTGGAGGCGATGAGCCACCGGCCGGATGCGGCCAGTTTCTTCAGGGCAGCCGGCGTGGGTTTGCCGGGAATTTGACGGCTCAGCATGCCCTGATGACCGGCATAGACGGCCCGCCCGCCCCGTTCTTTCAGCAGTTCGTCTACGGCCTCCAGAACGGCCGGTTCAACTTCTTCCAAAACGATGATGGCCTGTGCATTCGTCAGCGGGCGGCGAATGTCGTCAGGTGTGACGAGTTCATAGCCTTCATCATGGAGGCGATCCAGGTGGTCCATCAATTGAGTCAGATTGTTGCGGCCTGGATAGGGGCACGTGGTGACACTTCGGTACAGCAGCACCGGGATCATTTCTTGGGGCGGATTCCGTTTGACCGTCCGTCGCAGGAGCTGCAGCGATGCCCGGACCCGTTCAGCCTCGGAGAGGGCGATGGCATGCCGCAGGCGGCTCTTCACATCTTCCGGGCGCGATTCAATCAGGCTGCCGGAGTATCCCAGTGCCTTGCGAAAATGTCGATCTGTCGAAGCGGCATCTTTAAGAGATACGAGGGCGACAAAGGAATCGGGATTGCGCTTCAGCAGTCCTTCATAAAAAGTGACAGCCTCCGGAGCCATTCCCAGTGCTTGCATCTGCCGTGCCGTAAGGTAGCTGCCTTGCACATGCCCTGGATCGGTTTCGAGAAGGGAAAGAGAGGAGTGGAGCGTATTAGTGGTGATGTGCCGGGCCACTTCAGAGTTTTCGGCATACGTCCGGTGAAGTCCTGAAGAAGAAGCCTGATCCAGTCCGGCTTTGGCGGTTTCTGCCGCCTGTTCGTATTGGCCTTGTGCCTGATAGATTTCGGCTAGCAGTTCATAGGCCTGAGGGGTAGGGGCGGATTCAATTTGCTCTTTCAGAATGGCAATCGCCTCTTCCGGCTGGCAGATCTGGTAAGTGGCCGCGGCCTCCTCCGTGGCATAGTAGGAAATGGAGGGGAAAGCCAGGTGCAGGAGCTGCCACCACTCCAGAGCCCGTTCCGGTTCTCCCAGCGCCGACCACATTTCCGCTGCCTGGGGACGGAGCGTTTCGTCCCCTTCATAGATTTTCTCTTCCATCCATTCCGCCACGGCCCGGGCATCATCCACCTGTCCGACCTGGAGATAGTCATCGAAAAGAAATTGCTTCAGCCGGGGTTGATTGGGGTCGGCGGCTAAACTTTTTTCATAGCTCGCAATCGCCTTTTTGTAGTGGCCCTTCTGCTCAGCCATTTTCCCTTCCACCGCCGCCCGGACGACAACGGAGGTGGCTCGGGTCTGAAGGTCGGTCAGCAGCTGTTTGGCTTCCGCTGCGCCCTTGTGGGTGAGGTTGATCTCATAGGCATCGAGCCAGCAGGTTCGATCCGGGTCCCGGTCCAGTACGCGGCGATACAGTTCCAACGCGGCTTTCGTCTGTTTCCGGTACCGCATGCTTCCGGCTGCCTTCTCGAGGGTGTCGGTGAGCTGCGGGTCCTGACGATAGGATGCGCCCAATCGATCGTCCACGGCAAAAATCAATTCAGGAGTGCCGATCAGGTCTACGCAGTTGCGGATTGTGTCCAGCGTCATGCGGACCCGCGGTTTCTTGGAATCAGGACCCAGTGTTTCCAGAAACGGTGCCAGATAGGTTTCAATATCCAGGCACGTTCCGCTCAATGCTTGGGCATAAGCCAGATACAGTCCGGTCTCCAACGGATCCTCCTGGAGTTTCCATGCCTGGGTTAGCAGGGGACGGGCCGCTTGAAGGCGGCCCTTTTCGACCAGCGGGATCGCGATGCTCAGCAAGGTTTCATTGGGTGCCCATCGCGCCAGAAGGGCGAGTGCCTGCTTCGGATGATTCTCTTCAATCAGACGGGCGATAACCTGTGCGATGACCTCCGAGCGGTGGGGGACTCCTCCGGTAATGGCATTCTCCATAGCCGCGAGAGCTTCTTCTGGTCGATTCAGGGACCAGAGTATCCAGCCCATATCCCGCCAGGTCGACGCATCGGCAGGAGCCAGTTCGATGGAGGCTCCGAAGGCGGCCAAGGCTTGTTCGTTCTGGCCGACGGTCTGGTATGCCGCGCCCAGATCCCGCCATGCTTTGGCATTCAGCGGCTCCAGTTCGCAGACGGCCTTCAGGGACTCCAGAGCCGCATTGGTGTGGCCGGTCTTCCACTGTACCGTGCTGAGTTCCCGTAGGATTGAGCTGTTGCCCGGATCGAGCGCGGCCGCGGTTTCGAGCGGCTCCAGCGCCGCTTCATATTCCTTCTGGTTGAGCAGAATGGAGCCGAGTTGTTTCCAGGCACCGCCATATCCGGCATCCAGCTCCGTGGCCTGACGGGCCAGGTCCAGGGCGGAATCCATCTGGTTCAATGCCGCCGCTTCCTGAGACTGGTGGACCCGGTCCATGACGGAAACGGACTCGGCGATAGCGGAGGTTCCCGCGACGGCGATCCATCCGATCAGCCCCCACAGAAGCAGGATGGAGGGGAGGGGTTTCATGACAAACGGGGCCTCAGGGTTCATAGCGGATACCTCTCGATATTCCCAGTTCTCTGCTGGCCACTGGATCCAGAAGTCCTATGAAGCGATAGGCGGGGGTGGTGGCCAGCAGCCGGTCCAGTTCAGAAAGACTTTCGGCCTCGGATCCTTCCAACAGAATCATGTCACTCGGGCTCAGCTGCGTGAGATCAAACCGTTCCGGTTCCGGTGTCGCGGCAGGCAGCAGGACGATGACATCGAGATCCCTGTCATGCAGGCGCTGCAGCTGGACCGATGAGGGAGAAGGAATGGCCACGCGGTGGATCAGGCTGCGGGTGATCGGGTGATTGAACAAGGCGGACAAGCTTGCGCTGATCTCCTCCGGATCGGCACCGGCCGGGAGCAGGGGAATCATTTCTGTACCTTGGCCTGCTGCACTCAGAATTGCCTGTCGCTGTTCAGGGGAGGGTTCATCCCCCTTGGGGCTCAAGGGGACAATCAAGGCCTTGATGTTGGCATATTCCTTCGTCGGGACCTGATCCAGTTGGTCGGCCAGAGTATAATCGCTGACCAAGGGGGTGGCGGAGAAGGCCCCCACATGAAGCGACCCGATATCCGATCCAATGCCGGATCGGCCGTGGCTCAGCTCGGCGGCCAGAGGCAGGGGGCCGGCCAGCAGGGTATCCTTGCGCCAGAGCCATGCGCGGGATCCCTTGACCCGCAGCCGCAGGGACACCGGCTCATGAATCTCCGGCGGGTCGGGATGCCAGTGAAGGGTCCGGATATTTCCCTGCAGATTCTCCTGCACCCGGATGCCTGCCGGAGTTACTGTGACACGCAGATAGGATTTTGGAGAGGTGTAGCGTGCATAGATCGCGGCAGCTGTGTCCGAGGTGATGCGAAGGGTTGTGCTGATATCGACATCCGTCCACGGTTCGCTTCCCCGGAGCCAGGCGGCGGACTGTGCGGCGACCTCCATTCCGTCGAGGGTGAACTGGACCGTTCCATCCACCTGCCAAAAGCTCGCGTCATGTGCTTCTCCCACCGTGTCAAATTGCGGGGCATATCGTTCCAGCTCCTGCACCAGTTCTTCACCGGTGAGACGTCCGGGTACCCGGAGACGGGTCAGGTTGAAGGGATCCCGGCCGGGACCGTTGAACGGATTGTCTGCACGGATAAACGCCAGCTTGAAATACCGGGTGACTTCCTCCCGGTTGATTCGTGCCGCTTCGGGATCCGCTTCAGGTCCGTGTCCGGCATCCGCAAACGGATAGACATAGGCGATGGGGCGGACACCGGTTTCTTCCTCAATGGCTTCCACACAGTCCGCATAGTCGGCGGCCACCCGCTCCTGGAAAGCCTCCAGGCTTTCCGGTCCGGCCTCCGTCCACAGCCGCCGGGTCAGGAAATGCCCGGTGTCTCCGTCGGGGCCCGTGGGAATTTCATCAATGGCCTGATCTCCCATGCCCGCAAACTGCCAAAAGCCTAGCTTGGCAATCCGCTGCAGATCGCTGCGATGCAGAAAAAAGGCTCCGCGGGACCGCATGATCCGACTCGGAAGGCAGAGCGTGCCGGAGAATCCGGTTTCCTGAAAGGGTTTGACCGTGTAGACCACGCTGTCTTTCCGGCCACCTTCGAACAGCAGCAGCAGGGCTTTGGGCGGCAGCGGGGCATCCTCCCGCAGAAAGGCGAGAGCATCCTCCGGTGTGATGGTTCGGTAGCCTGCCGCCTGCAGGGCCTGGAGGTGATGTTCCAGCTGCTTGGGCGTGGTGTAGACATCGGATTCCTTCGCATCGAGCCCGGGATAGGAAATCGCCATGAATCCCTTCCAGCCCCGCCAACTGGCGGTGTCACGGACCGGAACCGGCCGTTCCCGAAGCAGCGCATAGATGGCAAACCCCAGGAATCCGGCTACCAGGATCCACTGAATCAGGATGGACAGTTTTTTCATATTTCCGAAGACATCCCTCTGGTCCCCCAGGTGGTCCGGGCAAAGGTTAGGATGGCGATGGGCAGCTGCCACACCAGAATAAACATGTAGTAGAAGCAGAATACGACGCCATAGATCCAGAGGCGGGACCGTTTCATCAGCAGATAGACACTGCTGAGCATCGCGCTCATGACAAAGACACCGGCGATATACTGGATGGGCCAGACATAGTTCAGCAGGGGAATCACCAGCAGCGCCCGCAGGACAATCGCTGGCGCCACCAGCGGAAGGATGAAGCCCAGATAGAACGAGAGGGCCATCAGCGGCTGTTTTTTCCACATGAATCCGCAGGCCACGAGGCTCTCCCTGAACCAGGAGCGTTTCCAGCGCATCTGCTGCCGCAGAAAGATCCAGTGACTTTCCGGGACGACCGTGGTGCAGATCGCCCGCTCGGCATACCGGACTTTATAGCCCCGCCGCAGGAGCATATTGGTCAGACTCCGGTCGTCGCCGTAGGTGCACGGCTGTCCCAGAAAGGTCTGAGTTTCCCAGGCATCCAGCACGTCCATCAGCCGGTCCGCGCGATAGCACGCCAGCGGTCCGGACAGACAGGTAATGCTGTCGAAGACGCTTTCCGCAGCTTTCATGACGCGGAAGGCTACATAGTACCGAACCGACTGCATCTTGGTCAGCATGTTGGCCCAGACATTTTCGACATCGCAGTGCCCGGTGACTGCCGCCACCTCCGAATCGCCGAAGTGGTCCAGCAGGCGCCGGATGGCATCCGGCCTCAGAAAACTGTCGGAATCGATAAAGATCATGAAGTCGCCGGTGGATATGCGGACGCCCGCCCCTAAGGCATGGCGCTTGCCCCGGCTTTGCTCAAAGTTGATTAGGACCACATTCGGATACAGCTCCCGGGACCGCTTGATGGCCTCCAGTGTCCGGTCCGTGCTGCCGTCATTGATGACAATCACCTGCAGCTTGTCTTCAGGATAGTCCGTTTCCATGACTTGCCGGATGGTCCGCTCAATTTCATCTTCTTCATTGAATGCCGGGATCAACAGCGTGACCGGCGGCGTTTCGGTTCGTTCTTTCGGATTGCGGTAGAACGAGGCAAACAGAAACCGGCTGATCAGATAGCCGCCCACCAGCAGGCTGTATAGGAACACCGGAACATCAAACCAGAAGAAGTAGAAATTCTGATACTTGATAATCAGGGTGAGGCTCACGGCCAGAAAAAAGAACGCCACCGCGAACCAGCGCAGCAGCCCCCAGGTGGTTCGGGCCAGCCGCTTGGACAGCGGCTCTTCAAACATCACTCCCATCTGGGAGGATCCTTCATCCCGCCGCCGCACTTCGCCGCTGATTTTCATCGACGAGTGGATGAATTCTTCCGGCAGGGTGCCGGGAGGGACCTTAAAATGCAGGTGGATCCGTTTCTCGGATGCCGGGATATCGGGCGCGTCAATCAACAGACCGCCATCGGAAATATCCCGAGCCGTTCCCTGATAGACCTTCTCATTGTCCCCGGAGCCCACCGTGATCTCGACCGGAAATTCACTCCAGAATCGGGTTCCCGTCCGCCGATCGCTGTAATTCGGCCGGGACCGGTTGCGCAGCCGGCGGTCCACCTTTTCGTCAGGTGAACTGGAAGATTTTGGCTCTGGTGGAGTTGAATTCATGTTTAATCGTCAATCTTTGCGCATATCGGTGGTGATATGCGACAAGAAATTTAGATTTATTCTACTTTTATTAAGGGAGAATCCGGTCATTTATGGCCGGGGTCTGGAGAGAACGGGGGCGGCAGGCTCAGATCCAGCCTTGAAGCCGGTAGTACAGTAGGGCCGCGTACTCGCGGGACGATTCATGCATATAGCGCAGGTTGGCCCACAGATTGTAGCGGAGATACATCGACGAGCCGATATCGGGAATAACGGTCTGGGTGGCGGTTGCGGTGTTCGGGATGTTTAGCTCTTCCACCCGCCACGGGAGGGGGTCTTCCAGGGAGATAGGGAAAGCGGGAAAGGCCGTCAGAGGGATGTCACAGGTGTTGCGGATGGCTGCGGCGGTGCGCCGTGTGTGCTCAGGGCTGGTCACAATCATCACACAGGCCGCATCGGAGTCTTCGGCCAGCCGGGCCGAAAGCCGGAGGGCCTGCTCGCGGGTGTTGCGGCCTCCTTCCAGGATCCGGACGCGGTTGGTCGGGATGCCCCGCAGCTGAATCTCTTCGAGATAGGCCTGGGAGGCCGGCGAATTGGCGGCATCCAGCGGCATGGCAATCCAGACCGTTGCATCCGGGTTCTGTCGGGCGGCTTCCGCGGCATAAAAGGTCCGCATCAATCCGGACTCGCCCGGGATCCCGCTTCCGCCCATCACGAGAATATGCGTCGGCGGCAGGTCGCTGGGGTTGGGCACCGCCCAGAGCCCTTTATAGATCTGCCAGGGCAGGGGGGTGAACAGCAGGACGGTATATAGCAGAGCCAGTCCGCCGATCAGCATCAAGGCGCCGCGGATAATCCGGATCAGGATGTGGAGTAAGCTCTTCATACCCCACAAGCGTAGCGGAGCCCGCGTCGCCGGGAAAGAGTTTCTTTTCCTTCCCGTCCCCGGTATAGTGAGCCTATGAGGAACGTACTTCGAGGGATTGGGTCGATCATTATTTCTGCCGGAATCCTCTGGCTGTTGCTACGGGAGACGGGGCAATCGGCTCAGGAGGGATTGCAGGCGCTCTGGACCATGAGTCTGGGCGTCTGGTTGGTCTATGGACTCGCCCAGTTGCTGCAGGGCTGGCTTCGTGCCATTCGCTACCGCGTGTTGCTGGCCGGTGCGAAAGCCAATCCGCTGCCCAGCCCGGCCCGGATGTTCGGGGTGACGCTGGCCCGCAATATGTTTGTGGATATGCTGCCGGCCCGTGCGGGAGAACTCATGTACTGGGCGTTGCTCAATCGCGGAGAGGGGGTGCCCAGCAAAGACTGTGTATCGTCGATGACGCTGAGCATCTGGTTCGATTTGTTGGCCCTGGCGGCCGTGTTGGGATTTGCGGTAGCGGCGCCGATGCTGGAAGTGGGTGGACGCATGCTGATGCTGTGGGGATTTGTTGTGATCGCCGTGGTGGTGAGTGTCGGGTGGCTGGCACTCTTTTACGGTCCGGGATGGGGGGAATGGATTCTGGCACATTTCCCCGATCGTCTTCGAAAATGGAAGCCCGTTGCGGGGCTGCAACAGTTCATGAGCAGCCTGTCGGATTCGTTCCATCAGGTGCGGGGTTCGGGCGTGATAGGGAAAGTGACACTCCTGTCGATCGGTATCCGGATTGTCAAATATGCAGGATTGGCCGTGGCGTTCTATGGCGTGGCGGCGGTGTTGCGCCCGGCCTTGGCGGAACTGCCTGTGTGGCAGATGCTCATCGGCCTGATCAGTGGGGAGGGGGGCGCCGCATTGCCGGTCCCGACGTTTATGAGTCTGGGAACGTATGAAGCTGCCGGCGCCGGTGCACTGAGTCTGACCGGGGTGGCTGGATCCGATGCGGCCATCGTTCTGCTCGGAACCCATGTCGTCAGTCAGATCGTGGATTATTCAATCGGAGGGCTTGCCCTTTTGGGGCTCGTCTGGGGAAAGCGGAGGAACACATGAGCACATCATTGGACGAACCTGGAAAATGGAAAGTTAATCCGGTCCTGGCAACCTGGATCAGCATGCTGGCGTTGGCGGTGGCTTGTGTGGCCTTTTGGCTGTGGCGCGTGCAGTTGAAAGCGGGGGCTCAGGAGGCGCCCGGCCCGGGGACCGTCATCCGGATGGGTATGACGGAGCTGGCGGCTCTGGATGCAGTCTGGGATGAAGACTTCGGATTTATTGTTTGGAGTTCAACGATGTATGGCGACCACGAGCTGGTCCGGCTGGACTGGCCCTCGGGGCGGATCACCCGTCTGACAAAAAACTCGTTCGTGGACAGCACCCCCAAGATTTCGCCGGATGGAACCCGCGTGGTTTTTGCCCGGTCGCGTCTGCCATGGGTGTCCTTTCGAAATTTGGAGGAGTGGGATATCTGGGCGCTGGATTTGACCACGGGCCATGAGTGGCGCGTGGCGGAGCGAGGGGCAGAGCCTGGATGGACGGCGGACAGTCGCTCCGTTGTGTTTCAGCGCGGAGGTCGGGAGGTGATCCAGGCCGCATTGGACGGATCCTCCGAGACCGTGCTGCTGGGTTCGAAAGAGAAAACAATATGGACAACGCCCTCCTTGAATCCTGCGGGGGACCGGCTGGCGGTGACGGTTCGAGGCAAGCAGCGTCGGACGTCCGTTTTTACGGTTCCCGGTGGGGTGGAAACGCCTGTGGCAGGCGGGTGCCAGCTCGCCTTCTTCCCGGACGGTCAGGGGATGGTTCTCGTGGAGCATGGCGGCAAAATGAAGAATCAAATTTGTCGTACGGATGCGCAGGGCAAGAATGTGCAACCCCTGATCGATATGCTCGGCTACTGGAGCCATGAATATTTTCCCCGGGTCTCGAATGACGGCAAGCTGCTGGTCTTCGGCGCGGCCCGCGAGGGACACGAACACGATACCGCCGACTACGAAATCTTTCTCTGGCGGATTGGAGACCCCTGGGAGAATGCCGCCCGGGTCACCTTTCACACCGGAAATGATCAATGGCCGGATATCTGGGTGATTCCGCAGCCGTGATTCTGGATTGTTAGAATATGATTTAAGGGGGGGGTTATGCATTGTCCCGCAAGGAGAAAAGTGGCAGAGTGAGCGAAGCTATGACGTTTCAGACCACCAAAATTCATCTGGTTGAAAAAGACGCTCCGGGGTCTGGATTTCAGTCGCGGGAACTGCGCGTAGGGACCGTTCTGTGGGACCGCTATGAAGTGACCGCTGTGCTCGGCGCGAGCGAGCTGGGGGAGAGGTGGCGGTGTCTGGATCGGGAATCCGGAATAGAAGTTTCCCTGCGTTGGCTGCCGCCAGATCTGCGGCGATCCAAACCCGTCATGGCGGTCATTCATGCCGGCATCCGCCGCCTCTCCGATCAGACACACCCGAATCTGGCGGCTATCCGTCAGATGGTCTATGTGGGCGATCAAATCTATCTGGTAGGCGATTATGCTCCCGGCATCGACATAGGCACTTGGAAGAACGGGGGCGCGGGCGGGAAGCGAAGTCTTCAGGAGGTGCTGCCCGTGCTACTTCAGGTGGCCGCCGCCCTGGATTTTTCGCATGCCAAGCGGATCATCCATCGGAATCTGAAGCCCTCCGAAATCTATCTGGACTCCATGGGCCGGGTCAAAGTAACCGACTTCGGGCTGGCGCCTCATCATCACATGACCATGGTGCACGGCGAGGCCATTCGGATGGGGACCACGGGCCCCTATCTGGCTCCCGAACTGAAAGACAGCGTAGGCGGGGGGGCGCCGGATTCGGCTAGCGATCAATATGCGCTGGCCATTCTCGCCTGGGAACTGCTGGCCGGTAAACCGCCGGCCCCCGGCTCGGACGCGCCGTTGCCAGACTGGCCGGGCTCGGCCCGTTCCGCTTTGCGTCGGGCCTTGTCCAGCCAGCCGCGAAACCGATTTGTGACCTGTTCCGACTTTGTGAAAGCCCTGGGGGGTGAACGTGTGCCGGGCCGCCGCGGCCGCAGCGCCAAGGAATGGCGCCGCATCCGAATTCGCGTGGGGGTCGTCGCAGGGCTCATCGCCTTTTGTGCGGGAGCCTATTTTGGCGGGCAGGCGCTGGTCGAGTGGATCAACCGGCCGACCGTCGTGGAGCAGGCGGTCTCGGAGCCTCAGACGTTGAATCCCCCCCCCACGGTCCAGCCGGCGGAACCGGAATATGTCCCACCGCCGCCCTTGATTGTGACAACACCGCTGCCGGTGGAAGGAAGCCCCTGGGTCACGCAGACGGCCCGGATGGATTTGATATGGATCTTCGACTTGCAGATGTGGGTCGGACGCTATGAGGTCACCAATGACCAATATCGCCGGAAGGACTCTGAGCACAGTAGCGGAGAGTACAAAGGCCTTAGTCTGAGTGGGTCTCGCCAACCGGTCGTTCGGGTGAACTTCAAGGATGTTGCAGCGTATGCCGCCTGGCTGACCGAACAGGAACGGGCCGCCGGCAAACTGCCGGAGGGCTGGCGCTACCGGCTGCCTTCGCGGGCCGAGGCCGTGGCCTACACGCGCGCAGGGGTCACGGCAGCTTTCCCTTGGAGGGGGGAGTTTCCACCCACTCGCGGAAACTATGCGGATGAGTCTCTCGCCAAGGCCTTCCCCGGCCAAAAATCGATTGCAGGCTATAACGATGGATTCCCGGTCACCGCTCCGGTTGAAATGAGCGGGGAAAATGACTGGGGGCTCTTCGGTGCCGGCGGCAACGTGTGGGAAACCACCTCGAAGAAATCTGGTTCCGAGGTCTTTGGTGGCTGGCAGGGCGGCGGCTGGGATGACTATCTGCCGGAGCGGATGCAGAGCAATGGCGCCTATGGATTTATCGGCAATGCGCGCGGTTCGGTCAATGGCTTCCGCCTGGTTCTCGCCCGCATGGAGGACGAGGCCCAGCCTCCTCCCCCAAAGAAGGATGATGAGATCGCCGTGAAGTCCACTCCTGCCCCGCAGGGCTGACGTCTCAGAACTTCTTCGTGGAGCCCCGACGACCCGTCGGGTTTGGGTAAACAAGCGGCACGGGGGCGTACCGGCTCCAAAGAGTCGGAATCCTAAAAACAGGCTGATTCGCCAGGCTCAAAAAAAAGGACCTCCCGCAAGGGGAGGTCCGCAGGGTCCATTCTGAATCCAGACGGTTGGACTCAGAATGTTCTCAGCTAGAAGTGATGGACATAGCGCATGTTGTAGCGCTGACCTTCAGGACGGTTTTCCGCTTCCATCTCGAAGTACACATTGAAGAAGAGATGGTCGTCGGGGCCAAAGCTCCACAAGGCGCCCGGACCGATCGCCACGCCGGACAGGCTCTCGCCGTTCACCTTGCTGGATTCAACCTGCTTGAACGCATAGCCGTTGATGCCGATCCGCAGCTGCTTCTCCATCACTTCATATTCTGTGGCGAAGTTCGCATGGACAGCCGAACCGGCCTGCGTGTCGCTGATGCCGGACTCCGGTGGCGCAAATGGATCGCTGTTTTTGGCATTCCACAGATAGTGCAGGCGGCAGGAGACGGTCCATTTCGGCGTGGCGAACCAGGTCGCTGCCCAGTAGGGATTCAGGCTCAGCACATTTGCGCCGGGATTGATGTTGCGGGTCTCGTCATACTCACCCGTCGGCAGAATTGTCTGCAGTTCGATGCGGTGCATGAAGACCGGTCCGTTTTCTCCCATAATCGGTGCCCATTGCAGATAGGGTCCGATCAGCAGATCGCCGATACCGGACTTGGTGGTCAGCGGAGTGCCGCCCGCATCCAGATCAAAGGACGCCACCGGCAGAATGAAATCCAGTCCCCAGCTCGCCCCGCTCGGAAGAACGGCAGGAGACTGATAGATGATTTGCGACAGGCTGATCCAGGCATCCAGACTCGGATCGCCTGGGAAGGGCAGGTCCGGCAACTCATCGGACGTATAGAACTGGAGATACTGGGTAAAATACCAGCCCGGTCCGGAGGGCGGTCCACCATCGAGAAAACTGGTGAAGCCGAGATTCACGGCCGGTTGATCATACGCCGCCGCCGACAGGCAAAGCAGCAGTGCCGTCACACCGGCAATCCATCCAATACGCTTTTGTTTGAACATGGGGGTCCTCCTAGGTTGTTCTTATTCGTAGAAACAAAGTCTGCCCCACGGCCGGAATGACTGCAAGCCCAAAGGTCAAGAAAATGCACCGCCCTGGGTCGATAGGAGGGCATCAGGATTCCGCCTCTTCCGGATGCCGGTCCACGAGGACCACCTTTTTCCCGGCGAGGCGCAGGAGGAGTCCGGTGCCGATGGCGAGGAACAGAACTAGGGAAAGAAGGTAGAGAATTTTGGCCAGCACCTGCTTCTCCGCAAAAAACGGGTTGAGCCCCGGTACATAGAAGCGCTCACCGGCATAGGACAGCTGGATCGAGGGAATGCCGCGGAAAGGAAGCAGACTGTCAATGAAGGGGAACAGCCCGGCATTGCCTTCCACAACGATGCGCATCGGATCCTCCACCGTCCCGCTGCCGCCTTTGATGTGGGCGACGCATTCGGTGGCCGTGGCCGAACTGAAGGCCAGGAGGGCCACGCCGAGAAGGCCGAGAAGCAGGAGGGCCAGTAGAATGGGCTTGGCGGGGTGTTTCAAGGTGTCCCTTGTGTTATCGGAAGACAGACAGGAGATGAGGTCCCAGAATGAGCAGGCCGATGAGAGCGGCGCCAATGGCGGAAAGGAGGACGGCTCCCGCCGCCACATCTTTGGCCTGTTTGACCAGCGGGTGATACTCCGGCGAGGCGGCATCCGCAAGAAACTCGAAGGCCGTGTTCAAGGCTTCGGCGGCCCAGACGGCCATCAACGCCAGAATCAGTCCGCACCACTCGCCGGGAGTAATCCGGAAGAACAGGCCGGCGGCGATGACGCCGACCGTGGCGACGGCATGGATCCAGGCGTTGTGCTGGGATTTCAGCATCGTCCAGATGCCGGTAGCGGCATAGGTGAAGCTCCGGATTCGGCCGGTGAACTGAAATGGGGTACGCTTCTTCACGGTGGTGAGGCTGAGTATAGCCCTCCCGGTTCGGAAGGGCAAGTGCGGGGCGGGCTCAGGCGTCCTGCTGCGTGGCGATGAGGCCTTCGCGGCCGGGCTGGCCGGCAAGGGTCATCGGGGCGGCCGGAAGCGTGGACAGGTCGATCGGGAGCAGATTGGAAAGCGGAGCAAAGGAGGCTCCGAGCGCATCGATGCGATCGCAGAAGTCGCGGAACAGGTCAAAGCAGAGAAGGCCTTCCGCTTCCGCGTGGATGCAGAGGACATTGAGGGCCTCGGCGCGGAGCTTGGAAACAAGCCGATCATTGTACGTCTCGGCGGTGGTGCCATCCCGGCCGATGAGTTCATCATAGGTCGGGAGCGTCGTGGGGATTTGCGGCTGGTTCGAGGCGGCACCGTTGACCAGCGGGCGGAAGATCGAGGTGCCGCGGCAATCCGAATTGTAGCGGAAGGGGAACTCCTGCTTGGCGACCAGCGTGGATTCGTCGGCGCGCCATCCGGGGGAGGCGGAGGCCGCGGGGGGCGACCCCAGGATCTCGGTGAGCGACTCCACGCCGAGGCGCAGTTGCTCCCGCACAAAATCGGACCCGCCAGAAATGGATTTGTCCTGCCACGCGTGGTGATCCCAGGCGTGCAGACCGATTTCATGCCCCAGCGCGGCGGTCTCGCGCAGGATGGGGGCCAGCTTGTCGCCGATGACAGGGCCGGGCCAGAGCGTCCCTTTGAAGAGGATGTCCCAGCCATAGAGGCCCGGGGCGTTGGACCGGAGCATCTTGATGAGGAAGGCGGGCTTCAGCAGACGCCAGAGATGACGGCCCATGTTGTCGGGTCCGACGGAGAAAAAGAAGGTCGCGCGCTGGCCGCGCTTCGCCAGTTCCTGTGCGAGCGGGAGCACCCCGAGGCGGGTGCCCCGGAAGGTATCGACATCGATTTTAAGTCCGATTTTCATAATGGGTGATATATTTACATCGTATGGGAAAAGTACGAACGGCTTACCAGCCGACTTCGAGAGAGGTCGGCGCATCGGCTTCGCCCACATCGCCGGAATATTGCGTTTCCAGCATATAGGTTTCGCCATCCGAGATCAGCGTGATCGCGCCATCGGTGTCGGTGCCATAATGATCGGCATCGGGAAGGGCATCTTCGCTGGCGCGGCGGGAGGCGCCATGCAGCTTCACGGCCAGCTTGTACTTCATTTGCGTGACCGGGCGGGGATTGCCGAATTCAAAGATGACGGTTTCCGGGTCGATGGCCTGAAGCAGGGCGCCGGTGGCATCAATCAGCTGCTGCTCCATATCGTCGGGAAGTCCGGCCCTGATATTTTCCAGTCCGGCGGTGCCATGACCGGGGGCGATGGCCACGGTGGATTTCAGCTTCTCGGCGGGCAGGCTCTTCAGGAGTTCTTTTTGCTGCGCAAAGGTCAGGTCGGAGGGCAGGAAGAGGGAGAAGTCGCCGTAGACCAGGCGCATCGAAAGCGGGGCGTCGGACTGGCCTTCGGCCGGGGCCAGCACTTCGATATAGAAAGGCTTGCCGTCCACGTCGCTTTCGAAGAGACGGTCGCCCGCGACTACTTCGCGCGGCACGATCGTCGTGCTGGAGATGCGGTGCTTCAGGCTGTCCGGCGCGCGGGCCTCCAGCAGCTCCTTCATTTCGCCGTGCTGGATGACGGATTTGACCGATGCGGGATAGAGGACCTCCGACACATCGAGATAGGTCAGAATGGAGGGGGCCCCCGCGGTATGCTCGGGGTTGCGCGAGGTCAGAATCAGCGCATCCAGATGCTGGATCTGCTTGGCGTTGATGTAGGGCAGTATCGTGCGGATGGCATTGTTGCGGCTGCCGTGGTCCGTCTGTACGAAGGCGGAATCGATCAGGATGGATTTTTGGTCCGGGGTGTTCACCAGGATGGAGGACCCGTAGCCGACCGACAGAACCGTGATCGCGAGCTGGCCTTCCGGACGCAGGGCCCGTTTTTCGCTCTGGTTGGAGGCAAAAAGACTGCCCAGCATCACCACGGCCACTCCGATGGCGATGAAGCGGGTGGATTTCGAGGCGCGCCGCCAGCGGGGTCGGGTCACGCGGTACCAGAGGGGTCTCCACCAGACGAAGATGGCGACCAGCGCATAATAGATGAAGAGCCAGCGCAGCGTGGGCTTGCTGACAAACGGATAGACGAACCAGACCGAGAAGTAATGACCGATCAGCAGGAACAGCGTCGAGAAGAGCCAGTTGGCCGCATTGAACAGGAGGGCCAGATAGATGCCGATTCCGGGAATCAGTCCGATCAGTCCGGCGAGCATCGAGAGTTGCAGGACAACACCGACGAGCGGAATCGCGATCAGGTTGGCATAGGCACCGGCCACGGGCCAGCGGTA
>Ga0207996_1000398_pt1 | contig 39816 bp, 31 predicted proteins | sample AntAceMetag02UKG_FD_184773 | JGI IMG/M metagenome (GOLD analysis project Ga0207996, IMG submission 184773) | Saline lake microbial communities from Ace Lake, Antarctica - Antarctic Ace Lake Metagenome 02UKG (SPAdes) (version 2) | ecosystem: Environmental > Aquatic > Non-marine Saline and...
TATCCCTCGGCAGCTGGATTATCTTGCCGAAAAGTAGCGTAAAGCCAATGCTGATAATGCTGAACACCTCTATTTGCAGTAGTTTTAACTTGTTTTATAAGAGCCGCACCCATAAAGGATATAGTCCGCTCTTTTGGATTTTCCGCGGGTAACCAGCTTGCCCCTGACAATAACTCTTCCGGCAGTAAAAGTGACTTCTTCCCTGATCTGCTCCATTTTATCCCAGCCCGCTTTTTCAAGGGCGGGGGTAATGAATTTTGTGCAGATATCGCGTTCTGAAAGGGATTTTTTGTTCATTATCGTATCTATGGTTGCTATGTTTACTGTTCCGGTATCTTTGTCACTGACATCTTTCTCAGTTATTTAACGAGATAATTGTTATATGTTTAATATCTTGTAAATATTAATAATTCAAGAAAAATAAAAGTGCCGACACTTCCTCCCCAATTCATGAACTGCTGAAAAACATAATAAACTTCTGGCCTGTACTTTGACCCTTTCTTTACCAAACATAGCCAAATCTGCAGGTTTTATATCGTTTCTAATAAAAAATGTAATGTTTAGATGACCCGAAACATTCACATCTTCAAAGTTTTGTCTTCCAAGTGTCGCGCAGCCTGCCTGTGCGTCGTACGCAGACAGGCCCGGTACGAGGGAGGGTGCCTATATGTATCCATGGTCTTGTTTTTCAAAGTGTTCGATGGCAAATTTTTCTATTGCGGATTCTGTTATTTTAGTCCTATTTCTTTCAACTTCAACTACCCAAAAAATCTCGGTAGTTGAAGATTGATCGAGTTCTTTTTCTTTGTAGATATTCTTCAGATGCAAAGAAATGTTGTCAGCGTTACACCCAAACAGTTCCGCCATTCGTTTTTGAGGCAACCAGATATTTTTATTGGCATACAAATTTCTATATTAATTTTTCCTTCAGGTGTTTTATATACAGTAATCTGATTTTTCGGGATTTTTTTTATTGCCTTTCAGGTATTGCCTTTCAGCCAGGTCGGCCGCCTCGGGGAAAGCGCTCCGGTCTAAAAATTTTCTATACTTCTGATATTCGGGCGATGGCATGGCGTACCTGATCCGGCAGAGCCGGAATTAAATTGAAAAGTGAGAAGTGAGAAGTGAAAATTTGTGGTATCGCTTCGCTCTGTCTGTTTGGTGGGCACAGCCCACCCTACGATACTAATTTCTAATTTTAAGTTTTACTTCTACATTCAAAATTGCTCTTATCGTACCTTTTTCATTACCTCGATGATTCTATGACCGAATTCCTGCCGCTGCCAGTTCTTCATTTCCGCAATGGTATCAAGGGCCTTTATATCAAGTGGGTGGTTAACGGCAATGGCCATCAACAGTGATTTGTTGCAGATAAGGCCCGGATCGAGATCCAGTGATACCGCACAATCATCCCGCCATTTTTTTAACGCCATGATTCTGACAGGTACCGCACCGGAAAGCGGCTGTGATTTTTTACGGGGATAAAGAGGAAAATCTTTTTCCGGGATCTGGAGGCCTGCCTCGATGGTCTCCAAAAGTTTTTTGCCGTACATGTCCATCTGTCTCTTGCTGAGCACTCGCATATTGGTCAGACCTTTGAGGGTCAGGGGACGGGCTACGGCCATTTTTGCCAGGGATTCGTTGCCTAAAATCTTGAATAGCGGCCTGTCTTTTTTTGCTGCAATGGATTTGCGCAGTTGCAGCAGGTTTTCCAGCACCGCAAGGCTGCGGCCCTTCAGGCGGAGGGCGCCCTTGAATTTTAGATACAGGGGCTGATTGTTGTTTTCAGGAGGTCGAACCCGGCTCAGAAGGTCACATTCTTCATTCACCCAGGCCAGCCGGTTTTTTTGATCGAGTTTCCGTACCATGATCTCGCGCAGGGAGATCAGATGTTTGACGTCTTCGGCGCCGTAGGTCAGCATGGCCTTGGGCAGGGGACGCTGGGACCAGTCCTTGCGCTGGAATTTTTTGTCCAGGTGGATGTTAAACCATTTGCCCAAAACCGCATTCAGCCCCGATTCCCTTGACCCTAAAAAACGGCAGGCTATTTCGGTGTCGAACAGGTTGTTGATTTCAATTTTAAAATCACGGTAAAGTGAGCGAATATCATAATCAGCGCCATGAAAGATTTTGGTGACGGATGGATTTGAAAAAACAGGCTTAAGCGGCGACAGATCGCCTACTGCCAACGGGTCGATGACCAGCCAGGTATGTTCAGTAGCCATCTGCAGCAGGCATACCTTTTCCTTAAAATGATACATGGAATCGGCTTCAAGGTCTACGGCCAGGGTTTTCCGGCCATCCAGTTCGGTAACGATATCTTTGAGTCCTGACGAGGTGTCGATGATACGAAAGTTCGGAGTGGTGTCGTTCATTATTTTCTTGACCAGTGGGATTATTTCCCTTAGTTTATAAAGTTTGTTTGTTAGTTACTTCTGTAAGTTATCAAAAACAATCGGGTTGCTGTTTTAACCCGATGCTGGTGGCGCTAAAAAGCATCTGTTGCATGACCGTGCTTGCAAAACGGTCCGGCAGTGAGGTTTTTCCAAAGCCATCCCTGTGGTTTATAATATTTTTTTATTAACTTTTCAAGCAACTTATACGGTGAAAAAATAATGATACAAATAACACTACCCGATGGAAGCATTAAACCATTTGACAACACCATCACCGGCTATGATGTGGCCTTGAGTATTTCCGAGGGGTTGGCCCGCAACTGTGTGGCCATGGAACTGGACCGACAGCTTGTGGATTTGAAGACGCCGATCGAGCATGATGGCGCTGTCCGGCTGATCACGGCCAAGGATCCCGAAGCCCTGGAAATTTTGCGCCATACCACGGCCCATGTCATGGCCCAGGCCATATCGCGGGTTTATGAAAATGCGCATCTCACCATCGGCCCCGTAGTCGAGGACGGGTTTTATTACGATATCGATATGGAACCGGTTTCTAAAGATGACTTCAAGAAAATTGAGGCCGAGATGAAAAAAATTATCAAGGCCAAACTCCCGGTCAAGCGCCGGGAAGTATCCAAAACCGATGCCTTGACCTTTTATAAGGATGAATCCTATAAGCTGGAAATGATTTCCGAGCTTGACGACGGGACCATCTCTTTTTACGAGCAGGGGGAGTTTACCGATCTGTGCCGGGGACCCCACCTGCCCCATACCGGTTTTATCAAGGCCTTTAAATTGATGAAGGTTTCCGGGGCCTACTGGCGGGCAGATCAGACCAGGGCTCAGCTCCAGAGAATTTACGGTACGGCCTATTTCAACAAAAAAGAACTTTCCGCCTACCTGACCTTTCTGGAGGAGGCCCGAAAGCGCAATCACCGCAAGATCGGCGAGGCCCTGGATCTGTTCAGCTTTCATGAGGAGGCTCCCGGCATGGCCTTTTTCCATGCCAGGGGAATGGAAATCTGGAATGAGCTGCTGGCATACTGGCGCGCTGAACATCGTAAGGCCGGTTACGTGGAGACCAAAACGCCCGTCATGTTAAACCGGGACCTCTGGGAGAGAAGCGGGCACTGGGCCAACTATCGGGAGAATATGTATACGTCCAGCATAGACGATGTTGACTATGCCATCAAGCCCATGAATTGTCCCGGCGGCATGCTGCTGTACGGCATGCACCCCCATTCATACAGGGAACTGCCTATCCGGGCCGGTGAAATCGGATTGGTCCACCGGCATGAACTGAGCGGTGTGCTGTCCGGGCTGTTCAGGGTTCGGGCCTTTCACCAGGACGATGCCCATATTTTCATGCAGCCGCATCAGATCCAGGAAGAAATCCTGGGTGTTTTGAGACTTGCCGACAAGATCTACAGCACCTTTGGCCTGGGGTTTGATCTCGAGCTTTCCACCCGGCCGAAAAAATCCATTGGTACGGATGAACAGTGGGACACGGCCACCAGCGGTCTGCAGGCGGCCCTTGAGTTCTATGGCCGGGAGTATCGAATCAATGAGGGCGACGGAGCGTTCTACGGCCCCAAGATCGACCTGCATATCAAAGATGCCCTGGGCCGGACCTGGCAGTGCGGAACCGTTCAACTGGATATGTCCCTGCCCGAGCGGTTTGACTTAACGTATGTAGACAAGGACAATGAAAAGCACAGGCCCATCATGATCCATCGCGTTATTTACGGATCCATTGAAAGATTTTTTGGGATTTTGATCGAACATTTTGCCGGAAAGTTCCCCCTGTGGATGGCGCCGGTGCAGGTGGCCCTGCTGGCCATTAACGACGAACTTGCCCTGTATACCTTCCAGGTCAAAAAAGAGTTTGAAGACAAGGGACTGCGGGTGATTGTGGATGATCGCACCGAAAGTCTGAACAGGAAGATCAGGGATGCCCAGATTCAGAATATTCCGCTGATTCTCACCATAGGTGCCAAGGAAAAAGAGTCGGGTAACCTTGCTGTGAGAACCTTGGACGGCAAGGTAAAATACGGTATTTCACATGAGATGTTCCTGGGTGCGGTGCTGGAAAATATCCGCGGACGAGAACTGGAACTGAATATGTTTAAAGAGTGAAAATTGAAAAGTGAGAATTGAAGGAATTCTATCGATTTTATTGTGTTGAGAAAAATTTTAGCCTTTGGGCAGGGCCAGAGTTAAACGGTTTTGCCATAAACGTGCTCGTGAACGTACACGTAAACGAGTTTGAATCTTGCACTTGGTGTTGAGGGAAAATGTTTTCGTAAAATAATTCAATTAGCTCTTTTTTTTCTGTGAACTACAGTTACGAGGTTTCGTTCACGAGCACGGGTACGTAAGTAAATTATTTTCTTTGGGCACGATTATTCACTTTTCAGTATTCACTATTCAATTTGATAAGGGGGTAACCTTGAAAGCCGGATTCATATGAAGCAGTCGTTACAATATTTTTTATATTACTGGTTTCCTGTTGGGCTATATGCCCTTTTGATATTTTTTCTGTCATCCGGGCCTGCGCCCGAAGGCGGACCGGAGTTTTTTCAGGCCGATAAAGTAGCACATTTTTTAATTTTTGCAGGACTGGGGGCTCTTTGCCTGCGTACGCTGAATACTACTGCCCTGGGAAATAAAGTTATGGCCGTTTTATTGCTCAGCATTGTGCTGTCATCGGGATATGGAATCAGTGACGAAATTCACCAGTATTTTGTGCCGTCTCGAAATTCTGATATTTTAGACGCCCTTGCCGATATCTGCGGAAGTATCGCCGGCGTACTGGCCTACTGGCGTATTTTTATCTTTCGACGCAGGGTTGAAGGGCAGGAACCGGAATCGACATTGGTGCCATAAACAGGCTGTTATGTTCATGCAGGGAATATCGAATAACGAATATTGAATGTCGAAGCAAGGAATCGCTTCGCTCGATTATTTGAATGTTTTCTACCATAAAATGCAAAATAATTATTTAAAACCCAAAACCCAGCACCCAGCACCCAAAACCCAAAACCCAAAACCCAAAACCCAAAAAAAACCCCGGTCTGAAAAAATCAGACCGGGGTTTTTTTGTAATTCTTACATCATGGATGACTCGGGATGGAATACATCCACGTCTTTGAGGTCGTCTCCCAGGTATTCGCGTTCATTGGGCCCCAGAATGCCGAGGCTCAGGCAAATCAGGGTCCAGAGGTGTACTACCGGGTATCCTCCACCGTAATGCTCGCTCAGTTCATGGATCTGGGCATGGCAGTTATGACAGGCGGCGATACAGTAGTCGGCCCCGGCGGCCTTGATCTGCTGATCTTTGAGACGGCCGAATTCCAGTCGCTGTTCCTTGAACCCGGACTGCAGGAAACCACCGCCGCCGCCGCAGCAGAAGTTGTTGGATTTATTGGGGGTCATATCGACAAAGTTTTCTTCGCCGACAATGGATTTGACTATAAAACGCAGATCTTCGGCAACGGGATCACCATAACTTTTGCGAATAATCTGGCAGGGATCCTGGACCGTGAATTTGATCTTGCGATCCTTGTTCCAGTCGGAATTTACTTTGAGTTTGCCCTCACGAATCCACTGGGCATAATATTGATAGATGCTTTTTACAACCACTTTGTGCTCGATGTTGAATCTTTTCAGTCCTTCCAGGACTGAGTAGGTGACGTGCCCTCACTCCGTATTGAGGTAGACCTTGCACCCCAGGGCATCTGCATGCATCACCGACATGCTGGTAGTTTTTTCCCAGCTTTCATCATCGGCCAGGAACATGCAGTAATTTTCACCACCCCATCCCTTGCTGCCGTATGTCCAGTCCGCTCCCACCAGGTGCAGGATTTTCCACAGGGGCACCATTTCATCGGGCTCGGTTACCGGTTCCCGGGAATTCTGGTTTAAGAAGAACTCGGCCCCCTCTTTGTCAATGGGCGCCTTCATATCGGCAAATTCAGGCTGGGCCTCCTGGTATTCTTCCAGCACGTCTCCTACGACAAAATCAAAATCCTCTGGTGATGCACCCATGGCACTGCAGCTATCGTTCATCAGGGCCGCGTCGCAGGACCCTATTAGGCCCTTTGGCCGCTTTTCCCGGGGCCATGTGGCCCGGGCCTCGTGGACCAGCCTGGGGATGTTGATCTCCATGGGGCAGACATATATGCAGCGCTGACACAAGGTGCACATCCAGACCCACGGGGTGCTGGTGACCTCCTCATCCATTCCCAAAGCCGCCATGCGTAAAAATTTTCTGGGGTCCATGCCCTCAAGGCCTGTTGCCGGGCAACCTGAAGAACATGCCCCGCAGGTGAGGCAGAGGTTCAGATTCCCGCCGTCGGGAAGCATTTCCCGGACTTTTTCCATGAAAATGCTTTTCTTTTTTCCTCCAAGTTTGATTGCTTCCTCAGTCATCTTCCAAATCCTCCGTAATTTATTTCAAACAATGCAGCCTGTCTCGAAACAATTCGCTGTAATTGACACTGGTCGTCGGTCTGTATCACTGAAATGGTTAAAAATTTGTTATAAAAATGGACATTATTTTAAAGGGCTGGGACCCAGTTTCTGTAAAGTTTTTTCCATCTCCACAACAATGGATGAAAATTCACTGCCCATATTGGATGCCAGGGTCACGAACCGGAGCCGCTCGGTTTCAAACCCGGTTTCCGCCATCATCCGCCGGGCGTCGGCCACCCGCCACTCGGCATAGGTGTTGCCCTGATCGGATTTGCAGTTGCCGGCGTGGCAGGCCATCACCATGACACCGTCGGCACCTTCCACAAAGGCGTTCATAATAAAATCAATGTCGATTTTACCGGCGCAGGGAACCTTGATCATGCGAAGACCGGCAGGCAGCGGCATTTTGAATTCGGCGGCCATTTCAGCGGCTTCAAAGGCTGAATTCTGACAGCAGAAGGCAACGATGTTCGGTTCGTCGTCTTTGGCGACAATGCTCTCTTTTACTGCCTTTTGCATGTTCTCATCTTTAAAATCTCCCAACTGGATAGCATCCATGGGGCACTCACTGGCACAAATGCCGCACCCTTGACAGGCCACGGGCGAGATAATCGCACGGTTATCCCAGTAAATGGCGCCATGCGGACAACAGCGGTAGCAGGTCAGACAGATGACACATTTGCCGCGATCCACGACTGCCTGATCCACCGCCACGGTCCGTTTGCCGTCTCCAAGCAGGTTTTCGACTTCAAGGGCAACGTTTTCCGCATCGGTCAGGGCCGCGGACAGGCCGCACGTCTGGCGGGCCGATCCGATGACAAAGATGCCCTCACGGTTGGAAGATACCGGGAATCGATGCACGTTGTTTTTTTGCAGCAGGCCCTGGGGACCCGTGTGGATTCTGAGTATTTCCGCCAGTCCTTCATTGAGATCGTCGGGCAGAATCGCCTCTTCCACAACAATCAGGTCCGGAGAAATTTCCAGGGGCCGGCGCAGAACCGGGTCTTCGGAGGTCACCGTCAAAGTGGCCCCGTCCCGGGTAATTTCCGGCGGTGTCTCAAGTTTGAAGTAGGTGCCACCGTTGTCCCGAACCTCTTTATACAGCAGGTCCAGACCATCGGCAGCCACTTTGATATTATTGACATAAACGTAAACCGTACATCCCTGTCCCTGAAGGACCAGGGCGCTGCTGAGAATCCGTTCTAAAGCCATGGGGTTGCTTTCGTGGTAAAAGCCCGTGACAAAGGCAACGGTTTTTTTGCCAAAGGCGGCGGCATCGGAGTCAAGGGCGGCCTCGATCTCCGACTGGGCCAGCACGTTATCGGCAAGGGTCAGGCCGTAATCCTCATTCAGCGGCTCATAGTAGGCATCGGTGGCAACAACGATTGCGCCGACCTTTTGCTCGATGATTTCCCCCTTTTTTTCAAGGCGTACGGTGAAATCGCCGGGAATTCCCCTGGTGTCGACCAGGCAGGTTCCACTGAGCGCTTCAATCGATTTTTCTCCGGCTGCGATGGCGTCGGTTTTTTCAATCAGGGTAACCTTGTAGCCGTTATCCGTAATTTCAGCGGCGGCTTTTACTCCGGTGGGACCGCCTCCGATAACCAGTACATCGGTGTTGATGGTGATTTCTTCCATTTCTACAGTGGGTTTGGTTTCCGTATTCATTTGGCCTCCCTTACAAATCTGATTGCTTCACGGGCTGCCTGCCCTGCGTGCGCCATTGAAACATCGATGGTTTTAGGACCTTGAGCCGTACCGGCGATAAAAATACCCTCCTTTGCACTCATTGTCGGGCTAAGCATATCCGCAGCCTGGAAGAACCCGTCTTTATCAAGTTCTATGCCCAGGATTTCGGTCAGCTCTTTATTATCAGCCCCTGGTGTAATGCCGATGGACAGGACAACCAGATCAAAAATGCCCTCTGCCGGATTGCCTTCATCGTCCATGAATCGGGTTTGTATTTTATCATCCTCGGTTTTATACATATCCACCGGGATCGTCCTGACAAAATTCAGGTTTCCCAGGCATTTTTCATAAAATTCGGAGTAGTCTTTTCCGGTATTCTGGATATCCATGTAAAACACCGTGATATCCATATCCGGATATTTGTATTTCAGCGCTTCGGCCGATCTGAGTGCGTAGGGACAGCAGGCCTGGGAACACCACAGGTTGCCAAGGCGTTCATCCCGGCTGCCCACACACTGGATAAAGGCAACTTTTTCAGGTACGCGCTTGTCTGAGGGGCGGAAAAGCTCGCCGTAGGCCCGTTTACATCGTTCAAGATCCATTCCAGTGATGACATTGTCAAAGATGCCGTAATTATAGGTGGGCTTTTTTTCCGCGGCAAACGGCTGAAAACCGCTGGCCAGGATGATCGCGTCCACGGCCAGTTTTTCCGCCTTGCCGGTCTTTTCAGGATCGAGCCGGCCCTTTTTATCGTAAAATTTAGCGTTATGCCTGGAGTATCCCCGGGCCGCAGCACAGTCCATGGGGGCTGTTTCATAGGCTCCCGTACAGTTTTCATTATTTGGGTTGTCGATATCCCCGGCTTTGAGGAAAACTTCGAATTGGCCGTTTTTGCTGACTTTTTCAACCTGAAAGCCCAGATGAACCGTGATTAAAGGTTCATTGACTACATTTTTAAGCATTGCTTCCACCGAGCATGCACCACACTGCTGGCATTCATCCGTTGCCTTGCAGGAATATTGAATGGCATGTCCACCCAGAAAGCCCGCTTTTTCCACAATATCCACCGCTATGTTTTTGCGGGCCATTTCCCAGGCTGCCGTAAGGCCGGCAATACCGCCGCCGATGACCATGACTTTTTCTTGTTTTGTATTCAATTGCCAACTCCTTGTTGAATCCTGATAGTGAAAATCAATCGTTAAAAGTGAATCAGCAGGGCGGTAGGGTATCGACGCCCCGTCGTTTAACTTTTAATCCACCTGGGGCCTGGGGAGTACTTTTGCCCGTTCCGCAATTTCAGGAACTTTGTGTTCCCATTCGATCGCCATGAGATGCACACCGGCGACCCCCTTCATTTCTTTGAATTCCTCAATTTGCTCGCAGGCCATTTTGATGCCTTCATCGGCCACTTTTTTCTTCTCAACGCCTTGGAGGCGTTTGATAATCTCATCGGGTACGTCCATCCCCGGTACATTTTTTTTCATATAGCGGGCCATACCGATGCTCTTCATGGGCGTTATGCCGGCCAGGATATAAACCTTTTCGGTCAGCCCCATGTCATTGGCCTGTTTGACCCATTTTCGCATTTTTTCCATGTTGTAGATACACTGGGTCTGGATAAAATCGGTTCCGGCCGCTATTTTTTTGGCCAGACGGTAAACGCGCCATTCAAAAGGATCGGCAAAGGGATTGGCCGCCGCACCGACGAACATTTTAGGCGGTGTGTCGATATCTGCACCGCCTAAAAACTTACCCTCGTCACACATTTTTTTGACCATGCCGATGAGCTGGATGGAGTCGATATCAAAAACGCCCTTGGACTGGGGATGATCCCCGAACTGCTGATGGTCTCCGGAAAGGCACAGAATGTTTCGGATGCCGTGAGCATAGGCTCCCAGGATGTCGGCCTGCATGGCCAGACGGTTGCGGTCACGGCAGACCATCTGGTAGTTGGGTTCGAGTCCCTCCTGGATCACGATCAGAGAGGCGGCCCAGCTTGACATACGAACCATAGCCGTCTGGTTGTCGGTGATATTCACCGAGTCCACATTTCCTTTCAGATAGGCGGCTTTTTTTCTGACAGCCTCGACATCTGCCCCGCGCGGAGGCCCAAGCTCTCCGGTAAAGGCAAAATGTCCGGCTTCAAGAATTTTTTCAAGGTTACTTCCTGAGTTCATTGCTATGATCTCCCTTTTTATTTTGAACTAATATTAATTATTGATATCAAGCCTTTTGACGTTCTTTGTATCCCGGCTGGATAACTGTCCGGGGAATTTGATTGCGCCAGTCCGCGGGTGGAAAGATGGATGTGATATTTTCCAGCCGGCCCTGTTTTTCCAATCTTTCATATATCATGAACCACGCACAGGGCTGATCATTGCTAATCTCGCAGTTTCCCTGATTCGTGCCGCCGCAGGGTCCGTTGAAAAGGCCTTTAGCGCACATGGTTACAGGGCAGATACCGGCGGTCCTGTCCAGAACGCAGTCGCCGCAGCCACGACATCTTTCTTCATACCATCCCACATCTTTGTTGACGCCGATAAAGGTGGTGTTCACTGCCGGGAGTACAGGTATCTCTGGGTATCGTTCCGCCAGAAACTGAATGCCGGCACCGCAGGCCATGGACAACAGGGCGTCATATTTACCGATGGTGTCTTCCAGTTCATCCAGAAATTCCATGTCGCACTGACGCTCCAGGGTTACGGCGCCCAGTTCAATGGGGTTGTTGTCCAGTTTGCGAGCCATTTTAAGCTCGGAATTGAGTATGCCCACTTCTTTTTCGCCGCCTGCCAGACAGACCGCGACACATGTGCCGCAGCCCACGGTAAGGACTTTGGGATATTCCTTAATCATATTTTTAATTTCTTCAAAAGGTTTTCTTTCTGCGACTATCATGTATCCTCCTGTTTTCTATACGTTTTGCATTGCTTCTTTGCAGCCCGTGTTGATTTGAAAATATGTACTGGAGCTAAATATGTACCCGAAATTATAATTATCGCGTATTCATGCCAAATATAATGAGATGTGTCAAGTAATCTCAGGTAAATACTTTTAAAAAGAATTAACCAGCGTTTATTTTATGGGGGACTAGGGGGAATATTTGGAAGTCTGCATGTTTGAATGTTGAAAAGTGGTTTTTAACTCCGGAATTTGCCGCCGGAAGCGGTGTTTTTATTTGGTAATGTTGATTTAACGTCTTGCAAGTCGTTATTATTGACTTATCGTTCAGGCATTATATAGTTTTGTTTGCAAGCCGGATTCGAAAAAAATTTAAGGCAAATCGATGCGTTTTTATAAAAATATTCTGAAAGGCAATAATGAAAACTTATTATGACTGTATACCCTGTTTTTTGCGCCAGGCCGTGGATGCTGCCCGATTTGCATCCGATGATCCAAAAATCCATGAAACCGTACTGCGCGAGGTGCTCAGGAGTGCTGCGGATATGGACATGCAGCAGACACCCCCGATGATGGCACGCGACATTCACCGCACGATTCGTCGATATTCCGGCAATGCGGATCCTTACAGCATGGTAAAGAAGCGATTTAACCGCATGGCCCTGGATCTTTACCCGGGCCTGAAAAAGAGGATAGACGATGCGTCTGATCCAATAGATACCGCACTTCGCCTTGCCATTGCAGGCAATATAATTGATTTCGGAGCCGGGCGTGATCTGGATCGAGCTTCTGTTCTTGCAGGCATCGAGGATGCTCTGACCTGTGATCTGTTCGGCGATATCCAGGCGTTTAAAAATGCCGTAAACAAGGCCGGTCGTATATTATACCTGGGGGACAACACCGGGGAGATCGTTTTTGACCGGCTGCTGATCGAAACCCTGGATGCGGAAAAAATAACATTTGCCGTGAGGGGATACCCGGTGCTCAACGATGCCACCATGGAAGACGCAAAAGATGCGGGGCTTTTTAATATCGTGAAGGTGATCGACAACGGCTCGGATGCGCCCGGCACCATTCTCGAGGATTGTTCGTTGGAATTTACCGAGTATTTTAAGGCTGCGGATCTGGTGATCGCCAAGGGCCAGGGCAACTATGAAACACTGTCGGATGCGGACCGGAATATATTTTTTCTTTTGAAAGCAAAATGCCCGGTCATTGCGGCGGATATAGGATGCGAAGTCGGGCGCCTGATAGTACAGGCAAACCAGTCTGAATGATGAATTAAAAGAGCCGGTTTCAAAACGCCCTATTTCGAAACCGGTTCAAAAGTCATTAATTGCATTTTTTTACACTCCGTCCGCTTGCGGAGGGGAAATCCATCCGAGAATTTTTATTATTTCCCGTGGTCTTTACATCCTTTTCAACAATTGATTGGCGGCGGTGAGCATGGGGTCCCAGGTAGGGCCAAAGGGCGGAGCGTAGGCAAGGTCGGTCTGGCTGAACTGTTCCACCGTCATTTGGGCGTGAAGCGCAACGGCAGGCCCGTTTATACGATGGGCCACGCCTTCTCGGCCCAGCATCTGGACCCCTAAGAGACGTCCGGAGGATTTGTCTCCGACCATATGGACATTGATGGATGTGTTGCCCGGGTGGGCATGGGCTCTGGATCGGGTGGTCACCACGATTTCAACCGGGGTAAAACCGCAACCCGAGGCTTCGGATGCGGTCAGGCCGGTGCGCGCCACCTGGAGATCAAACACTTTGAAAACGGCGGTTCCCGCGATTCCGTCAAGCCGGGTAGCTTTGCCGCAGGCATTGTCGGCAGCGGCCCATCCTGCCCGATTGGCCCGCAGGGCAAGGGGTATCCATGTTTTTTGATTGCTGACGATATGGAATGCATCGGCACAGTCACCAGCAGCAAAGATGTGTGGATTGGAGGTTTGAAGCGCCCGGTCCACTGCAATGGCTTTGGCCGTGCCGAGCGTAAGGCCGGCATTTCCGGCGATTTGGCTGTTCGGGGTAACCCCGATGGCAACGATCACAAGATCGGCGTCAAGGTTCAGATCCTCGCAGACAACTTTGAGGCGGCCACCGGATGGTTCGATTTTCCGGACGGTATTTCCGGCAAAAAGCCGTGCGCCCTGGGATAGAAGCTCTTTTTTGACGATATCCGACATTTCCATCGGCATCCATGGCAGCAAAACCGGACGCGGTTTGACCATATCCACTTCCATGCCCAGTTTACGCAGCGCTTCGCACATTTCAAGGGCAATATACCCCATGCCGATAATGACGGCCTTTCGTGCCGAATGTTTTTTGATGAATGCTTTGATATGCCGCCCGTGTTCAAGGGTTTTTAAAGGCATTACGCCCGGCAGATCAAAACCGGGCAGATCCGGTATAACGGGTGATGCGCCGCTGGCGATCAGCAGCTTATCATAGGAAAAGGAAAATTCAGCGCCTCCTGAATCGGTGCCGGAAACGGTTTTGGCGGCAACGTCAATATGTTCGGCACAATGACCGGTCAACAGGTTGATGGCCTGTTTTTCACGAAAAACCTGAGCCCGGCGTACGACCAACTCTTCTATTTCTCGGTTTTGGTCACCAATATTATAAGGCATACCGCAGGCGCTGTAGGAAACATCCCCGGTTTTTTCAAGAACCGTAATTTCCATATCCGGCATGGTCCGCCGGGCCCTGCTGGCGGCACTCATTCCGGCAGCATCCGCGCCAATGATTACAAATTGCATGATTATCTCCTGTTGCAGGTTACAAGTTTTGGGTTCCAGTATTGCAAAAAAAAATGATTGTGGATATATAGCCCAACAAAGCCAAGATGTCAAAATGATCCAAAGGTTCAGCCGTCGCAGGTTGGCTGTGCCCTCGGAATCGGCCGAAGACCTCATTGAGGGATTGGGTTTTAAATGGTCAATAGTCATGATACCCGGTCTTACGGTATTTTGATTTAAAGCGTGTAGAACTCACGCATAAGTACCCGTAAAACCGGAAACAGGTTTTCGGTTTTTAAATAAATTTGGTCAGAAGTTGACAGTTCCGGTGGCATTTGTGGATTGAAGTTCCGGATCGTTGTTTCCGCTTAACGAGTACTAATGCGTTCAGACAGCTACCCGCCTTAAATCAAAACACCGTAAGACCTGTCGCCGGCATGTAGCTTTTCAACCGTGTTGATTGTCCATCGTAAGGTGGGCTGTGCCCACCGAATCGGCGCAATGCCTTTTATGGTGTCCACGAGTTTACCATAAGCTATAACTTAAGAACGGTCATATAATTTCAAAGTGGTTTTTAATGAAAAAAAATACCGGAGTTGATACCTCCTTAAAGCAGATTGAAAAAAAAATCCCCCGAGCAATGGGCTCCGAGCGCAATGCCCTGCTTGCGGAACTCCGGAAGATCCGGAAAATCGTCCGGAGGGAATTTGTAGAACAATCCGTGGTTCCAAGGATTGTGCGTCTGGAAAACAAATTGAGTGCTTCCATCAACAGGCGCCGGCAGCGGCTGGAAAATCGTCCGGTTCCCGTATATAATGAAGATCTTCCCATAATTGCCAAAAAAGAGGAGATTGTCGAGGCCATATCAAAAAATCAGGTGGTAATTATATCCGGCGCCACCGGCAGCGGCAAAACCACCCAGATTCCCAAATTCTGCCTGGCCGCCGGCAGGGGCATCGACGGCATGATCGGCTGTACCCAGCCCCGGCGTATCGCCGCCATCACAGTCGCCGCCCGCATTGCCGAAGAGATGGGTGAAGATATCGGTCAATCTGTGGGTTACAAGATCAGATTTGCCGACAAGAGCGGCAGTGATCCCTACATCAAGATCATGACCGACGGCATCCTGCTGGCGGAAACCATGGGGGACCGGTTTTTAAATGCCTATGATACCCTTATCGTGGATGAGGCCCATGAACGCAGTCTGAATATTGATTTTGTGCTGGGCATTTTGAAGAACCTTTTAAAACGCCGCCGGGATCTGAAACTTCTGATTACTTCGGCAACCATCGATACCCGGAAATTTTCCAAGGCATTTGATAATGCCTCCATAATCGAGGTGTCCGGCCGCATCTATCCGGTGCAGGTCCGGTACGAGGCGGGTCATGCTCCGGATGAGGAGGACGATGCCCCCACGTACGTGGAGAAAGCCGTTCGGGCACTGGATACCATTCAGATGAGAACCCCCTTTGGCGATATTCTGGTGTTCATGCCCACGGAACAGGATATTCGGGAAACCTGTGAGATACTCTGCGGCCGTGGATACCACCAGGTTACCGTGCTGCCGCTGTTCGGCAGGCTGTCGGCCGCTGAACAGACCCGGGTTTTCAAGAGTGCTCCAGGCCGTAAAATCATCGTGGCTACCAATGTGGCTGAGACATCGATTACCATTCCCGGAATCAGATATGTTGTGGATACGGGCCTGGCGCGGATCTCCCATTATTCGCCCCGGACCCGGACAACGGCCCTCCCGGTCATGCCGGTGTCGCGCAGCAGTGCGGACCAGCGCAAGGGGCGCTGCGGGCGGGTGTCCAATGGCGTATGTATCCGGCTGTATTCCGAGGAAGAATATAATGACCGGGTTGAATTTACCCCGCCGGAAATATTGCGATCAAACCTGGCGGAAGTTATTTTGCGGATGATTTCCCTGAACCTTGGCGATATTGCCGAGTTTCCGTTTATTGATAAGCCTGCGTCAAAAAGTATCAAGGATGGATTCGATACCCTTGTGGAATTTGGCGCAATTCAAAAAGCTACTGTGGGTAAAAAGGGCCGGGCCGGCAAGGGGCAAAAACATTCTTCAGTCTATGGCACAGGGGCCGGTGATTTTGTCCTGAGCCCCAAAGGCCGGATTATGGCCGGATTACCCATCGATCCCCGGTTGTCTCGAATGCTGATTCAGGCTCATGATGAGGGGTGTGTTCCCTCCATGACGGTAATTGCAGCGGTCTTGAGCATTCAGGACCCTCGCGAAAGACCCGCTGAAAAAGCGAAATCAGCCGATCAGGCCAGGGCACTGTTCAATGACCCGGCGTCTGATTTTGTCACATTGCTGAATATCTGGAAGGCGTATCAGGCGGCCCGACGCACAGGCAAAAAGAGCGGACAGATCACCAAACAGATTAAAAAGTTCTGCACGCAGTATTTTCTTTCTTTCAGACGAATGCGCGAATGGTACGACATCCATGCTCAGCTTGCGGATATCCTGCAGGAAAACGGTCTTTGCAACAGTCATGCGGAGATTGTACCGAAATACGGCGTGCAACTTGCCGTTGCGGCCCCCAAAGATTCCAAACAACCCAAAAATGCTGTTTTCGGCGTGTTGTATACGGCTATCCACAAATCCATCGTAAGCGGTTTTCTAAGCAATATCGCACTCAAAAAAGAGCAGCATATTTTTAAGGGAACCAAGGGCCGCGAACCCATGATTTTCCCCGGTTCCAATCTTTTCAAAAGCGCCGGTAACTGGATCGTGGCTGCGGAGATGCTGGAAACCTCCCGGCTGTATGCCAGGACGGTTGCCAACATTGATAGTGACTGGCTGGAGGAACTGGCCCGGGAACAGTGTCGGTATACCTACCTGGAACCTCACTGGGAAAGAAGCCGGGAGGAGGTAGTAGCCTATGAACAGGTCAGCCTTTACGGCCTGGTGCTTGTATCCCGAAGACCGGTCTCATACGGCCGCATCAATCCTGACGAAGCCTCGGACATCTTTATTCGCAGCGCCCTGGTGGAGGAGGATGTCAGGCAGGTTCCGGGGTTCATGCAGCACAACCGAAAGCTTATCCAAGAGATCGAGGGGATGGAAAACCGGGTCAGAAGAAGAGATATTCTTGTGGATCCGGAGGATATTTTTTTGTTTTACCGCGAACATCTGGCCGGGATTTATGATCTGCGTACCCTTCGAAAATATATTAAAACAAAAGGCGGCGACGGGTTTTTGAAACTAACCAGAGAATTTTTGTTGCGCCGGGCCCCGGATGAGAACGAACTTGAGCTTTATCCGGATAGGGTTGCTTTGGGTAATCGAAGCTTTGTGTGTGACTATTGCTTTGAGCCGGGCCATGCAAAAGACGGTGTCACCGTCAGTATCCCGGCGGCCGTGGCTGCAGCAGTGCCTTCCGATGTCATGGACTGGATGGTGCCCGGGCTTTTTAAGGAAAAAATTACGGCGTTGATAAAGGGACTGCCGAAAATTTATCGCAAAAGACTGGTGCCGGCGGTCGGCACGGCCGCTATAATTGCCCGTGAGATGCCGCAAAGTGATAAATCCCTGTTTACCGCTCTGGGAGAATTTATCCATACCCGTTTTAACGTCGATATTCCGGCCGCCGCCTGGTCTGCCGAGGAACTGCCCGAGCATCTCAGGTTACGAATTGCCCTGACCGATCATCACGGAAAGCAGGTGTGTGCCGGCCGGGATAAATCCATACTGACCCGGGATATATCCATGATAGGTGTTTCGGATGTCATGAAAAAGGCCGGAAAAAAATGGGAAAAAACAGGCATTGTGGAATGGGATTTTGGTGATCTGCCGGAAACGGTTGTGATACACGGGGCCGGCAATGAGAAATGGGAGGTCTGGCCCGGCCTGGAGGCCGATGAAAACTGCGTTAACCTGAGGGTGTTTGAAAGCCGCAGCAAGGCCCTGTCCAGCCATGAAAAAGGAGTTGTTCGCCTCTATACCCTTTATTTTGCAAAGGATCTGAAATATTTAAAAAAATCCTTGCAATTTGCAGAGATTGACAATGCCCGGGCCAATTATCTTGGCGGCAGTAAAAAATTGCTGGAGCGATTATATACCGGTATAGTCAAGGATCTTTTTTGTAAAAATATCCGGCAACAGGCGGATTTTAATGCCCATGCCGCATTTGTCAGGCCAATCATCTTGGAGAGAGGGCAGCAGATGCTTCAGATTGTTTCGGCTGTTCTCGAAGCGGTTCATGAAGTACGCACGCTTTTTAGTGAGCTTGAAAATGTCTATCGCCGCAATCCCGTCATCTTGCGTGTTGTGGATAGTGCACGAGCGGAAGTGGCCCGGCTGGCGCCTGAAACATTTATCGAAATTTATGATGCAAAACATTTGGTTCATCTGCCGCGCTATATCCGGGCCATCGGCATGCGGGCTCAGAGGGCAGGGAACAGTCCGGAAAAACATCAAACCCGTGAAAAGCTGGTAAGCGGTTATACGGATCATCTACAACGGTTGTTAAAAGGGCTGACACCGCTAACAAGTGATGAAAAACGGGTGGCCGTTGAAGAATATTTCTGGCTTCTGGAGGAATATAAGGTGTCGGTTTTTGCCCAGGAACTCAAGACCGCGGTGCCGGTTTCCCGGAAAAGGCTTGATCAGGCACTGAGCCGGATTGAACGGATGGCATAACTTAGCTGAAGGTGGAAGTGAAATAGTAGGGTGGGCTGTGCCCACCAAATCGGCAGAAGACCTTTTTGGGAGGATTGGTTTTTTTAATGGTCAATAGCCTTTGAGACCCGGCCTATTAAAGCAAGGCCAATACAGCGGAGCCATTTGTACGGCATTGCCGTACTCAAGGGGATATAATTATTTATGGCCGGGAGAGTTTTTATCTTTTATCAATCCGTTTTACCATTTTTTATGCTTACCCACCGCTTCTCAAGGTTCGGTTCATGATTCCACCAGTTGTGGAGCTGTTTCTCCGCATTGAACAGGATGTTGTTCTTCAGCTCTTTTTTCTCTCCTTTTTTTATTTGCCTCAGCCTGATTTTAGCGGTCCCTTTAAACGTCTTTTTATTTTTTAATCGGCCTGTTATCTCTATGTCATATTCCTCATCGGGATTCATGCCGGTAAGCGTGCCCATGGACTTAAACATGTTGAACCTTAGCATTATGACAGGTTTTTTGCTGTTTCTAATAAAACTGCTGCTGCTATGCCATTGCTTAAATCCTTTTTTTGTTTTGAGATCGCCGATGTTTCCCGAGTTCAGGATCGAAGCGATTTTGTCCACTCCTCTTAATTTATAGGTTTGTGGAGGGACTATTTCATTCAGACGGATTGATTCCCGGATTATGTCATTCACACTGTACGACTTGCCTTCACTGTCTCTGAGATCCCTGATAAGGCAGAGAATTGTAAGCTTTTCTGAAAGAAATTGAGGCAGATTGCTTGTTTCTAAATGATCATTTATCCAGTTGTACAGATCGAGGCTCCATCTTTTGGGATGTATCTTTGTGCTCGCTGTCAGGATCGGGGGCGGTGTGTAATCCATGTAGTCCCATATCTCCTCGTCTGTAGCAAATTCGAAAGTCGTTTTCCACAAGCCATTCTCTTTTATATAGAAAGACGGCCCTGTCATAATAGCCCCATCATTCCCATGGCTTTCAACTATCAATAAAATGGCGTGCTTGTAAGCTTTTTTGTTAATGATATAGGTTTTATTAAAATTTTTTACAGCTTCTATTTGTTGGTTTGGATCAATGTTAGAATCCTCAAAATCCTTTTTATCCTTTTCCGCCGATTCCTTAGTTAATGTGTCATAATACCATTCAAGGTCTCCTTTGATAAGAGCAGACAGACCTGCAGCAAATGTATTTTCCGGGGTATCATATATTGCCTGGTCTTTATCTATAATCTCTACTTTTATGGGATATTGACCTTCTCCGGCATAACTAATACCTATAACTAAAAAGACACTTAAGCATAACAAAAATAATATAGCACATCTAAAGCTCATTGATTTTGCCATTTTTATATAGTTTTACCTCCATAATTGCTAATTTTTATTTTAAAAAGGGAGATCAATTGTTACAGGCGAAAGATTATTCTGCTGAAAATATGTTTTACTCACTGTGAAATTGCCCACTATGTTTAGGCTTGGAATTTTTATTGTGCTACTAACCTCTGCCGTCAATCCCTTCCAGTCAGTTGTAATCTTCAGTTTTGTCAGGTCCTCTATTGAGAATTTCTCAAGTATGCTTGTTGAGCCTTTTATCTCTGCTTTGAGTATAATGACTTCAGGAAATTTCCCTGTGATTTCGCCCCCCACCTTAACTTCGGCAGTAAGATCGCCTCCTCCTGTCCATTCTGATTTGTTATCACACGAGTTGTAATTTCCTGACATCTTGGCATCTGATCCTGCCGAAAGGCTGACATTCAAAGCGTCCGCTGATACATACTCCTTGATCTTAGGTGGTACAGGAATTCCTACGATCGTGAATGGACCGGCATTTACGGATAAAATGACATCCAAGCTCCCGTTCATTGAGGGGGCAACTCCGAAACTGCAGCATTCCTTAAAATTTTTAAATTTAGTGCCCACGGAAAGATCCGTCTTGTCTCCAAGCCCTATAATCTCCAATGGTTTTTTTACGTAATTGGGGATCTCAAAAGCAATACCTGTTGTAGTTTTTACATCGCTGTTAACAACAGTAATCGCCATCGTTGCCTCATCCGAACCCGCTCCTGCCCCACTATAAGCCGTTACGGTTACTTCAGCGGATTGTGATGATGTGCTGAATGACAGCGGGCTGACTATCACAAAATCCTCAAATCCGGGTGGGCTGGTAACGATGGTAAAATCCCCTTTGGCTAATGTCCTTCCGGAATTGACACAAGATGGTCCGGTGATTGATTCTACTCCAAATACGGTGACATCATGCGTGGCAGAACATGATGTCCCGCCTCCGGGGGGAAGATATTGAACTTGAATTGTTGCAATTCCCGGGGATTCTCCAAAAAATGTTGCACCGGAGGTGCCTGGAATAAGGCCTGTTTGTTCCGTCCAGTAATAGGTCCCACCTGGTGGGACGCCGGAGGCGCTGAGTTCAATAGCGTTGCCTGCCCCCACAACTGCCGGGCCGGTTATGCTTACGTTACAATCTTCCTTTACCGTTATCGTATGTGTATCGTAACACGGTTCGTCGGCATCGGGCGGTGTATATGCTACATCTATGGCTACTTTACCAGGATTCCAGCCCGTAAACTCAGCGGTTGAGCCGTCCGCTATGAGCCCCGGCAGCGGGGTCCATGCGTAAGTGCCGCTTGACGGGTCTCCTTGGGCGGATAATGCTATCGGATCGCCGACAGATGCCTCAGCAGGCCCGCTTATATTTACGTAACATGTGCAGACCCATAGCCACTTACTGGTAGTACATTTTTTACCCCTTGGTGTTGTGTATGTGATTCCAACAAGGATGTATTGGGAATGTGAGGGCTGGTAACCTGTCAAGCTGGCTGTTGAACCATCCGGCACAAGATTGTGCGTATTGTACCAGGAATATGAACCGCCTTCCGGAGTACCTGACGCGGAGAATGTAATGACCTGACCAATTTTTATCACATTCGGGCTCTCTAAGATCACATCGCATTCCCAGGCATATACGGATGTGCAGGCAATAAGCGCTAAGAAAAATGCTGAAATATTGAAAATATAATATTTTTTCAATCTATGCACCTGCTTATCGCTTTCACCGCTTTTTCCTCCCACATATCATCTCCTTCAATCATCCGGTATTCTTTCACGGCTTCATCAACCCGCATTTCGTCCTCATAAATTCTGCCCAGTTCATATCTTGCATATGGAATTTCTTTGTCGTCCGGATAGTCTCTAATAAAAATTTTGAGAAATTTTTTAGATTTCTGAAAATCTTGCCTGTTTCTGAAAATCCTGGCAAGCCAGAGGTATGTCTGAGATTTTATATATTCAATATTTTCGTTCTTTTCAGCATTTGGCAGGTCACTTTTTTGTTTTTCGGTAATCTCCAAAATTCGTTTAGCGCTTGTTTCAGCGACATCAGGCATATCCAATACAACGGCATATTTTTCTATAAGCCAGTGAGTCCTTAATGCCGCATATGTATTTTTATTTTTGGAAATAAACTTCCTTGCGGAAGATAGTCCAAGACTGAAAGTTGCTGATGCAAGTTCATCAAACCCTTTCCATTTCAAATCCCTTGCCAGATTTAATTGTGTCTCAAAGTCGGATATCCCGTTGACAATGTCCGCAAGTTTTTTTGCTTCATCCTTTACAAAGTTCATGTCCGCATCACGTGCCCAGTAACAATCAAGTAACCTTGAGTACGCCTTGAGAGCAAAGAAAGAGTGTGAAGGATATTTGTTAACGTAGCCTGCAAAGTATTTTATAGCTGAATCCCAATCTTCACGGCTCTGAGATTCCCTGCCCAAAAGAAACAGAGCCTTTCGTCCATATGTAGTGCTTGAATATTGGTCAGTAATGTTCATAAGAATCTTTGAGCCTTGCGCTGCTTCATCACACTTCAAACAGGTTACAGCAAGTTTATACATGTTGCCTGGCGAGAGATTCTCAATTCCGGATATTTGCCCGATCAGCCTTTCGAGTTGATCGATATCTTTTCTTTTGTGGTAGATGGTTAATAATTTAGAATACGTATTTATCATGGCGCTTGAATTAGAGACGTTGGAATCAAGCCCTTGCTCAACGATTATCGCCTTTAACAGATGTTCCCCATTGGTCTCTTCTCCGTAATTAAGAAACAATGTCGCAAGTTTGTACTCATCATTCAGATCAAAATCAGCGTTAGGATAGTTTGACTGTAGCGTTGCAAGCAATAAAGCCGTTTTGTCGGTTTCTTGCCTTGATTGGTATATCTTGAACAGTTTTGAACAGGCACGCAACATGGCCTTAATATTGTAAGCGTAATAGTTCCCTTCTTGTTCCCTTATAACCTGTTCGAAGATGTCGACGGCATCTCCGAACAGGTTGTTTTCAGCATATATTCTGCCAAGTGTATAGAGGTTTTTTGCTTTGAAAATATCATTCAAATAAGCATTTTTTAATTTTTCGAGCCATATATCAATTTCTTCTGTTTGCCCGTTTTCCCTGAGAATATCGAATAGATTTGAATACGCCATGAGTAGATTTCTTATGTAATATTGTTTCTTTCTGTGATAGCTCGCGTATTGGGATCCTGTGGTGGTTGGATGGGATTCGATATAATCTTGAATGTAGAGTATGGCCTCCTCGGTCCTGCCTTCGGCAATGGCAATATTGCTCTTCGTCAAAAGGTAGTATTTGTCTGAAGATAAAGCACTGCCGGTAAACAGCAGGATAAAAACCGCTGGTAGAAATGATATTTTTATGACCCGGTTCATTTGTTTGGTATCCCTTGAAGTATTGCTTTTACAAATTCGACAATATTTATACTTGTTCGAAGAGATGGGTTTGCCCTTTCAAAATTTGCCCTGGCGTTTAGGCCTGCCCTGTCCGTTATTATCCGCAGGATACAAACCGGGGTTTTGTTGTTTGCATAACAGACCTGGGCAATAGCGGCCGCACCCATGTCAACTGCAGCGGCCGTGAATTTTTTTGATAGCCAGCTTTTTTTTTGTTCAGAAGATATAAACTGATCCCCGCTGACTATGCCGCCTTCAACGATTTTGTTGGCGGCACCTTTTATCTTTCCTGCATAAATGAGGGCCGATTTTTTCAACGACTTATCCGTCAAATTATAGCCCGGTTCATCCTGGCTCGTCCCGTCAGGGACTCTGCCCCATACAAAGCCATAGGGTTTAACTGTGCCGAAGTCATGCTGATAAACTTCATTGGCAATTACACCATCACCAGTGTTTAGGCTTTTTTTTATAGCCCCCGCCGGGGCTATAGATACGACAAATGTTATAGGATAATTAGAAAACAGGGCCTGGGTGGTTATGGCATTGTTCACCTTGCCCATGGGGGATCTGACCAAAACAACATCTATATTATCTATCTTGCCTGAATAGAACGCCCTACCGGCCTTTTTTGAAATTTTTTTTATTTCCAGGCTGTTTTTTACCTGTTCCAGATTTGAATTAAAGGCAACTATTATTCCGATATCAGCGGAGCTGATGCCCATTGAGATTAATACCAGAATTGACGCTATACACCCTATTTTAAAATATTTCATCGGTTATGTGAATAATGGACCAAGCTGTTCAAGAAGTCTGCTGCCTGTTTTGGGATTTACCATTTTTACAAAATGGATCTTTCCCAATAATGAGAATTTGAACTCGCTCAGGGTGTAAGCATAAGGGTTATTCAGGTGTTTTTCTTTTTTGGCCCATTTTGCGACTTCTTGCTTAATGTCCTTGTGGTGACAGTTATAGATTACCGCCCTTAATTTTTTAATTTCTTTTTTAGTGATATTGGGCTTTTCGTTCACCACAATACCGGTAATCTTCTGTCTCCCGGTCTTTCTCAATATCCTCATCTTTGCCTCATTTATTTCAAAGCCCTCTTCTCTCATTATTTCTTTAAAAAAAGGTATCAATTTATTTATTTCGCTATTATTACTCGAAACGGTTATATCATCTGCATAGCGGGAGTAATCAAAGCCCATTTTGTCTCCCAGCCTGGAGAACCTCTTGTCCAATCTGGTACTTACTATATTGGCTATGGCAGGGCTTGTCGGGGCGCCTATTGGTAATCTTCCATTATGGGTGACCAATTTGGTTAGAAGCAGGGATACCTGACGCGGATGACCCAATGAAATAAACATACCCAATACCCTTTTAAAAGATATACTGGGGAAAAAATCTTTTACATCCATCTTAATAACGATTTTTTTCCCTATATGCCTTTCGGCATTGGTAAGAATGGATCTTCGCTTTCGAAACCCTTCCGCGTGGGAATTTAATCCTACCTTTTGTAAAAGATCGTCCAAAAGTTTTCTTTGAATTCCTTTCAGATAAGCCTTTGGAGCAAAGATCTCTCTTTTGCCCCCATCTCTTTTTTTTATATTAAAACAGGTATAATGCTGTATTTTATCGTTAGCCAGCCAGTTTAATCTTTTAGTGGATATTTCCAGAAAATGGGCAAGGTGGGATGAAGTAAACACACATCTGAACCCCCTCTTTTGCATTTCTAAGAAATAGGAGGCTAAAAAGTCCAAAATTCTGTGATCAAGATGTTTGTTTTTATCGAGGAACTCCTGCAGTCCTTTGTCTTTGATACTTATCGGATTACCATAGAAACGAATTTCTTTGCCCTGATCTAATCTCAGCCCGGCATAGGCCACAATCAGATCAATAATTTCGGGTTCAACCCCGGCTCTTTGATTAGAGAGTCTGAGATTTTTAATAAACGTTGTTTTATTATTGCACAAGTATCCGTGATCCATTTTTTTATTCCATAAAAAAATGATACCGGGGCCATATTTTACTTGATATACCGGCGTCCAGTCAGTGGACGCCGTGCGAAGCAAGTTAACGCGCATGCATAGCGTAACACTATACTACTACTCTAAAATCCATGGCCCCGGTATCAAAACTTAATTTCTTCTAATGAAAAATTCGGTTTTTTTGTATTTTTCAGATATCTGTGGTTTGGAAATGGAATCTGACAGCATGCAAAGGTACCACCGCTGTTTATACTATTTTTTTTAACACAATGGCTGGAATTCTCACAGATGATATCGTGTTTAAGGGTATTTATGTTTATCCCGCAATCATGGCAATATAGCGATTCCGGGTAAATGAAGGAAGAAAGATATGACTTGGAATGTATATTAAATGATCCGCAGTTTGTACATCGGACAGCTTCCTTTAGATTTGTAGCCCGACTTAAACCAACCCCTATGCCTGTTACACTAAGGAGGGTGGTTTTAGAGGCAGTTTCTTTTAAAAATTCTCGTCGGGTTAGCTCTCCAGCCATAAAACCATATTCTTTATGTCTGCTGTTAAAGGAGTGAATTAATCCATTGTAGAACATTTTGTCATTATTCTGTCAAGATAAATTTTTTAAGAGCTACTATGACTGAAAATTGATGGGTATTGGGGTGAACCTGGTATCCGTCCAGTCTGGTAATTTTCATTATTCATGTATGATCATTCGATTTGAATTTTCAGCATTTTGTTAACATTCCCGGGTAGATGTCTGCAAGGTGGGTATAGTAGGAGGCTTCATCCGGGCGCCCGCGCTTGCGGCATCCGGCAGCATAGATCGTACATTTTTTTTGAAAAACCGCAATCGCGGCCTTTGACTGGGACGGTGTAAGCTGCCCGCTTTGAACTATTTTATGCAGGGCCTGAACCCGAAAACGGTCCAGGCCCGGAGCCCTTGAAAGCTGGTCGGAATGACCGCCGCGTTTTATAACCAGCGGATCATCCACAAGGTATATGGGATATCGGCAACTGACCCGCAGCCACAGGTCATAGTCTTCACAGGCCGGCAGATTTTCATCAAAACAGCCGATCTCCTTAAAAAGTTCTTTTTTTATCATCACTGCCGAAGGACTGACCAGGCACAGGTCCAGGGACGGCTCAAAAATCATGCCGGATGGTTTTTTATGGTATTTTTTGGGATTGACCCGGACGCTGTTTCGTATCCAGATTTCCTGGGTCTGACAGATCAGGGCCTTTGGCCGGCGGGTAAAAAAATCCATCTGGCGGCTCAGTTTCTGCGGCAGCCATGTATCGTCCGAATCGAGAAAGGCCAGAAAATCGCCCCGGGCCTCTGCTATACCACGGTTGCGGGCCGCGCTCACTCCGGCGTTTGTCTGCCGGATCAGTTTCAACCTACCGGCGTATCTATCGATCAGATTTGACGTATTATCACTTGATCCATCATCTACGACAATCAGTTCAAAATTTTGATAATCCTGAGCTAGGACGGAATCGATGGCTTCCGTCAGGGTCCATGCGCGATTATAGGTCGGTATGATGACGCTTATCATGTGGTTTTTTTATTCAGCAAAAAATTTAATCTTCTTTGTCAGGCCACAAATCTTACGAGCCGGCTCGCGGGCCAACTGTCACATCTAACACGAATAAACCGGCGCTGTTGAAAAAGGAGTATGCCGCGAATAACAAATCGGAGGTACCAAATTATAAATAAATTTCGAACCATAGCTCTTCATAAATGAATTGATTCCCATGTAAAAATATTTTATCAAAAAAATAAATTAAATTAAATCAAATTAAGGGTAGGATTTTATAGCAAAACCCTGCCTTGATAATAAAACAGCTATACGATATCTTAATTTCACTCGCCTTTATGATAATGAAAATTGCCGTTGGATTCCCGACTTCAACTATATGTTGGGCGTCAACCGGTTATAGTGTAACCACCTGAAATTTTTCTCATTTCGACTTTTTAAAAGGTATTCTTACTTTCGGAAAGAACGGGACGCAGGCTTGGAACAATTTGACAAAAATCATCCTTATCTATGATAACAAGATCTCTCTTGGACGATGAATCGTTTTTATTTTAATTTTTAAATTCGCAATTTGTCAATTCAGGCCAATGCAAGCATGGAAAACTGATAATGTTCCAAGAAATGGTGCATTTTTCAATAAAGTATATAGTCCGGTTTGTGTGAGTTATCGCTATGTTTTAAAAATAAGGAGCGTGGAAAGATGTCTAAAAAAATATCATTAGTTGTGTCGATAATCATGATCTGCATGTTTTTTGGCGGTGCCGCAGTGCCGGCCGCTGAACGTTTTACAGATAATGGAAACGGCACGGTTACTGATCACAAACTAGGTATTATGTGGTCAAAGACCGACAACCGTGGTGATATCGATTGGATACAGGCAAATAGATGGGTTAAATACACCTTCCCTGATGCCATTGAAGCAAAATATTATGATTGGCGTCTGCCGACACTGGAGGAGCTTAAAAGTCTCCATGTGCGAGATAAGGCATACAAGTTAAAACGGATTGCGGCCAGAAAGTGAAGATCGTGCCCGACATACGGTTGAGCTGCGGATGGGTCTGGACATCGGAGAAAGAAGAGATTACAGCCAGGCTGTTCAATTTTAATCGCGGGTACTATTACACAGACCGAATGTCGAAAAGGCGGGCCTACCGGGCCCTGCCGGTGCGCGATCTGAAATGAGTCAGATTTTCAAAATGCCTAACCCGGATAAAGTTGAACAAAATTGAAAAATTGAATAATTGCGGTGTCGGTGAGCTCATGCTGAGGAATCGAAGCGATCTGTTTTTTTATAAGCTAAATCAATATATTGAATTTTTTTTGAATCGTTGCTGAGTTTTTGATTTTCAGTTTGTAAATTTCTGGGCATAAAATCATTACGTTAAAAAGGTTTATTTGTTAAATACATAACGCATTCTGAAAAAACGGTTTTATTTAAATTGAAATTCAGCATGTAAACTTGGTTTAGTAAAAAAAGAACATTCTTCTGAGAAATAGTTTTTTCTGTTGTTTTCGGCTTTTTAGGGCAAGAATTGTAGCCCTCTCCGAAATTTGAGATAATCAGGATCTATTGCTGATAACAAAGTCAAATTGGTGAAATATCTAAATCTTGCGGTAAAAAAGGATGTTCTTGAAAGAACAAAAAGGTGTGTTACTTAGCTTTTGGATGCTCGGATGTCTTTGTTGGGCTTTTGTCTATTTTTTTGCAGGTTGTGCACGTACGCCGTTAAATAAGAATAGTGGGATTTCTTCCAAAGAAGCTTTGAACCCTCAAAGTATGCTGGTTTACTTAAAATATGTTCAAGAAAATCAAAAAATATTAATCAGATATATTCTCAGTTCTATCGTAATTACGAGTACTTGGTTGATTCAAATTCCGGTGCAACACGTATTCAAAATTTAATTAGTCCGGAACTGGCCCATTTAATAACTGGCAAAATTATTACAAAGAACCAGGCTAAAACGGAAAAAGTAATTGAATGCTTTAACTATATTATTCGTCATTTTAAATATTTTCCAATGCCTGAAACCTGGCCAACCATTTCTCAGACTCTAAAAATTCGAAAAGGTGATTGCAAAGGTCTTTCTTTACTGCTGCTTTCTGTATTAGTTTCTTTTGATATTGAGTGTTATTGCGTATTCCGCTCAAACTGACCAGCTGTTCCGGAGGATACTGACCACCCGTTCCGCTTTATTGTGACCAGTTGTTCCGTTGCAAACTGACCACCTGATCGGAGCGAAGCGACGCCGGGTTTTCATTGACTCGTTTAAATAATAATTAACAAAGAAGGAGGATAAAAATGAAAAAGTTAAGATTGTCAACAGCCTTTGTGATATTACTCACAGCACTTGTTTTGGCTATCGGTTGTGGTGAAAAAAAAGATGAAAAAGTCGCTGATACAAAGGATAGTGGAAAGCAGGTTTTCGTCACCATCGGAACCGGTGGTATTACCGGCGTCTACTATCCCACCGGCGGCGCCATTGCCAAAATGGTCAACAAGAAACGAAGTGAATACGGCATCCGGGCCACGGTGGAATCCACCGGAGGGTCGGTGTTCAACGTCAATGCAATCATGTCCGGAGACCTGGAATTCGGTGTTGTCCAGTCCGACCGTCAATACCAAGCCTATAAGGGTATTGCCAACTGGAAAGACAAGGGACCTCAAACAGACCTTCGTGCAGTATTTTCCATCCATCCTGAAAGCGTGGATTTGATTGCTGCGGTGGATGCCAATATCAACTGTGTTGCGGATCTCAAAGGCAAACGCGTCAATATCGGTAATATCGGTTCCGGTTATCGAAAAAATGCCATAGATGCTCTGGAGGCCAATGGCCTGGATTACAAAAAGGATTTTCATGCGGAAAGCTTAAAGGCCGCCGAAGCCCCCAGCCTGATCCAGGACGGCCGGATCGATGCCGCCTTCTATACAGTCGGGCATCCCAGCGGGTATTACAAGGAAGCTACCGCCGGAGTACGCAAGGTAAAATTTGTTCCCATTACCAATATAGAAAGTCTTCTCGAGAAATATCCCTATTATGCCAAAGCAGCCACTTTGATGAAGAACTATCCGGGAGCGGTAAATGACGAGGAATCAGTTCAAACGTTCGGCGTCAAGGCAACTTTCGTGACGTCCATCAAAGTTCCCGAAGATGTTGTATACGCCATTACCAAGGAAGTGTTTGATAATTTTGATACCTTCAAGAAACTTCATCCAGCCTACGAAGGCCTGACCAAAAAAGGTATGCTCGAAGGCCTGTCCGCACCATTTCATCCGGGTGCATTGAAATATTATAAGGAGGTCGGTCTGAAATAAACAAAGGCCGAATTTTTTTAAAACCCTTGTTGCCGGTGCCCATTATCTCATCCCCCTGGCCCTGCTGCTGTACGAACTGATTATTGTACGGCATTCACCGGAAATGGCCGCTTTTCGTGCCACCCTACTCATGGCCCTCGTCATGTTTTTTCAACAGCCCGTCAAAGCCTATTTTAAAAATGAGCCTATCGGGTCCGCGTTCAAGCAGGGCATCGTCGATATTTTTTCTGCATTGGCATCCGGCGCTCGGAATATGGTTTCCGTAGCCCTGGCCACTGCGGCCGCCGGTATTATTGTCGGTGTTGTGGCACTGGGACTTGGCCAGTTAATTACCGCCATTATCGACACGCTGTCCATGGGCAATATTTTCCTTATGCTGGTGATTACAGCGCTGGCCAGCCTGATCATCGGTATGGGACTCCCCACAACCGCAACCTATATCGTCATGGCATCCCTGACAGCGCCGGCCATCGTGACTATAGGTGGTATGAACGATTTTATCGTACCGCTCATGTCCGCCCATCTGTTCTGCTTTTATTTTGGTATTCTGGCGGATGATACACCGCCGGTGGGGCTGGCCGCCTATGCGGCGGCTGCCATTGCCAAGTCGTCGCCGATTGCCACGGGTATTCAGGGCTTTATGTATGACATTCGGACGGCAATTTTGCCGTTCATGTTTATCTTTAATGCTGATCTGATTCTGCATAACATCCATAGCTGGTCCCAGGGCATCCTGATATTTTTGATGGCCTGCATGGGCAATTTTGCATTTGCTTCGGCAACGCAGGGATGGTTCGTGGCCCGGGTTAAAATCTGGGAAGTCCCATTTTTGCTGGCTGTTACCCTGACCCTGTTCCGACCGGACCTGATTTCATCCTGGCTCGGAATTCCCCATGAACAGCGTTACTGGGCCTATCCCATTGGTCTAGCCATTTTCGGACTGGTTTATCTGATGCAAAGACCCCGCATCCCGAAGGATGTTCCGGCTCCGGCAATCTAATATTGATGGATTTGTCAATTGACAAGGGAAAGCGATATGAAACAAATTAACAAAATTATGGTAGCCCTGGGGTTCACGGACTATGCCCAGGGAACATTCGATTATGCGGTAAGCCTGGCCGAAAGCCTTGGTGCCGAGCTGTTCATCGCCAGCATAATCAATTCCAAAGACGTTGATGCTGTAGCGGCGATCTCTTCCCTTGGGTACGAGGTCAATGGCGAGCATTATATACAGGGCATCAAGGAAGAAAGAAAAAAGAAGCTGCAGGAGATTCTCGACAAATCCCCCTGCACCAAAGAGAACATTCGGGTTGTCTTCAAAACGGGCCATCCCATTGAAGAACTGCTGAAGCTTACGCTCGAGGAAAATGTCGATTTACTTGTCATGGGGGTTAAAGGCCGCACGGATCTCAAAAATATACTGGTGGGGTCGGTGGCTGAAAAAATGTTCCGCAAATCGCCGGTACCGATTTTATCCTACAGGGATGAAAAGAGCTCCCGCCGGCTGCGAAAACGGATAGCCTCCGAATAAATGATTCATAGAAATAGGGGTCGTGGGAAATAATAAGTAAGATGGGGTAAATTATTTTTTCCGCGGCCCTTACTGTTTGGGGATGGTTTTGTGCGAGCGGAGAAATGGGTGGATGTCAAATCTGATTCAGGACTTTTTGTATTTTTGTTGACAATCTTTCCATATTAAAGGGCTTTTGAATAAACTCTTTACAACCCTTTTGCAGTATTTGCCTGGCCTGATCGTTGATGCTGTATCCGCTCGAAAGCAGGACGTTGACATCCGGATCGATTTTTTTTAACCGGTCAAATGTCTGGCCGCCGCTGAGTTTCGGCATGATCATATCCAGAATGACCAGCGTTATTTTGCCCATATTGGCTTTATATAGTTCTATGGCCTCCAAGCCGCTTTTGGCGGTGATTACATGATAACCAAGACTCTTCAGCATCAGGGAACCCACCTCGGCCACAATATCCTCATCATCAACCATCAGGATGGTTGTATCTTCCTGGAACGATGTATCGTGGGCATGCTTTTCATCTGTATCGTTCTCCATCTGTGCGTCTGTGGGGGATTCCTTTTTTTTAGCCGGTAGAAAAATTTGAAAGGTGGTGCCAATGTCAGGCTTGCTTTCAACTTTGATAAAGCCACCATGATTTCTGATGATGCCATGGACTGAAGCCAGGCTCAGTCCCGTCCCTCGACCCCTTTCGCGGGTTGAAAAAAAAGGTTCGAATATTCTCTGCCGGGTTTCTTCATCCATTCCAATGCCGGTGTCGCCGATGGACAGCCTGACGTATTTGCCGGGATTGACTGAAAACGGCTGAACATCTTTTTCAGCAAGAACAACATTGCAGGTTGCAATGGAAAGCGTTCCCCCCTGGGGCATGGCCTGGGCCGCATTGACATATAAATTCAGCAGTATCAGATCGAGCTGTCCCTGGTCGGCATTTATGGTCCATAGATCCTCCTGAAAATTTTCCTGGATTGTAATTTCTTTGCGTGTACGGCTGAACATGAGGGCGGAGCTTTTAACAACGGCATTGATACTCAGAGGATGCGGCTCGTATTTTCCGCCCCTGGCAAATCCAAGCAGCTTTTTGGTCAGATCGGCACCGCTGGTAATCAATTGTTCGATGGTATTCAGTTTTGTATAATGCGGGTGATCTTTGTCCGTGGTGAGGAGCATGAGTGATACATTCCCCTGCATTGCCATGAGCAAGTTATTAAAATCATGGGCAATACCGCCAGCTAGGGTGCCGATTGACTCCAGGCGCCGGGTTTCCTGAATTTTCAATTGCAGGTCTTTGTTTTGTTTTTCAGCCTGTATGCGATCGGAGACATTTCGTACCAGTCCCTTGAAACCGGCAGGATGCCCGTTTTTGTCTCTGATCAGAGACGCCGAAATTTCCAGGTACATGACTTTGTCGTCTTTCCGGACCCGGTAATCTTCAATGATCGCCGGTTTGCCGGTTTTATACATCCGGTTGAAGATCCGGTACATTTTTTTTGCAGTTGCAGGGGATGTATATTCACGGTTATCCAGATTCAGCAATTTATTTTCGGGGAGACCGACAAGTTCACACAACGGTCTGCTGACAAACACAAGGGTGCCTGCCAGATCGACCTCAAAATAACCTTCCGGTATATGGTTGATTGTATCGCGGTAAGTTTTAACGGTTTGCGGCGGCGGGTTTGCCTTTTTGAGAGAAGAGATAGTTTTTGTCATTATTACCGGATTGCTTTTACCTGTTAAAGGTTATTTTATTGGATCATTTGTTTTTGTGGTCTTTGACAGGGCCTGTCTTCGATGCGTGCAGATTATGGAATCGCGCAAAATGAGGTAGTCGCCCGGATTTGTGTTATGACCTCTTCGTAATACTAATAGGATAAACATCGATCTTTTATACAGCTGGTAATATAATATGAAAGCAAGATTCTGTCCACTGTTATTTTTTAAACGGTAGATTTTGATTCAATATTTCCTGTGGTCGAAAAATCGTTTACGAGCGGAAGTTTATGGAATAAAAGGGGCAGAAGTACTGCCTATGGACAGATTCAGGATGATAATCCTATGCCATGAATTTTTTCGTTACAGTGAGGACATCGCCCGTCGCCGGTCATGTTACACCGGACCGTATATCCTTTGCGGTCGATCACAGTTGTTCCGCAGTTGCTGCAAAATGTGTCAGACCCGTTTTTTGTGGCTACATTTCCGATATAAACATATTTAAGTCCGGCATTTTTACCAATTTTAAAGGCCGCAGTCAGGCTTTCAACCGGTGTTAAAGGGGTGTCCAAAAGACGGTAGGCCGGATGAAAGCGACTGATATGCCATGGGGTTTCACGGCCCAGGGAATCGGCAATAAATTCGGCCAGCGCTGCAATTTCATGCTCGTCGTCATTCAGTCCGGGAATCAGCAGAGTGGTTACCTCAATCCAAATACCGGCGGTTTTCATGTGTTTGAGTGTTTCCATGACCGGGGCCAGTCGGGCAGAGCAGTATTTTTTATAAAAGCTGTCGTTGAATGCTTTTAAATCGACATTGGCGGCATCTATGAACTCAGATGCCATTTCAATGGCTTCCGGCGTCATGTAGCCGTTGGTGACAAATATGTTCTTCAGGCCTTTTGCGCGAGCCAGCCTGGCGGTTTCCAGGGCATACTCAAAAAAGATCGTTGGCTCGGTATAGGTGTAGGCAATACTTTGGCAATGATTTTTCAGTGCCTGGGACACAATATCCCGGGGAGTAAAATTTTCTCCCGGTACCAGGCCGGAGCGGTCAGCGGGCATTTGAGCAATATCAGCATTCTGGCAAAAACGGCATTTAAAATTGCACCCCACCGTTGCAATGGAATAGGATCGGCTTCCGGGCATCATGTGATAAATCGGTTTTTTTTCGACAGGGTCGACATGGCCGGCAACAATCTTGCCGTATACCAATGTCTTCAGAGTTCCGCCCCTGTTTTCGCGAACATTGCAGATTCCGCGTTTGCCATCGGTTATAATACAGCGGTGATGGCATAAATTACATTGTACAGCCTTGTTTTGCAACACTTCGTAAAGATAAGCTTCCATGAGCAATGACCCTCTGAAAGGTGACCCTATGATAAGTGAAAAGTGAAGATTGAAGAGTGAAAAAATTACGGAATGCTATCGATTTTATTTATAAAAAGACAGAGCGCAACGATACCACAAATTTTTACTATTCAATCCCTTCCATCCTTTTTGTGGCGTATAGTATTGGCTATCCGACAACGGTTTCCTGTTTGGCTTTTGCATGATATTTTAAAGCCAGCGGACGGCTTCTGAACCTGGGCATCGGTATTACAGTGATACCCATAAATGTACCAAAGGGGTTTTTTTGCACCATTTTAGATTGTACCATCCGGCAGATAAAAGGGTTCATCGGATTCGGAAAATGGCAGATACTTTGCCAAGATACGGGAACATCCCCCAGTATGGAGCGGATCATCTGTTTTATTTCCCAGATGCTGAAAAAACGTGCGCGGTTATAGATCGTCGTGGCAAATATACCTTTGACCCGGCGCTGGATGCCTTTAATTGCATATCGATTGAGTACTCCTATAAATATTTTGTCGCGGGTGACCCGGAACGCCTCTTCCAGAGCCCTTTGAGGACTTTCGACAAATTCCAGGGTGGTTCCCAGACAGGAATAGTTGAATTCATTGTCATCAAAGGGAAGATCCTCTGCGAATCCGCGATGGAAATCAACCCTGTTTCCAATATGACTCTTTGCAATATCAATCATATAGGGCGATGGATCAATTCCGGTTACCTGCAGCCCGGCATCAAGCAGGCTCATGGTTCCCATGCCGATGCCGCATCCGATGTCAAGTACTGTTTTGCCGCTGATCGGCTGCATCATTTCGTGCATCAGACGATTCTCCAAAGCTGAAACAGCCCTGTTGCCCGGCCTGGCATACCACTTGTCATGATTCACAGCATCGTTAAAAGTAAACACATAGCCCATACCCGCCAATTTAAAAAAAAAAAATATTTTTATCAAGAGGAAAAAGTGACCGATAACGGCTTACCGTTATCGGTTCATGGTTGAAAAAACAAAGAATTGAAATCAATATCCAAAATGTTGTCAATCGGTGGGCCTTGCTCAAATGTTTGGGCTAAGTTGAACAGTTACCGTAATCGTAATCCTGCTCTTACTAATTCAGGGTCTGCCCAGTGCATTGCCTGTCTGCGTACTCCGCACAGGCAGGCACGCAGACGGGTTAGCGTAAAGTATTTTTTCCCTCGGCCCTTACTTGATTGACAAAATCATGAATTTTTTATAAGTAGGCATGAATAAAGATTGTCGGATAATTTTATGCAAATTTAAATATGCTCGGCCTGCCGGCCTGCATCATTCTTTAAGGAGAAGCTCCTGCCATGGATACACAGCCCACCATTGTTATGAACGGTAACGAATTTTCATTTGAACCAGGAGAAACGATACTGGAAGTTGCCCGGCGCAACAACATCGATATCCCGACACTTTGCTATTTAAAGGGTGCCAACCCGGTGGGTTCATGCAGGATATGCGTTGTAGAGGTCCAGGGTGCGGATAAACTGATGCCCTCCTGTTCTACCCCGGCGTCCGGTGATATGGTTATTCAAACCGAATCATCAAGGGTAGTTGAGGCCAGGAAGCTGATCATAAAATTGATGCTTTCGTCCGGTAACCATAATTGCGCAATCAGTGGACACGGAGAAGAGACCTGGACGGATTTTCAGATGCGAGTCCAAAAGGATGATGAGAGCAGCGAACTTTGCCCGGTCTGGGGGGACTGCAGGCTTCAGGATCTTGCCTACCGCTACCAGGTGACCGGCGACCAAGCTCTGGAAACAAAAGTCGCCTATCCTATGGAAACCGCCAATCCTTTTATCATTCGTGATTTTTCAAGATGCATTCAGTGCGGCCGGTGCGTTCAGGCCTGCAATGAAGTCCAGGTGAACAACGCCATTAAATTCGGATACAGCGGTCTACAGACAAAAATTATTGCCGGAGACGACAAACCCCTCAAGGACTCCGATTGTGTTTTTTGCGGTGAGTGCGTCCAGGTCTGTCCTGTCGGCGCCCTGGTCGAAAAAGATGCGCGGTATAAGGTTCGTCCGTGGGAGACGAAAAAGGTTCGAACGACGTGCAACTATTGCGGTGTCGGATGCCAGCTTTATCTGCATGTGAAAGACAACAAGGTTGTAAAGGTTACCGGGGTGGAAGAGGCGGCGCCGAATTACGGAAGCCTTTGTGTGAAGGGGAGGTTCGGTTATGATTTTATCAACTCTCCCGAGCGTCTGACCCATCCGCTGATCAAGGAAAATGGAGAATTCCGGGACGCTACATGGGAGGAAGCCCTTGATTATGTGGCCGGGAAACTGCAGGGCATAATGGATGAACATGGTTCGGACAGCATCGGTTTTTTAACTTCGGCCAGGGTTACCAACGAAGAGAATTATATCGCCCAGAAATTCGTAAGGGCGGCGCTTAAAACCAACAACATCGACCACTGCGCCCGTCTCTGACATTCTTCCACCGTGGCCGGTCTGGCCGCAGCTTTCGGAAGTGGTTCAATGACAAATACCATCGGAGATATTGAACAGGCGGATTTGATCCTGATTGTCGGCTCCAATACCACTGAAAATCATCCGGTACTTTCCGCCTTTGTAAAAAGGGCGGTGACGTTCAAGGGAGCAAAACTAATTGTTCTGGATCCACGGCGAGTCAAGATAGCCGACTTTGCCCACCGGCATATCCGACCGAACCTGGGAACCGACGTTGCCTGGATCAACGGCATGATGCATGTGATTATAAAAGAGGATCTTTACGACAAGACCTTTGTGGAAAACCGCACGGAGGGGTTTGAAGAATTAAGGTCGATCGTTGAAAAATATACACCGGAATTCGTGGAAGGCATTACCGGAATCCCCTCGCATCAGCTTACAGAGGCCGCCAGAATGTATGCCCATGCCAATGCGGCCAGTATCCTTTACTGCATGGGTATTACCCAGCATACCACCGGTACGGATAATGTGAAATCCCTGGCCAATCTGTCCATGCTCTGCGGCAATTTGGGTATTCCCGGCGGCGGCGTCAACCCGCTGCGGGGCCAGAACAACGTTCAGGGGGCCTGTGACATGGGCGGTCTGCCCAATGTGGTTACCGGTTACCAACCGGTGGCGGATCTTGCCATTGCAAAGCGAATGGAAAAAGCCTGGGGGTTTACCGGCTTTCCGACAATGCCGGGTCTGCAGGTCACTCAAATGATTCCCAAGGCCCTTGAGGGGGAGTTGAAAGCCCTTTATATCATAGGGGAAAATCCCCTGGTTTCCGATCCTGATTTGAATCATGCAGAAAAAGCCTTTCAAAATCTTGATTTTATGGTGGTCCAGGATATTTTCATGACGGAAACCACCAGGCAGGCAGATGTGGTACTGCCGGCCTGCTGCTTTGCCGAAAAGCAGGGCACTTTTACCAATACGGAAAGGCGGGTCCAGCGGGTACGCAAAGCAATCGATCCTCCGGGGCAGGCAAGAGAAGACTGGCGGATTATCTGCGATCTATCCTCCCGCATGGGCTATGATATGTCTTATGAAAATGCCGGCGAGATCATGGCGGAAATCGCCGAAGTCACCCCCTCGTATGGCGGAATCGACTATGGCCGGATTGAAAATGAAGGGATTCACTGGCCCTGTCCCACTGCCGAACATCCGGGAACACCGATTCTGCATACTGGGCAGTTTACCAGGGGCAGGGGATTGTTCCATGCAATAGAATGGATTGCGCCGGCTGAAGTTCCCGATGAAGAGTATCCCCTTTACCTGACCACCGGCCGGCTCCTTTATCACTACCACACCGGCACCATGACCCGGAAGTCAGAGGGACTCAATAACAGAGCCCCCGAGTCTTTTGTAGAGATGTCCCTGCCGGATGCCAAAAAGCATGACCTGTCGCATGGCGCAATGGTAACTATAAAATCCCGGCGGGGCAGTATCAACGTCCGGGTGAAAATATCAGACCGGGCCGTTAACGGTACTGTATTTATTCCATTTCATTTTGCCGAAAGTGCGGCCAATCGTCTGACCAATGCGGCCCTGGATCCTGTTTCCGGAATACCGGAATTCAAGGTCTGCGCGGTGAAACTGGAGGGTGTTGGGGATTGAGTTATGAATCCTGAACAGAGAATAATGAATGTGAAAATTTGCATTTCGTGCTTTTAAAATAATATTCGCAATATTTTACAAAATGATTCTCAATTCAATCAGATACTGTTAAATTGCCACCACTTTCCCTGAAGATTTTATACGTCGAATCGGGAATTTTTAACAACCGGAGGACCAATTCGTACAATTCGCCGTGCCTTTTAACTGCGGCTGATATGCAAACCCCCGCCTGCATCTTTCCCGAGTAGTGAACATTACGAAAGAAATACCTTGTATTGTTCCATGCGGGCTTTTTGGAATTTATTCCCTATCGCAGAATTGAAAGCATAAAACGGCTTGCCTGAAATGTTATTTTTTCATGATTTATAGTTAACTCATATGTACACTTCATTTTATAAGTTAAAAATAAAACCGTTTCAAATCAGTTCAGACCCTTATTTTATGTGGTTTGGAGAAAAGCATAAAGAAGCATTAGCAACGCTTAAATATGGAATTCTCGATAATAAAGGGTTCCTATTATTGACCGGAGATGTCGGTACTGGAAAAACAACTCTAATAAATTCATTAATTCAAAGTCTAAGCGATGATGTCATCTGTCAGAAATTTACAAACTGAAAATAGAAAATTGGCAATAACTCAATAATCAATGTAACTTATTGTTTTTAAACGAAATAAAATAAATCTAGACTTTCTAGTA
>Ga0207996_1000400_pt1 | contig 39731 bp, 44 predicted proteins | sample AntAceMetag02UKG_FD_184773 | JGI IMG/M metagenome (GOLD analysis project Ga0207996, IMG submission 184773) | Saline lake microbial communities from Ace Lake, Antarctica - Antarctic Ace Lake Metagenome 02UKG (SPAdes) (version 2) | ecosystem: Environmental > Aquatic > Non-marine Saline and...
TTTGAGTTTCTGGGTCAAAAAGCAAACAGGCTGCTCAGTTTTGATGCAGATGGTCTGATAGACATGGCTAAGTGATTGCCTGTCTGTCCATTAAAACTTGAAATAAGCAAAATTGGGACAGGCTCTAACTAAAGCGGCAATGTTTTAAAAATCAGACAGTTTAATTTCCGGTTTTTTATGCTGTAACAAAACGAATCTTCGCTCTATAGGTTTTTTTTAATATGATAATCGCTTTTGTCTGTCAAGCGTTTTAAACGCTTATGAGTAAATTCATGACCGTGTTCATCTTTTTCTTGACAGATAAAAAAGCACATGCTAATCCTGATAATATCAGAGTATACTAAACGGTATACAAATGCCTGTGTTTATGTAAACCTTTTTTTGAAAATGGAGGGAGTTATGTTTTCTAAATTGTACCCATTAATGAACAGACTTTTATTATTTGCTATTGTTTTCGGCACTGTTTTTTCCGGTGTTAATGCTTTGGCAGACAATGGTACTAAAATTCCCGAGCTTGTCGCTATTGAAGGCGGGTCCTTTGAGATGGGCATGGATGCAAAGCTTGATGCCACCTCATCGGCAACATATTTAAGAACAGCGGCTGATGCCTATTCCGGAGCAACAATGTTTAAGGAAGGACCGGCTCACCGGGTGACCATGAGTGCTTACTCTATAGGAAAGTATGAAGTCACTAATGAGGAGTATGCGGAATTTATAGATGCCGGCGGATATGACACAAAAGCATACTGGCTGATTGATAAGGAATATGCGGAAATTCCAAATAACGGCTGGAAATGGAAAGAAAAAGAAGGGCGTACAGGACCGCTCTATATGCTTTATGACGGAAGCTATGAAGAGGAGACCTGGGATCTTACGAATGATCCTTACTGGGAGAACATGGTCTATTCCAATGAAGCCCGATCACCGGTTGTGGGTGTATCCTGGTATGAAGCTTATGCCTACTGCAAATGGCTGAGTGAAGAGACCGGCGAGACCTACCGGCTTCCCACCGAAGCTGAGTGGGAATTTGCTGCCCGCGGTTCGCAGAGCCTTATCTTTCCCTGGGGAGATGATTATCTGGAAGCCAATGAAATGTGCGGCCTGCCCGGAAGCGGAGCTATGGCAAACTGCGCTCTCAAAGATGACCAGATTGCCGGAAGCGCATTAAATTCCAGACAGATGTTTTCTGATTTTACCCGGGATACCGAACCTGTCGGCAGCTATCCTGAGGGTGTTTCGCCTGCGGGTTGTTATGATATGGCCGGAAATGTCATGGAATGGACAGGCGACTGGTTTCAGCTGCTGTATTACCCGCGCTGTGTTGCAAGGGGTCTTACCACCGATCCTCCCGGTCCCTCGTTTCCGCTGTTTCCGTTTATAATTCCGATTATTCCGTTCTGGATGGATCCCTGCCGGACCGTACGTTCAAGCGGGTTTTCTCAGGAGTCGTTAGGTGAAGATAATTACAGTCCCTACGGACCGACCTATCCGCTGCGCGGGTCTCACCGTCAGTTTGTGAAGCGTTATGGCGGAACTTTTTATTTAGGTTTTAGGGTGATGAAGGAAGCACAGTAGTTAATTATAAAAGCTTTTTTCAGAATAAAATTTTCATTATTTGATTGCTATGGCTGATGAGATCCGGTTGTTTAAATCTTAAACAACCGGATTTTTTATAGCCCATAGTACACGCTGTTTCGGCCGTTTTTGTCCTGTTGTCCCTTATCGTTTCAGCCTTGCTGTAATAAGTGAAATGTTCGGATTGACCCCCCCCTTTTTTTCTTAAAAAAACTTGACAAAATTTTTTTATACTAATATGTTTTTATACTCAGTAGTATATATAATTAAGAGAGCTTAAATGAGCAAAAAACCGGGAAAAGAGAACCGAAAAGAAAAAATACTTGCTGCTGCCGCAAGTTGTTTTACGGAATTCGGATATTTTAAAACCTCTATGGAAATGGTCAGCAACAAAGCAGATATGACGCTTCGGGGGTTTTATTATCATTTCAAATCAAAAGACGATCTTTTCCTGCAGCTTTTTCAATATATGAACAGTAGGTATTATTCCCAGATAAAAGACGAAGCAGAGAATGTTAAGGGGCCGGAAGAGAAGCTTCAAATGTATGCAAGAATAGCGAGTAAAGTTTTAAAGGAAAATGAAGAGTTCCTAAAGATATGTCAGGAGTTTTTGGCAATCGGTACCCGAAAACCCGAGATCCGTAAAGTGATGACCTCTTTTTACAGTACCCAGGTGGACCAGGTCAAAAGTATTGTGGAAGAGGGAATTGTGTCAGGTCTGTTTATAAAGACAGATTCGGTAAAGGTTGCCCGGGCCATTGTTTTGATCACCATGGGGGTGTTTAATTTTCATTTTTCACTCGACAGTGATTTTGATCCTGCAGAGCAGCATGTTTTTGATATTAATCATATCATAAAGGGTTTAAAAAGTTTTTCGCTTGAAAAAGTATCTTAAAAGAGTTATTTTTCAAGCCGAAGCGGATTTTGATTAAGACTGTTTACATAATTAAACAGTCTTTTGTTTAAAAACATAAGTATACTCAGTGGTATATATAACTACAAGGGGGAGGAATTAAAATGTACGATGTTGCAATTGTTGGTGCAGGGCCCGGCGGGCTGATGGCAGCCAGGACAGCTGCAGAAAAGGGATTGAAAACTGTTCTGATCGAAAAGAGAAAGGATATCTCTCAGATCACCCGGGCTTGTTGTGAGCAGTTCATTATGGATGAAAATTATTCCGGTGACACGGTTTCCGTGGAAGAAGGAGAAGTGCTTTTTAAAAAAAATAAGTTTCGGGTCAAATATACCGGACCCCGGATGGAAGTTGCTGATAAATATTATATTTCACCGGCAGGCAGAACCATCCATTTTGCTTATGAAGACAGGCGGCCCATTGTGATTAAGTTTGACAAAGGTTTTCTGCTTAAAGAGCTGCTGGATGAATGTACATCGCTTGGGGTGGAATATATTCCTGCAACTGTGGTTTATGATGCGGAAGATAATGGCAAAGAAGTTAAATTACTGACGACTCATCAGGGGAAACATACATCTCTTACTGCGAAAAAGGTGATTGTTGCTGATGGGGTCAATACCGGTGTGTCGGAAGCTTTAGGGCTGAACCGGGAAAGACAGCTCTTTGCAACCGCATTATGTATTGTTTATTACATGGAGGGGATTGAGGTCTTTGAAAGAACCGCAATGAAAACCTATTTCGGACGTAACTACCAGGGGCTTGCACCGGTGATGATCGGACCGTCTATCCATGATGAAAAGGTGGGTTATCTGATCTGTACCGGAAATAAAAAATATGCTCCCCCTGAAATATTTAAGAATATTACTCAAAAAGGAGATCTGTCCTGGGCATTTAAAGATGCCAAACTGGTGAAAAAGGTAGGCTGCACTCTGAAGACCTTTACGGCCATGCCGCAACCCTGGCAGAGGAATGTAATTGTGATCGGCGATGCAGCTGCTTTTGTTGAGGTGGAGACCCAGGGTGCGCTTATGTGCGGATACAGGGCAGCTCATGCCGTGGAAAAAGAGCTGTCCGGAGAAAAAGGTTTTGATGAATATACAAAGTGGTGGCAGGACTCTTTTGAGTTTAATTCCTCTGATGTGATGCGGGTGGCACAGGGCTTTGCATTGGTGCCGAAATACACAGATGAAGAGCTGGATTATCTGTTTGGACTGGTTGAAGGTGAACGCCTTGAAGGAACCTACAACCAGTACCGCTCGCCAGAGATCATGTGGAATGCGATCATGAACCACAGCGATAAAATAAAATCAGAACGCTCTGAACTGTTTGAAAAGATAACCGGAAGTCAGAGCTGTTTAAGCGACATGCTTTAGAAAGGAAGAAGGATGGCAATAACAATAGACAGTGAACTTTGTGTGGGGTGCGGCTGCTGCAGTGATGTATGTGCACAGGGCGCGATTGAATTAAATGATAAGGCAGTGGTTAACGAAGAATTTTGTATCGATTGCGGTGTGTGTATAGACATGTGTCCGGCACTGGCAATAAGGGCAGAAGAATAGGACTTTAAAAAATTAAATATACGTGAAAGGATACTTATGCAGACCGGAAACTTTCCAAGAATAAAACTGACAGATCTGCCCACCCCTTTGGAAGAGATGCCGAGACTGACCGAGGCGCTTGGAGGACCACGGCTTCTGGTGAAAAGAGATGATTTGACCGGAGCAGGGCTCGGCGGGAACAAGGTCCGAAAGCTTGAGTTTTTGCTGGCCGATGCAAAAGCAAAAGGCGCCACAGTCATTATTACCACCGGCGGTCCCCAGACCAATCACGGCCGGATCACCATTGGTGCGGCAGCCAGGCTGGGTATGAAATCCTCTTTGGTGGTGATGGGTGCGAAACCGCCCACGATTTCCGGGAATCTTCTGATCGATTATCTTATGGGGGCGGATGTTCATTTTGTGCCGCCGGTTCAGGATGATTCTCTTTCCGGGTATGACCGCTGGCCAGCGGATTTGAATAATGTGGAGAACAAGGTTGAAGAAACGGCAGAGGACCTGCGTAAAAGAGGGGAGACCCCGTATGTGATCAAACTTGGCGGCACCGAACCCCTGGGTTCTCTTGGATACGTGAATGCAGCGGTGGAGATTTTGAACCAGCTGAATGAAAGACAGATAAAAGCAGACTATCTTGTGTGCGGTATCGGAACCGGCGGCACGATGAGCGGGCTTCTTCTGGGGATGAAACTTCTGAATGCCAATATGAAGGTCATTGGTGTCAGTGTGACCGCAAAGGATTATATGCTTGCTCCCATGGTTATGTATGAAAGTTTGGAGGTTGCAAAATTATTAGGGATTAAGGCAGAGATCAAAGAAGAGGAAGTCACCATTTATGACCAGTACCTGGGTGAAGCCTATGGTCATCCCACCAAAGACGGTGCTGAGGCGATATTGCTGACTGCGCGCAGCGAAGGACTGATCCTTGATCCGGTCTACACCGGCAAGGTCATGGCCGGAATTATTGACCTTTCCAGAAAAGGAGAATTTACCCGGGAAGATACCGTGGTGTTTGTTCATACCGGCGGAGTGCCGGGCCTTTTTGCAGATGAACAGGTCAAGGCTATTGTTGAAAACGCTTTAAGTGATAAAAAGTAATATTGGAGATAGCCGTGAGTAAAGAAGATAGCAATGAGAAAATGAATGAGCTTTTTGAGTACAAAGCCAAATATGGTCAGCAGTTTCCTGAAATCTCTTCCAGTTTTCAGGGTCTTGTGGAAAGTGTGATGGCAGATGGCGCCATCATGGCTAAGCAGAAAGAGCTGATTGCTATTGGTATTGCTGTTTCCATACGCAGTGTGCCGTGTATTTGGAAGCATGTTCAGAATGCCCTGGGAATGGGGGCGACCAAAGAAGAAATCCTGGAAGCGTCGTCGGTTGCCATACTGATGAGCGGTGGTCCGGGAATGGCGCATGTGATGGAAGTCATGAAAGCGATTGAGGTCTTTGAGGTTTAGGTTTTTATTGCGCCTTCTCTCCTTGGGGTGAGGGGAGAAGGAAAAGACCGCATTGAGTACGTGCCATATGCCCATTTTTAACTCAACTGTATCGAAGCACCACGCCGGGATAACGGATTTTGATTTTGGACAGGAATACATAAAAGCTGAAAAAAGTGTCGGCAGCCAGCACTCTATGGTTACGGCCTAATACAGCAGAGTATCACGAGGAGAAAGTAGATGAAAATTATGGGTTTTTTAGGAAGTCCCCGGGTTAATGGAAAATGTGCCACGTTGCTGAAAAAAGCGCTTGAGGGGGCGGAAAGCTGCGGGGCCGAGATAAAACGGTATGATCTGATTAAATGTAATATAAAAATTTGTTTGGGATGCGGCAGTTGTTTTTCAAGGGATCCGGAACGCACCATCGGGCGCTGCCCGTTAAAAGATGATATGGCGACCATTCTGGAGGACTACCTCACCGCAGACGGCTATATCTATGCCAGTCCGACCTACGATATGTACGTGACGGCGCTGATGAAGATATTTTTAGAGCGGAAAATTGCCTTTACTTTTAAAGCTAAAGATCAGGCAGGCAAGTTTCCGACACCTCGCCCGGGGGTTACGATGAACTTTAAAAAAAAGGTTTCGATCATTATTACCGGGAATTCGGAAGATATATTTAAGGAAGTTATGTGTGATCCGTGTGTGGAGGCTATCGAGGGGGATCTGGTTTGGGAGCAGATTGAAACTTTGGATACGCTGTATGTGGGCGGGGTCGAATCTATAACCGAGGAAACTTTTGCTGAAAAGCTTAAGAAAGCATACAGCATGGGAATGTACCTTGCAGAGGATCTGCGGGAAATGCAGCAGATGAGCTGATGCGTTAATTTTGCCCCATTTATTTACTGTAGTTTCGGAGCCTCGTTACGATAGCCGGTTCAAAATTAAGGTGATAAGACAATTTACTCGTTTAAAAGGAGCATGTATATGAAATTTTATTCAATTCAGACAGAGGACGCGCTTGCGGCCATTGGCCCTTATTCACAAGCCATTGCTGCAGGAAATTTGTTGTTCGTCAGCGGACAATTGGGAATGGTGCCGGCAACCGGTGAAATGGTGGGAAGCGATCTGGCATCTCAGGCTCGGCAGGCCATGGAAAATCTGAAAAACATTATTCTGGCTGCCGGGCTGGCCTTGGAGGATGTGGCAAGCGTTGATGTTTTCTTAACAGACATGGCTGGCTTTACAGATTTTAATGGAATCTATCAGGAGTTTTTCCCAGAGCACAAACCGGCCCGTGCGGTTGTTGCGGTTAAGGCGCTTCCAAAAGGCGGTTGCGTTGAGATTAAATGTATTGCCTGCAAAGGCTCTCAGAATTAGGCAGCAGCTGCGATGAACTGTTGTTTGAAACTTATAAAAAATATCTTGATGCTTATGTTGCCATGGTAAAAGCAGCCGAAGCCGTTTCTGCTGAACAAAGTCGGGAAGTTTTCCGGTCAACAGAATGGTATGTAAATACACTTATCAGAAAGGGTGGCCCGGCAGTGGATCTGCTGGCCCGGCTGATGGGCAAGGAAAAGATGGGCGAATATTCACGTAAGGTCATGTTCGGTCTTGATTCATAAATGCTAAGTGCTAAAAAAAGTCAGTGTTTTAAGGAGAAGGCATGAAGCGGTTAAATAAATTTTTAAGTTTAGTTATAGCCGGGTTTTTTTATCTGTTTTGTTTTTATGGCTGTGAGTAGATCTGCCTGGCTGTTAAAGCCGCTAAAACTCAGGGGAAAATTTTGACTGTGGATACCCATGCGGATACGCCATTTTTAATGGGGATTTTTAAGGACTATGATCCGGGTCAGTATCATGATCCTCAAACAGCCTCTCTCTAGATCAATTTTTCTCGCATGGGGAAAGGCGGTCTTGATGCGATCTTTTTTATTGCCTATGTGCTTCAGGGTGATAGAGATGCCTACCGGATCGAAGCCTCAGGGAAACGGGCAATTTTTATCGGAATGGAAAACGGTTATCCCGTCGGCAACGACCTGTCTCTGGTAGAGTTTTTCTACAATCAAGGGATCCTTGATATCACGCTTTGCCATAGCAGCAATAATGATATTTGTGACTCTTCCACAGACCCGGATGGCGCAGAGCATAACGGCTTAAGCACGTTTGGTGAACAGGTAATAGCAGAGATGAACCGGCTGGGGATCATGGTTGATGTCTCTCATGTGTCGGATGACACGGTCCTTGATGTGCTTGAATTTTCCCCTGCTCCGGTTATTGCGCCCCACTCCTGTGCGCGTGCGGTATATGCACATCCCCGGAATTTGTCGGATCGGACAGTCTGTGATATTGAGCAGGTCAGGAATAATTCAGTTCTATCCAGTCAGTTCAGTAAAAAAACAGAGATTTTAAGGAAATCAGCCTGTGTGCTTAAGCTCATGAGTCCGATCAAGGATCCCTGCAAAGACAATATTTTTATCGTGGGAGATGCTGCCTAGATGGGCCAGACCAGCAATACACATGCAGCCCTATGCGGGGTTAAGGCGGTTGATTCAAGCTGCAGCGCTTTAGAAAATAAAAATCAAAAAGATGATTTCTGCCGGAAATACAGTGACTGGTGGAACGGCGTTTTTGTCCCGCAGATTAAAGTACCCGGGGTCAATATGTTTGATGAGCTTGAAAAGGAAGAGATCTGTGAGCTGTTTTCATTCATGCCTGAAAGTATCCTCGGGTCTCTGGAACCTAGCAGGGCTCAGAAGCTTATGGAAACATTTTTTCAGCAGCTGATGCCGGAAATTCAGCAAAAGAATCCAAAACTTTTTGCAAGAATAATTTCGATCCAAAAGATGTGTCCGGAGGATGTCTGGAAAAACCGAAGAAACAGGCTTTAAATATCAAAATAAATATTTTGCTGTTGGGGGAAGAAAGGTCACGTGCTATAGTGCAGACTTGTCACTAAGCTTTATCGTCAGAGTAAACAGTGAAACAGGGGATGAACTTTAGCTATGATCAAAAAAAAACCAGGTGAATACTGTGCCAGATTTAATTGTGTTTCTATTAAGGGGAGAGAATTAAGAAAGCGTGAGCTGCTGCTTGTCCATGAGACCCCGATAGATATTTTTATTAATGGAACATCCGTTGTGAGAACACAGTGTCTTGCCAAAGATGTGGCGCAGATGGCGGTCGGATTTGCTTTTTGTGAAGGTTTTTTGGAGAAGCGGGCTGACCTTAAATCATTAAACGTGGACTTAAACTCGGGCAGAGCAGAGCTTGAGATCGATATGCTGCCTGAAAAACTTGAAGATTTTGCCCGGCATGAGCGGGTTGCTGCAGGCGGCGGCAGAACAGCGCTTATCAGCCGGTCGGGTACGGTAACCCGGACCCTGCCTGAGATCACTTCAAAACTCACAATTGATGCAGAAAAGCTTCTTCGGTTTGGAAATGAATTTAATGATTTTGTGGGGCTTTACCGGGACAGTAAGTTTGTTCATTCAGCTGCTCTTGCAGATAAAAAAGAGATTTTAAACCATTTTGAAGATGTGGGACGGCATAATGCACTTGATAAGGCCATCGGATATGCTTTTCAGAACGGGCTTGATTTTGATACGCTTATGCTGCTATGCTCGGGCCGTTTCTCTCTCGAGATGGTCACCAAGGCAGCCTGTCTGGGAGTTCCTATCTATGTGTCTCCCGCAGCAGCAAGTGTTGATGCGGTTAACTTTGCTGAAAGTATCGGCATGACTTTGTGCGGGCGGGTGAAGCCCGAATCTGCAAACATATATTCTGCTGCGTGGCGCGTTACTACGGGAGAAGAAAAATGATAAACAAACAGGATGTTCTTGCAGGTATTTCCGGGCCCATAAAGCGTTATAATGAAAAGATGTCTGGTGATTTTTCAGACTGGCAGCCTTTGGATGATGCCGCAGCCATGATGCTGCAGGGAAAGACGGTTAAGGATGAAGATTTTATCCCGCCGTTCAGACCCCTGCTGAAGATGATGCGCATGATCATGGAGAAGTCCAAAGATTCTTCCTGGAGCTGGTCGGACCCGGAGGTTCTTGCTGTTTTTAAGGAGGTTTCAGAAGGGGAGGTCTATAACCTGTTTTCCAAGACTATTGTTGATATTGTTACCGGTATTATAAAAAGGAGTGATGTCGGTACTCTAGTTGAGGTCGGTGCAGGTACCGGGAAAGTAACTGCAGATCTTTGTAAGGCCATGAAGGAAAACGCAATTACTGATGTTCCTCTGATCATTTCCGATCAGTCTCCCATGATCAAACAGACCGGGGATAGCCTTCGAAAAACCTATCCTGAAATAAATATCACGGATATTGTCTGGGACCTCAAGAAGGGAAAACATGACCATTTTGACACTTCAGTTAAAAAGCCAATAATGGTGTTTGAACGGTTCTGCATGCCCTATGCGGGTTATGATGCCATTGATGTGATCGCTGAAATTGCGGATATTTTAATCCTGGTGGATGACCTGAGCATCACCGGTGAAAAAGCCTCTTTTGACAGGATCTATGAACGGATCGGATCACAGTTTATGGTCTTTGATGAAGCCAGAAAACGCCTTGAAAAACATTTTTCTTTTATCCATGTATGTGACAGGGAGATCATTGAGATGGTCAATTCTCCGGTGACCAGTTTTACTTTGGCTGTTAAGTAATACGTGTGAATTTGATTTTCTTCCTGGCTGGTAATTTATCTGCCAAGGGATATCCCGATCCCAGCTGATTTTACCTGAAAGACTATCTCGCCAGATCTCAAAATGCTAAAAAAACAAAATATTAAGTAATGTCAGAAAGTTATACCCTGCTTTTTTTGTCAACGGCAGGAAAAGTTGTTAAATTCTTTATATGCCGTTATATATATAATGATATAGCTAAACAAAAAAAAGAACACCGTGATCATCTTAATCAGCTGGAGTTGGAAAAGACAGCTAAACTGACATATTCCAATGCGCAGCTCAAGGTGCGCGAGCAGGAGTTGAGTGCGACAAACTTGAAACTCAGGTCAAGTGAGCAGCAGCTGCGTTCAGCCATGGAACAGCTGGAGGCCAGTAATCAGCAGCTAATAGCCGGTCAAAAGGAAATTAAAGAGTCAAAAACATTTCTTGAGGGTATTTTTAAAACCATCAAGGATGGGATTATTGTTAGCGAGGAAAAGGGCGGGTTTGTAAAAGTCAATAGTGCTGTAGAAAAAATAACCGGTTATAGTGGAGAGGAACTTGAGGGAATGCATCATCTTGACCTGGTGGTAAAGGATGAAAACCACAAAAAATATTTTCCGGGAAATAACAGCTCTATTGAAAAAGGGCAAACAATGAATCTGAAAGTCGCGTGGTGCAGGAAAGACGGGAGTGTCTGTCCGGTAGAATTTAATACTAAAGTTTTAAAAGATGCTGAAGGTAATATTTCCGGATCCATATCGTCAATTCGGGATATTACCGAGCGTAAATAGGCGTTAGAAGCACTAAAGATAAGTGAAGAGCGCCTCAAGTTGTCATATGAAGCCACAAATGACGGTTTATGGGACTGGAATATTAAAACAAATGAATGTTTTTTCAGTCCCCGCTACTATACCATGCTGGGTTATGACAGGGGCTGACCTGTCATAAGAATTGCTTTTGATCCGGTCCGGTATTCCGATTATTCTCTGCACAGGTTTTAGCGAAGTGATAAATAAAAGTCAGTCTTTTCAAATGGGTATCAGCGAATATGTTGCCCAGCCGATTGTGGTGGCACAATTGGCTGGGATCATTAGAAAAATATTTAACAAAAAAAAAGGAGAACTAGGACGTGCATACAATCTTAGTAATTGAGGATGACAGTCAAACCCGGACAATGCTGAAAGAGGCGGTACCGCAAGTGAAGATCATTGCCATGTCCGGAGTTAGGGCGGATCGGACCGGAAAATTACCTGTCAATGGCCAAGACGTTTGGTGCCGGGCAAACATTAAAAAAACCAATTAAGCGGGAAGATCTGCTGGCATCGGTTAAGGATATGCTGCAATAAGATTAAATGTGATCCTGTTTTTAAACAGGATCACACTGGACGTGCCTTTTAGTATGTAATTATGTTCCATCACTTCATCCTAAGTACTTGTTTTTGCATTCATGTTTTATCAGAGCCTCTGCTGTGAGTCCGGGTTCCGAATCTTTTTTAGGATCCGGTTTCAGTAAAGATGCCTTTATGTGACATTTTTGCATTGTATAAGGTTCCAAAACCAATTATTGACTTTTCAGCGCCATATAACTATAATTTATAAAACTGAATAATATCTCCGAGTTATATATTCCTAAGGATTTGATCTAGGGAACTATAACCGATAGGGCTGCTGCCGAAAGGAAGCACAGCCTCCCAGTGCGGAAAGGAGACGGAAAGAAGATACAGTAATTATACTTGTATATTGACCGGTTCCCTGCACAGGGTAACCGGTTTTTTTATTTCTCCGAGCTTTCATTTCTAAGGGTTTCCTATGAAGTGCCGGCCGAAAGGGTATAACCCGAAAGAGTTATGCCTCCTGTTTTGGGAAGGAGAATGTGCGCATCCTCCGTATTTGATGAGCCATTCCTGCTTTCCCAGGCAGAAATGGTTTTTTTTATGAAAGGGATGGGCCAAAGATGAAATCTGTAAAGGTAGAAAAAGCAATCGGTATGGTTCTGGGACATGATATTACCCGGATTATACGGGGTAAGACCAAGGAAAGGGCTTTTCAAAAAGGACATATTATAAACAGCGCCGATATTCCCGCGCTACTTGATCTGGGGAAAAAACATATTTATGTCTGGGATCTGCAGGAAGGATGTTTCCATGAAAATGAGGCGGCCCAGGCCATTGCCAGCGCTGCTGCCGGTGCCGGGATTCTTCTTTCCGAGCCGAAGGAAGGAAAGATCGAGCTTTCCGCCGGGCATTCGGGTTTATTGTCAATAAATGTCAGTTTGCTCGAAAAGCTGAACAGTATGGACCAGATCATGTTCGCCACCATTCATACCCACCAGATGGTTAGGGAAGGAAAAATTATTGCCGGTACCCGGATCATTCCTCTGGTAATTGAACAGGAATCCATAGCAAGAGCTGTTAGTCTTCTGAAAAGCGATGCGCCGCTGATTCAGGTCAAAAAACTGAAGCACAAAAAAGTCGGGATCGTGACAACCGGATCTGAAGTGTATGAGGGCCGCATCAAGGATCAGTTCGGACCGGTGATTCGAGAAAAATTCAGTGTGCTTGGCTGTGAAGTGCTTGATCAGATCATTGTTCCGGATGATGCCGGCATTATTTCCGAGTCTATAGAAAAGCTCATCCGGGCGGGAGCAGACTTTATTGCGACCACCGGCGGCATGTCTGTTGATCCGGATGATGTGACACCTGAGGGTATTCGAGGTGCCGGAGGAGAGATCGTCACCTATGGTGCGCCGGTGCTGCCGGGAGCCATGTTTATGCTGGCTTATAAAAATGAGATTCCGATTGTCGGACTTCCGGGATGTGTCATGTACCACGCGACCACTGTATTTGAGCTGCTCGTGCCCCGATTGCTGGCAGGAGAGAAATTAAACCGAAAAGATTTTGCGGGTTTGGGTCACGGCGGTCTGTGCGCTAATTGTGAGGTATGCCGTTATCCTGACTGCGGATTTGGAAAGTAACCATGAAAACTGAACTGCAGCACTGCATCCGTCTGTTTGAACTGGGCGAGCTATTTGTCATGGCCACTGTGCTGTCACACCGCGGATCTGTGCCGAGAAGAGCAGGCGCACGTATGATCATACAAAAGAGCGGGAAGACCTTCGGCACGGTGGGCGGTGGAAGTCTTGAGGCAGAGGTTGTGCAGTATGCTGAAACGGCTTTTGCTTCAAAAAATTCCGGAGTGAAACAGTTTGATCTTAGCGGTAATATGGGAGAAGGGACCATGTTGTGCGGCGGTCAAATTGAAGTCCTTATAGACTATATGAATCCGTCCAATCATGAACTGATTCGGGCATGGCATACGGCTCTTCAAGTGATACAAAAAAAAGAAAAAGGCTGGCTGATAACTTCTGTTCCGGATGACGCGAATAAAAGGCCCGGGGAGATCTGCTGCATAACCGTATCCGGTGATGCCGTGGGAACCTTTGTGCCCAGCCGTGATTTTCTGGAAACACTGTACGAAAAATCGTTTATTTGCCGGCCCGGGATCGGGCATGAGAACAAAAAACGATTTTTCATAGAACCTCTTACGGGACTGTCGGGAGTGTTTATTTTCGGCAGCGGACATGTCGCGCAGCAGCTGGCCATGCTTACGGTTGTTTCGGGGTTTAAGACCACAATAATTGATGACCGGCGCGACTATCTTGTCAGGCGGTATTTTCCAATTGCGGAGGAGCTTGTTTTACTTAAGTCCTATGATGATCCGTTTACAGAGGTTCGTATCGATAGAGATAGTTATGTCATTATCCTTACGCGTGATCCGGCTCTGGACAGGAACGTTCTAAATGCCTCTCTTGCTACGGATGCGGCCTATATCGGTATGATCGGCAGCGGGCAAAAGTGCCGGACGATAAAGGCAGCCCTTGAGCTGGAAGGGGCGGACCCTGAAGCCTTTAGCCGCCTTCATGCTCCTATTGGTATTTCTATCGGTGCAGAAACGCCGGAAGAAGTAGCGATCAGCATTGTTGCTGAGTTGATACAAAAGCGGGCGGGTGTCCGGGAAATTTCTTCCGGAGGACCTGAATATAAAAAGGAAAATTAAGGATGATTAAAAAAACAAACAAACTGCGGACATGGAGCATTCTTTTAGCGGCACTCTTGTATTCAAATCCGCTAAATGCTGAAGAGCTGCTAATTTCTGCTGCCATGAGTCTAAAAAATATATTTGAAGAAATTGCGCCACTTTATGAGCAGCAGGTGCCGGATGTGACACTTCGTTATAATTTTGGCTCATCCGGGACTCTTGAGAAACAGATCGAAGCCGGCGCACCGGCTGATGTGTTTGCCTCTGCTTCACAGCGTTTTATGGATATGCTGGAAGAACGGGATGATATTCTTGCATCGAGCCGGCGCGATTTTGCGCAAAATTGCATGGTGCTTGTTGTGCCTGCTGATAATCCGGCAAAGCTAGCGGCCTTTAGTAATCTGAAAAATAAAAGCTGCCGCAATGTTGCCATTGGTAATCCCGGCAGTGTTCCGGCGGGCAGATATGCTGCTGAAGTTTTGCAGCATATGTCGCTGTATAAGAGCATTCAAAAAAAACTGGTTTATGGGGAGCATGTACGCCAGGTGCTTGATTATGTTGCCCGCGGTGAAGTGGATGCCGGTATTGTCTATGGAACTGACGCGCGGATTCGGTCAAAAGAGATCAGGGTTATTTCTGATGCGCCGCCGGAAAGTCATACCCGGATATACTACCCGGCTGCGGTTGTTTCTTCAAGCCGTTTTAAAAAAAAGGCAGCGCATTTTGTGAAATTTATTTGTGAAAACAGCCAGGTACAGAAACGGTTGCAGGCGCATGGTTTCAATTTGATTCAGACCGTGCCGTAATTTTTTAACAGGGAAACACAAGATGGACAGTTCAGTACTTTTTTCAATTTGTCTATCCATAAAGGTTGCCGCAATAGCTACGTTTTTCGTTATTCTGGTGGGTATCGGGATCGCTTATTTGCTGGCCATGAAAAATTTTAAAGGCAAGGTCCTGCTTGATATTGTGTGTACCCTTCCGCTGGTGCTGCCGCCCAGTGTAACCGGATATTACCTGATCATGCTGTTCGGACGGAACGGGCTGCTGGGTAAACAGGTCTATGCCTGGACCGGCTGGAGCATTATGTTTAGCTGGCAGGCGGCGGTTTTAGCCTCCTTTGTTGTTGCCCTGCCCCTGATGATACGCACAACCCGGGCAGCGCTTGAAACTGTTGACCGGGAACTGATTAAGGTATCCTATACGCTGGGACGTTCAGAAATTGAAACATTTTTTAGAATATGTCTTCCGCTTGCCAAGCGGGGAATTTATGCAGGCGCTGTACTTTCTTTTGCAAGAGCCATGGGTGAGTTTGGTGCAACAATTATGGTTGCCGGTAATATTCCCGGACGTACGGACACCATGCCGATTGCCATTTACAGCTGTGCCGGAAGCGGAGACTGGCAGAAAGCGCATATCATGGTGGCGCTTTTTACGATAATTTCTGCGCTGTTTCTGCTTATGGCGAACCGGTTTTCGCGTGCTTCGGTTTAGCCGCTGTTAAAAAACCTTTGATTGAAGGACTGTGTAGCTGAATTATGAGTCTCAAGGTGCGAGTACAAAAAAAATACAGCCGGTTTTTACTGGATGCTGAGTTGGAGGTGGGAGATGAGCTTGTGGTTATTTTCGGGCCATCCGGATCGGGGAAGTCTCTGACGCTGCATACCATTGCGGGCCTGGTACAGCCGGATTCGGGAAAAATAATTGCGGGAGACAGAACCTTTTATGATTCAAAAAGAAAAATTTTTCTTTCGGCCCAGCAAAGATGCCTGGGTTATGTGTTTCAGTCTCCGGCGCTGTTTCCGCATATGACGGCAAAAGAAAATATTATGTATGGCGGAACCGGTCTTGATAAAACTGATCTTATGCGCCGCTATCTTGAGGTGATTGACCTGTTCCAGCTCACGGAGCTTGAGTGCAGAAAGCCTGCAGAACTGTCCGGCGGACAAAAACAGCGAATCGCATTTGCGCGTGCACTGATCCGCAAGCCGGATTTTTTGCTCCTGGATGAGCCGTTTTCGGCGCTGGACATGCAGATACGCAGTGAGATGTGGGACTTTCTGAGGGATATTCGAAGGTTTATAAAAATACCGGTAATTCTGGTCACGCATGATGTGTACGAAGCCTACTCGCTTGCGGACCGGGTGATCGTATATGAAAATGGACAGGTTGTACATTCCGGACGGCCGCAGGAAGTTTTTAGTGCGCAGACCATGCCGGAATGTGAAACACCGTTAATGTTTTCATATATGCTTTCAAGGGGATATTTGTAATGTCGGAAAAGCAGGGTCTGTTTTAAAAAAACCGAAAGCAAACCGAAAGCAGAAGCCAGTTTATCATGGAGAAAAATAAATGGGAAAACATACGGCTATCGACCGTTGGCAGGTGCTGAAAAAAGTTATTGACGGGAAAATGACTTTGAGTGCTGCAAGCATTGAGCTTGATGTCAGTTACCGGCAGGCGGTTCGTATAAAAAAGGCGGTTGTTGAGAAGGGGGTTCGAGGGCTGATTCACGGCAATACCGGTCGAAAACCCAGAAATGCTCTGAGTGAAGAAACAAGAGCTAAGATTATTATGCTTTCTAAAAATGGATATGCAGAATTAAATGATACCCGTTTTGCCGAGAAGCTGAAAAGAGAGCATAATATCGGGGTTAGCAGGGAAACTGTCCGGCAGGTCCGGCGCTCCGGGAATATTCCGCCTTTAAAAACAAGGCTCCGGCCAAGACTGACCCTGGGCGGTGTCCGGCCCCGTGAGGGGATATGCATGTTTTGGGATTGTATTATAAATAAATGGTTTCCTGCTTCAGATCATGCCTGCTGTCTGGTTGCAGCCATTGATGATGCCAGCGGATGCTGTGTCAGTGCCCGCTTTTTTCCTTTTGAGGAAAGTGCTGTATATCTCAGGGCGCTGAAGCACGTGGTGAAAACATGCGGTATTCCAAGGCAGATCATTCAGGACAAAAACCCGTTATTAAAAAGAAGCGACAAAGACTGGAGTATTGAAGAACAGCTGAGCGGAAAAGAGGAGCCGACACAGATCGGTAAAGCGATGGATGCTCTGGGGATTCAGCCGGTGTTTGTGAATACCCGGCGTCAAAAAAGATTTTTTGAACGTATTTTTGAACAGATGAACATTTATCTGTTAGAAGAACTTCAGCATCAGAAAATTGCTGATATAAATGCCGGCAACCGCTTTCTGGAAGAAAGCTTTATTCAGAGGTTCAATAAACAATATGCCCTGTCAATTGATGCAGTGGAGAACTGCTGGAAGAAACCTGTTGCGGAATGTGTTGCGGAGCGGATCTGCAGTTTTCGTTATGAGGGAAGTGTAAATGGCAGGACCCGTATAAATGTTGGGAATGTATCCATACAGATTTCAGAGACAGATGAGCGTCCGGGGATCGTCCGCAAAGATCTTGAGGTGAGGCAGCTTCTTGACGGATCATGGCGGGTTTATTTTGAGGACAGAATTATCGGCCGGCATCTGCCCACTCCCCTGCTTGAGCCGCTCCGGACCAAGGTCCGACCCAAACGAAACACCACGCGGGCACCCTGTAGTACCTGGACCTATCCCTCAAAGGAACTGTGACAGTTTTCTTTTGCGTGAACATGACATTTTTTGCTTGTAAAAATATGCATAACGAACGTTGACTCAAATAGGTTGTCAGGTAGTATTGAAAAAGCTTATGTGAATGAGTGGAACGATTAGTAACGGTAATACTTAAAAATAAATAAAATAACGTAGGGATCTCCAAGCCGTTTTTTCTAAACCCGTAAGGGCATGAATGTACGGACGAAAGGGTATGGTTCGAAAGGGCAATGCCTCCCGTGGTAGGAAAGGAGATGGACGCATGATAGCCATGCCGGTTCCGTCAAGCCACGGAACCGGTTTTTTTGATTTGCCTGTGAAGCAGCCTGTAAGAAAGGGGGTGAAGGAATACCAGCGAGATTATTTAATGTATTATTTGTAAGAAAGTTATTAATAAGATTTTTTTAATGAGGAGATACATTATGCCAAGCAGTCGCATATTACCAGAATTTGAGCTGCTGCAGCCTGAAAGTATGGCAGACGCGGTAAAATTGCTCAAAAAACATAAAGGCGATGCAACGATTATGGCCGGCGGTACAGATGTTATTGTGTCGGCAACACAGGGGTTTATTACTCCTTACGTTATTAGCCTTGCAAAAGTCAAAGGACTTGATTATGTCAAGTTCAGCAAATCGGGCGGGCTTCGGATCGGTGCCATGGCAACCCTGCATAACGTTGCTAACACGAAAGAGGTTGAAACAGAATATCCAGCCCTTTATAAATCAGCTGCAGTTAATGGAACGCATCAGATCCGCAACATGGGCACAGTGGTCGGCAATGTTTTGCGTGCATCACCTTCAGGAGACTGTGGTTGCGCTTTGCTTGCTCTGGGCGCAACAATTGTTTTTGATGGCCCGCGCGGGAAGCGTGAGGTATCCATTGATGATTTTTTTATTGATTATAAGAAGACTGACCGGAAGGTGGATGAGATTGCAGTTGAGATTAAAGTTCCAGCTCCCCAAAAAGGAGTTGTATCCGCTTTTAGCCGTATCACAAGAACGACACTTGACCTGTCAAAAATTAATGCAGCCGTCTGTCTGACCATGGATAAAGGTCTCTGCAAAAGTGCAAGAATTGCCATGGGTGCTGTTGCTCCCAAAACGATTCGTCTTATTGACAGTGAAAATGTTCTTAAAGGACAGGAAATAACGCCATCGATTCTTGAAGCTCTCGCTGCATCAGTCGGCGGTCAGCTTAGCCCGATTGATGATGTGCGTTCAAGCGCTGAATATCGTCTCGATGTTTCGCCGGTTCTGGTGAAACGAACAATCGAGGAAGCAATTGGATAAGTAGAACAATGAATTTCAGTTATTAATAAGGGAGAGGTAGCAATGAGCAAATATCCGATCACGCTTAATATCAATGATCAAGAATATAATGTATATGTTTCAGGCCACCACACACTTCTCCAGGTGATGCGCGATCAGCTGGACTTAACAGAAGTGAAATACGGTTGTGGTAGAGGAGAATGCGGTGCCTGCACAGTATTAGTCGAAGATGAAAACGAACCCACCGGTCGCAAAGCAGTTAATTCATGTCTAATACTGGCGGCGACTATGGACGGAAAAAAAATAACCACCTCGCGCGGGCTGGGTAAAAACGGTCAGCTCAATGAAGTTCAGCAGGCATTTGTGGAAGAAAGCGGCATCCAGTGTGGATTTTGTACTCCCGGGATGGTCGTGAAGGCAACCTCACTGCTGGAGAATAACCCTAAAGCAACCGAGGAAGAAATTCGTTTTGGGCTAGAGGGCAATATCTGCCGCTGCACGGGCTATGTCAAGATTGTTGATTCAATCAAAAAAGCCCAGAAGGCAATTAACAAAAAGAAGTAACTTTCATACAGGGAGGACGGTGAGTTATGAATACGTCTGTTGTAGGTAAAAGAATACCAAAGGTTGATTCAAAGGAAAAGGCTTTAGGCACGGCAGAATATGCAGGTGATATCCGTATGAAAGGAATGCTCTACGGAAAAGTTATCCGTTGCCTGGAATATGCCCATGCAAAAGTAAAAAGTATTGATTTCAGCGAAGCCGAAAAAATGCCCGGTGTGGTAAAATGTCTGGGCCCGGATGATGTGACAAAAAACGGATACAATACCACCATTATGAAGCTTTTGGTTCCAGAGGCGTTTAATGAGGTGTTTGGTGAAATATCTGAAATGTATGTATTTAACACCCATGTAAAACATCAGGGTGATTCGGTATGCGGCATCATTGCTGATACCGAGGAGCAGGCCGAGAGGGCTGCAGACAAAGTAAAGATTGAATATGAACCTCTGCCGGTTTATTTGACTGCTGAGGAGTCACGGCAGCCCGACGCGGTTCAGTTTACCCCGCTCAAACCGGGAAACCTGGCCGGTGATTTTGACCCAAGTTTTTTCCCGGGAAAGGCCTATGGCTGGCCTGACCCTGAAACAGACAAGTGGGGAGATGATCTTGAGTCTGAATGTGATGTGGTTGTAGAAGATAATTTTTATTTAAACAAGGTAAAACAGTGCCAGATGGAAAATAACTGTGCGGTAGCTGTTTATGATGATCGTGGCCGGCTGACCTGCCATTCATCCACTCAGATGCCGAAACCGGTGCAGGTGCTGCTGGCAGAACTTTTTGACCTGCCGCTATCACGGATGCGCTATCTTACAACTATTGTCGGCGGTGCTTTTGGCGCGCGGCTGGGAATGGTTTGTGAACCCCATGCCTGTGCAATGGCCATGACAGTTCCCGGTCGTCCGGTTAAGGTTGAAATGACGCGGGAAGAGGACTGGATTGCATCAGAAACCCGTTTTCCCGGTGACTACCAGATGAAGATGGGATTTAAAAAAGACGGTACTCCGGTATTTGTGGATGCTCATTTTACAGGTTACAAAGGAGGGTACTATACCCATGGTAATGGACCTATTTTCTGCGCCGCCGCATTTGTACACGGGATGTATAAATGGCAGACCATGCGTATGAAAGGAGATAGCTACTTTACCAACCAGGCTCCGGTAGGTGCTTTCCGCGGTTACGGTAATCCCCAGACTTCTTTTGTACAGGAGCAGTTGGTAGATGTTGCCTGTGAGAAGCTGGGACTGGATTCTGTGGAATGGCGTAAAAAATGGCATAAAACCATTGGTGATGAAACCTGGCTGAAAGGGGTAACCTATGCCTCCGATGATCTGAACGGCTGTATTGATATTGCCGCCAAGGAGTTTAAATATTATGATAAAAAGAAAAAATATGCCAAGCAGAAAGGTCCAAAACGCCGCGGTGTGGGTATGGCGATTATGAACCATACTTCCGGTGCCTGGCCGATGCTGTTAGAGCATACGGTAAGTACGGTTAAACTTAATGAGGACTGTACTGTTGAGATCATGCAGTCAGTCTCTGATTTGGGAACCGGCGGTCATACCGCAATTCTACAGATGGCAGCGGATACCCTGGGTTGGCCGATGGAAGATATCCATCTCAAAACGGGTGACTCGGATGTAAATGGTTTTGATGTTGGTGCTCATGCCAGCCGTACAGTTTACTGCGGTGGTCCGGCTACTATGGAAGCATGCGAGAGTGTGAAGAAGCAGCTGTTGGAACGTGCGTCTCAGCTTCTGGAAGCTCGTGTGGAAGACCTGGAGATGGACAGCAAAAAAATTATTTCTGTTAAAGGCAGTCCAAGCAAGTCAGTTGATGCCCGTGAAATTGCTAAACAGGGAGTCTACAGCTTTCTTGATGCAACCACCGGCAAGCAGATCGGTATTCCCGGACAGATCCAGGGGTACGCCAGTGTTCTGGCCAATCATTGTTCACCGCCCATGGGCGCCACCTTTTCCGAGGTGGAGGTCGATGTTGAAACCGGTCAGGTGAAATTGATCGAGCTGGTTAATGCACATGATATCGGTAAGGCGATTCATCCGCCATCAGTTGAAGGACAGCTTGAGGGCGGCGCTCAGCAGGGCCTGGGTCAGGTTTTGACCGAAGACATGATCTATGACAAAGAAGGCCATTGTCTGAATGCTGACTTTACAGACTATAAGATGCTGGGACCGTGCGATATGCCCAAGGCCAAGATCATTCTGGTTGAAACGGCTCCGGATCCTATTGGTCCTATGGGTGCAAAGAGCTGTGGTGAGTCGGCTCTTATGGGTCCCATCGGTTCAGTTGCAAACGCAATTGCTGATGCAACCGGTATCCGTTTTGTTGAAGCACCGATTACCCCAGAGCGCATCTTGACAGCGATTAAAGCTTCTGGTAAAAATTACGAGTAGTCATATTTAAATTTTGCTGCAGCGGTAAGTTGTTTTAAAGCGGCTTTACCGCTGCAGTTCTAACTCAGGAGATGATAATGGATGTTAAATCTCTTAAAGTTGTGATGCGCGGCGGCGGTGATCTGGGTTCAGGGGTTGCCTATCGTCTGCATCGCTGTGGTATTAAAGTATTGATTTTGGAAGTGGCTCAGCCTCTGGTTGTTCGTAGAACCGTTTCATTTGCTCAGGCTGTTATTGACGGGCGTACTGAGCTGGAGGGGGTTGAGGCGGTGAAGGTAAGTTCTCTAGGTGAGGTACAGGAGGCCTGGAAGACGGGCCGTATTCCGATGATGGTCGATCCGCAGATGAAGGTGCTTGCAGAATTTCAGGCCGATGCTTTGATCGACGCCACTCTAGCCAAGCGTGATACGGGTCTACGGAAAGATATGGCACCGATAACCATTGCCCTTGGCCCGGGTTTTGAGGCTGGTGTGCATGCGGATGTGGTGATAGAGACCAATCGCGGCCACGATCTGGGACGTTTGATTTTTGAAGGCTTTGCTGAAGCGGATACCGGTACACCTGCCCTGGTTAAGGGACATGGTAGCGATCGTGTGCTGCGGGCGCCCGGTGACGGAGATGTTGAGCATGTGCTTGATATTGGTAACCTTGTGAAAAAAGGCGATATTATCTGTAAGGTAAATAAGATTTCGGTAGAAGCTACTTTTGATGGCATTATCCGGGGTCTGATTATGCAGGGCCGAAAGGTTCCGAAAGGACTTAAAATCGGAGATGTTGATCCGCGTCCGATCCCCGAACACTGTTATACCATCTCAGATAAAGCCCGGGCCCTTGGCGGTTCAGTGCTCGAGGCGATTTTATATCTTAAAAATATAAAAGGTTCCGGATGATAAGCGGATTATCTTATACGGCTTTTATACCAGTTGCAGAAATAATATTTTGTAGGCCGGAATAATTACAGTAAGATTCAAAATCTTGTTTTATAAAATAAATCATGGAGTGGGATCTGGCCTGTGAAGGTAGATCCGCCCATCCGCTTTTTATGCCAGCTCCCCTCCTCTCCAAATTTTACGGTGGAAATAATTAATGAAAAATATTGCTGCAATAGAACGTATTAAAAAAGCGCTAAAAAAACAAAACTATATTTGTGATGATGAGCTTGCCTTTTCTCTTTTTCTTTCCCAGAATCTGGAAAAGCCGCTGCTTTTGGAGGGTGAGCCCGGAGTCGGTAAAACAGAGGTTGCCAAGGTGATTGCCGAGGTACTGGGGCGTAAACTGATCCGGCTCCAGTGTTATGAAGGGCTTGATGCCACCTCAACGATCTATGAGTGGAATTATGCGAAACAGCTTCTTAAAATTAAATCAATTGATGCCGTTCATAATCCGAGTTTTCACCTGGAGGATATTTTTACCGAGGACTTTCTCATCGCTCGGCCGTTGTTAATGGCGCTTCAGGGTCAGGAAAAAGCTGTATTGCTGATCGATGAGATTGACCGGGCAGATGAGGAGTTTGAAGCTTTTTTGCTTGAGATCCTGTCCGATTTTCAGGTCACCATTCCTGAGCTGGGAACGATAAAGGCTGAACACAAGCCTATTGTGATTGTGACTTCCAACCGGGTGCGTGAGCTTCACGATGCCCTGAAGCGCAGATGTCTGTATCATTTTATTGATTATCCTGCTCCGGAACGGGAGATGGAGATTATTCTGTCCCGGGTGCCCAAAGTCAAAAAAGTACTGGCACGCAAGATTTCTGAAATTATGGCAACGCTCCGGGGTTATGAGTTTTACAAGCGCCCGGGTGTCGCTGAAACTATCGATTGGGCAGAATCGATATCGCTTCTGAATAAAGAGGATATTGATGAAGAAACGATGGATATGACCGCGGGCTGTCTGTTTAAGTTCAGGGAGGATGTTCAGAAGTATAAAGAGGTTAAGGGTGAAATTTTAAATCCCCCGGAGGACCCAGATGAGGGTACTGCTAAGTCCTAAAGAGGCCTTTAAGCGCGTTAAACGGGATCTCAGCAAAGAGGATTTTGATCTGCGGGCCGATCAGTTTATCGAACGCGTTATCCGGTTTGTTAATCTGCTTCGAGGTAACCGTCTGGGAATACATACCTCAAATGAGATTGATGCCATCCATGCGCTTTCGCTTGTAGATATTAATGATCCGTTTCAGTTTTATCTTGCGCTTAAGGCCTGCCTGATCACCAGCCGTGTACAGCTGGGGCCTTTTAACAAGCTTTACCTTCAGTTTTGGGGGACAGGACCCAAGTTAAAGAAACCAACCGATGGTGAAGATGAGGAATCTGAACAGGATGAAAAATCGGTTGCTTTCAGGAAACTGGATCAATCGCCTTCCGATGACCGTTCGCGTAAAGGATCTACGAAACAGGGTAGTAATTACGAGGAAATACCGATCTTTACCTATTCTGCCGTAGAGAATTTGAAGCAGAAAGACTTTGAAGAAATAACCCAGTCAGAAGTTTTCCTGATGGATCAGGTCTTCAAACGGCTGCAGATCAAGATCAAGGAGAAAAAAGGCCGCCGGTTCAGGCCCGCAAAATCAGGCCGTATGGTTGATATGCGTCGGACGATCCGTCAGTCCACGCAGCGCGGCGGTGAAATTGTTGATATTCTGAAGCGGGAGCGAAAACCCCGTGAGTCTAAAATCGTGGTACTGGCTGATGTAAGTGGTTCCATGGATGCCTACAGCCGTTTTTTAATAAAATTTACCTATGAGATGCAGCGTTTTCTTCGTGACACGGAAACTTTTGTTTTTGGTACGCGAATTCGGCGTATTACTGATCTGCTGAACCAAAGATCGGTGGCGACCTCTATTAAAATGGTATCAAAAGAGGTTCTTTTCTGGAGCGGCGGTACGGATATTGGCGGGAGTCTGAAAGATTTTAATGAGCATTACGGCGGGCGGTACATGGCGCAGAACCGTATTCTGGTGATATTAAGTGACGGGTGGGACAAAGGGAACATTGAGGAAATGAGACAGCAAATGATCCGGATAAAACGCGGATTTAAGCGCGTCATCTGGCTGAACCCGCATCTTAAATATGATAACTATGAACCTCTCTGTCTGGGGATGGCTACGGCACTGCCCTATGTGGACCATTTTCTTCCCTGTCATAATGTTGAAACATTGGAAAAATTTCTGGATGTTGTAAAGCAAATTTGAAATAATGGTATTTTCCGCATAAAATTTCGGTGAATATTCGTGCGATTAAGTTTGATTATGATGGAGATATGCCGTTTGTCAAAAGAACCTGACGGTGTTTGCGGGGACTTCGCACCGGGTTGCGGTGCATGATGATTTGATCAGCAACTCTAAAAATTGCTTCAGAGAAAGAGGAGATTTACTATGGATATTTTTGAACATATCATTGCAGCCGGGAAAAGAAATGAACCTCTGGTGCTTGCCACGGTTATAGAGTCTCTGGGCTCTGCGCCGCGCGGGTCAGGTGCCCGTATGCTTGTCCTCAAAGACGGCAGTACCATCGGCACGATCGGCGGGGGGTCTATTGAGAAGCTTGTTGAGGATGAGGCCCTGAAAATAATGGGGACAGCAACGCCGCAAACAATCAAACATACCCTGAAAGATATCGGTATGGAATGCGGCGGTGGTATGACTATTTTTCTTGAGCCGCTTAATCCTGTGCCGCAGCTGTTTATATTCGGCGCGGGGCATATCGGTGCTGTTTTGTCCCAGATTGCCGGGTTGATGGATTTTTCAGTTACGGTTATAGATAACCGGCCTGAATTTGCCAACACGGAAAAACTTCCCTGGGCTGAGACCGTTATTGCAGATGAGTACCTTGCGGCGATTGATCAGCTGAACTTTACAGACTCTACCTATGTGGTTATTCTGACCCATAAGCACGACCATGACTTTGAAGTTCTTGAAAAATGCCTGAGACAACCGCATTTTTATACCGGTATGATCGGCAGTAAAAAGAAGGTGAATGCCTGCCTGCAGAAACTGCGTGATCAGGGGGTTACAGAAGAGGTGATCAAGACGATCTATACCCCGATCGGTATTCATATTGCAGCCAACACTCCGGCGGAAATTGCCGTATCGATTGCTGCCGAGCTTGCTGATGTTCGGAATAAGACAGGTTCCGGTCAGCCGCTATCCTGTCCTTCGGCATTATAGGTCTAAGAGAGGATGCTGTGGATATTCTAGAAGCCTTTCGTATTGATTATGACCGGCCCGAGCATGTTACTTTAGTCGGCGGCGGCGGTAAAACGACTGCGATGTTTGCCATGGCTCAGGCTTTGAAACAAAAAGGATGTAAGGTTCTGGTCACCACGACAACCAATATTTTTTATCCGGAAGCGGGTCAGTGTGATACGGTGATCATGGATTCTTCCCCGACCCTTGGAATGTTTACGGGGCTTTCGTCTTCAACCGTGGTCTGTCTGGGAGGCGGTGTGTTTGGTGATATAAACAAGGTCAAAAGTATTGATCCGGACTTTTTAGACGCGCTTTTTGCCGCAAAAAAGTTTGATCATATTCTGGTGGAGGCGGACGGTGCCAAACGAAAACCCATTAAGGCGCCGGCAGAATATGAACCTGTGGTTCCATTATCAGCGACAGCTGCTATTGGTGTGGTCGGCATGGATGTTCTCGGCCTGCCGGCGGAGGAGAAATATGTGCATCGTCTGGATAAATTCTGTGAGCTTACCGGAATCAGTGAAGGGGCAGATGTTGACGAAAAAACAATTGTGAATTTAATTAAACATTGTAACGGGCTTTTTAAGGGAGTGCCTGCAAATACAGTTAAAACTGTTTTGCTGAATAAGGCGGATACCGAAACGGTCCGCAAACGGTGTGCAACTATTGCTGACCTAATGAAGGCAGAACCCGGTGTTTCCGCCGTGGTCAGTGCTTCGATGGATCAGCCCAGGGTTTATGAATGTTATAGAAGTCTTTGCCGTTAAGAGACTGTTTTAAATATTTTTAGAATATAAAAAATTGGAGAAGTCATGGGACAAAAACATTTAGTCCGGCAGGAACTTTTTCCTGACGGAAAAGTAAGGGTTGAACTGAGTTATGCGCCTGATGGCGTCCAGGATGGACCTGCAAAGACATATTATCAAAACGGTCAGCTTTCTTCTGAGATAAATTACTGTAATAATCGGATGGAGGGGCCCGTAACTGTATATTTTGAAGATGGTTCCATCCGGGCGGAGTTTTCCTATCTGGAAAATAAACGTCATGGAAGTTATAGCTCTTATTATCAAAACGGTCTGCTAGAAGTAGAGGCGAACTATGAGAGGGGGCTTGTGAACGGACCCTACCGGACTTTTCATGAAAGCGGAAAGGTCCGTGAGGAATCAAACTTTGAAAATAATTTCAGGTTCGGTCATGTACTGACGTATCATGAAAACGGTCAAATAGAGACAGATACGCTGTTTGAGAAGGGTAAGGTTGTAGACGTTAAAGAATTTGACATGGATGGAAAGCCGGTTAATAAAAAAGCGCGTTTTTCCGAAGTTATCCGAATAAATAAAACAACGCAGGCATAAAGTAACGTCTATTATCGCATCTGTAAAAGAATTTTCGTTGTTTCGAAAAACTGCTTGAAGCTCTGGAGCAGTTGCTTTGTTAAAGGTCCTAACCTGTTCTGGATAATTGATCTATGATTTTCGGAATTATTCTAGCCTCAGGCTTTTCCCGTAGAATGAATAAAGATAAACTTCTGCTGCCGGTTGAAGGTGTGCCGCTTGTTGAGCGGGTGATTCGGTCTGCTGCTGAGTCACAGCTGAACAGCTGTATTCTTGTCTATCGTGAAGAGAAAGTCAAGGCAATCGGAAAAAGGTATGGTCTGCAGACAGCTTATAATGAATATGCACAGGAGGGGCAGAGCGCTTCTGTTAAGCTGGGCGTTGTTCATGCACCGGAAGAAATAAGCGGTTATCTGTTCCTGGTGGGTGATCAGCCGTATATGAAGGCGCGTACCATTAATAGGATTATTGAATGTCATAATGAACAGCCGGATATGATTCTTGCTGCTTCATATGGTGGTCAGCGCGGAAATCCGGTTCTTTTCCCCACATTTTTCCGCAAGGCTCTTTTAGAGCTGACCGGTGACTGCGGCGGCCGCAGGGTTATGGACGCTATGCCGGACAAGGTTTTAGAGATAGAATTTGATGATACTCTGGCCGGGATTGATATTGATACTCCGGAAAGTTATAAGCCTTTTTCTTAGCCGTGATAAAAAAAATTTTTACTGTTGGGAAGGATTTCTATGACAGAAATAAATAATCAAGCCTATAGAAAAGAACCGGACCGAGTGCGGGATATCAATCGGCTATGGATGCCGGTTTATCCGGGTCTGGCGCGTCAGGTGGCTGATGTCTGCACGGCAGATCCGCAGCGGATCCTGGAAATTGGATGTTTTTCAGGCGGAGTGGGGTTGGAACTTTTAAAGATTTTTCCGAAAGCCGATCTGACCATTGCCCTTGATATGCCCGAACTTGCTGTTTCATTTAACCGGGACTGGAATGTCTGTGATGCGCCGCGAATAAAAATTGTTGAGACCCCGCTTAAAGGGTTGCGTTTGTCCGGCGCCGGTTATGATCTTGTTTTTTGCCGGGGGGCTTTCTTTTTTCTTGATCCTGAAGCAGTGGTGGTCCATGAGATGTTTCGGGTGCTTGCTGAAGGAGGAGTTGCTTTTTTTGGAGGCGGATATGGGACTTATACTTCCGAAAAAATCATTGCCGGGATTGCTGATGAATCCCGTATTAAAAATGATGCCATTGGCCGAAAGATTTATACTGTTTCTGAACTGCGTCTGCTTTTGCAAAAAAACGGTCTGGAAGAGCAGACGGAGATTGTTGAAAAAGGGGGTCTGTGGGTTGTTTCGCGTAAAAATTGAGGCTTCTAGCAAAAAAGTAAGATTTTTTGAGGTTTTTATAAACTATGCTTGATATTCACCGGCTGAAAATATTTGCGAAGGCTGCAGAGTATAAAAGTTTTCAAAGACAGTAAGCGCCAGTTTTTCAGTTAATGGATTATGCCCTGGGAATTGTGCTAATCATGAAGATTGACTTTTGTACGGTGAGATACTTTTTTATGGAGAAAGGTCGTTTGTTTTTTTGATGGTTTTTTGTTTCCAATATTGACCAGGTTTGCTTTTCCTGATCTTTACTGACAGTGAATTCTGTAAAGAAGCACGGATCAGATATTACAGACCCCTCTGTTTTTTCTTGCATAATTCATTTAATATTCATAAGGTCAAATTAAAATATAATCGTTAACTGCATAAAACAGAGGAAGTCTTATGCCGAAAGTTCAACCCGGAATGTCGGTCCCTGATTTTGCTTTGAAGGACGTTAACGGACAGGATGTCCGCCTCAGCGATTTTAGGAATGACAAAAATGTTCTGCTGGTGTTTAACCGGGGGGTTGTGTGACCCTTTTGCCGCAGGCACATGGCGCAGTTGCGTCAGGATGCAGATAAATTGTCAAAATTGATGCCGAATTACTGGTGGTGGGGCCGGACAGCCCGGATGCTTTCCGGAAATTCTGGTAAAAGGAATTCATGCCTTTTACCGGTCTGCCGGATCCGGGTCACAGGGTCATGGATCTCTACGGGCAGGAGGTGAAACTATTAAAATTGGGAAGATTGCCTGCGCAGATGCTGATCGACAAATCCGGTATGTTAAGATTTGTGCATTATGGAAAATCAATGGCTGATATTCCGGATGTAAGCGAAATAGAAAAGGTTCTTAACTCCGGATAGAAAAAAATTGCAGGCATTAGAAAGTCTTTTTAGAGCATATTTTTTTCTGCCAATATGCTGATCAGGGCCTTGGTTGTTGCGGTTTCTTCCGTGATGATGATATTTGCCCCCAGTTTATTCAGTTCATCTGCTGTCAGACGGTAGCGACAGCGGACAAGAATTGTGCATTGGGGATTGGCTGACCGGATTGACTTAACAATATCTACAGCCTTCCTGTCGTCAGGAACACACACAACTGCAAGCTGTACGGTTTTTACCCGTGCGCGTTCAAGGGTCGCATGATCTCTGCCGTCACCTGAAATGCTTGTTATTCCCTGAAGAGATAGTGGGTAGAGATTAACCGGGCTTAAGTCAACGGCGCAGACAAAAAATCCGCGTGTTTCAAGGTGTAGTGAGATCTGTTTTCCAATTTCCCCGATTCCGATAATAAGCGCACTGGTGATATCGTCCAGTACCAGCTGTGCTGACGGACCTTCGCTAAAAGCACCTGAATCGGCGTCGTCAGCCATCAGCCGCAAACCGGTTTTTAGTAAAAGAGGGGTTAACAGTAGTGAACCGAGGCCAAAAACCAGGATAAGATCATAGTGTGATTTTAAAATTACGCCGGACTGCAGCCCGGCAAAAGCAAGGATGAATGCAAATTCACCAATTTGTGACAATCCAAGACCAATTCCAAACGATGGGCGCCATGCCAAACCGGTCAGCCGTGCAGCTACACATCCCGCAGTTGTTTTTATTATCAAAATACCGAGAAAAGCAATTGCAGCAAAAAGCGGTGCATGTGTAATGACATCGGGATTAAACAGCATGCCGAGACTTACAAAGAATATAGCGGAAAAGGTTTCCCGGAAGGGCAGTACCAGCGCGTCTATTTGTCCGGTAAGGCGGTTTCCGTTTAGGATCAAGCCGCAGGCAAAAGCCCCCAGTGCCGGAGGAAGTCCGGCCATATGGGTAACCGCGGTCAGTATGCCCAGAAGAGACAAAACAAAAAGGACAATAATCTCGGGACTGCGTTGTCTGTGCAGAAACGGAGAGACCCACAGCTGAAGTACTTTTCGCAGCAGGGGGATTGCGGCTATTATAAAGGCCGAATAAATCCCCAGCAAAATATAATCGACTATATTTTTGCCGGAGTTCTGTCCCGCGAGCAGAGGTGCAATTAAAAGTATGGGCACAATTGCTATGTCCTGGAACAGCAGAATGGAAAGTGAACGGCGGCCGCCTGGGCTTGTGGTCTGGCCGTATTCTGCCAGAGATTTAAAGACCAGTACGGTAGAACTTAATGCAATTGACAGGCCAATAAATATGGCGGATTGCCACGACAATCCCAGGGTATATCCAAAGTAGGCTACAGGTGTAGCAACCAGCAGCATCTGAACGGATCCGCCCAGCACGATCTGGTGCCAGAGGCTGGTCAGCTCTTTTAAAGAGAATTCCAGCCCGATGGAGAACAAAAGCAGCAGTGCCCCGGCTTCAGCCATATATCCGATCTCATGGTGTTGACTGCCGATCCAGCCCAGGCCGCCGCTTCCCACCAGCGCACCAACAGCAATATAGCCCACCAGCATGGGAACCTTAAAAAACCTGCAAAAAAGTCCGGCGAAGAAGCCCGATATCAGAATTGTTAAGAGGTCGAAAATGATTGATGGATTCATTTGGAGCCTTGATTGAATTTAATGCCAGTAGTTTTTAATTAAGTTTTTGTTTGACTTTGTTTTAATGTAATTGTTATTGCCCGCTCTTTTTTGTCTGGTGCTCCGGAAATATTGAAAGGACGAAAATATTAGCGACCTTATATTTTTATAACATTTTTTAATGTCTCAAGTACAGTACATGACTGGGAAAAGCTCATTTTTATTTCAGGTAAAAAGTCGCCATTTATTTAGCCGAAAGTTATAATTTAATTAGAGTAAAGCGCTGTTTCCTGGTGATTACTGAGCTTAACAATGGGTGCGGTTTACATTAGAACCTGTTATTAGATAAAATAAGTACTGTGTCAAAAAGTACGTTCCTCTATATTATTACCTAAGGATAAGACATGTCATCATTTGTTAAGTTTTTAATCATCGCCGGGATCAATGAGTGGAATTGACGCACTTATTTCCGGTGAATGTGATATTGCCATGTCTTCTGCTCTCATCCTGCCGGATCAGTCAATCCGGGCTTAAAAGGCGGGGGTCCTGTTGAAATCATTTTTGCTGGGATACGATATTATCGTTCCCATTGTAAGCCGTGAGAACCCGGTTGTTAATATTTCGCTGAATCAGTTAAAAGATATTTATAGGGGTAAAATTAAAAACTGGTCAGAACTGGGAGGAAATGATACTGAAATTGAAATAGTCTGCCGAAAGAAGAATTCGGGAACCTATTGTGCTTTTTGCCGAATTGTTGCTCCTGTTGGAGAGACCTTGAGTACCGTGCTGGTCTCAAACAGCTCTGTGCTGGCATATATAGCAGAGCATGTTAATGCCGATATATATGCCAGCAGTTATCTGAATCCGGAAGAGAAGGCCCTGGCTGTTGAGGGTGTAGATATCTTTGATAAAGAAAGTCAGAGAAATGATCACCCGATTAAAAGGCCTCTTTATTTATATGTTGATAAGAACAAATTTAACGGTCCGGTCAAGTCCTTTATCCTTTTTATTGTTCTGAATGAACAGATGAAATCCCTGTTTCCCGAAAGCGGGTTTTATCCTTCTGCGGCTGAATAGGCCGTATCTTAAATCCTATCATTTCAAAACTCATATCTTCAGATATCGTAAGTAAATCAAGAGGACTGTTTCTGGTTGAGAAGAGGACCTGTCGGGGAACACCTATATCTGTACGTGGGATTCAAAAGCGGATTGAATATTACAGTAAAAAAGCCGGGCTGAAAGTATCGTGTCATCAGCTAAGTCACCGCATGGCTACACAGCTTTTAAATGTTGATACCGACCTGTCAACTATACAGGATCTGCTTGGCCACGGGCGGGTGACAACAACGCAGAGATACTGCAGAGTGTGCAACCTGAAAGTACAGCGGGACTATCACAGGGCCATGGAGTTCATAATGCGGAGAACCTGACCCTTTGATGACATCCTGTCCTTACTGGAAGCAGTAAATATTAGGTGAAAGAGGCTTGAAAACCACAAAAACCAAGAGTATAAAAATCGTGTAACCCATCATAACTCCATAGGAAAATCACTTTTGTTACGTATAGGCGATAAGACTCTAGATATCCACTGACTCTGAAAAAGATAACATAATCATAGGCTGTTTTAAAATCAGCTCAAGTACTTTAAATATTTGAAGTACTCTTATAACCCAACAGACCTAAAGGTCTTGTCCATCTTTGTTATCACTTCAAATCCCTGTTTTTTTACAAGGACGGTATCTTCTATTCTTACCCCGCCCCACTTCGGGATATAGATACCGGGCTCGACAGTAAAGACCATGCCCGGCTTTATACTGTCTTTAGAGCGAAACGACACTATCGGATACTCGTGCACACACAGCCCAAGTCCATGTCCTGTGCTGTGTGTAAAATATTCTCCATAGCCTGACTTTTCTATATGCTTTCTTGCCGCACCATCTATCTCTTTTAAGGGTCTTCCGGAAGAAATTTTTTGAATAGCAAGGTCGTGTGCTTTTTTTACAGTGTCATAGACCTTCTTCTGCTTTGGGGTGGGTTTCCCAACGACAAAGGTACAGGTCTCATCAGAAGCATATCCCTCATAGACAACACCATAGTCAATGGTTACAAATTCACCTTTTTTGATCTTTTTCTCTGTTGCCGTGCCATGGGGAAGAGCAGAACGCGGTCCTGAAGCTATGATTGTCTGAAATGCAATTTTTTCTCCGCCTTTTTTTCTCATCCGGTATTCAAGTTTAGAAGCAATTTCTATTTCCTTTACCCCCGGTATTATCTCCGGAAGAACTTCCTCCAGGCTTTCTGCTGCTATTGCAGCCGCTTTTTTAAGAGCCTTGATCTCCTCTTTTTCCTTAACAGCCCTTAATCTGTCAAGTTTTTCAGCCAGGGGATCAAGTCTGACAGCGGCAGCTTCCTTTTGCATGGAGTTAAAAAGATCCAGAGTCAGGTTTTTTGACTCATAACCCAAGGACCGGATATTCAGCTTCTTTAGAAGTTTCCCGAGGGCCTTCCATTTTTCCTGAAAGGTGATTACCTCAAAATCTTTTACCTGTTCTTTAGCCTGTGCAGTATATCTTCCGTCTGTTAAAAAGAACCCTCTGTCCTTCACCAGAAGAAGAGAGCCTTCTGTTCCGGAAAAGCCGGTCAGATAGCGGACATTTTCAGTACTGGTAACAAAAATTCCCTCAAGATCTTTTCCTGCAAGCTGAAAGACCCGGTTTGTTCTTTTTTTAAGCATTTATAATATCTCCCTATCTTTGTTTAAAAAGGCTGTCCTCTTTTTTATTGACAATTTTTTTAATGAAACGTACACTTTTTATTTGGCCTTTTAATTAAAAGCCATGCAGTAGAATGCGACATGTATTTAAAATTAATAAAGCATCATTATAGAATATAATATCTATTTGATGCAATAAAACAAACATTTAAACTTTAGGAGGAAAATCATGGATATTAATGAACTTGCAAAACGTGTTCAGGCGCTTGAGGACATTGAAGCGATCAAACAGATGAAAGCAGAATATGCGGATGCCTGTGACGACATGTACAACCCGGAAAGAATGAAGGGCCTTTTTACCAAAGATGCTGTCTGGGACGGTGAAAAAGAGGGTTTTGGACTGCATGAAGGAATTGATGCGGTCTGTGCATTTATGGAAGGCGCAAAAGACAGCCTGCTTTTTGGAGTGCACTTCTTTCTGCAGCCAAGAATCAAGATGATCAGCGAAACCGAAGCAGAAGGTGTTTTCTACCTGTGGCAGACAAGCACCATGGCGAATGGAAAAGATATTTTTCTGGCGGGCCAGGAGTTTGACAAATACAGAAAAGAAGACGGCGTCTGGAAAATGAGCAGAATGGAACTTAAGCTCTTTTATGCTGCAGATATTAAACAGGGTTGGAAAGAAGACAAGCTGTGCGGTCTTTCAGACTGATAGATTAAAACACATTAGATATAACAGAATATAAAAAAGCCCGGAGCAATATACTATTTGCTCTGGGCTTTTTTATATTTATATTTTTGAAAATTAAAACATCTCTATGGCTGAAATACCCTCAAATTTCAAAATTTTTACCTCAAAATGAAGCATATGCAAGAATATGTAAAACATTGCAAAGTAGAAGCATAGTACTGTAAACATTGGTCATAAACAGGGTTTATTAACATTTCTTGAGACTCTTTATCAAGAAAATGCTCAAAAGGTGTTTTTTTTGCTTGCAATTTAAATTATTATAAATATAATTTAGTCAAACATGAGTCGTTTTTACAGTTGAGAGGAAAACAGAGGCCGACCAAAAATATCAAACACTTTTATAGAGCAGCATATTTATAAGATACAAATCATATAATTTCCATCGTTTCATTAGCAGATGAAACAAAGGCTCAATAACCTTTATAGGAGGAGAACAAAATGCCAAAAACTAGTGCAGCAGCAGACTCATTAGTAGAGGTATCCCCCCCCGCAAAAGGAAAAGACCCCGGTAAAAAAGAAACAATCCTTAAGTACGCACCTCTCATCAAATATATTGCCAATCGTATTGCCGCAAGGCTTCCTTTGCACATAGATATCCGTGACATGATAAATTCCGGTGTTCTGGGTCTTATGGACGCTATGGAAAAATTTGACCCTGGAAAAGGGGTAAAATTTGAAACCTATGCAGAATATAGGATCAAAGGCGCAATTCTTGACAATTTAAGGGCGATGGACTGGGTTCCCCGTTCTGTTAGAAAAGTGGCGACTCTGCTTGAAAACACCCATTCTGACCTTGAAAAAAAGTATGGAAGACCTGCCACAGATGAAGAAGTGGCAAAAGCCATGGATATTGATGTGGATAAATTCTATAAGATGCTGAACCGGGTAAGCAATATTCCCATGCTGAGCCTTGAGATGGATGCCAGGACCTCAATCCTTGACCGACTGGTAAGTGATGCCAGCAAAACACCTTATGAGGCGATTGATAAGGAGGAACTAAGGGGCGTTCTGGCAAATAGCATAGAGAGGCTGCCAGAAAAGGAAAAAAAGGTTATTTCACTCTATTATTTTAGTGAGATCACCATGAAAGAGATCGGAAAGATACTGGACCTGACAGAATCAAGGGTATCTCAGATACATACCAAGGCGGTTTCAAAGCTTCGCGGCAAACTCAGAAGGGCCTGATACTGCTGACAAAAAAGAGGCATGATGCCCTCTGCCTGTTTGCGCGTTTTTTTGCCAGCAGCGTAAGTTTCCCTTCAGCTTTTTTTCATTAACTTTTATTCCTACTGCATCACCCCTTTGCCCGAAGTCTTCAGGAAACCTGAAAAAGCAGGTTTTCCCTTCACTTATCCACAAGAGAAAAATCCTTTTTAATCTGTAAAACAATACAGTTTTAATACTTTAAGTATTTCAAGTACTTTAATTACTTTAGGCACTTTTTCCCTTCCCAAATACCATCTGTATTTTTATGTGTTTCTGGGATAAAATAGATTTCTTAATAACCCAAATAAAGGAATCAGTATTCTTATGGCAAAACATTCACATAACTTTGTTGAAACCTATAACGATCTGGTGGGTTTCGGACTTGACCGGAAAACGGACGAAAACACGGTGGTCTACTGCCTGCAGAAGTTTTCCGATGACAAGCTGATGGAAGTTTTAAAGCAGCGGATGACAGACAAAGAGCTGGAAGAGATTTTTAACCTGATGATAACAATCTTAAAGACACATTTGTCTGAAGAAGAATATCACCGGTATTATCTGAAGGAAGATTGAAGGCATGCGGATTGTGGATTTTGGAGTGCGGAATAGTTTTAGGTTTTAACTTGAACCCTTTTAAAAAAAGACTCATGGCTATAATCCGTGCTTTAATAATATGATAATTTTTATCCAATGAAGATTTTTAAAAACATATGGCAGGTCGGCGGTACTGAACTTAAGGCAATTCACTGGCCCGGACATTCTCCCGGATCTATTATTCTGGTCATTGAAAAGGATGGAAAAAAAATAGTCTTTGGACAGGATGTACATGGTCAGCTTCACCCGTCTCTTCTTTCAAACCGGGAGGACTATCTCATTTCGCTTAATATGCTTATGGAGCTTGACGCTGATATCCTGTGCGAAGGACATTACGGGGTGATTAAAGGGAAAGAAAAAGTGAAGCGGTTTATAACACAATTTGTAAAATAGGATAACAGCTTTGAGCATAGAGCAGAGGGCATGGCGTTAACTTCTTTCATTTAAAGTATTCTGCAGCAGACGTTATGCATTATGCGAAGAGCAGCCTCATGGCCTTGAGGCAAAAGCTTAACCTGGAAGATCGTCTCTCACTGAACACAAAGAGAAAGGCTGGAAAAAAGAGCAGAAAAAGTAATCTGAAATCCACTCGCCTTTGTGCCTTTGATTTTCATCAAGCGCAGCGCTCGTCAAATCCCGACTTTGTCGGGATGCTCCTCGAGTGAAACGCTATTTTAGCGCCAGCGCTCATTTTTATTTGATATCTTATGCCATACGCAGGTTTTGTTAACGAACCAAACAATTATAAGAAGGAGTATATAGACCATGTTTACAGAAAAACAACTCGAAAGATACGCAGACGTACTGATTTGGGGACTGACCAAGGCACGCACCGGTAAATTTAAAAAAGGAGATATTATCTCTGTGCGTTTTAATCTTTCAGCCCTCCGGCTGGCCGAAATCCTCCAGGAAAAAATAATTGACATGGGCATGCATCCGGTTGTCCGTATGCTTTCAACGTCTGCAATGGAATGTGCTTTTTTTGGGAAGGGAAATGACAGCCAGCTTGTTTTTGAACCTCCGGGAGAGAGGGACTTCTGTAGAAAATTAAACGGGAGTATTTATCTGAATGCTCCGGAATCTTTGACCCATCTGCAAAAGATCAATCCACAGAACATTGCCAAGACCGCGATTGCCAGAAAACCGGTCCGGGATATATTGATTAAACGGGAGGAAAAAGGAGAATTCGGATGGACGCTCTGTTCTCTGACTACGCCGCAGATGGCAAAGCACGCGAAGCTGTCATTAAAAGAATATACCGCACAGATCGTTAAGGCCTGCTATCTGGATAAAAAAGATGCGGCAGCAAAATGGGACGAGACATTTAAAAATGCAATTGAAATAAAGAAGTGGTTAAACAACCTGAAGATAAAAGAGTATCACGTTGAATCAAAGAACATCGACTTAAAAGTTGCACACGGAAAGAAACGGCGATGGATCGGTATTTCAGGGCACAACATCCCCAGCTTTGAACTTTTCATTTCTCCGGACTGGAGAGGAACAGAAGGTGTCTTTTATGCGAACCAGCCCTCCTATAGAAGCGGTAACTATGTTGAGGGGGTAAGGCTTGAATTTAAAAAAGGGGTTGCGGTAAAGATCGATGCTGAAAAAGGAAGGGACTTTACCCTGCAGCAGCTTGAGATGGATGCCGGCGCAAAAAAACTCGGAGAGTTTTCTTTAACCGATAAACGATTTTCAAAGATCGACAAGTTTATGGCGGATACGCTTTTTGACGAAAATTTTGGCGGGAAATTCGGGAACTGTCATGTTGCGGTGGGCTCATCCTATTCAGATACCTTCAAGGGGGATGCCTCAGCCTTAACTGCTAAAACAAAAAAAGAGCTGGGGTTTAATGATTCGGCTCTTCACTGGGACCTGGTTAACACAGAGGAAAAACGGGTTTCTGCGGTTTTAACCAGCGGAAAGAAAATTTTTATTTACGAAAAAGGGATGTTTGCTTACTAGCATAGAGCAGAGTGCAGAGTGTAAAACAGAATTATTGCCGCTCGATTTGCTCGGGGCGCCTGCCTTCGTTAAAACTTTGGCGAGGCAGGCAGCGTCCACAGAGAAAAGCTGGGTGTGAAAAACAATAAAAACAAAAGATGTCATTCCGTGTTTAACACGGAAACCATAAATTGAAAAATTTAATATGTTAAACAAAACGCAGTTTTTTGCACTCTTTGCGTCTGCGGTTATAACCATTAATTTAATCGATATAAAAAATGACTTCTAACAATTCAAAAATAAAACTGGCCCTGTTCGACTTCGGGGGGGTGATCGCAGAAGAGGGTTTTAAGCAGGGGCTTCTTTCAATTGGAGAAGCAAATTCACTTGACTCCCGGACTTTTTATTTATCTGTTGTATCCATCATTGCTGACTGCGGTTATCTAACGGGCCGTGCAGATGAAAAAACCTTCTGGCAGGCAGTGCGAAAACAGTTTACCTTAAGTGAAACCGATGAAGCGTTAAGAGATCAGATCTTTTCACGGTTTATTCTCCGGGGCTGGATGCTTGAGACGATTAAACAGCTCCGCGATCAAAATATTTCAACGGCTATTTTAAGTGATCAGACAGACTGGCTTGACCTTTTAAACAAAAAAAACGGTTTCTTCAAATGTTTTGACCGCATCTTTAACAGTTTTCATCTTCACCAGAGCAAGCACGATGGTGGAGAAATCTATGACACCGTGCTGGATGAAATGAACATCCCCGCAGACGCTGCGCTCTTTGTTGATGACAATGAAAACAACATCAAAAAAGCTTCAGCAAAAGGTCTTTACACCATACTTTTTAAAGACCGTGAATCTTTTGAATCGGAGATCAAAAGATTTTTGTAAGACGGTGCCGCACGTTTAAAACCCACCAAAGAAAAAATAAAAATAGATTTTTCATAATAAATGAATATATAATTATTATGCATTATTGTTATATAGAGCCTGTCCAAAAATATAAAGTGCTTAAGTGACAGTGGGGAAAAGATCTTAAGATTAAAATATAAAGGCAGAATTTGAGATAAAAATAAAATAAGGCATGCTATAATATTTTTTTACCACAAAA
>Ga0207996_1000405_pt1 | contig 39125 bp, 33 predicted proteins | sample AntAceMetag02UKG_FD_184773 | JGI IMG/M metagenome (GOLD analysis project Ga0207996, IMG submission 184773) | Saline lake microbial communities from Ace Lake, Antarctica - Antarctic Ace Lake Metagenome 02UKG (SPAdes) (version 2) | ecosystem: Environmental > Aquatic > Non-marine Saline and...
AAGTCTTTTATCTTGCTTGCTGCATGCATAAGTTTTTTTTACTCTTTACAACCAACAGAACAAATTGGCCAAGACAGCACAAACACTGACTTTCAAGAAGATATTTCAGTAAAAGCTTTTGATCGATATGACGGTACTTTTTATGTCGGCACAGCTGCTGCCAACGGCGATTACTCTATTGCTAAAGCTGGCAGAACCGCAACTGTCTTTACAGGTATTTCAACAGAAGCTGGGGCACAAGGTAAAATTGATTACATGGCTTTATGTAATTACGGTGGCAATGGAACAACTTATTTACCATTTAATCTAAATGGATCCAACGAACTACGCTTTATAAAATTAAGCGATAATTCTATTCCCGGTAACATGACAAAACCATCAGGAACTGTAGCTTCTGGTAACATCTGCGATGCAAATGGACAACCTGCATATACTGCAAATCCCTACACGAACCTAGCAGGAGGTTCAACTACTGATGGCTCTAAAACCTATGTTTTTTTAAGAGTAAATGGTAGCGGAGGACTTAATGTAGGGCAATCAGGAATACTTGCCTACGAAATTGAAACCGGAGATACTGTTACAAAAATCGCAAAAACTAATGGTAACGCAGCAAAGCTTGATAACAAAAAAGGGCTAATAGCTGGTGATGGAAACTTTCTAAGACCTGGAAGCACCAGTGCTGAACTAAATGTAAAACCTATTATTTCTGATATGTATTGGGACACAACACTTGGAACACTTTTTATTTCTACAAATAGTGCAGTACCCAAACAAACTGATAATCGAGTTATGGCTATAACCAAACTTAAAATAAATGGTGGAATTTTAGCTCTTTCCGACCTACTCCCATTTGATTCCACAATACCCGCTAACTCCGTTAATCCTGCTCAAAATGATTTAACAACAATTTTTGCAGGTAGATCTTCAACAGCTACAGTTGTCACCCCAAGAATTTTTAAAATCCGTACCATGCACACAAGTACAAATAAAACTTATTTAATTGTTAATGGGGCTATTGGCATTGAGGGCACAGTAGAAAATAAATTTCATGCTTTACGATATAATTCCTCTTCAGGACATATTGTTGCGAATGATGAAGACGGAACAACATTAGTTGACGGCTTTGTTATACACACGGATACTGTTGCCAACAAATCGCTTGACGGATTAAATACAGACTCTCTAGTAATCGGCGGCGAAGATGCACCGTGGCAGGCTGGGGCTAACCTCTCTGCTTCAGACATGGAAGTTATTGGCGATACTGTTTATGTTTCATTTGCAGGTGCAAATAGAGATGGAGATAATGATCCTGGAATATGGTCATCACAAGCACTCTTTGATAATGATGGCGTAATAATTGGTTGGACAAAATGGGAAAGAGTTTTTAGGTCAGAAAACAGTGATAATAAAGACAAGGCTAAATTCTTTGCAGTCGATGCAACAAACGCAAAACTCTGGCAAGTAAATAATGATAACGGTAGTAATCCAACAGTTGTAAGAAGAATGCAATGGCTAACTAGCGATTTTGGCACAGCTGCTTTATCAACAAAACTAACTAGTAGTTTGAGTGATGGTTGCACTTGTGTTTTAGATTTACCAAAGAAAACTCCAGGGTTAGGGATTCCAGCAGGAGCTAATAAAGATAATTCATTTGCACTTTTTGGTGGCATTGAAAAAATAGTTTTTGCAAGAACAAAAAAAGAGAATTTGAACGAAGTTATTATTAACTTTAGTGATGAAAATTACAACCTAACAACTTTGTCTGGCGCAGGAGTTGTTAGATGTCTTGGATATTCAAGAAATAAAACAGATAATACTCGTGGATATTTTCTTGCAGGAACTAATAACGGGCTTTATGTTTTTGCAAGTTCAACTAAAACAGGTTTTAATGGTAGCACTGGACTTACAGATTTAAACTCTGCACCGTTTGATACTTTTACCTGGCAGCGTATGGCTGAAAGTACAATTACTGGAGGCATAAGCGCAATAGAAAGTGATGGTGAATATCTATACGCAATAGAACAAGATATCAATTCTATAAATTCGATAACTTCAAGGCTCTGGAGAATAGAAATTGGCAATACTTATAATGCTAATGCCCCAATAGAAATAGCAAAATCAGATTCAGGAGATCTTCCTGAAAATTCAATATTTACAGGAATTAAAATTATCACCGATGTAACGGGCACAGAAGGACAAGCTCGCGGAATACTTTGTACAAATTCAGGTATTTATAGATCACCAGCTTTTTTATCTGTTACAGCACTAACTGACGATTGGCAAGCCATAGATGAAACAAATGCATACTATGCACTCTTTAGTCCAAAAAGAGTTCCAACAACCGTTGCCCCATATGATGGCACAGCTCACAAAGTTTTAGGCATAGCATTTGCAGATGACGGGACAACATATTATCAACAAAGTGATTTTTTGCAATTCAATTCTAATAATGCTATGAATGCAACAACAGAACCAGCTGATGCAGCTTACACAAATAAAGATATGGCAACAGGAACAGATAAACTTGAATACTTAGATAGATCTTTATATCTTTATAGCGACGGTGGACGCAGACTTTATACAAGATTCAGTGCATCTGATGGAAATTATAATAGCTTGCAACTTTTGCCATATAGCGCAAATGAATGGAACATGATCGCTCCATCAAAAATTAGCGACCTTTCCGATGTTACAAGAATACACTGGATAGAAAATATCTCTGGATTAGGTATAATCTTGTGTGGAACTGATACAGGAGTTATTGCATTACAATGAAAAAAAGTGTCTCTAAATTTATAGAAGAAATAAAAACAGCGTTATCACCTAAAACAACTAATGCCCAACAAGAAGCATGGTGGATACTGCAAGAATTAACAAAAAAAAGTGACGCTGAACTAATAACTTGTGATCATCTAGAACTTACCAAAGGGCAGGAAGAAATTCTTGCCCTTTGGATAAAAGAAAGAGTTCAAGAAGATAAGCCGTTACAATATATTTTCGGACACATACCATTTTGTAATTTAGACGTATTAGTAAAAGAGCCAATACTAATACCAAGACCAGAAACAGAAGAATGGACAAACTGGTTAATAGAAAAAATAAAAAAACTTGATCAAGATGCACAAAAAATTAAAATCTTAGATATGTGTACCGGAAGTGGGTGTATAGCGTTGGCATTAGGCCAAGAATTACCAAATGCACAAATTACCGGAGCAGATATAAATCCAAAAGCTATAGAACTATCTAATGGAAACAAAGTACATAATAAGATTAATAACGTTAATTTTATAAAATCTAACCTTTACAAGAATATAAAAGAAGATAAGTTTGACATTATAGTTAGCAACCCTCCATATATAAGTAAAAAAGACTGGCAAGACCTAAATCCAACAGTCAGAAATTGGGAAGATGAAAGAGCCTTGGTTGCAAAAGATAATGGCTATTTGGCTCTTGAAGAGATTATAAAAGGGGCAAAAGATTACTTAATAGAGAATGAGCAGCTAAAAGCACTAAGAATACCCCAAATTGTGCTCGAATTTGGTCAAAGCCAAGAAAATAAGATTAAAACCATACTTGAGAGCCATAATTTCAAAAACATTGAAATATGGCAAGATTTGAACAGTATTCATAGATGGGCAAGCGCCACCCTTTGACTTTTTGGCCGAATTCAAATATCTTAATGAAACAGAAAGAATGCTATATTTCAGCATAAAATTACAGAAAGTATTCTTATTATCATAACGTGTTCGCTATAATTAGCTTTAGCAAACTTATTAAGTAAGAAATTAACAAAAATTAATAAAATGAGAGGCTTGGCTTTATGTTTATAAGAAAAAACGCTTATTTTAAATTTTTATTCGGAACTGTTGCAGTAACAGCAGTTGCTATTTCCTGGCTAAGCTCAAGCAACAATTTGAGCACAATTAAAAAAGAAATTTCTATACAAGCTTTTGATATCGTAAAAGATGCAAGAGCAAATATTAATGAAAAATTAAACCAAAAACATAAACCTTATCTAATTCGTAACAAATTTAAATTCGATAAGGATAATAAGCCTTTAAGCTCTACTTTAAAATCTTATTATCCAGGGTACAGAGAAGCTTGTGATTTTAAAGAAAAACACTACCAAACAGATTCAAATCTAAATATAGATAGAACCGAGATATTCGTTTACAGAAGTAGCGATAAAAATCAAATCCTTCAATTCGACCCAAAACACAGAAGTAAAAAAACATATCATAAGTTTGAAAACGTCCAAACCGCATAAAATAGTTAAATAAAAAAAGGGGACCGTAATGAATAACTATATGTGCACAATCTGCGGCTTTATATACAATGAAGAAACCGCAAAACAGAGCGTAGAAGGTAATGCCATTAACTTTGAAGACATTATTGATAGTGACGTTATCGATGAGGCATGGAAATGTCCAAATTGTGGTGCAAAAAAAAGATTCTTTGAAAAAATTAATCCAGGCAACAAAATAATTAATAACGATAAAGGGTTTGAATAACATGGAAAACAATGACAAAACTAACAAAAAAAGTAGATTCGGGTCTTTATTAAAAAATGTTTTTTACCTGTTATTAATTCTTCAATTTGCTCCATCAATCATATCAAATCTCAAAAAACATATATCTGAAGCAATGGTTCCAAGTACTGAGGTTGCATTACTAGAAGTAAAAGGCTTAATAGATAACTCATCCTTTTACGTAAGTAAAATTCATGAATACTTAAAAGATCCTAATATAAAAGGGATGCTTTTAAAAATAGAATCTCCTGGCGGCCTACCCGCAAGTAGCCAAGCAATTTTTAACGAATTAAAGCTTTTTAAAGAAGAAAAACCTATTGTTGCGTTAATAGAAAACGTTGGCGCCTCTGGTGGTTACTACGTAGCTTGTGCTAGTGATCATATTATTGCAAACCCTTCTTCCTTAGTTGGTAGCATTGGTGGCTACATGCAACTGCCAAATGTAAAAGGCTTAATAAACGATTGGCATATAAAATTTAATTATATTCAAAGCGGTAAATTCAAAACTGCAGGAAGCCCATTAAAAGATCAAACGCCAGAAGAGCTAGAATATTTGCAAGGTCTTTCTGATAACAATTACAAACGTTTTGTAGAAGATGTTGCTGCAAGTAGAAACCTTGATATTAAACAACAAGATATTTGGGCCAATGGCAAAGTATTCACAGGTGATCAGGCTATAAAAATAAAATTAATAGACGAAATTGGTTCACAACAAGCTGCTATCAATAAAATAAAAGAACTTGCCAAAATTGATACTGAAATCAAATTCATTAAGCCTGCAAAGCCTTCAGCTTTTGCAAAACTCTTTGGACAAGAAGAGGGAGATGTTCAGGTTTCTAACTATTCAGAAACTACTGCTACATTTTTAAGCGAGGTTTATAATAAATTCTGGAATAAACAAACAACACCGCTAAACTAAAGCACAAGAGCACACCCTTTGGGATCGCTCTGAGCTTACTCATAACGTTACTCCTTGTTTTCAGATAACCCCAAGCCTAGGATCTCTATTTTACGATATAAAGTACTACGACTTATTCCAAGAAGCTTAGAGGCCTGAAGGTAATTTTGTTTAGTCTCTTCTAAAACAAGAGTAATAAGAATCTTTTCAATCTCTTGCATTATAACAGGATAAATATTACCTTTTTCATTTCGGCCAAAGCTGCAAATCATTTCCTTCAAATCTCTCTTTAAGAGCTCGTGCAAAGAAAGCGACATAGAAACCCACCCCTTTAAATGTTTTTTCTTGTGAAATGCTTAAAATAAAAAAGATCAAATAAACAAAAGGTTGACCCATTTTTGTAAGCGAAATCAATATTGTATATCATTTGATGTAGTTTCTGTAGTTCGGATGGGGAAAAATTCTTCCAATCTTTCTGAATAAAAGTAAAAGGCAATCGATAACTTACAGATCTTGCCGCCGTAAAATTGTTATTTTTTAAGAATTTTACAACATAAAAGGCTTTCCATATTTGTTCTGACCAAAAAGCCACCCAAAACATCTCAGAGTAATCTTGATGGATTTGTTCCCAAACCTTAAAAAAAGCTCTAGTTTGTCGTGTAAAAAAATAACCAGAAAGAGCGTATAACGAGGGCTGAACGTCTAATAAAATAGACGCTAAATAATCATAAGAATCATCAACAAACTTTGTATTAGTTAGCTCTAAATGCTGTAAAAGCATGCAACAAGCATCAGGAGTTAATGTTTTGGATTCTCTAAAAAATTTATCAACTAAACTTTGTTTCTTTAAGTTTAAATCTTGTTCACAAATTTTTAAAATATTATCGAACTCTTTTTTGTCTATTTTATCTTCTAATTCTATAATATCTATATTTTTCAAAAAGGTCTTTGCTCTTACGGGAAGTTTTTCGTCATTTAAAAAGAAAGCAACAAAGTTTGGGCCTTTATATTCTGTTAAAAATTTTAATAGCTCTAAATCTTTTTTATCTTTTGCTGTTACCTTTAGTTCTCCAAGCCAGTAGAAACTGTTTTGTCCTAGAAAACTTTGCTGTAAACCACCATAAATTTCTTTTCGCTCAACTTGGTTAATTATTAAACTTTGATATTGTACATCTATAAGCTTTTGATTCTTCAAATAATCTATTATTTTGTTACAAAACAAAAATGGATAACTAGAGCCTTTAAGACACAAGACTCGCTTAGTTTTAAAAAAATCTTTATCTTTAATTTGTTTTAAAAATTCTGCAAATACCATATTTAATCTATAATTTTTAATTATTTAATAAAATATTTTCTGAAATACTGTTCTACTTTGGGGACAGATCTTCTGAGTAAATTAGTATACTCATAATCCAAAAAACCTGAATTTAGTATAGGATTTTTAGGCTTACTTAACAATGTAAAAAAAGAAAAAGACTTGCTTGCTAATAATTTATTATTAACATCGAAGAGGGAACAATCAAGCTCAAGCGTAATATTTTGATCATATAATAAAAGATCTGGTGAAATAAACTTCTGAACAGGCTCTAATCTTTTTATCTTAACTTTAAAAACAAAAGCATTTTTTGTGCTATTTGAATGCCTGTAACCTACTCTAGCAAAGTAGTTATAAATAGATTTGTAAACAAGATTGGAAACATTCTGAAATACCAAAGAATTTTCTGGCATTTGAATAAAAACAGGAGTTTTAACTTTTTGTGCTACTATGTTATGAGAAAAATTCTTGTAGGCACATGAGTTAACAAAAATGAGACCAATAATGGTAAATATTAATTTAGAAAATTTAAACATAATCTTATGGGTTATTTACCCAAACGACTAGCTAAACTAAACAAGGGTTGCTTTTGTATTCTATTATTACTTGTACTATTAATATTCTTATTAGAAAAATGTTCAGCTTTTCTTTTTTCATTTAAGCCATCAAAAACATTGAAAACCTTACTAACACCCTCTATGGCCAGCTTTTTAAGATCATCAAATTGCTGCCAATTTAAAGGTGTTTTTTCTGCAGTACCCTGAACTTCTATAAGTTTACCGGACTTGGTAAGAATAAAATTGAAATCAGAATCAGCTTGGCTATCTTCAAAAAAACATAAATCTAACAATAACTCATCTTTAACATAACCAAGAGATATAGCAGCTACTTCTTCTGTTATAATCTTGCTTTTAATAATTTCTGATTTAAGCCAACGTCTTTGAGCAACATGCAACGCTAAGCTGGCAGCAGTAACACTTGCAACACGGGTACCTCCATCAGCTTGAAGAACATCACAATCTATAGTAATTGTTTTTTCCCCCAAAAGAGAAAAGTCTACTACTGTCCTTAAAGATCGGCCAATAAGCCTGGAAATCTCTACGCTACGAGGATTTCTGAAGTGTTGGCTAGATTCTCTATTAGTTCTTCTTTTTGTAGCACACGGAAGCATTGCATACTCAGCAGTCAACCAGCCGGTTTTTTTTCCACGTAAAAAACGAGGGACGCCATCCTGCAAAGTAACCGAAGCTAAAACTTTTGTTTTTCCCATACAAAGTAAAACAGAAGCGCTGGCATAACCAACATAATCATAATTTACGGTGATAGGGCGAATATCATTATTCGCCCTATCATTTTCTCTTTCAAAAGACATTTTTATATTTTCTCTTTTTAGTTTTTATCTCTGGCGATATCGGGAGCAATTAAATATGCTCGACCTGTTTCTCTGTCATAGTCTACAACTTTGACTTTTAACGGATCACCAACTTTAAATAACTGGTCCATATTTCTTTGTTTACTTGGATCTATTTTAGAGATATGAACAAGACCATCTTTACCTGGTACAAGTTCGACGAACATGCCAAATTCAACAATTCGTCTAATAATACCATTAAAAACAGCTCCTACTTCTATATTTCCAGCAAGAATCTCTATCCATTTAACGGCCTTATCAGCATCCTCGGAACTCTTGGCATAAACCATGACTCTACCGCTATCTTCGATATCAATTTGTGTATCGGTTTGAGCAATAATGTCTTTAATAGTTTTACCGCCAGGCCCAATAATAGCACCAATTTTATCGGTAGGAATAGTGAAAGAAAATACCCTAGGAGCAAGGCTTGAAACTTCTTTACGAGGAGCTATCATAACCTTATTCATCTCATCTAAGATATGTAAACGGCCTTCTTTAGCCTGATTTAACGCATCAGCCAATAATTCCTTTGTAAGACCTGCTTTATCTTTAATATCCATCTGAACAGCCATGATACCATTCTTTGTTCCGGTAACTTTAAAGTCCATCAAACCGAAAGCATCTTCTGCGCCTAAGATATCAGATAAAACATAGAATTTTCCGGCTGAGTCTCTCATCAAACCCATTGCAATACCACTTACCATATCTTTAACAGGAACACCTGCATCCATCAATGCCATAGTAGTAGAACAAACAGTTGCCATTGAAGAAGAACCATTAGATTCTAAAACATCTACAACTGAACGGATTGTATAAGGAAATTCAGCTTGATCAGGCAAAACATTTTTGAATGAAAATTCAGCCAAATAACCATGCCCAATTTCTCTACGACTTACAGAGCGCATCATTCTAACTTCACCTGTAGAAAACGGTGGAAAGTTGTAATGCAACATGAATTCTTTTTTTTCTTCGTCACCGATTAATGGCTCTATTCGTTGTCCATCTTGAGCAGTTCCTAAGGTAACACTAGCTAAAGCTTGTGTTTCACCTCTAGTGAAAACAGAGGATCCGTGTACACATGGCAACACTGAAACTTCTGTTGATATTGGACGAACTTGTCTAAAGTCACGCTTATCAATTCTATAACCATTTTTGCTAATAGCATCAGGTAAAACTTCTTTAACTATAGAGCCAAATAAGAAAAGTATTATAGATTTGCTAATAGCGTCTGACTTAATATCTTTTTCAAAATGACTAATTAAATCAGAACGAAGCTTATCCATGAAGATACCACGTTCTGACTTTTTATCAGTAAAAAAACCTTCTGCAAGATTAGAAGGCAAAGCGTTTTTAATTTTTTCTTTCCAAGAAGCCCAATCGATAGATTGTTTAGGCTCAACTTTTTTAACCCCAAGTTCTTTTTGAATTTCAAGCTGCCACTCAACTTGTTCTTTTATAAGTACTTGAGCTTGAAAAAGCAAATCAACCAAATCTTCTTCCGACATATTATCAGAGTAGCCTTCTACCATGCATATACCGTCGATTGTTCCTGCAATGATTAAACTAGTTTTTGTATTTTTAATTTCTGGATAACCAACATTAAACTTCCATTTTCCGTCAATTTTGCTCGCTTGAACGGCGCCAATTGGACCTAAAAATGGTATTTTTGATATAGTCAAAGCTATGGAAGAACCCAAAAGAGCTAATATATTTGTAGGGAACTTACCATCAGAAGAATAAACAGTAGATTGCAACTGAACTTCATTAAAATAATATGCTGGAAATAATGGACGAAGAGGTCTATCAATAAGACGTGAAGTCAAAACTTCTTTATCTGACAATCTACCTTCTCTTTTTATGTAGCCACCAGGAAATTTTCCTGCAGCAGATGTTTTTTCTCTATATTCAACAATCATAGGAAAAAAACCCATAAAATCTTTAGCTTCTTTACTTGCAACAGCTGTCGATAAAACAATATTATCACCAAGTTTAAGCCAGGCGGCCCCATCTGCTTGACGAGCATACTTTCCTACCTCTAGCTCTAAACCTAGTTGAGAAAATTTAAACGTTTTTTGCATTTTATACCTTACTAATCAATAAGCAAAAATCAAACAGCCGTACAATTGGTCAGTTCTTTTCTAGCTTATTTCTTTTTTAAAAAACCTTGTACGAAATTAAATTTCTCTTTATTATTTTTCTTGAGATAATTTAAAAGAGATCTTCTTTTTCCCACTATTTTAACTAATCCGAATCTTGAATGTTTATCTTTTGGGAAAAGCTTCAAGTGAGCAGCTATTTGTACAATTCTTTCGGACAATATACCGATTTGTGCTTCAGAAGAACCTGTGTCATTTTCTGTTCTAGCAAATCGCTTTATAACTTCACTCTTACGTTCTTTACTTAACATTGGAATAAAACTCCACACAAAATAATAATTAAAAAAATAACAATTAAATGGTAGGCACGAGCGGATTCGAACCGCTGACCCTTGCTACGTCAAAGCAATGCTCTGCCAACTGAGCTACGCGCCTACACCTAACTTAACTAACTTCTTTCCAAGGAAATATTCTCAAGACCCGCTTCAAGCTCTTCTTCGGTACGAGCCTGTTTTTCAAGGTCTGAAACATCTTCACCTAAATGTTTTAATCTAAAAGATGATATTCCAGTTCCTGCAGGTATGAGTCTACCAATTTGGACATTTTCTTTCAAGCCATAAAGGTAATCAACTTGACCCGCAATTGAAGCTTCCGTTAAAACTTTCGTCGTTTCTTGGAATGACGCAGCAGACAAGAAGCTTTCTGTACCCAAAGAAGCCTTTGTAATACCCATAAGTACAGGTTTAGCCATTGCTATTTTTTTACCTTCTTTTGCTATCATTCTATTAACAGTTTGAAGATGAATCTTATCAATTCTGTCACCAACAGCAAAACTGGTATCACCAGCATCTAAAATTTGTACTTTTCTAAGCATCTGTCTTACTATCATCTCAATATGCTTATCACTGATTTCTACACCTTGTAAACGATAAATCTCTTGTACTTCTTTTACCAAGTACTTCTGTAACTCTTCAGGTCCCAATATTCTCAATATGTCATGCACGTTCGGATCACCTGAAGTCAATGGATCTCCAGCTTTTATCTGGTCACCATCTTCAACATTTAAGTGCTTACTTCTAGGAACATTGTATTCAAAGATTTCGCCTTCTTCAGATGTAACACTTATTCTTCGCTGACCTTTATGTAGTCCACCAAATTGTATCTCACCATCGATATCTGCAATCACAGCAATATTTTTAGGAATACGTGCTTCAAATAATTCTGCTACTCTAGGCAAACCACCGGTGATATCTCGTGTTTTCTTCTCTTCTCTTGGCAATCTTGCAAGAACATCACCACCAAGAACCTCTTGTCCATCTTCTACAATCAGCGTTGCACTTGTAGGGAGATAATAACGAGCATGTTCTTCACCGGAAGCATCTAAAACAACCATATAAGGCTGTCTCTTTTCATCTCGCCTCTCAAGAATAGCCTTACTTGTTTGACCAGTTTCTTCATTGTATTTAACTTGATATGTAACATTTTCAATTAAATCAACAAACTCAATCTTACCAGGTTTTTCTGTTAAGATTACGCGTTCAGGATTTAACTCAGAAATCTTCTGACCAACTAGTATTTTGACTTCATCTTCAACAAATAATAATGTTCCGTACTCTAATTCAAATTCTTCAAGCTCTCTGCCATCATCAGCAACAATAGCAAGACTAGCTTTACGATTTATGACAACTAAAACACCATCACGGTTTCTAACAACTTGAACTTCTCTATATTGAACGTTACCCGCAAACTTGGAAATGTTAAAATCTTTTTCAACAAGACCACTAGCGGTACCACCAATATGGAAGGTTCTAAGTGTAAGCTGCGTACCTGGCTCACCAATAGACTGAGCAGCTATAATACCAACAGCTGTTCCAATATCTACTAATTCAAGAGTAGACAAATCCATACCATAACATTTAGCACAGATCCCTCGTTTAGACTGACATGTCATAGCAGATCTAACCGCAACTTCAGTAACAGCCGATTGTCTAACCTTGGCTGCTAACTTAGAGCTTATAAGCTCACCTTGTCTTATCAATAATTCACCACTGAGAGGATCCGTTAAATCTTCGGCAGCAATACGTCCAAAAATTCTCTCTTCTAATGCTTCTAGAATTTCACCAGATTCTTTGAGATCACTTAAAGTCAAATACCCCAAAGTATTACAATCGGGCTGAGTAACAACAACATCTTGAGCTACATCAATTAATCTTCTTGTTAAATAACCAGCATCAGCAGTTTTTAAAGCTGTATCAGCAAGACCTTTTCTTGCTCCGTGAGTTGATATGAAGTATTCAAAAACATTCAAACCTTCTTTAAAGTTTGCAGTAACTGGCGTTTCCATAATCTCACCAGAAGGCTTGGCCATTAAACCTCTCATACCAGCTAACTGTCTAATTTGCTGTCTTGAACCTCTAGCTCCAGAATCTAACATCATGAAAACCGGATTAAAGGGGACACTGTTGCTAGCTTCATTCTCCGAAGCTTTACTATCAATGCCTTCTAAAACGGTAAGCATATCATTAGAAACATTCTCAGTTGCTCTAGCCCAAATCTGAATAACCTTATTATAACGTTCACCATTTGTAATGGCGCCGTCTCTATAAAGTTTTTCTGCTTTTTCTACTTCTTTTTTAGCTTTTTTTACAATTCCAATTTTAGTATCAGGAATCACTAAGTCATTTATGCAAAGCGATATCCCACCTAAAGTAGCATTTGTAAAGCCCAAACTTTTTATTTTATCTAAAGCTTCAACGGTTTTTTCAGCTCCAAAAAATTTGTGCAACATTGAAATAAGTTTTACTAAGTCTTTTTTCTTAACAGCTTTATTTATCCATTCAAAGTTAGTTCCTTCAGGAAGAGCCTCATACAAAAGAACTCTACCAACAGTTGTTTGGATAGGGTTAGACCCAAGTTTTAAACGTAAGCTGATAGGAGCTTGAACATTGATCTGACCATGTTGATAGGCATAAACAACTTCTTGTATGTCTGAGAAAATTAACCCAGAACCCTTCACATTCTTACGACCTTTGGTCATATAATAAAGACCTAAAACCATATCTTGAGAAGGAGTTGCTACTGGCTTACCACTAGAAGGAGACAAAATATTCTTGGAAGAAAGCATAAGGTTATTAGCTTCTTGTCTTGCCTTTTTACTCAGCAATACGTGAACAGCCATTTGATCACCATCAAAGTCAGCATTAAATGCAGAACAAACCAACGGGTGAACTTTAATAGCCTTACCTTCAACCAAGATTGGATAAAAAGCCTGGATACCTAATCTATGCAAAGTCGGAGCACGGTTTAATAGTACTGGACGATCTTTTACAACCTCTTCCAATGCATCCCAAACTTCAGCCGTCATATTTTCAACCATACGCTTGGCTACTCTTAAGTTTGGAGCATGCTCTCTTTTTTGTAATTCTACGTAAACAAAAGGCTTAAATAATTCTAAGGCCATCAGTTTAGGTAAACCACATTGATGAAGCTTAAGTTCCGGCTCTACAACAATTACAGATCTTCCGGAATAATCCACACGCTTACCAAGCAAGTTTTGTCTAAATCTACCCTGTTTACCTCTAAGCATTTCACTCAAAGATTTTAGAGGTCTTTTATTCGAACCTCTTACGGGCTGGCCTCTTCGACCATTATCAATTAATGCATCAACAGATTCTTGAAGCATTCGTTTTTCATTTTTAATAATTACGTCCGGAGCTTCAAGCTCTATTAAACGACGTAACCTTATATTTCTATTTAAAACTCTTCGATACAAATCATTTAAATCAGAACTAGCAAAACGACCACCTTCTAAGGGAACCAAAGGTCTTAAATCTGGTGGAATAACTGGTAAAACTTCTAATACTATCCATTCAGGCCTAATATTAGCATTAGACAAACCAGATAAAACTTTATTTCTTTTTGCTAACTTATGTCTTATTGCAACAGAAGCCGTTTGACCATATTCTTCTTCTATTTTTCGAACTTCAAAATTAAGGTCGATCATAGAAAGAAGCGTCCTAACCGCCTGGCCGCCCATATCAGCACTAAAAACAGTGTCTTCAGGGTGAGCAGCAAAGTAGTCTTCATACTCCTGAGGTGCAAGTAAGGTTTTTTGTGGATAAGGAGAACTACCCTGATTAACAACTATATAACTATCAAAGTAAATAACGCGTTCTAAATCACGAACAGTCATATTAAGCATCAAGCTCAAATAACTAGGAATCCCCTTTAAATACCAAATATGGCAAACAGGAGAAACAAGGTTAATATGCCCCATTCGTTCTCTACGAACTTTTGATTGAATTACCTCTACACCACATTTTTCGCATGTTACACCACGGTGCTTCATACGCTTATATTTTCCGCAATTACATTCCCAGTCTTTTACCGGACCAAAAATACGTGCGCAAAATAAACCATCACGTTCTGGTTTTAGTGTACGATAGTTTATTGTTTCTATCTTTTTAACTTCACCATAAGAAAGAGAACGCATCTTATCCGGAGAAGCTATACTCAACTTAATAGCATTAAACTGAGTTGTATTTATATATTCACGAAATCTTTCAAGTATTCTATTATTCACCAACTCGCTCCTTGCTAGTCTTAAATAGATCTACCTGCAGACCTAAACTTTGCAGTTCTTTTACTAAAACATTAAATGATTCAGGTATCCCAGGCTCAGTTACTTCTTCACCTCTGACAATAGCTTCATAAGCTTTTATTCGCCCATTAACATCATCAGACTTCACTGTTAACATCTCCTGCAAGGTGTACGCTGCGCCATAAGCATACAACGCCCACACTTCCATCTCACCAAGACGCTGTCCACCAAACTGTGCCTTACCGCCTAATGGTTGCTGTGTAATTAAAGAGTATGGTCCAACGGAACGAGCATGAAGCTTATCATCTGCCATGTGATTAAGTTTCATCATATAGATGCAACCAACAGTCACAGGCTGACCAAAAGGCTCACCTGTCTGCCCATCATAAAGAGTATATGCTCCACTAGGTGATAAGCCTAACTCTTCGAGTAATGGCACAATCTCTTTTTCATAACTAGCACCATCAAACACCGGTGTACTCATAGACACACCATGCTCAGCTGTCTTTTTAGCAAAATCTATAAGTGAATCTTTGCCATATTGTTTTTCTATACTGTCTACCACGTCACTACCATAATATTTAGATAGGGCAGCTTTGACATTTTTATGACTAAGATCATTTAGTTCTTTTGCAAAATTAGAACCCATCTTTCTACCGGCCATACCTAAAATAGTTTCTAGAATTTGACCAACGTTCATACGACCAGGAACGCCAAGAGGGTTAAGTACTATGTCAGCAGGAGTACCATCTTGTAAATAAGGCATATCTTCAACATTAACTATTTGAGATACCACACCTTTATTACCGTGTCTTCCCGCCATTTTATCACCAACAGAAACGTGTCGTTTCATTGCAACATAGACTTTAATCATTTTTAAAACACCAGAAGGAAGTTCATCACCTTTTCTAAGTTTAGATAACTGTTCATGTTTCAATGCAGTTAAAACATGGATCTGGTTATTAAACATCTCCTGATATTGCTGTATTTTTTCATTTATTTTTTTATCTGTAACTTCGATTTTAAACAGATCTTCAGCGCTAGCTTGCTCAAGTTTTTGCTTATCAAAGAGACCTTTTAAAGAAAAAGGCTTGTCTTTGGCTGCTTTTGCTTGCTTGCCATCTAAAAGTTCTATAATTCTGGTTATTGCACCTTTTTGCAAAATGGATACATGATAATCAAAATTTTCTTCTACTTTTTCTGTTTCTTTAGCTACAAATTCTTTATATCTTTTATCTTTTCGAATACCGCTTTTTGAGAAGACCTTAACACCAATAACGGTCGCGTCTACTCCAGGCGGAACCCTTAAAGATGTATCTCGAACTTCCCTTGATTTTTCTCCAAAAATAGCTCTTAATAACTTTTCTTCAGGAGATACTTGAACGTCACCCTTAAGAGTTACCTTACCAACTAAAATAGCTCCAGGCCTTACCCTTGTACCAACACGGACGACACCGTCTTCGTCAAGAGCTTCCAAGTCCTTTTCACCAATATTAGGAATATCTCGAGTAATCTCTTCTGCTCCAAGCTTTGTATCACGAGCCTCTACAACAAATTCTTCCACGTGAACAGAAGTAAAGACATCTTCAGCAACAAGGCGCTTGCTAAGAACTATAGCATCCTCAAAATTGTAGCCATGCCAAGGCATGAAAGCGACAAGAACGTTACTACCTAAAGCTAATTCTCCATTAACAGTTGCAGCACCACATGCCAAAACATCATTTACTTCAACTTTGGCTCCAACTTTTACATTAGATACATAGTGAATCCATGTATTATGACTGGATCTTGCAAATTTCTTGAGAGCATAGATATCAACAGGTTTTGAGAACCATTTGTGTTCATCCCTAGCATTGTCATATAAGCGAACCACTATCTTATCTGCAGAGACATATTCGACGACGCCTGCATTTCTAACAAGAAGAGAAGTACCTTGCGTTGATCCTATTTCTTTTTCCATACCAGTTCCAATAATAGGACTCTGACACTTAATAATAGGAACAGCCTGTCGTTGCATATTAGATCCCATCAACGCTCTGTTAGCATCATCATGCTCTAAGAATGGAATTAATGCTGTCGGAACAGAAACCAATTGGCGGGGAGAAGCATCAACAAAATCTACATCTTCAACAGGAACAGTAATCAAGTTACCATCTTGCCTAATTAAAAGATCTTTTTTAGTTATATGCCCTTCTTTATTTATAGGTATAGCCGCCTGAGCAACACGTTTACCGATCTCTTGATAGGCATCCATATAAACAACTTCATCCTGAACAACATTTTTTATAACCGGTCTGTAAGGCGTCTGAATAAAACCAAGCTCATTAACTCTTGCATAAGTTGCAAGAGAAGATATCAAGCCAATGTTTTGACCTTCAGGAGTTTCAATAGGACAAATTCTTCCATAGTGAGAAGTATGAACGTCACGAACTTCAAAAGTCGCTCTTTCCCTTGTAATACCTCCGGGCCCAAGAGCAGACAATCGTCTTTTGTGCGCCATCTCAGCTAAGGGATTAGTTTGGTCCATAAACTGTGATAATTGCCCAGTTCCAAAGAACTCTCTTAATACTGCAGCCAAAGGCTTTACATTTAAGAAATCATAAGGCATTAAAACTGCATAGTTATCCTGCAATCTAAAACGCTCTTTAATTATTCTTTCAATGCGAGTTAAACCTGAATAAAGCTGACCCTGTAGCAATTCGCCAACCAATCTAACCGCTCTATTTCCAAGGTGATCAATATCGTCTAATTCACCTTCTCCTCGCTCTTTCAAACCTACTAAATACTTTATAGCTGCAACTATATCTTCTTGTGTTAACTGTGTATTAGATTGATCAATATCAAGACCAAGTTTTCTATTGCAGCGAATTCGACCAACAATTGTTAGGTCGTAAAAACGTGAATTATAAAAAAGATTATCCAAGTATTCTTCCATAATTTTCGCGGAAGGAACATCCCCTGGTCTTAATTTAGAATAAACGTCTTTGAGAGCTTCTTGTCTATTGTTTGCATGATCCTGAGCAAAAGATAAAGCTATAGATGATTGCAAAACATAACCGGAAGAATGAATTATGCTCATTGAATTATTTTTCAATAAGGCGACCTGATCAACTAATTCTTCGGTTAAAATTGTGCCCTGCTGAGCAACGATCTCACCCGTATCAGTATCAAAAACATCTTCAGCTAGAATCCTATTGATAAGGCTAGCTTTCCTAACAAAAAGATCTTTCACACCTTCTTTTAAAAGCTTCTCGATTAAACTTTTAGAAAAACGTTGACCGATAGTAAACTCCGACTCAACATTTTTTGGAAGAGCACCAATTTCTAGTCTTTGACCAACTAAACCGTTATTAACTTTTCGGCTAAATTTACCACTTTTAATTTGAATAGTTTCAAAGTCATAAAACATAGGCAAGATTTTATCTTTATCTATACCCAATGCTTGTAGAAAAGTTGTAACTAAAATCTTTTTCTTTTTATCTATACGAACATAGAGAACATCGTTTTGATCAAATTCAAAATCTAGCCAAGAACCTCTACTTGGAATGATTCTAGCTATATGACAAGCTTGCCCCCTAAAGTCTTTGATTTTTCTGCTTACAGAAAACATGACACCGGGAGCTCTATGCATTTGACTAACAACTACCCTATCAACCCCGTTTATAACGAAGGTTCCATTGCTTCCTAGCTTATAAATACCGCTCTCATCCTCATATAAATCGACCATGATAGGAAGATCACAAAAAAACACTTCCTGTTCTTTTATCTCTCTTACAACCCTAGACGCGGTATCTACATCTATATCCCAAGTAATAAGCTGCATTTTAACTTTTAATGGCATTGAATAAGTTTTGCCACTATAGCGACTTTCATCAACAGTTATAGCAGTTTTTACGCCCACTCTTGAGAAACATTTTTTACATACGATATAAGCTGCTGTTTCTTGCCCGCAATTCGTACATATATGATCTATTAATTTACTACAACCAGCTTTTTTACAAGCAGAACACTTCCATGAGTAACGGTTAGTAATCCCTGTGAGATTTCCACAGGTACATCCCCAATCACCCAACTCGTAGCTTACATATTCTAAGGAAATACGATCATTATGCTCTATAGGAAAAGTATCTTTCAATACTTTTTCTAGACCAAAATTTTTTCGTTCAGAAGGCAAAGAATCAAGTTGGACAAAATCATTGAAAGACTTAGATTGTATTTCTATGAGGTTTGGTAGACTAACAACCTCCTTGATCTTACCAAAAGATTTTCTTAAAGCACCTTTTCCAGTTTGAATTTGAGACATTCAGCAGCTCCCAAGGCATATTAATTTTAATTATGTTTTTTTAAAACTAAAATTTACGTCTCCCCCTACACAACCACAAAAGAAACGAAAGGGTTAACCTTTTAAATATAGTAAAAAATTAAATATTTAAAAAGTTAACCTTATTTTTTTTATATTTCTTTAAGTTTTGTCTATTTAAGACAATTCAACCTTTGCGCCAGCGGCTTCTAAGGCATCCTTGATCTTATTAGCATCTTCTTTATTTGCAGCTTCAGCAACAACCGCAGGGGCTGATTCTGCCATATCTTTTGCTTCCTTTAATGCCAAAGAAGTAACAGATCTTAAAGCTTTAATTACTTTAATTTTTTCGCTACCAATATCTTTTAAGGTAACTTTGAATTCTGTTTTTTCTTCTGCTGGTTGAGCATCTGATGCTGGAGCTGGGCCGGCTGCTGCAACTGGCATTGATGCAGAAACGCCAAATTTCTCTTCCAATGCCTTTACCAATTCAGCAACTTCCAAAAGAGACATTTTTTCTATTTTCTCAATGATTCCAGCAATATTCGTTGTTGACATTAGAACCTCACGTATAAAATTATATAAATAAACTAAACAAATAACTAATTAACTATAAAAACTAAACGTTTTGTTGTTTCTCTGAAACCTGTTTTAAAACATATAGCAAGCGGATTATCATCATATTCAAAAGCATAGCCAACTTACTGGTAGGACCCTGGATAGTTCCTAGAAGCTGCGACAACAAGACTTCTCTTGAAGGCAGATTAGCCAAGAAATTAATATCAGCATCAGAAATCACCTTTGATTCAAAATAACCTGATACTATTCTTAATGCTTTATTACCCTTAGAAAACTTCACTAACGCTTTAGCAACAGAAGGAACTTCTTCATTTGCTAAAACTAGCCCTACTTGATCTTTAAGTTGGTCGTAAAAGCCTTGGATTGCATCAACATCCTTGACAGCTATTCTCATCAATCGAGCTTTTGTGACCTTAAATTGACCACCTATTTCACGTAAATCCTTACGTAAAGCTTCTAGGCTTGCAACATCAATCCCCTTGTAACCGACCAAAAAAGCTGCTTGAGCATCTGAAAACAACTTTTTCACATCACTAACAACAGCCTCTTTTTGTTGACGATTCATCTTGAATACCTTTTCTTATACACCACTTTAAACAATTTCATCAGGATTTAAAGCTACACCTACCCCCATAGTAGATGAAATCACAATTTTCTTAATAAACTTACCTTTAGACGTAGGAGGCTTGCTCAATCTAACCGCATGAACTAATGCTGTAAGATTTTCCAACAACTTATCCTCTTTAAAAGAAATCTTACCAAAAGGAGCATGTACAACGCCGCCTTTATCATTTCGATAAGATACTCGACCTTTTTTTAGGTCAGAAACGATAGTTGCTACATCAAAAGTAACCGTTCCAATTTTCTTGTTAGGCAATAAACCTTTTGGTCCTAAAATTTTAGCAACCTTACCAACCATACCCATTAGATCTGGAGTAGCTACTGCAACATCAAAACCGGTCCAACCACCCTGAACTTTTTCAATTAGATCATCAGCACCAACAAAATCAGCACCTGCATCTTTAGCTGTCTGCTCATGATCACCTTTAGCAAAAACAAGAATTCGAACAGTTTTGCCTGTGCCATTAGGAAGTAATACTGAACCTCTAACGGTCTGTTCACCTTTAGAAGGATCTATTCCTAAAACTAAATCTACATCAACCGATTCATCAAATTTAGTATGTGCATTTTTAATTACAAATTCTAAGGCTGACTTAGCATTTGTAATATCTGTAGACTCTAATAAATCTTCTACTTTTTTATGTTTTTTACCAATCTTGCTCATTGCAAAATCCAATTCAAGTAATTACCAAATTAATCAACGACATCAAGCCCCATGCTTCTAGCACTACCTTCTATGATCTTTTTTGCAGCTTCCATATTAAAAGCATTAAGATCAGGCATCTTAATCTTTGCAATTTCTTCTATTGCAGTTCTATTAATAACACCAGCAACATCTTTGCCAGGATTACTAGAACCTTTTTTCACGTTTGCCCTTTTACGAATCAATTCAGATACCGGAGGAGTCTTTAATATGAAATCAAAAGTCCGGTCTGTATATATAGTTATAAAAACAGGAACAGTTTCACCCTTACGCTTAGAAGTAGCAGCATTGAATTTCTTACAAAAATCCATAATACTGACACCGTGCTGACCTAAGGATGAACCTACTGGAGGAGCTGGAGTTGCAGCACCACCCTGTAGCATCATTTTTACGCTAGCTTTAATTTTTTTTGCCATAACTTAAACCTAATTTAATTAAGTGCACTATTATCTTTTAACCTGATCAAACCCCAATTCAACAGGGGTAAGCCTACCAAAAATACTTACCATAACAGTAAGCTTTTCTCGCTCTTCATCAACCTTGTCGACAATTCCAACAAAACCCGAAAACGGTCCTGAAGAAATATGCACTTCATTACCCACAGAATACATCTCTTCCTGGGTAGATACTGGAAGTTTTCCACTCATCTGAGCAAAAATACGTTCGACTTCTTTATCTGAAAGGGATACAGGATTTCTGCCTCCCAAAAACCTAGAAACTCTTGGTGTTGAAGCTACAACACGGAAAGATTCGCCATTCAATTCCAGCTGCACAAGGAGATAGCCAGGAAAAATCTTTTCCTTTTTATCCTTGGCATCATCATCAGCCGCAAACAAACTCACGACCTCACTAGAAGGAACTAGAACTTCTCCAAACAAATCTTGCACATCTTCTTCTTCAATGCGCTTTACTAGATCCGCCCTAACAATATCTTCAAAACCTGTATAAACCTGTATTACATACCAACGTTTCATTATCCAACCGTAAATTTACTGCGAAATTAAAAAATCCCTAAAAGCTGATGAGTTTCTTTATAAACATACTGATAACAGCGTCCATGCCACCCAAAAGAATTGCAAACACTATAGTCAGAAAGCAAACTATAATTGTAGCACCTATCAATTCGTCTTTGCTTGGCCAGGTTATCTTATGTATTTCAGCTTTAACCTCATTCAAAAAAGCAAGAACCTTATTCATTATATCCCTCAATTCTAAATCTAGCAACCAGATAAATGGCAGGCCAGGAGGGACTCGAACCCCCAACCAGCAGATTTGGAGTCTGCTGCTCTACCAATTGAGCCACTGGCCTTCCTACTTAGTCTCCCTGTGTTCCTTGTGTGATCTACACTTAGAACAATATTTGCTTAAGTTTAATTTTCCAAATTGTCTCTTTTTGGAAACTCTTTTCCCGTAATTTCGGGATTTACATTCCTTACATTCAAGATGTATAACTATTCTAGCTTTTGCCATATCTTTAACTTTCCCTAAAATTCAAATGGAGCCCGCGACCGGCTTTGAACCGGTGACCTCTCCCTTACCAAGGAAGTGCTCTACCAACTGAGCTACGTGGGCCCTCACCTATCTTAATTAACTGGAGCTGGCAACTGGATTCGAACCAGCGACCTGCTGATTACAAATCAGCTGCTCTACCAACTGAGCTATGCCAGCATATTCAAATTTAGTGGAGCGGGAAACGGGGGTCGAACCCGCAACCTACAGCTTGGAAGGCTGTCGCTCTAGCCAATTGAGCTATTCCCGCATTCTATTTTCATTCACTGCAATAACTGTCAAATAAGCACCAATTAGCCCACAAACCACCCATAAGTTTTATTATAGCACAAATTTTGGGCATACCTATTAAATTTTTATCGAACGGAATCTGTTCTCTTTTGCTATTTATTTAGATGGTGGGGAGGACAGGATTCGAACCTGCGAAGGCTGTGCCAACGGATTTACAGTCCGTCCCCTTTAACCACTCGGGCACCTCCCCGTATATATTTCACCATTTAATCTAGCAAATTTAATACGAAAACAATAAATATAGGATAGTGGTTTTCTTCAATATTTCAACTTTTTTTTTAAAAAAAATGAATCAAATTTCTAATTTATTATTTTTCAAAGATTTTAAAGTTCTTACATAAATTTTTCATACAATTTATTTACTCAAAACCCATGTATTATATTGACTATTATAAAATATAAAGTGTATTCTAAGTATAGAAAATTAATTTAAGAGGGGGCAAAAATGAACAAATTTATTATTATTTTACTAAGTATATTTTTATGTTTTTCTAATACATTTTGTATGGAAGAGGTTGATTTCGATAGCCTCCTTGAAGGATATAAGCCTTTGAAGACATATAGCCCTAATGGGTCAAGTCCTAGATCTGTCCAAGAGTCTGAAGAGGGTTTAAATAGCACTACACATTCTGTTTCAAGTCCTCACAGTCCCACAGAAAGCAATGGCCCGGTGGATTATGATGATATCGAAGATATAATAATAGAAATGAAAAAAAACAACTTCCAAAGATTTAACCAGTTAGACGATTTTAACAAGCATTCAGCCAGGGTCGACTACTTCCATGAATATAAAGAGATCGTTATAGACGATAGTGACATCGAAAAGCTAAGAACCAATCTAACTCAATATGCTAACGAAAAAAGAAATCTATTTGATGAGCCTAGACCCATACGAGGACTTCTAGATTTATCAGATACAAATCTAATAAGTAAAAAATTAAATGCAATCTTCGATTTGCTAATAGATTTAGAGCTAAGTGAAAGTATCAAAACATTAGACCTTAGAGATAATAAACTCGAAACCTTATCTGGCGAAATAAGCTATTTCCCTAACCTAATCTTCCTACGCCTGGGTAACAACAAACTTAAAAGCTTGCCCCGCTCAATAGGACAACTAAGTAAATTAGAGAAATTAAGCGTTAGACAGAATTTATTAGAATCACTTCCTGATTCTATGGGCGACCTTACAAAATTAAAATTTCTATTCTTACAAGGAAATAAATTAACAACCCTGCCAGAATCCATTACGAATCTCAAGCAATTGGATAGAATAGTACTCGAAAGAAATCGTTTCACCAAAGAAGAAAAAAGAAGAATTGGAATTATGCTTAAACGGGAGTTCCCTAAACTTGTTGTAAAATTTACCCAAACTCCAATCATGAGGAGAAAAAGATCTCTTGATTGAATTCCAAGAAGCTGTAGAGGCTGAATTACGTAAATAAAAAGTAAACAATAGAGAGGGATGGATTTTTATCCGTCCCTTTTCTAAGATCATGCAATCTCAATAATCCGACATTCTAGATCATCAAGATCATAACTTAAAATAATCTTGCAGGTGTTATCTTTAATGCCTGCTTGACCTAAAAAACTCTCTATAACCCCAGGCCATTCAACCAAGCAATAACTATTTCGTTCAGTTATATCAGAATAGAAGTATTCATCAAAACCGGATTGGAAAAATTCATCCAAACTATTAAGTCTGTAAAGATCAAAGTGATTAAAAGTCTTATCATCAAGAGTTTTATAAACATTCACATAGTTAAAAGTTGGACTGGTAATAATCTCGCTAATACCAGCTTGTCTTAGAAACTCTTTAATAAGTGTAGTTTTACCCGCACCCAAAGGACCTTGGAACGTAAAAATCGTATATTTATCTAATTTAGGTAAAAGATGCTCTTTTACGATATCTTTTATCTGATCAATTTTAAATTTTATCTTCATAACATTTTTATTTTACAGCTTTTTTATCTTCTTATAAACTTTTTTTTCTTTTTTAGACAAAGTCTTAGCTTTACTCTTCCTGGAAGCAAGATCCGAATAAGTGTCATCTTTTTTAATAGAATTTAGGATCGTTTGCTCCATAAGCATATCTATAGCCTGGGAATCTCTATGCTTATTACCGTAATCATCAAAGTGCGCATCAAATGAACTAGAATCATCTAAATCATCAAATTTTTGAACCTGATCTGTTTTTTGTGAAAAGCTTTCAACTACTTCTTCTAATAAGCTGTTTTGCACCAAATCATAAAAATCCTTAACGCCTATATTATCGACACCATAATTGGCACACTTATCTTTTAGTTCGTTATCCATAGTGACTAAAAGCATCTCTTTTTCTTTATTCTTTTTAACAAAGTCTAAGATCCAATCATCCGCTGAACTCTTTTGACCTGAATACATCACAACCACCCCCCCATGCACTTCTCTTGTTGCATGACGAGATAGGCCTCCATCAAAAACTGCTATAATCTTGCCAATACTCTTCTTAGACTTATAATATCCCAGTTGCCTTATAAACTGCTCCCGTTGCTTAACTAACTTACCTTTTACGTTGTAGAACGTGTGTCGCAAAAGATTATAACCATCTATTAATATGATCAAACTTATTCTCCCTAATATACTTGCTTGCAAAACAAAAATTATATAAGATCAATATTTGACTGATATGGTTACAAGTTTAAAAAAAATTACCAAGAAAGAAAACAATGTCTCAACTTGCGCCGATCAAACAGAAAATTGAATCTATCAAAAAAACTAAAAAGATTACTCATGCCGTCAGACTTGTCTCCATGTCCTCTTATTCAAGGCTAGAAAAACAAAACCTAGCTTTACAACACTACAAAAAAAGCATCAACAATCTATTTCTACAACTTTTACCAGATGTCCCAAATTGGGAAAGCCCTATTTTATTCCCTGAAGATATTTTGGATACAAATCCATTAGTAATAATAATATCATCAGCTAGTGGACTATGTGGTAGCTTTAACTCTAATTTATTTAAATATTTTCATAAAGCTTATTTCATAGAAGAACACCAAATTCCAAGATTTGTAACAATCGGTCAAAAGGCAAACAAATTCGTTAAAGAAAATGAGCTAGGCGAAATTATAGATAATTACAAAGAACTTACAATAAGCAATCTTATAAACATAACAGACGCCCTAGTCGACAAAATTACAAACCCTGAAAACAATTTCTCTTCAGTCACTTTTTATAGTAACTTCTTAAAGAATTTTTTCATTCAAATTCCACAAAAGAAAAGTCTGATTCCAATGACTCTTGAAAAAGAAAAAACTGAAACAGATGCAACTGGAAACCCGGAATTTATTTGGGAACAAGATAAAACTCAAATTATTAACTATGTTTCTACTAAATACATCAAAAGCAACATATTAGATACAATATTTCAGTCTTTAATTTCTGAAAATGCCTCTCGATTTATTGCTATGGATAGCGCTACAACAAATGCTGAAAGTCTATTAGAAAAACTTACCTTGCAATATAATAAAGCACGACAAACCTTAATAACACGAGAAGTAGCAGAGCTTTCTGCTAACTTGTAATCTTTATCTTACCACCCAATAAAGCAAGTTTATCTTCTAATTTGTCATAACCTCGTCGCCAATGAAAAACACCTCTAATCTCAGTTGAACCCTTTGCTGCAAGCCCTGCCAAAGCTAAAGCGGCACAAGCTCTAATATCACTAGCCAATACATTACTACCAATAAATTCTTTTACACCGGTAACAGAAACCTTAGAACCAATCACTTGAAGATCTGCTCCCATTTTTTGCAATTCTTTTACATGCAAAAACCGATTCTCAAAAACAGTCTCTTCAATTAAACTTTCACCTTCAGCCAGGCACTGTACCGCCATCATAGGAGCTTGCAAATCAGTTGGGAAGCCAGGATAAGGTCCAGTCTTAAAGCTTACAGCTCGGGGATTCTGCACCGCCTTAAAGCTAATACCAATATCATTTTCTCCAATAATAATCTCGTGCCCCATTTCTTTTAATTTCTCTAAGAACAGATCCATATGATCTGCTCGTGCATCAGGCAACTCAACTTGGCCTCCGGTAATTGCCGCGGCCAACAGAATAGAACCCGCTTCCAAGCGATCAGGAATAACTTTATGCTTCAATGGTTTTAAATTTTTTATACCACGAATCCTAATAGTAGCAGGAGGCAAAATATCAACTTGTGCACCCATCTTTCTTAGTACATCCAAAAAATCTAAAACCTCTGGCTCTAAAGCCGCATTAACAATAATAGTTTGTGAATCCGGCAACCCAGCGGCAAGCATAGCAACATTCTCTGTTGCACCAACGCTTGGGTACTCTAAAACAATTTTGTGATCAAGTTTATTTGCCAAATCAAAATTTAAGCTGGCGATTAAAAAATGACCTGTTTCTTGAATCTCTACTCTCATTTTTTTAAAACTTTGCAAATGAAAATCAACTGGACGCTTGCCAATAGAGCAACCCCCAGGCAAAGCAGCTTTAACCTGTCCAAATCTTGCAAGAAGCGAACCCATAACTAATATGGATGCACGCATCTTATTCATAACCTCTGGTTTTAACTCAAAGCTATTTATAGTCGAAGTATCGACATTTAATATCTTTTTTTCAGAATCAAATAAAACCTTTGCGCCAAGATCTTGCAATAGGTTAATCATTTGAATAACATCAGCAGACTCTGGAACATTTTCTAATTCTGACTTACCATTAGTTAAAATTAATGCTGCCATTATTGGTAGCACTGCGTTCTTTGCACCGCTTAAATTGGCTATCCCATTTAAATTTAAAGATTGTTTTACAAAAATATATTCTTTTGACATGCGTTCACCCAAAATTTTGTTATACTAGAAAAGTTTATTTTAAAGAATTAATAACTAAAAGTTAAGGGAAAAAACTATTATGGATAACCCAGCAAACAAAGGACGCCTAGAGGTTGTTTGTGGCTCAATGTTTTCAGGAAAAACAGAAGAGCTAATGAGAAGACTTAAACGAGCCGAATATGCTAAGCAAAATGTCCTAACAATAAAGCATCAAATAGACGATAGACGCACACAAACAAGCATAACATCTCATGACGGACAAGAACGTATTGCATTTGTGATTAATAATCAAAAAGATAGTATCGACAAGATTTTAGAACTTGCAAATAACAATATTAGCGTAATTGGAATTGATGAAATTCAATTTTTTCCTCCAGAAATCATAGAAATAATTTGCAAATTAATAGACAAAGGCAAAAGAGTAATCGCAGCCGGTCTAGATTTAGATTTTAAAGGCGAACCTTTTGGTATTATGCCAACCGTTCTTGCTATTGCTGATGAAGTTACAAAGTTAAAAGCTATATGTGTTATTTGCGGTAAAGACGCACATCACACACAAAGAATTGTAAATGATCAACCAGCAAAATACGATGATCCTATAATTATGGTTGGCGCTAGCGAATGCTATCAAGCAAGATGCAGAAACTGTTTTCAGATAGATAAAGCTGCAAAACTACATCTTTATAAAAAAGCCGAAGCTATAAATGTCTAAAGCTAAAACAAATTTTAAGTGCACAGGCTGCGACTATATAAGTTTTAAATGGCTTGGATGCTGTCCCACATGCGGTGAATGGAATAGCTTTACAGAAGAAGCAGTGGGATCCGGATTTGGCGAGAGCAAAAAAACTATAAACTATAACAAAGTAAATACCGCCCAACTTACAAAACTCAGTGACATAAAAAACGAAAATAAAGCTCGTATCTGTTCTGGCGTAAAAGAGTGGGACAGAGTGCTGGGTGATGGCATCTTGCAAGGCTCATTTATAATCTTGACTGGTGACCCGGGAATTGGAAAATCTACGCTGCTCTTACAAATAGCAAGCAAGATTGCAAAAAGTCATAAAGTCTTATATTTCTCGTCTGAAGAATCTTTGCAGCAAGTTAAAAATCGGGCACAAAGACTAAATATTCAGAGCAATGATAACTTATTATTTTCAGATCAATCTAGTCTAGAGAACATAATCGCCACAGGTAAATTAATTAAGCCTGATTTATTAATTTTAGACTCTATACAAAATTGCCATATAAGCGATAACAGTCAGACAATTCCCGGAACTATTAGCCAATTAAGAGAAGCAAGTTTTTACTTAATGAAACTTGCAAAAGAAAACAACATAGCAGTATGTATTACAGGACATATAACAAAAGAAGGCAATATCGCAGGCCCCAAGGTTCTTGAACACATTGTTGATGGTGTTTTTTATCTGCAAGGCGAAGACCGCTGGAACACAAGAATCTTACGCTCAGTAAAAAATAGATTTGGCACAGTATCTGAAACTGGGTTCTTTGAGATGCAAGAAGGTGGTCTTAATGAAATTACAAATATTAACCAGCATTTATTACAAGATAGCTGTCACGCTCCAGGTGCGGCGCTTATTACAAGCATTGAAGGATCAAGGCCTTTGATATTAGAACTACAAGCTTTGTGCGTTACGTCCAAATTTGGCATACCTCAGAGAGTTATTACTGGCTTAGATCACAAACGAGTTGTTTTGATTGCTGCAATTTTGGAAAAATATTTGCATATAAAATTTAGCAGCCAAGATATTTTCTTTAAATTAAGTGGTAGTTTTAAAATAAAAGATAGCTCCAGCGACTTGGGTATTGCTCTCGCCTTACTTTCTAGTTATTTTCAAAAACCTATTCCTGCAAAATCTATTGCTATTGGCGAAATCAGTCTAACGGGACAAATAAAGGCTACGAATCAAATTGGAATTAGAGTTAAAGAAGCTGAAAAGTTTGGTCTTGAAAAAATCTTTGTTTCAAAAAGCCAAAAGCTTAAAACCTCAAGTACGGCTTTAAGCTTTGGCAATGTCTACGAATTACTTAACTTGTTTCCTGAGTAAACTTCAACTAAAAAACATTATGCCTAATCTACATAGGGTATATGGCGCAATTTCATAAGAAGCTCACCTTCTTCAAGTGAAGTCAGTAAGTATAGTCCATCATTATCTCGATCGAAAAGCTCATTCTTCTTTTGAGACAATTCTTTTCTAGTAAAACGAGCTAATAAAGGATTATCTGCTACATATAAATACTTAAGATTTGGCAACTCTTCTAATTTATCCCAAGGAAAACTCTTAATTTTATTCTCACCAAGATCTATAGTTGTTAAACTTTTACAAGCAAGAATCTCTTCCGGAAAACTATCTAACTTATTGCCTCCACAGAAAAAATACTCTAAAAATTCTAGCCTTCTTATGTTCTCTGGGATTTTAGTCAAACCTGTTTCTGAAAGATCGATGGCTTTTAAATCTCTAAATTTAAAAACTTCTGCTGGAACCTCTTTCAGTTTATCACCACTTAAAGTAATATAATTTACTTGGGCAATTTCACCGCCTGCGCCAACCCTTCTCAAACCTAGTAAACTTACAATATCGTTTATAACGGTAGAATCTACAACAACCGGACACTTTTCTAGATTTAAATTTTGCCCTTCACTTCTGTCAAAGTATTTTTTTACTCTATTTTCCCATTGCTCATAGCTTAACTTTTGTACTTTAGCCATAGGCAGGTGAACGTTCTTAAATCGTCTGGCTAATCCACTTAGACGTGCTAAATCATCAGGGTGCATATCTTTACCTATTTCTTTAAGAAGATCAGGGGAAAGGTCTTTAAGCCCCGTTTTGTCTTCCATTCCCTGAGCCCCTGTTGCTAAAAAACTTAGCGTAAGGATCGAGACAATCAATAAATTCTTACTATTCTTCATATTCTTCCCTTCTAATATAAAAGTATTGTGTAATGAAAAACTATAGCATCTAAGCCAAGCATACCATGTTAAATTTTCTATTTGCAATAATTTATACCGATTGTGATGTTTTTTTTCACAAAAACCCTTTACTCATATTTTTTGTTGTTCTAAAATATTTATCATTTCAATAGTTAATAGAAGGATAGATATGGAAAGAAAACAAACTCTAAGAGAAGAAAAGGCAAACAGCATAACACATGGAATAGGTGCATTCTTAAGTCTTGTTGGCCTATGTGTTATTTTAACCCTATCGATCACACAAAAAGACCCCTATCGTATTATAAGTTCAAGCATATACGGAATAAGCTTGGTTTTATTATACTTGTCTTCAAGTCTTTATCACGGATCAAAAAAAGAAACTACCAAAAAGATACTAAGAATCTTTGATCACTCTTCAATTTATTTACTTATAGCAGGAACATACACGCCCTTTTGTTTAGTAACATTACGCAGCATAGGAGGCTTGGCAGTGTTCTGTACTCTGTGGACACTAACAGCAATAGGAATCACCCTGAAAATTTTCTTTACAGGACGGTTCAACGGCGTATCAACTCTGATGTATTTATTAATGGGATGGATAGTGATGCTGGTCATGAAACAATTCGTAATTGCAATCACTCTTACAGGTTTTTTATGGGTTCTTGCTGGCGGATTATTCTATTCTCTTGGTGTTATATTTTACGCATTAGAAAAGAAGCCATTCTTTCATACAATATGGCACTTCTTTGTTATGGGTGGCAGTGCTTGCCACTTTCTTGCAATACTTTTTTATGTGTTGTAAAAACTTAGAAATACATTCGAAGAATAAAAGCCCTGGTGAATTAATACCAGGGCTTTATATTTTTTATTCTACAGTAACAGACTTTGCAAGATTTCTTGGCCTATCTATAGGACAGCCCAACTCTTTGGTAATCTGATAAATAAAGAACTGCATCAAACCAGTCATTGCCAATGGAGCAAGCAACGGTTTGACCTTAGGAATAATAAAACAATAATCTGAAAGACTAATCAATTCATCTTGGCCCTCAAACGCAAAAGCAACCAGATGCCCGTTCCTAGCCTTTACTTCTTGGGCATTTGCAACAAGCTTTTGATAAACAAGATCATCCAAAACTGAAAACAGTATCACAGGAGTTCTTTGATCTATTAAAGCAATAGGTCCATGCTTAAGTTCGCCAGCAGGATAACATTGCGCAAACACATAAGAAATCTCTTTTAGTTTTAGAGCAGCTTCCATTGCAAACGGATAACTGATATGACGACCTAAAAATATAAATCGTTCAAACTTAGAATATTTTTTAGCCAAGCCTTGAGAAATCTCCCATTTATAGCTTTCAATAGTTGTTTCTAAAACTTCAGCTGCAACAAAAAGATCCTCTTCTGCTGTTTTCATATCTTCAACAGAAAGAAGCCCCTTTGTAAGGGCAATTCTATGTGACAACCAATAAAGAATAGCTAATTGATTAGAAAAAGCTTTAGTTGAAGCAACAGAAATCTCTGGACCAGCCTGCATAGGCAAAAAGCCTCCGGCCTCTCTGACCATAGTACTTGAAACAACATTTGTTATAGCAATAGTTGGAATATCATGAGAATTAACCAATCTTAAAGCTTCCAAAGTATCTGCGGTTTCTCCCGACTGAGAAATAAATATAAATACTGTGTCAGGCCTTGGAAAAAAAGGCATATACCGAAACTCTGAAGCCAAGAATACATGGACAGGTATTTTACAAATAGTTTCAATGAAAAACTGTACTATTCTGCAAGCATGCCAAGATGTTCCTGCAGCAATTAGATTAATCTGTTGTAAATTCTCTAATTGTTCTAAGGTTAGCCCCAACTGCTGCCAAATACTATCATGATATTCAAGCGTTGTCTGATACGTTGTTTCGCCCTCAGATTCATGAGATGAAATATCATTAGTACTACCAATCATCTTACAGAAAGTAATTGTATCATCAATAGCTCGCTTCTGTTCATAAATTTCTTTTAGCATGTAATGCTCAAAGCCCTGTTTACCAACATCATCGAACTTAAAATCTACATTTTGGGTTTCTACAGGTATAGAGTTGCCAGAAAAATCATAAGCTTCTATAGAATCTTTGGTAACAATTGCAAAGCTATTATCAGGAATAAAAAAGACCTTACTGGTCTTATCCCAAAAAGCCAATAAATCCGAAGCAACAAAGACCTCTTCTTGCCCAACTCCAATAACCAACGGAGAACGCCTACGAACCACTAACAACTGATCAGGATAATCTTCCATCAAGAAGACAAAGGCATAAGCGCCTTTTATCTGTCTTACAAGATCAACTGCAGCCGACTTAGGGCTTGTATGAAATTTTAATAAATTACCAAATAAATGAGCTATTACCTCAGTATCCGTCGAAGAATAAAAATCATGACCTGAAGCTATAAGCTTTTCTCTTATCTCTCTATGACTTTCAATGATTCCATTGTGAACTAAAGCAATAGATTTGCTACAGTTAAAATGGGGATGAGCATTACTCTCATTAGCAATGCCATGAGTTGCCCAACGAGTATGACCAATTCCTATAAACCCATCAATTTGACCTTTATTGACAGCATCCTTTAAAGATTCCACACTACCAACAGTCTTTGAAAAGCTTAGATGCTTATGTCTACCGTTAATACAAGCAAAACCAGCAGAATCATACCCTCGATATTCTAGCCTGCTAAGTCCCTCTAAAATAAAGTCTTTACAGTGCCCCTTCCCAATATATGCTACAATTCCACACATTAGGACATACCCTTTATACTACTCTCTTGTGAATAAAAGTAATAACTAATAATAAATAGAAGATTAACGTTTAACGAACTGGAACTTACGTCTAGCGCCTTTTTGTCCGTATTTCTTACGTTCTTTTAATCTTGAATCTACAGTTAGAAGGCCATGTTTCTTTAGTGAAGGTCTCAATGTCTCATCAAGGCTCAATAAAGCTCTGCTAATCCCTAATTTAACAGCGCCGGCTTGACCAACATTTCCACCACCACAAACATTAGCTTGAACATCAAATTCTTTTGCTAATCCTGCAGCCTTAAAAGGAAGAATTACCATATCTCTGGTAGCCTTGGTATCAAAGTATTTATCATAATCTCTTCCGTTAACAGTAACCGCGCCTGTACCTTTTTTTAGCCAGACTCTTGCAACAGAAGACTTACGACGACCAACACCATGATTATTTATTGAAGTTTTTGCTTTTTCCATAATTTCTTTACGTAAAATAGATTTCCAGTCAGTGGCGAGCCCATCGAACTTTACGAACGACTCAACACGCTTAACAAATAACAATTTACAATACTCAAAAATAAATAGTACAAAATCAAAACAAAGATGTCAAAAAAACCCCAAAATACAGGTTATATGGAGCCGGTGACCGGATTTGAACCGACGGCCTACTGATTACGAATCAATTGCTCTACCACTGAGCTACACCGGCAAAAAGACAAACTTATTCAGCCTACTTATTTTTCAAATTCTTCTTGGCAAACAATACATCTTGCAGCATAAGGAGAATTATCCAATCGCCTATCTGAGATTGTATTACCACAATCTATACAAAAGCCATATTCATCCTTTTTCAATCTGCTTAAAGCATCGTCAATAGACTTTAATTCATCTATTTCTGTTTGTTCTAAAGAAGTCTTAAGCTTCTCCATAGATAGCGACAAAGCTTCGTCACCACTATCTTGAACTTGCCCATCAGAAACTTTTTCGCTAGAACTACTAGAAAGCTCCTTCATCATTTGAGCTCGTCTTTCTAACAGCTTATCCTTTACCTTCTCCAAAAAACTTTTTCTCTGCTTCACCCTTCACCTTCCTTTTCATCCTAAGCTTCTTAAAAAACTTTTTAAGAATATCAATACTCTCTTGCTCTTTCAAACCTTTTCTGATTACTAAGTCTTTTTTGTATAATTTGTATGAGCAAGATTCTTGCCCATAACCAAAGCCAAATTCCTTACAGCATGCTCCAAAGACTATTCCTTTGAGCCGACTTAGCTGAATCAATCCAAAGCACATAAGGCACGGCTCCAATGTAACATATAACCAACAATCATCAAGTCTCCAATCCCCAAGCACCTTACATGCTTTTTTTATAGCTATGACCTCTGCATGAGCGGATTGGCATCCCGATGCTTCTATTTTGTTATAACCTCTACCCAAAATTTTACCATCTTTATTTACAACTATGGCACCAACAGGCACCTCTCCCTTACTTAAAGCAACGTGTGCCTGACTTAAAGCCTTTTGCATGTAAAAACAGTCTTTTTGGGTATCCATTTTCCAAACTCTTTCTTTTTTTAAATTTAATATTACAAAATATTATACAAAATATTAATAAGATACAAGGTTCTAAAAAAACACTTTTTGTGTATAATAATAAGCATAATTACAATGTAGCATACTTAATACCGAATTTTATTCTAGGGGAATTCAATGAACGAAAAAATAGATAACCCAACTAAAAAAAACAAAGGCACTGGCAAAGAAGAATATGGTGCCAAATCAATTAAAGTTCTTGAAGGGCTTACGGCGGTAAGAAAACGTCCAGCTATGTATATCGGATCTACAAACATCGCAGGACTGCACCACCTGGCTTATGAAGTTGTAGATAACTCTGTAGACGAAGCTCTTGGTGGACATTGTAACGAAATAAAAATAATTCTCCACCTGGATAATTCTTGCTCCGTTAAAGATAACGGACGAGGAATACCTGTTGACATACATCCAACAGAAAAGGTTTCCGCGGCTCAAGTGGTTTTAACAAAACTTCACGCAGGGGGAAAATTTGAAAAAGATTCTTACAAATACTCAGGCGGACTTCATGGTGTTGGTGTTTCTGTTGTAAACGCCCTATCAAGTAAATTAGAAATAAAAGTTTATAAAAACGGCAGAGAGTACCAACAATTTTATAAAAACGGTGGAATTCCAGAGGGACCCTTACAGGAAATTGGTCCAACAGATAAACAAGGAACCTACATAAGATTTTATCCTGATGACAAAATTTTCGAAGAAACCGAATTTAAGTTCGATACCCTTGCTACAAGATTCAGAGAGTTATCCTTTTTAAACAAAGGGTTAAAGATAGATATAACAGACGAGAGAAGTGAAGAAGAACTTTCATTTTATTATGAAGGCGGCATAGCTTCTTTTGTAAAACACATCAACGAAAAAAAAACTCCTATCTTTCCCGAAATAATAGAATTCAGTAAAGATGACGAAGTTTATGTTGTTGATTTTGCCTGCCAATATAATGACGGCTACTCCGAACAGGTATTCAGCTTTGTAAATAATATTCGCACCATGGAGGGCGGAACACATGAAGCCGGCTTCAGGTCCGCTTTAACTAAAATTTGCAATCGCTACGCACAAAAATTAAATATCTTAAAAGATGGTCTATCTTTATCTAGCGATGACGTACGAGAAGGCCTAGTAGCAGTACTAAGCATCAAAGTTCCCGAACCTCAGTTTGAAGGACAAACAAAAACTAAACTTGGAAACAGTGACGTCAAAGGAATAGTTGATTCTTGGCTCTATTCCTTTTTTGATACCTTCTTTGAAGAAAATCCTGCTATCGCAAAAAAGATTTTACAAAAAGCCTTGGTTGCCCAACAAGCAAGAAATGCGGCTAAAAAAGCGCGTGAGTTAACAAGAAGAAAAACAGTCCTTGAAAGCTCTGTTCTCCCAGGAAAACTCGCCGACTGCTCTAATGCAGAACCATCAAAATGTGAATTATACATCGTAGAGGGCGATTCTGCAGGAGGCTCAGCAAAACAAGCTCGTGACCGCTTTACCCAGGCAATATTGCCTCTTCGTGGTAAAATTATAAACGTAGAAAAAGCTCGTTTAGATAAGATGCTATCAAACAATGAAATAAAAGATCTTATCACTGCGATTGGTGCAGGCGTTGGTAATCAAGAATTTAATTCCGAAAAAGTACGTTACCATAAAGTCGTTATAATGACTGATGCGGACGTTGATGGATCACATATTCGAATCCTACTTTTAACCTTCTTTTTCAGACACATGGTGTCATTAATCGAAAACGGTTACTTATATATCGCTCAACCACCATTATATAAAATTAAGGTAGGAAAAACAGAACGATATTTAAAAGATGACTCTGAACTAAAAGTCTTCTTATTTGATTGGTCCCAAGAAAACATTAACTTTAAAACAAACGGTAAAGATATTACAGGAAAACCCTGGAAAGAACTTTTGGACCAGATTCTTGAATATGAAAATAATTTAACAAAATCTAGCAATAATCTAGAGGTTTCAATACATCACAGTCATGAGCTAATCAAGTTTCTACATGATATCAATTGGGAACTTAATAAGTTTGAGATGCAGGAGGTTGTAACCAAATTAAACGAGTATTTCCCTCAGTATGAAATTTCAGGAATCAGAGAAGAGAGCCAAGAAAACGAAAACGCCCTTGAAGCTCCTGTTAATAAAAAGGCTTCAATCACATTCAGCCAAGATAAAAAGACTTGGGAAGTTCCTCTCAAATTCTTTACAGCTGAAGAAACAGGCAAGCTCGTAACTCTTTACAAACCGTTAGCCGCCCTGGAGAAAACAAGCTGGGTAGTTTCACATAAGAACACAGAAAAGACAGACTCAGGCATACTAACTTTATCTAATGCGATTTTGAGCATAGGTAAAGCTCTTATGACCATCCAACGCTACAAAGGTCTTGGTGAAATGAACCCTGAACAACTTTGGGAAACTACAATGGATCCTAACACAAGAACTTTCTTGCGAGTTACTATTGAAGATGCCCTTAAGGCTGATCAGTGGTTTGCTTCTTTGATGGGTGATGACGTTTCTGAAAGACGTAACTATATTGAAAAGCATGCTCATTTTGTAAGAAATTTAGATATCTAAATCTGAATAAACTCAAATAAAAAGCCCCGGCAAGACCGGGGCTTTTTTAATCAATAACTTAAAGTACTACCTTAAATTTCACTTAGGCCATTTGAAAACCGTTGGCAAAAATATAATATATAAAAGCACCTAAAATTGTAGTCGCACCGACACCTAATGTAGTACCAACGCAACAAGGTCTCCCACAACAACGCTTTCCTCGAGTAAGCACTCTAGCTGCCTTTAATAAATCCCTTTGTTCTCTAGTCATAAAAAATTTACGCAATACAGTCTCTTTGTTTTCTTTTTCTTGCAAAGCTTCTTCCCTTGCTTGTTTTTTTCCTGCAACAAAAGCCCGCCATGTTTTAATAACGTGCTTCTGTCTAAGCATAGTTAAATATTTAGAAATTATAGCAATAGCTTCTTTTTTAGACATCTTTGGGCTTTCACTATCATCTTGCGCTCCAGCAACTTCTTCTTCAAACTCTGTATCTTTTGCTAGCCTTTCAAGAAGATCCTTGAACTTAGAATTCATACCAGAATCGGGACCATAGATTTCGTCCTCGTCTTCAAGTTTTTTTGCCTGTTGATTATTCTCGAAACTCTCTTCTTCTTCATCATCACCATCAGACTGAGTATTTCCATCATGATCCTCATCAGAATCTTCATCAGAAGCACAATCACTTTCAGTTTCTTCAGAATCGCTACAAGAACTATCGTAATCAGATCCAAAGCTCCAGGGAACAATATCCGCATGAGACTCTTCATCTCGACCAACTTGCTCTCTAGCAAGATCTCCATATCCTGCATAAACCACGTCCAAATTAAGAGATAAACCAAACAAAAAAAGAAACAAAATGTAAGCCCTAGAAAACTTCATGAAAAACTCCTTCGTATAACAAACACACAAATAAACACTACGACCGTAAAAACTTTTGTGTAAGTTAAACAAGAAATTTTAATTTTAACAATTATTTTTTATAGAAATATTCTTATTATAAGCAGTTCTTATTGCTTTTATAATATTGCCTCGCACCCCATCAATATCAAATTGATTCAAAGCTTCTATAGTGCTGCCGCCAGGAGAGGTAACCATATCTTTCAGATCACCCATTTTTTGATTAGAATCAATTGTAAGTTTTGCACTGCCCTGAAAAAGACTTTGTACCATAAAAGTTGCCTGCTCTCTTGTAAAACCAAGAGTAACAGCGCTATCAACCATGGCCATCATAAAATAAATAACATAAGCAGGACCAGAACCAATAACTGCTGCATAGGCATCAAAAAGCTTTTCGGGTAAAACCTGTACAGAGCCAATAGAATTAAAAGTGCTTATTAAGAATTGTTTCTGAGATTCTTTTAAAGATAAATCATCAAAACACAAACCAAAGGATCCCATTTGATTAAGCGCACAAATATTTGGCATAACACGCACAACAGGACACTTTTTATTAATAAAACTTTGTAGATCTTTTAGACAAATTCCAGTAGCAATAGAAATCACACACTTGCCAGAATCTAAAGTCTTTAAAATATCATTCGATAAGTCTTTTATTTGATGCGGCTTTACGGCAATAAAA
>Ga0207996_1000406_pt1 | contig 39063 bp, 19 predicted proteins | sample AntAceMetag02UKG_FD_184773 | JGI IMG/M metagenome (GOLD analysis project Ga0207996, IMG submission 184773) | Saline lake microbial communities from Ace Lake, Antarctica - Antarctic Ace Lake Metagenome 02UKG (SPAdes) (version 2) | ecosystem: Environmental > Aquatic > Non-marine Saline and...
CTATGTTCAAAAATCATGACCGGAGCAATAATTCCGGAGGGTGCCGATTGTGTGCTGATGGTTGAACATACTGAAAATCTATCAAAGAATAAGATAAAATTTATCAAAGAATCAAGCAATAAAAATATTGCCTATGCTGCCGAGGATGTAAAACAAGGTGATATTGTTTTAAAAAAAGGAATTAAAATCAAAGCTCAACATATTGCCGTAATGGCGGCAGTCGGGTACATTAAGCCCCTTGTTTCAAAGAAAGTTAAGCTTGGTATTATTTCAACAGGAAACGAAATTGTTGAGCCGAACATAAAGCCCGGACCTTCTCAAATCAGGAATAGTAACGCTTATCAACTTATTGCACAAGTAGAACAAGCCGGAGCAGTACCCGATTATATTGGAATTGCAAGAGATGATATGAAATCAAGTTATGAATTGATTGAAAAGGCTTTTTCAAAAAATCAGGTTGTTTTAATTTCAGGGGGAGTTTCAATGGGTGACTTCGATTTTATTCCAAAAATTCTCAATGAATTAAAAATTGATATTAAATTTGAAACAATTGCTATTCAACCTGGAAAACCTACAGTTTTTGGTGTTAAAGGCAATCAGTTTGTTTTTGGCTTACCCGGCAATCCGGTTTCATCATTTAATATTTTCGAACTTCTGGTAAAACCATTTTTAAATAAAATGATGGGAGCAGATTTCAATCCCATAGAAATCAGAATGCCTATAGGAAAAGAATATAGGCGTAAGAAATCATTAAGAAAATCTTTTATTCCCGTAAAAATAAATAGTGGAAATGTCTGGCCTATTGAATATCACGGATCGGCACATATTTTTTCTCTTACGGAAGCCGATGGAATAATTTCTATTCCTATTGGAAAAACAATAATTAAAAAAGGAGAAATTGTTAATGTTAGACAGATATAATCGCAAAATAAATTATCTGCGAATTTCAGTTACCGATCGTTGTAATCTGAGATGTATTTACTGCATGCCCGAACATGGAATCAAGTTGCTTAAACATAGCGACATTTTATCTCTCGAAGAAATTACTGAAATTGCAAAAGTTGCTGTAAAATTTGGTATTGACAAAATAAGAATAACCGGCGGGGAACCTCTTGTCAGGAAAGGAATCGTAAGCCTCGTATCAAATTTATGGGATATTGCCGGAATAAAAGATCTTGCAATGACCACAAATGGAATTCTTTTGCATGATTTCGCATTAATGTTAAAAGAAGCAGGGCTTCAAAGAGTTAATATAAGTCTTGATTCAATAAATCCAAAAACTTATGAAAAGATAACACGAGGTGGTGATCTTTCAAAAGTTTTTAAGGGAATTGAAGCTGCAAGAAAAGTCGGCCTGAAACCGATTAAAATAAATTGTGTTGTTATGAGTTCTTCGCAAGAAAAAGATGCGATTGAGGTTAAAGAATTTTGTATAAAAAATGATCTAAAAGTCAGGTTTATTCACCAAATGAATCTCACGACCGGAGAATTTTCTGTTGTTGAAGGTGGAGACGGAGGTAATTGCCAGCGCTGCAACAGGCTTCGGCTTACTGCAAACGGTCAATTAAAACCTTGTTTATTTAACGATTTAGGTTATGATGTTAGAAAACTTGGGGCCGTTGAAGCAATCAAGCTTGCCGTCGAAAATAAACCTAAATCAGGCACTTATAATCTTAGTGGCGATTTTTATAATATAGGTGGGTGAGCCTCTTTAATTTTTAATTGATATTTTTTTATTCTATTATTTATTTCAACATGGACTCATCGTTGGGTTTCCGCTATTACGGAACAGGCTTTGAAGAGTCCTTAGAGTTCTATTTATTGTTTGCCCGCTATCTATTGTATTTCTTAATTAACTCTGTCAAGCTAAATTTATCTATTTTATAAACTACACTTATAGTAATGTAAAAATTTCTTGAATTTATATTTTCAGCATATGAACCTAAGGATCCTCTACTTATTTTACTCAATCCAATTCCATAATTAATATCAGAGAGAAAGAAAAATTTATTTGTTAATGGTATCTCTAATCCTAAAGAAGAAGAAATTCCAAAATCTAATCCTTTAAATACATCATTGGCGCTACCTGATTCAATCCATGAAGCATGGTTCCCAAGGACATCGCCACTTGAGCCACTTCCCGTTTTTTGTGATTTTATGATAAACCCAAAATATGGTCCAATGTTAAAATAAAAACCAAACTTCTTTCCAATCTTTATTTCAGGAAGAATCCTTAGATTAAGTGAATAAATATCGACGTCTAAATCTCGATTTATCCATGATCCGAGTCCTCCATAATGTGCTTTAATCTTTGTGTTTCTATACAAATAATCAAAACCTACTGTAAGATTTAGTAAGTTATTTTTTCTTTCCTTAAGTTGTAAGCCTATCAAATATGTATTTTTTGTTTCATAATTAGCTGAGTAATGTGGTGTTGAAGATTTGTCAAAAAAAACCGAAGAATTCAATCCACCATATATTCCAATCAATGATTGTCCATTTATGAGATTTGAAATCATTAGAATCAACAAAGAAATATATAATTTAGATTTTCTCATTGGCTTACATACAATTCCGAAATAACCACACACCTACAGCATATATCCTCCTGATTTGTTATGCTATAACGCATTAATTGTGTATATTTCATCATTTTTCCACAAATATAAAAATTATTTTTAATATCTAAATCATAGATGAAAACAGATTTCTAAAAAACAAAAACAGCCTTTTGGAACAGGAGAACAAATATTTAAAAGAGATTAACGAACTTCTTAAATCAAAAAGTCAGCAATTCGATTCGGCAATTTGAAGACTGCCGACTGCCAACTGAAGACTGCCGACTACCGACTGCCAACTGCCGACTACCGACTGAAGACTGCCGACTGAAGACTGCCAACTGAAGACTGCCGACTGAAAACTGCCAACATAAAATTTTCATATCAAACAGAAATATTGCTATTTTTGTTTAATTCAAAATATGAATAAATATTATTGTGCATGAATAAAAAAATATACATCTACCCAAGCCTCATTATCCTTATTATTCTGATAATAAATATTTCATCTTTTTCACAAAACAAAACCTCGAACAAAAAATCAAAAAGGCCAAGTGTCGGGCTTGTAATGAGTGGAGGCGGAGCTAAAGGATTTGCCTATATTGGTTTGTTAAGGGTAATTCAAGAGGCAGGACTTAGAATCGATTACATAGGTGGAACAAGTATTGGAAGCATAATGGCAGGGCTTTATGCAATAGGTTACGCCCCAGATTCGATTGCAAAAATAATAAGGTCGCAGAACTGGGATGCAATTATGCAAGATAAAATTTCAAGAAAATATATTTCATTTGAAGAAAAAGTGTTTGGCGAAAAATTCATTGTTTCCCTGCCTATAAAAAATAAAAAGATAGGACTTTCTGCATCTCTTTTTCAGGGGCAGAATGTTAATCTTATGCTTAACAAATATTTTTCACCGGCTTATAATATTACAAATTTCAATGATTTACAAACCCCCTTTATTTGCATCGGGACAAATCTGCTGAATGGCGAAGCAGTAGTTCTCAATAAGGGTTATTTACCGATGGCAATTCGATCCAGCATGTCGATTCCCGGATATTTTTCTCCAACCAAATATAATGGTGATTATTTAGTTGATGGAGGAGTAGTTGATAATTATCCCGTTAAACAAGTAAAAGAAATGGGAGCAAAAATTATTGTTGGCTTGGATGTTCAATCAGGTTTGACAAAAAATATTGATAAATTAAATACCATAACTTCGGTGATTGATCAAATCATCGCCTATCATAGAGTTGCGGCAAATACTGAAGGATACCGGCTAACCAATTTTTATATACCTATAAAAATGCAATTTGGAATGATGAATTTTGAAGATTATGATTCCATTATTGCCGTTGGTGAAAAGGTAGGAAGAAGGTATTTTGATGAATTGAAATCATTAGCCGATTCATTAAATGCAATCGAATTTAGGCCAATTAAAAAATATGAAACAAAACCGCTTGATTCGGTTTATGTTAACAAAGTTATTTTTAGAGGATATGAGAAGATGCCTAAAAATTATTTCAAAAATTTCTTTTCTGAAAGTGAAAATTCATATATTTCATTTGATGAAATTGAAACGGATGTTAACAGGATGTATGGTTCGGGTTTTTTCGAGCATGTATTTTATAAATTTGAGCAGGAAAACAATAAAAACAATTTAATATTAGATATTAAGGAAGCTGATCCCGGATATCTTTCAGGTGGTTTACATTACGATAGCGACTATTTAGGAAGCCTTTTCATTAACGGTATCTTTAGAAATGTCTTTGGAAAACGATCAAAACTATTTACTGAATTGGTTTTGGGTTCAAATCCGCGTTTAAAAACTCTTTACATTATTGATAATGGTTTGAAGCTCGGTTTCGGCATTAAGCTTGACATGTTTTCATTTGATTTTGATGATTATGAGAATAATGTTAAAACCAATAGTTTTAATTTTACAAATTATAAAGCATCAGTATTCCTTAATTCGGTTTTTAATAACCTGTATAATTTTCGTGCCGGTTTTGAATATGAATATTTTCGCTTCAAGCAAAAAATAGGCTTGGATACGCTTTTTAATAAATTTCAGAAATTTTCAAGCTACGGTACTGTTTTTGCCTCTTTAAATGCCGATACACGAAACAATTCTTTTTTTCCGACAAAAGGATTCACCTCCGAAATTAGATTTGAATACATTACGCCTTTATCCAAAAATGTGATTAAAGATATTTTTACTAATTCGGGAATTGCTTATATGAAATACGAGCATTATTTCAAGCTTTCAGATAAAGTTGTCTTAAACCCCGGGTATTTTGTTGGTATAACTATGAAGCAAGATGAAGTTGTTCCTGTTCAACATCTTTTTGCAGCAGGAGGTTTAAATCCAAATAACTATATTGGGACTTGTGCTGATTTTACGGGTTTGCATTTTATTCAAACTTACGGCTATTACATGGGAATAGCAAGAATGAAGCTAAGATACAACTTTATGAAAAAAATGTATTTAACTTTAAGAACCGATGCAGGTACAAATGTATTTGAATTTGAAGATATGTATGATATGAAGAATTTAGCTGTTGGATATGGGATGACTTGTAGTTACGATAGTTTTATTGGCCCGATTCAATTGTCGGTTATGGGCTCGAACCTTAACTCCGGGCTTATGTTATTTTTGAATTTGGGTTTTTGGTTCTAATTTTATTATGGCATCAAGTTACAGGCTATTCCATCACTCCTCAAATTTATTGCTCCTGTTTCCTTTTAAAATGATAATAATTCTATGTCGGTGTTTTCTTTTCCGGCTTAGAATAATGCAAAATCAACTGCTGAGTTTGCGTGGATAAAACTTGTGTCGTAAATTGGGATATCAATATCTGACTGATTGATTAACAATGGAATCTCGGTGCAGCCAAGTATAATTCCTTCGGCACCATCAGATTTCAAACTATCAATAATTTTTTTGAAAACAGCTTTTGTTTCCGCTTTAATTATTCCATGGCCCAGTTCGTTTATAATCGCATTGTTAATATAGTTGCGTTCCTTTTCATCTGGAATTAAAGTCAGAATACTTTGGGTAGCAAGTTTTTCTTTAAAGAAATCCCGCTCCATAGTAAACTTAGTACCTAACAAAGCAACTTTATTTATGCCATCTTGAATAATTCTATCGGCTGTGCATAAGCAAATATTTATTAAAGGTATTCCTATAGATTTTTCAACTAAATCGGCAACAATATGAAGAGTATTTGTACAAATTAGAATACAATCGGCGCCCGAAGCCTCTAATTTTTTGGAAATTTTAATGAGTTTTTTAGCGATCATGTCCCACTTTTCATTTATCATCAAATGATATATTTTTTCAAAATTGAGGGAATACAATATGCACTCAGCTGAGTAGTTTTTGCCAAGCTTTTGGTTGATCTGCCGATTAATAATTTTATAATACTCGGCTGATGAATGCCATGTTGTTCCTCCGATTAAGCCAATAGTTTTCATTTCAGATTAAATTTAATTAATGTTACAAAAACAATTTTCCATGGTGAAAAAAATTAAATTTCGTTAGGATGAAAAAATTGTTGTTCAATATTTTCTCCATCAAAAACAGTATAAGAAAAATTTGATAGCCAATCACCAAGGATTATTAACCTGCATTTGTCAGATATTTTTTCATTAAGCGGATAATGCCAATGTCCAAAAATAAAGTAATCAATATCAATTTCTTTTTTAAGAATATCAAGTGAATATCTATAAAGCATCTCTTCTTTCAAGTCAAAATTGTTTATTTTTTTTCCTTCTTTTGCAAGCTGTGCAAGGCGGCTTTTCCTTGAAAAATATAATCCCATACGTGTTCCCAGGTCAGGATGAAGCCAACGAAATAAGCATTGATTGATGCGGCATTCAAATAATTTCTTTAAAAATTTATAGCCATTATCACCGGGTCCGAGGCCGTCGCCATGGGCAAGATAGAATTTTTTACTATTAAAAACTTTTATTTCCGGTTTTCTATGAAGAACTAAATTTACTTCCTCAGTCAAATAATCGAAAGCCCAAACATCGTGGTTTCCTTTAAACAAATGCACCGGAATACCGGAATCGGTAATTTCTGCAAGTTTCCCCAAAATTCTGACAAAACCTTTAGGAACAACTGTTTTATATTCGAACCAAAAATCAAAAATATCGCCCACAAGATATATTTCGCCTGCATCTTTTTTAATATAATCTAACCATTGAACTAATAGTTTTTCTCTCACCAGGCTGGAGGGGTAATCGGGAATTCCGAGGTGAAAATCGGAAGCAAAATATATTTTCCCTTTCATTGGCATAGTTTTTTCCTTTTTTTAAAATTTCAAACTTTTTGCAATAATAATAAATCCGGCATTAATATCTTAGAATCAATCTCAAAATTTTGAATGGTTTCATAAAAACAAATCACATATCCAACTTTTCAAATGCTGCTTACACACAGATTTCAATAATATTCAGAATAATTATTTTTCTAACAAAAAACAAAATAGTCATATTAATATTTACAACTAAAACTTCAAATAATTTTTAGCTATGTTATCATAAGGCAAAAACATTACTTTTGTATTATCATATATTAAAATAAAGAATCTATGAGCGAGAATTATATACAAAAAATATTAAGCGTTGATGATATTCCACATAATAATATTCTAATTCATAGTATTTTGAAACCTGATGGTATTCAAACAATATTTGCAGAAAGTGGGCAGGAAGCACTTAAACTATTAAGTAAAGACCATTTTAGTTTGATTATTCTTGATGTTATGATGAGTGAGATGGATGGTTTTGAGTTAGCCGAAAAAATCAGAAAAATAGAAAAATATAAGCTTACCCCCATAATATTTATTACAGGTATTTTTAATGATACTTCAAGTATGTTTAAAGGATATGAATCCGGAGCGATTGATTATCTTGTTAAACCAATCAAAAAAGATATTCTACGCCAAAAAGTTAAATTTTTCCTTGCGTTGGATAAACAAAGGGAGGAAATTACTGAACAAAAAAACAAATTGAATGAAAGCCAAAAAAGGTTTTTTGATATTGCCAGCAGCATAGCAGACTGGATATGGGAAACTGACAGTTCGGGGAAGTATGTATATGTTTCGGATAAGATAGAAGAAACCATGGGATATAAGCCCCATGAAGTTATTGGCAAAACTCCTTTTGAGTTTATGGATAAAGAAAATGCAAAAAAATTAAAATCGAATTTTGAAAAAATTAAAAATAAATGCTCCCCCATTAATGATCTTGAAAATTGGAAACTTACAAAAGCAGGAAAACCAATTTGTCTGCTAACAAACGGGGTTCCGATTTTTGATAATAAAAATCAATTTATAGGATACAGGGGTGTAGATAAAGATATTACATCAAAAATTAAATCGGAAGAAGATTTACGTTTCCAGGCAAAATTACTTCAGAATGTAAATGATAGTATTATTTATACCGATTTGGAAGGAACAATACAATATATTAACGAGGGAACAAATTATACTTTCGGATATGGGCAAAAAGATTTGATCGGAAACACATTATCCCTACTTTTCCCGGAGCAATATAAGGATCTATCAATTTCTGAGATGTTTATTGTAATTGATTTTAAACCTTATGAATCTGTTTGGCAAGGCAGAAACAAACAAGGTGAGTTAATATGGCTTGATGTGAAAATAAATTTGATGCACTCTGCAAGCCGAAAGCCGGAGGGATATATTATCGTAAGCAAGGATATTAGTCATCGTAAAAATACCGAAGATGAAATTATCCGCTCATTGATTACAGGAGAAGATAATGAGAGAAGACGGATTGCATCCGACCTTCACGATGGCCTCGGACAAATCCTTACGGCCTCATCACTTAATTTCAACAGTATTAAAAATGATATTAAACATATAAATGAAAAAAAACAGAATGAATACAATTCAGGGCTTTCCTTTCTAAACAAAGCAATTGAAGAAATAAGGATAATCGCACACAACCTAATGCCTAAAGCTATTGAACATTTTGGTTTGATATCTGCTATTACTTCTCTATTAAATTTGGTTAAGAAAAACTCAGACATCAAGATTTCAATTTCTGAAAACATTGGTAATAGAAGGCTCGATCAGCAAATAGAGATTAATATGTATAGAATTACCCAAGAAATCCTGAATAATGCTGTTAAGCATGCAAAAGCAAAAAACTTAAGTTTTCAATATCGGATTCATGAGAATGAATTGATTTTTATTTATGAGGACGATGGTGTTGGATTTAACTATAGTAAAGAGAAAACCACAGGAAATGGATTGAACAATATAAAAAACAGAGTTACATCTATGTCAGGTTTTATTAGTATTAATAGTATGATTGGAAAAGGAACTTCAATTTCAATAGAAATGATTTTGTAATGAAATTGAAAATGTTTGGGTTCCTCAACTTCTGACAGAAAAACAATTGATTGATAACCAAATAACAAAACTATTATGCAAAAAATCAATATTTTATTAGCAGATGACCATAAGATTGTGAGAGATGGAATAGTTTCCCTTTTATCGGATGAGGATGAAGTAAAAATTGTTGCTGAAGCCGAAAATGGTGTTCAGGTGTTAGATATACTAAAACAAGAGAAAATTGATATTGTCATAATGGATATTTCAATGCCTGAAATGAATGGTATCGAATGCACAAAAATGGTTATACAAAAATACCCCAACATACGCATTCTTATTTTAAGTATGTATAATGAAGAACAATACGTAAGCGAAGTATTTAAATCAGGTGCATCAGGATATATTTTGAAAAATTCAGGAAAAGATGAACTTATTGATGCAATAAAGACAATATTTTCAGGCAAGCCTTATTATAGTCCCGAAATAACTAAAACTTATATTGATAGCCTTGTAAAACCTTTAAATATGAATTCCAATATCATCAATGTTCTAAACGAACTGTCGTCAAGAGAAATTGAAGTATTGGAACTGATTGTTAATGAGTTTTCAAATCAGGAAATAGCAGAAAAACTTTTTATTAGTGTAAGAACCGTTGATGCACATCGCAGAAACCTATTGGATAAAGTTGGCGTGAAAAATACTGCAGGATTAGTAAAATTTGCAATTATTAATAACATATTCAAGGAAGATTAAAATTATAGTTCTACTGCAATTTTAGAGCTAACATAATTTCTGGTTCAACAAAAAATATTTTTAAAATGCTAAAATGCTTGAATGCTTAAATAATTCATGGCAATTAAATCTTTGATAATAAATGAACGAAACATTACATTATTAGATTTATTCATTTTGCGTATTATTTTTATTCTCGCATTTTCGCATTTATGGTCTAATTGAATCAAATAAGTATTGCCATCCCTATCGAAGCAATAAAAATAACAAAATCCTGAGCTCTGATCTTTTCGTATCTTTTTTCCTGATTTTTAAGAAAAGATAGGTAAATTACCTACTTAAAAATAGGTGAATTACCTATATAAAAATAGGTAAATTGCCGATAGATTCCACAAATGTAGTACTTAATTTTACGCCATATATAAAATCATTATATGATTCACAAAAAAAAAAAAATCATCTTAAAATACAAGAAAAATAAAATGGATAAATTAACTACAAATCCTATTGAGATTCTATTAGTCGAAAGAAACTTTAAAAACATTGATTTAGTTGTACAATTGTTAGATAAAACCCAATTCCAGTATAAACTTCATATATCCAATAGTATATCAGAGGCAGTTGACATTTTTAAAAAAAGTGGAAATTATAAAAACATGCCAAAACCCGATTTAATTTTCTTTCATTCAGAGCCAACTAATGACTATGAAAAAAGAGTTTTAAAAGAAATAAACAATAATAAAATCTTTTCTCCTATTCCGCTTTTAATTCTAAAAATTACGAATAATAAAATTGAGATTATCAAAGCAATTAATAAGCAATTTAAATATAATTCAACAAAAGAATTGGACATTGAATATTTTATAGAAACAATTATCTCTCTGAAACAATTTATGGGTTCACTTCATCAAGCAAGGAATAGAAAATCCGATAAAATCAATAAAAACATTATGCCATGAAAATTAAATTTAAAGCCTTAACAATTTCATTATTAATTACAGCAGCAACTTTAATAACAAGCAATGTAAAAGCCGATGATCCGCTACCCCCGCCACCACCCGGACATGGAGAAACAGGAAATGTTCCCGGCGGAGGTGCACCAATAGGAGGCGGATTATTTATTTTGCTTGGATTGGGAACTGCTTATGGTGGATTTAGAGGATATAAATTTTATAAAAAAAAGAAAAAAAGCTTATTGGAATAATTAAATAAAAACACAAATACAATGAAAAAACTATTAACAAAATTAACAATGCTGCTCATAACATTAGCTTTGAGCACAAGCCTGATGGCGCAAATGACTCTTGAATTTAACACAAATCTATCTGCCAGCACGACTATTACCTTGCCACTATACGGAAGTGTAAATGTTACAGTAACTTGGGGTGATGAGAGTTCAGATTCATACAGCACAGAAAGAAGTTATGACCACACCTATACCACAGAGAACACTTATACAGTTACCATATCCGGATCGCTCACACAATTTGGAAGCGGATCTGCCTATAATAATGCAGATAAGCTTGTAAAGGTAAACAGCTTTGGAAATATTGGTCTCACAAGTCTTGCCGGGGCTTTTTATGGTGCCACAAATCTTGAAGAGGTTCCAACAAGTCTTCCTGCTATGATTACTATTCTGCAAAGTACATTTCGGGGCACTGGTAAAGCAAGTATTACCGGTCTCAATAGCTGGGATGTAAGTAGTGTAACAAATATGGCCTATATGTTTAGAGATGCAAGTGCTTTTAATCAGGACATAAGTGGATGGGTTGTCAGTAGTGTAACAGATATGGACAGAATGTTTAATAATGCAAGTGCTTTTAATAAGAATATCAGTGGATGGGTAGTAAGCAATGTTACAAATATGTATGGTATGTTTTACAATGCAAGTGTTTTTGATCAGAATATCGGTGGATGGAATGTCAGTAAAGTAACAAATATGAATAATATGTTTAGAGGAGCAAGTGTTTTTAATCAGAACATTGATGGTTGGACTGTTAGTAGTATAACAAATATTGGCTATATGTTTTATGGTGCAAGTGCTTTTAACCAGCCTCTCAATAATTGGGATGTTAGTAATGTGACAAATTTTTCCGGTATGGCCGGTATGTTTCGTAGTGCGAGTTCATTTAATCAGGACATAAGTAGTTGGAATGTCAGTAGTGTGACAAATATGTCCAATATGTTTCGTAGTGCGAGTTTATTTAATCAGGACATAAGTGGTTGGAATGTCGGTAGTATAACAAATATGTCCTTAATGTTTTATAATGCAGATGCATTTAATCAGGACATCGGCAATTGGAACGTTAGTAACGTAACAGATATGTCATATATGTTCTTGGGGTCAATCGCTTTTAATCAGGACATTGGCAATTGGAATGTAAGTAGCGTAACAAATATGTCCTGGATGTTTTCCGGCTTAACCCTATCAACAGCCAATTACAATAGCTTATTAATAGGTTGGAATGCCCGGGAATTATCCAATGGTGTAATTTTTCACGGAGGAAACAGTAAATATAGTCCCGGTGCTGCTACAATTGCAAGGGCAAATATAATTTCGACCGATAACTGGACAATAACAGATGGTGGATTGGCTACTGATATTACCTGGGTTGGTTCCTCAAGTGCCTACTGGAACACAGCAGACAACTGGAGCAGCAATACCGTTCCAACATCCAACGAGAATGTAATCGTACCCAATGTAACAAAAGCTCCTCTCCCTGTTATTGCTGATGATGGTACAGCAACTTGTACTAATCTTACGATTAACAGCGGGGCAAGCCTTACCATACAAAGCAGTGCCACAGGCACAGGCTCGCTTATTGTAGAAGGCACTGCAACAGGCGATGTGACAGTACAGCGTTATTTAACCCGTGGTAAATGGCACTATATTTCTGCCCCTGTAAACGATACAAGGATTTTTAATGTATTTTTGGATTTAACACCCGGTACAGGAGACGATATTGACCAGTTTTATTGGTGGGATGAAGATGGAACTTATAATGGATATACCGGAATTTGGTTTGATATTTTGAATAATCCAACAGGGATTTCATATATTGTTAATAGTTTTCTTACATCGCAAGGCTATGCCATTACTTATGCCGGTACAGGTTCGGAAACGATTAATTTTAGCGGAGTTCCACATACGGAGAACAAAACCATAAACATCACAAAAACAATTGCCAGTACAAATACCGGAGCTAACCTTGTTGGGAACCCATTCTGTTCAACTATTGCAATTACTACAAGTGCACAAACTACAAATAATTTTATAGATCAGAATTCATCGGTATTACGTGATAATGCACAGGCAGTATATTTTTGGGACGAAAGTCAAAATGATTATGCAACAAAAAGTGATGCCAGTGGAGAAATATATGCTGATCCCGGGCAGGGTTTTATGGTTATAGGCAAAAGTGAAAGTGCTTCCTTGGAATTTAATGTAAACACACGCAAACACGGCACAGCAACATTTTATAAAAACAGTAACAGCGATGGTATTTCGCGTATAGAAATCATTGTTAATGGCTTAAACAACATAAGTAATAGTACAGTCATTGCATTTTTACCGGATATGACATTCGGACTCGATCCTTCTTATGATGCAGCTAAACTAAAAGGCAATCCCGATATTGCTCTTTACACAAAATTGGTTGAAGATAATGGAGTTGACTTTGCAATTCAGGCTTTGCCTCCATTAAATGCTGAAAAAGTTGAAGTAAGTTTAGGTTTAGATGTTTCCCAAACCGGAAACTATTCTTTCAAATTATTTGAATTGGAAAACTTTCACGAAACAGTTTCAATAAAATTAGAAGACAAAGAAACCGGAAGTATGATTGATTTCCGTGAAATAGAAGAATATTCATTTAATGTTAATCAAACCGGTGAAATTCGCGAACGCTTTATTTTACATTTTAATAATGCAACAGGTATCGAAGATCAAGAACAAGAAGCTGAAAATATGCGTTTTTATGTTTACCAAAACAAACTTTATATAATTGATAAAGATTTGAAAAACGGAACAATTCAATTATTTAATATGCTTGGGCAGCCTGTGTTGGAAAAACAATATTCAGAAGCTGTGAATTCTTTTGATTTAAGCTTAAAAACAGGATTTTATGTTGTCAGGATTTTTACGGATAAAAATACAATTAGGGGGAAAATTTATGTTGAATAGATACTGGATACTGGAAAGCAAGGGATGGCATCCCGGCGGAATATTCAAACACTTAACATTTAAGGGATGCCATCCCTATCGAAAATGAAATTAAATATAATGAAAAATAAATAAAATTTTAAATTATGAATTCTGGATGCTGAATTCAATGTTAGAAACCTTAAGATAATATAGTATGAAAAAAAAATTCCTTTTTTTAGTTTGCTTTCTTGGGATTATTACATTTACAAATGCACAAAACAACTGTTTAAATATCGAAGGAACTGATGTCAGGGTCTCATCTAATGCTTCTAATTCCCGATTTAACACATCTTCAACAAATTCATCAACATCCTATACCTATACCGGATCTGAGCAAAGCTGGGTAGTTCCGGCAGGAATAATAGAAATCACAGTTAAGGCCTGGGGAGCAGGTGGTGGCGGATCTTATGGCCCAACTTATAGCAATTATGGTGGTGCATCTGGTGGATTTGCGCAGGGAACTTTTACAGTAATACCAGGCGAAACACTGATTATAGCAGTTGGAGGTGGGGGAAAATCATCTTTGGAAGGTAACCCCGGAGGTGATGGAGGTTGGCCCGGTGGTGGCTATGGCACCTATCTTTCAGTCCTCTCTGGTTCCGGAGGCGGTGGATACTCAGGAATTTTTCTTGAATCCAGTTCCCATTCAAACACTTTAATTATTGCGGGAGCCGGTGGCGGTGGCGGATATACTAGTTTCAATAGCGGCGCCGGAGGAGGAGAATCAGGTAATAATGGTTTAGGAGCTTCAGGAGGCACACAAGATGCAGGTGGTGCAGGTTACGAAAATGGTGCAGATGGCTCAGCCCTTCAGGGTGGTAATGGCGACTCCAGAGGACAGCAGGATTCCGGAAATACACTTGGAGGAGGTGGTGGCGGTGGATATTATGGCGGTGAAGGAGGTTTTCATCCATATGGCGGTGCCGGCGGAAGTGCTTTTTTTCATCCCGGCCGCATTGATGGATCTGGCACCTTAACTGTCGGAACAAATGGTGCTACAGGAAACGTTCCACCTCCAAACACAGACGACCAAGATTATATAACAGGAGTTGGTGTAGGTGGTAAAGCAAGTGATGGAGGAAACGGCCTGATCGTGATAGAGTATGTTCTTCCCGGGCCAATGGAATACACATCATCCACAACAGAAACATATACATCAGAAGATATTTATGCCCCAAGTATGCAAAATGCTATTGTTCGCTTATTAGTTGAAACAAGTGGTTCCCTGAATCCATTATCCGTAAGCTCCATCACTTTCAACACAAATGGAACTAGCAACGTCTCTGATCTCAATAATGCACATATTTATTATACTTCAACAACAACTTTTTCTAATTCCGTATCTTTTGGCTCGGTAGTCAGCAATCCAAATGGAGCAATGATTTTTACAGGTAATCAGGAACTCGCTATGGGAACTAATTATTTCTGGCTTACATATGATGTTTCTTCAGGAGCAACGCTTGGAAATATCGTTGACGGGGAATGCAATTCCGTAACTGTAGATGCATTAGCACGGACTCCAACAATTCAGGCACCCGCCGGCTCACGAACAATTGCAAGCAATCCTTTCTCCGGCGGATCAGGAACAACTGCAAACCCATTTCATATTACCAGCAAAAATGATCTGAAATATCTTTCTGAGCATTCAGACCTGTGGTCAAAACATTTCATCCAAACCGCTGATATCACTTTTTTGGATTCCGATTTTGAAGCTGGGGGAGATTTTTACAATAGCGGCAGTGGATTTATTCCCATTGGCAATACAACACCATTTACCGGCAGCTATAACGGGGATGGGCATCTTATTGATAATCTATTCATCAGTCGGTCTGACTATTACCAGGCTTTCTTTGGCCATATTACCGGAGCAACTATTGAAAAATTAGGCATAATTAATGCTGAAGTTTTTGGAAACGACCTGGCAGCTTGTCTTGCCGGAAAAGCATCTACATCTTCTACCATACGTTACTGTTATTCGACAGGTTCTGTTCAAGGAGCGTCTAATTTAGGTGGATTGGTTGGCTTCAATGAGTCTTCAAATATTGAAAATTGTTACAGTACAGCAAGTGTCCAAAGCTATTCACCTACTAGCTACGCCGGTGGTATTTCCGGTAACAACTCTAATAGTATAGTGAGTTATTCATTTTGCACAGGCGCTATTGCGGGTAACAGTTACATCGGTGGCATTTCCGGTGGCAGTTTAAATTCTACTATACTCAATTGCTATTGGGATACTGAAACCAGCGGACAAAGTTCAAGTGTAGGCGGATTAGGAAAAACTACCGCTGAAATGCAGATGGAAGGAACTTACGAAAACTGGGATTTTGGAAATGAATCATTAGATATTTGGGTGATTGATCCGTATTCCTCAAGTGCTTACCCCTCTCTATTCTGGGAAGGATATAATCATTATGCAGTTGAAGCTTCCGGCGATGGATCTGTTGACAATCCCTATCAAATTTCCACCTTAACCCGACTATTTTGGCTGTCTCAAAACAGTTCCGAGTGGCCGAAATATTTTGAACAAACTGAAAATATTAATGCGTTTGTTACTCAGGGATGGTTTGGCGGAGCTGGGTTTCTGCCCATCGGCAATTCCGACAATTCATTTTCAGGCAACTATGATGGGCAAAACCATTGTATAACCAGCCTGAAAATTAATCGCCCAACAGAGGAACGCATCGGAATTTTCTCGGAAACCGATGGTGCAAGCATCCAAAACCTGGGCCTGGAACTTTCAGCCATCACCGGAGGCAATATTGTAGGTGGGATTGTTGGGTTTAATAAAAACACCACAATTCAGAACTGCTACCGTAAACAAGGATACAACAGTGGAAATAATACTGTTGGAGGTATTGCTGGCGTAAACACAACAGATGGCGTTATTACACAATGTTACAACACAGCAACAATTACCGCAACTGTAAGTACAAGTGGAGGTATCTGTGGTTCAAACAGCGCCCCTACTATTACTGAACTCGGCGGCACAATCAGTTTCTGTTATAATACAGGAACAATATCAGGTACCGATTATATAGGTGGGATTTGTGGATACAGTTTTGGCATTGGCTCCTACTTGATTAATTGTTACAATAGAGGCAATATAAGTGGCACTAACTACATTGGCGGTATTGCTGGATATCACCAATACTATGCTGAATTAACGAACTGTTATAGTACCGGCTGGATATCAGGCTCTACTTACACCGGCGGCCTGGTAGGCGAAAGAGTAAGCCCCTCATACATAAACAACTCTTATTATGATACACAAACATCGGGGCAATCGGAAAGCTCAACCTATGCCAGGAAAACCCGCTATATGAAACTGCAATCCAATTATTATCTTTGGGATTTTGACAATGAAACAACCAACGGATCAAACGATTACTGGTGTTTCAACCCAAATATAAACGATGGCTACCCTTTTCTTTGGTGGCAGGAAAGCTCGCACTATCCAGAAAGTCCTTCGGGCAGCGGAACAAGTGGCGATCCTTATCAGATATTATCATTAAATAACCTTTACTGGATATCCCTGGATGAAACCAGATGGACACAGTACTATAATCAAACTGCTGATATTGATGCTTCTTCTACCAGCGGCTGGAATGCTGATGAGGGATTCCTCCCCATCGGCATCGAAGAGGATGATTATTATGACTACTTTTTTGGCGGCAATTACGATGGACAGCATTATAAAATTGACCAACTATATATCAACAGTGAAGAAGATAATATTGGCCTTTTTGGTTATGCAGAGGAATGTACGTGCAGCAATATATCCTTAAGCAACAGCAATATTACCGGGGAGGACTATACAGGTGGTTTGATGGGCTATGGAAAAGACCCGACAGTTTCTGAATGCTATGTGAGCGGCTCTATACATGGCAACGACAATATTGGTGGACTGATTGGCTATATTTATGGTTGGACACACTCAATAAGTAATAGTTATAATACAGCTTCAGTTAGCGGGAATAATTATGTTGGAGGTCTGGTTTCAGAGTATAACGGCACAATTAACAATTGTTATAGCGCCGGAGCTGTATCTGCCAATGATTTTGCAGGAGGATTAGTGTATTCCCACACCTATGGCACAGTAAGTAATTCATTCTGGGATATAAACGCTAGTTTACAAACTTCTAGTGCTGCCGGTACAGGCAAAACTACAGCCGAAATGAAAACCCAATCCACTTTTACTGACTGGGATTTCAATACAATTTGGTCTTTGTCTGCAGGGTATAACAATGGTTATCCCAACCTGGAAGGTTATATTTCTGACAGTTGGACAGGGAGTGCAAACACCGACTGGGCCAATGCCGACAACTGGAATTCAGGCTATGTACCAGGTGCAGATGACAATATCACAATCCTCGATGTAGAAAATGATCCCATTATAAGCAGTATCACAAATGCCAGTTGTAATAACCTAACTGTACTAAACTATGCAATACTTACAATCAAAAGCAACGCAACAGGCACCGGCTCCCTCATCGTTAATGGAACTGCAAGCGGTGATATAACAGTTGAGCGTTATTTATCACAGGGTAAATGGCATTATATTTCTGCCCCTGTAAATGATACAAGGGTTTTTAATACTTTTCTTAATTTAACTGCCGGGGCAAACAATGATCAATTTTATTGGTGGGATGAAGATGGAACTTATAACGGTTATACCGGAATTTGGTTTGATATTTTGAATGATCCAACAGGAATATCATACACCGAAAATAGTTTTCTTCCATCGCAAGCTTATGCCATTACTTATGCCGGCACCGGTTCGGAAACAATTAATTTTAACGGAGTTCCATATACTGAAAACAGAACTATAACCATCACAAAAACAGATGCCGGTACAAACCCCGGCGCTAACCTTGTTGGTAACCCATTCTGTTCAACTATTGCAATTACTACAAGTGCACAAACTACCAATAATTTCATCGCTCAGAATTCATCGGTATTACGTGATGATGCACAAGCAGTATATTATTGGGACGAAAGTCAAAATGATTATGAAACAAAAAATAATGCCAGTGGAGCAATATATGCTGATCCCGGGCAGGGTTTTATTGTTATGGCTAAAAGTGCAAGTGAGTCCTTGGAATTAAATGTAAGCACACGAAAACACGGCACTTCAACATTTTTTAAAAACAGTAACAGCGATGATATTTCGCGTATAGAAATCATTGTTAATTGCTTAAACAACACAAGTAATAGCACAAGCATTGCATTTCTACCGGATATGACATTCGGACTCGATCCTTCTTATGATGCAGCCAAACTAAAAGGCAATCCCGATATTGCTCTTTACACTAAGCTTGTTGAAGACAATGGAGTTGATTTTGCAATTCAGGCTTTACCTCCATTAAACACCGAAAAACTTGAAGTAAAAATTGGTTTAGATGTTAATAATGCAGGAAGCTACAATCTTAAAATTAAAGAATTACAAAATTTCGATGAAGCAATTTCCATAAAGCTTGAAGACAAAGAAACTGGAAGCCTGATTGATTTACGTCAGATTGAAGAATATTTATTTAATGTTAATCAAACCGGACAAATTCGCGAACGCTTTGTTTTACATTTTAATAATGCAACAGGTATTGAAGATCAACCCCAAATCCAAAGCAACTTTCAGGCCTGGGCAGCCAACAAAACAATCCACATCCTCAATCCCGAGAACCAAAAAGGAACAATTCGAATAATAAATATCTACGGACAGGAATTAGACAAATATAAATTGAATGGAGACCAACAACAAAGTTTTACAATAAATGCTCCAACCGGCTATTATGTCGTCAGCATTTCAGGAAAAGAATTTTCAGTGAATAAAAAAGTATTAATTAAATAAAACAATAAACTCATGAAAAAAGTCTTATTTTTTTTAATTACGGCTTGCTTAATAGCTAGCAACTTTTTAGCAAAAGCCCAAAACAATGCCCTCGATTTTGACGATACAGATGATTATGTGAGCTGCGGTGCAATCAACCTGAGTGGATCACAGATTACACTCGAGGCCTGGATTAAACCGGTGTCCTTTCAATCAAGTTCCCCATATATCACAAATATACTAGGAGAAGAAGGTGCCGGGAGTTCAGCATTTCTAAGGCTGGGTGATGCATCATTAGCCAATAATAAACTTCAGTTTGTATTATGGATTGGCAGTGCTCAAACTAAACTGGATGGAGTTACTGCACTAAGTGCTAACGTATGGTATCATGTTGCTACTACCTATGATGGAAGCAATATGCGAATCTATATTAATGGAATAGAAGATGCTTCAAAGTCGCAAACTGGTTCTATAACTGCTAATAGTACATTTTATCTTAGCCAACCTGAAGCCGGACGCTATTTTGATGGTTTGTTAGATGAGGTGAGAGTGTTGAATGATGCCAGATCTGAAAGTGAAATTCGCCAAAATATGTACCGCGAATTGCCTAATCCATCTGAAACAAACCTCGTGGCGTATTACAAATTTAATGAAACTAGCGGAATTATAGCTGATAATGCTCAAGGCAATGCTTCTTATGATGGAGCATTAACCAATTATGGAAGTCAATCGGGTTACTGGCAAACTTCAACAGTAATAGATGCTCCAAAGAAGTGTTTAGATTTTGATGGGGTGGATGATTTTGTTGAAATTGGGTCAAATTTCGGATTAGGAACAAATACTTTGTCAGTTGAATGTTGGGTTTATATTCCGAATGTTTCAGAAAAAGGAACTTTTATCAATGTAGGTGGCAGTGCGAATGGCTATGCAATCGGTGTAGGAGGAACAACCTTTGAAGACAATGGCAATAAATTAATTTATATAAATGATATGAAAACGTGGCATTCAACAGGAACTGATATTGGCATAGGCTGGCATCATGTTGCATATACAATTGATGCTTCAAATAACACAATCATCTATTTGGATGGAATAAATGTTCATTCTTTCACTGAAACTCCTCTTACTCCCAGCAATGCTGCATACATTGGTTCATCTGACAATGTCGGTGGTCGATTATTTACAGGTGGCAAAATAGACGAAGTACGAATCTGGAATACTGCTCGTTCAGCAACTGAGATCAGGGACGAAATGTGTAACAACCTTATGGGTGATGAATCAGGATTGGTTGGATATTACAGGTGCGATTTTGGCTCAGATTTGACACTTTATGATCAAACTTCCAGTGATAATAATGGCACCTTAACAAATATGGATAACTCAGATTGGCTTACTTCCTACGCCATGGTACTGGCTGAAGATGCAACAGATGTAGAAGGTACTAGTTTTACAGCAAATTGGGATTGTCCGGGATCCAACAGCAGCTTTGATGATGGTTACACCATTGAATATTCTACAACTTCTGATTTTTCAAGCGGCAATGCAACTACAACGGCATCAAGCTCCGAAACAAGCAAGTCAATTACTGGTCTTACGTCTAGAACTGCTTACTATTATCATGTTAGCGGAAAAAGAAGCGGATCGGCAACCCTGGAGTACAGCAATGTACAAAGCCTAACAACAATCCCTCAAGCTCCACTGTATTGTTTGGATTTTGACGGTTCAAACGATTATGTTGATTGTGGTAATATTAGCTTATCAGGTTCTGCTATTACCATGGAATGTTGGGTTAATGTAGATGCATTTCAATCAAGTCCACCTTATATCTCCCAGCTCATTGGAACTGAATCAGAAAGTAATTCAGCCTTTCTGAGGCTGGGTGATGCGGATATTTCCGCAGGCAACAAAATTGAGTTTGTTCTTAATTTAGGAGGGGTTATACAACAATTAACAAGTGTTTCGACTTTAGATATAGATCGTTGGTATCATATTGCAGGAACCTATGATGGTTCAACAATGATAATTTATATAAATGGAGAACTGGATGCAAGTGACAATCAAAGCGGTTCTGTTGTTTCAAACAGTACTTTTTCAATAGGTGCTCAATATGATGGAAGTAATGATGGGCGTCATTTAGATGGTAGCCTCGATGAAGTTCGTGTCTGGAGTACTGCCCGAACAGCAACCGAGATAAGTGACAATATGTGTAATGCAATTATAACAGAAGATGTATCAGGATTAGTTGCCTATTACCGTTGCGATCATGGTTCAGGTACTACACTTTATGATCAGGCTTCTAATGAAAGCAATGGTACATTTGGTGGTTCTCCTTCATGGATAAACTCTTACGCCATGGTACTTGCAGAAGATGCTACAAGTGTTACCAACGCAGGATTTACTGCAAACTGGGATTGCCCGGGAACAGTTAGCAATTTTGATTATGGCTATACAATAGATTATTCTACATCAGTCGATTTTTCCAGCTCTACTACGCTTACAGCATCAAGCTCAGAAACCAGTAAAACCATTACCGGGCTTACTGCAAACACACCCTATTACTATCGTGTAAGCGGCGATAGAACAGTGTCTGATGATCCCCAATATAGCAATGTTAAAAGCCTAACAACTTCAGCTTCATTTTCCCCTGTTGTTACCAGCAATTTGGATGATGGGGGCACTGGCACCCTTAGGTATATAATTGCAAATTGTGGGACTGGGGATGAAATAACATTTAATCTCAGTTCAGGTGATGAAATAATTACAATTGGGAGTCAAATAATAGTAGAAGCTAATCCAAAGTCAATTACAATCGATGGTGATAATACTGTGGGAAGCGGAACAGATGTAAGCATACAGGTTACCACACCTGGAGTTTCAATTTATAGAGTTTTTGAATTTAATCCGGGAACAGGATACCCAATCAGTTTAAAGAACATGACTTTAAAAGGAGGAAATATTTCAGGTACTGCGTATGATGGTCATTCAGGTGGCAGTTTGTATATATATAATTGCCAATCATTCACACTTGAAAATGTAACAATTGAAGGATCTACAGCCACTAACGGTGGGGGTATTTATATCTTTAACAGTCCGGTAACGTTAATAAATTGTGAGATTTCTAATACTCAAGCTGCCAGTTCTGGTGGCGGGATTTATAATACTGATGATCAATTATTTACCCTGACATCATCATCATTTTCCAATTGCACAGCTAATAATGGTGGTGGATTATCTCTAGGTGGTCCAACAACAGCATCTGATATTACTATTGATAATTGTACTGCAACATTCTATGGAGGCGGGATTTATAATTATCGTAATTTAACATTAACTGATTCTAAAATTACAAATAATAGTGCTGGCTCAAATGGAGGTGGTATTTATTGTGAATTCAATCAATCTCTTTCTATAATTGGGAGTACAATAAGTGGTAATTCATCCACTTCTAAGGGAGGTGGGTTATATGTTTCTGCAGAAGACAATAATCAAACCTCACTAAATAATTCTACAGTTTCAAATAATTCATCTGCCGATGGAGGTGGTATTTATGCATATTCTTACGACTCAGAGGATCCTTACGTATTGAACTTAATACTATCAAATTGTACAATGTCTGGAAACACGTGTAGTAGTAACGGAGCCGGAGTTTATGCTACGGATGACAATTCTGCTGCTACAAACGTTTATCTAACGAATAGTATTGTAACATACAATTACAAATCAGATAATAGTGCTTATGTTGATTTATTCAATTCTAACGCCACATTTTACGGTAATTACAACATCATAGGCGGATTAGCTCTTTCAGGCAGCAACAACACTAACTATAGTTATACCAATGGTTTGGGTGCCGGTTTATTTGACAGCTATACAGAAATATTAGCAGGTTCAATCTACAAACCAGTGCTTGCCGATAACGGAGGTCCTACAGAAACTGTAGCTTTATCTTCTACCAGTACAGCTATATCTTCAGGTGTGCGAACCGGAGAATATGAAAGCAGTGGTACAAAATATGTTTTTCATAATGGAACCAACTGGGTAAAAGTTGAAGATGGCTCAACAGTAATATCTTCCGGAGTAACTGAAATTGAAACAGACCAGCGTGGTTATTCTCGAAATGATTCTCCCTCAATAGGTGCTTTCGAATACGATGCGATCAATATATGGGAAGGTGCTGCCTCAAGCAGTTGGAGCGATGGTGCCAACTGGAGTGCGAACACATTGCCCCTGAGTAGTGTTAATGTAAGCATACCCTCAGGACTTACCCATTACCCCGTAATTGCAACTGAGGGTACAGTAACTTGTAATGATTTAAGCGTTATTAGTGGAGCCTCGTTGACTATTAAAAGCGATGTGTCCGGCACTGGTTCATTAATAGTGGAAGGTACAGCATCAGGAAACGTAACAGTAGAACGATACCTTACTCACAATAAGTGGCATTACATTGCCGGGCAAACCAATATTTCAGGCAATTTCAATACACTAGATATGGGACTTACGGAGGGAACTAACAAAGATCAGTTTTATCGTTGGGATGAAGCATATGAAACTTCTGGCACTCCCGGAACGTGGATTGATATCTTAAACGGAAATGGATCCGGAACACTTATGGACGATGAGAACTTTATTGCCTGTAAAGGCTATGTCATAAACTATATTACCACAGACAAAACCCTGAGTTTAAGCGGTGTCCCCTATTATGAGGATCAGGGTATTAATATTACCAAAACCAGTGGTAGTACGAATCCGGGCGCCAACCTGGTTGGTAATCCTTTTACATCAACCATAGCAGCAAACAGCAATGCCAGTGCTAACAGTTTCTTAAGCACAAACAGCGGTATTCTAAGTGAAACAAAAAATGCCATTTATCTCTGGAACGAACAAGTTGATTATAGTGGCAACAGGGATGATTATACTACTATATCGAATTCAGTTGGAGCAGCTTACTTGGAACCAGGACAGGCATTTATGGTTGTGAAGAGGGATGATGGTACAAGTTCATTAGCCTTTAATACCAATATGCGTCAACATGGCTCGGCTACTTTTTATAAAAATTCAGTACAGAATGAAGTAAGCCGTTTTTATATGAGCGTGGAAAGCCAGGATGGCCTTTATAATGAAATATTAATAGCATTTATGGATGGTATGACCAAAGGACTGGATATATCCTACGATGCAGGAAAGCTAAAGGGTAATCCTGATATTGCATTGTACACTAAACTTGTGGAAGATATTGGAGTGGATTTTGCTCATCAGGCCCTTCCTCCACTAAACGGTGAAAAACTTGAAGTAAAAATCGGTTTAGATGTAAGCAAAACAGGTAATTATACTTTTAAAATAAAACAATCGGAAAACTTTGATGAAACAACTACCGTAAAATTAGAAGACAAAGAAACAGGAAACCTTGTCGATTTTCGTGAGATTGAAGAATATTCATTTAATATTAATCAGTCCGGGCAAATCCGTGAACGCTTTATTTTACATTTTAATAATGCGACAGGCATTGAAGATCAAACACAAGAACCTGAAAGCATCCGCTTTTATGTTTACGAAAACAAGCTTTTCATAATTGATAAAAAAATAGAAAACGGAACAATTCAATTATTCAATATGCTTGGGCAGCCTGTGTTGGAAAAACAATATTCAGAAGCTGTTAATGTTCTTGATTTGAATTTAAAAACAGGATATTATGTTGTTAGAATAATTACGGATAAAAATACAATTAGTGGGAAAATATTTATTGAATAGATGCAGGATGATAGGGACTTTAATTTTTAAAAACAATGAAGAATAATAAAAACTTTAATCAATAAATTATGAAAAATAACATTAAAATATTAACAATAGCTCTACTAATAACAGCAGCAAGCTTAATCACAAGCAATGCAAAAGCCGATGATCCGCCCCCACCCCCACCCGGACATGAAGAAACAGGAAATGTTCCAGGCGGAGGGGCTCCAATTGGAAGCGGATTATTTATTTTGCTCGGATTAGGAGCTGCTTATGGTGCAAAGAAGATTTACGAGATGAGGAAGGGGGGTAAGAAGAATTGAGACGGAGAGAATGAGAGAGTGAGAAATGAGAATTGAGTAGTTAGTTAGCATGCAGCGAATTTTGATTAGTAAAATTTGCAATTATTAATAACACTCCATTTTGGTTAAAGACATTTAAACAATGACTTGTGATTTATTATAATAGAATCATATAAAATCCTAAGCTCTGATTTTTTCGTATTTTATTTCCTGATTTTTAAGAAAAAATAGGTGAATTACCTATAGATTTCACAAATGCTATACTTAATTTTGTTAGATACTATTTTTTATGAATAGTTTATAAAAAAAAGAATCAAAATGAAAAAATTATTAACAAAATTAACAAACCTGCTCTTTGCAATAGCTTTGAGCACAAACCTTATGGCTGCCGATCAGGTAATTTCTAATAATAATAATAATTCTGGAGCAGGTTCACTTCGGCAAGCCATTATAGATGGCGGTGCTGAAGAAGAGATAACATTTAATGCTGACTATACAATCACTCTCTTATCAGAGCTTGTCATAAATAAGAATATGACTATCACCGGAACGGGGACAGGCACAACAATCATACAAGCCAATGCCAATCCCAATACAGCCACATACCGTGTTTTCAATATTACTTCAGTAACCGTTGAAATTTCAAATATGACCATTCGAAATGGAAAAGTTAGCGGTAGTCATGGAGGTGGTATCTATAATGCTGGAATTCTAACTTTATCGCACTGTACGATCAGTAGCAATAGAAGTTATAGTGTTGAAGATGAATGGACAATGGAGTATATAGAAGGTAAAGGAGCTGGGATTTTTAATGCAGGCACATTAAGTAGTAATATTTCTGCTGGTGAGATGGAGGCTGATGGAGGCGCTATTTATAATGATGGAAATAAGACCTTAACTATTACTAATAGTACAATTAACGGAAATAGTGCACACAGTGGTGGAGCTATTTATGATTATGGTACAGCCACTATTACTAACTGTACGATAAGTGGTAATAATGCTACCGGTGGTTATGCCGCTGTTGAAAATCTATTTTGTAATATGACCATTTCCAATAGCACTATCTGTGACAATACGGGGCTTGACTATTATAATGGAGGTGGTGTTTTTAATTGGTCAGGAGGGATAACTGTAAAAAATAATATAATTGCAAATAACACTCCAAATGACTTTTATAACGGTATTGGTGCAGAAGTCAATCTCTAATCTTTTTATTAACAGACCAAACCAGAGTCATATTAAATAGAAACGTTTTTAAACTAAAAATAAATAAGATGAAAAAAATCAATTTGAAACGAACACCATTTCAGTTAAACAGTATAAGAAGCCTGAAAAAGTTGGCAGTAGTACTTATGTTGTTATTTACAGCCACTACAATTTATGCCACTGACTGCATTGTGAGTGGTGCTGGTAGTAATGAAGTAAACGGAACCTATGTTGAAGATGGAACTTATAATGGAAAGCCTCAATACAGGCTTGGAGGTACTGATTTTTATGTAAAGTATAACGACGGTTGGATGGGTACCCGTTGGGAGATATTGGATGATAATTGGGGGGATACATATTATTATACCAATGATGCTGGCAACACACCTCCTTCAACAGGCTGGCAAGTTGATATGATGGGATGGGATCCCGCCCCAAGTGTTACTGTAGGAGCATCAAGTAGATTAAGCTATTCACCAGAAACATTTGTTGAATCATCAAACAATGATGGAACCATTGGAAATACATTGGTAATTACCTACGAAGAACCCGGCACTGACTACTTCACAGGAAGCGATGGCATTTTTGCCATAACTAAATATACGCCATCAAATGTCCCTTCAGGATTAACCATGGTTATTACTAAAAACAGTACTACAGAACTTAGTGTTTCGCTAACAGGAACGGCAGTAAGCAGTTCTGGTACTGATGATATATCAAATCTAGGAATAGCGTTTAACAATTTAGCATTTAATAATGGAGATGCTTCAGCTGTAATCAACTCAACAAAAAGTGACCTGATTGTTAACTATCGTGATTTAATAACAGTTGCTTCCAGCGGTGGTGATTACACAACTATAGCTGCTGCCATTGCCGCTGCTGGTTCTGGTGATATCATTAATATATCGGGAGAAACCTATACTGAGTCAGGATTAACTATCAACAAAGATCTTATACTACAAGGACAAGGTGCAACGTCAACCATTGTCCAGGCACATGCATCAGCAGGCTCTGCCAGCAATCTTGTGTTTACTATAGGCCTAGGATACACCGTTACAATACAAGATATGACAATTCAAAATGGTGTTTATCCAGGAGGATATGGAGGAGGAATATATTCTGAAGCAAGTGAACTCACTATCTTAAATTGTGTAATAAGTGATAATTTCATTAATACATCATATTGTAAAGGAGGGGGAATATATTCAAAAGGAACTTTAAAAATAAGTAATAGTACAATATCAGGAAATTCAGTAACCAGCAGCAGCGGCTATGCATACGGAGGAGGAGTATACTCAGAAGGAGCTTTAACAATAAGTAATAGCACAATAACTGGAAACTCATGTACACACACTTCAAGCGGTACATGTAGTGGAGGAGGAATATACTGTAAAGCAGGAACAACAGAAATTAATAATTCAACAATTCACGATAATAGTTGTGAAGCTACAGGCACGGCTGTTATTACTGGAAGCGCTTTATCTCTATATGGACTTGGGGAATTAACTTTAAATAATTGTACAGTTAAAGATAATTTATCAGGTGTTTTTATTGAAAATGGAACTTTAAACATAGTCAATACAATTTTAGCTAATAACGACGGATGGGATTTTTATGTCGACAATGGAACACTTATTGACAATGGATACAATATTGTAGAAAAGCAGAATACTGCATATTTCACTCATGTTACTGATATTCTTTTTAATAAAAAGGCGGATGGGACAACAGGATATTCAGCATGGAACAGAGATAATGTTGATTTAGTCAATCAAAACTTAAATATCTCTTCTACACTTGCCGATAATAATACCATGTACGGCACCCAAACTCTGGCTTTATTATCCGGCAGTTTTGCTATAGATGCTGGTACGGGTAGTGAAAATGACCAGCGCGGAGTTCCTGTACATAACAACACAAAAGACATTGGGCCTTATGAATTTAATTCGGATTGGGTAATATGGACTGGAGGGACTTCAACTGCTTGGGAAACATCAGGAAACTGGAGTACCACACCAAGTTCGACTTCCAATATAGGAATTAAACAGTTTGTCACCAATAACCCTTCCTTATCGTCTACTGCTACATGCAAGACGTTCAATATTCCTGAGAATGCAAGTTTGACCATCGAAGATGATGGCGAGCTCACCGTTTCAGGAACTTTGAGTAATAGTGGTACACTTACCATCGAATCGACAAGTACAGGTACCGGCTCTTTGATAGTAGAAGGCACTGCAACAGGCGATGTGACAGTGCAGCGTTATTTAACTCAAGGTAAATGGCATTATATTTCTGCCCCTGTAAACGACACAAGGGTTTTTAATACTTTCCTTAATTTAACAGCCGGGGCAAACAATGATCAATTTTATTGGTGGGATGAAGATGGAACTTATGACGGTAATACCGGAATTTGGTTTGATATTTTGAATAGTCCAACAGGAATATCATATACTATTAATAGTTTTCTTCCTTCGCAAGGCTATGCCATTACTTATGCCGGCACTGGTTCAGAAACGATTAGTTTTATCGGTGTTCCAGATACGGAGACCAAAACCATAAACATCACAAAAACAGATGCAAGTTCAAACTCTGGTGCTAACCTTGTTGGGAACCCATTCTGTTCAACTATTGCAATTACTACAAGTGCACAAACTACCAATAATTTCATCGCTCAGAATTCATCAGTATTAAATGATAATGCACAAGCGGTATATTTTTGGGACGAAAGTCAAAATGATTATGCAACAAAAAGTGATGCCAGTGGAGCAATATATGCTGATCCCGGGCAGGGTTTTATGGTTATAGGCAAAGGTGAAAGTGCTTCCTTGGAATTTAATGTAAACACACGCAAACACGGCACAGCATCGTTCTATAAAAACAGTAACAGCAATGATATTTCTCGTGTAGAACTCCTTGTTAATGATTCAGAAAACAGAAGTAATAGCACATGCATTGCATTTTTACCGGATATGACATTCGGGCTCGATCCTTCTTATGATGCAGCCAAACTAAAAGGCAATCCCGATATTGCTCTTTACACAAAGTTAGTTGAAGACAATGGAGTTGACTTTGCAATTCAGGCTTTGCCACATTTAAATGCTGAAAAAGTTGAAGTCAGTTTAGGTTTAGATGTTTCGCAAAGCGGCAACTACTCTTTCAAATTATTTGAATCGGAAAACTTTGACGAAACAACTTCCATAAAATTAGAAGACAAAGAAACCGGAAATTTGATTGATTTACGTCAGATTGAAGTATATCCTTTTAACATTAATGAGCCAGGTCAAATACGCAATCGTTTTGTTTTACATTTTAATAATGCAACAGGAATTGAAGACCAAACTCCCGAAACCGAAAACATCCGTTTTTATGTTTACGAAAACAAACTTTTCATAATTGATAAAAAATTAGAAAACGGAACAATTCAATTATTCAATATGCTTGGGCAGCCTGTGATAGAAAAACAATATTCAGAAGCTGTAAATACCTTTGATTTGAATTTAAAAACAGGATATTATGTTGTTAGAATAATTACGGATAAAAATACAATTAGTGGGAAAATATTTATTGAATAGATGCAGGATGATAGGGACTTTAATTTTTAAAAACAATGAAGAATAATAAAAACTTTAATCAATAAATTATGAAAAATAACATTAAAATATTAACAATCTCCATACTAATAACAGTAGCAAGTTTTATCACAACAAATGTAAAAGCCGATGACCCGCCACCACCCCCACCCGGACATGAAGAAACAGGAAATGTTCCCGGCGGAGGAGCACCAATTGGCGGCGGATTATTTATTTTGCTCGGATTAGGAGCGGCTTATGGTGGATTCCGAGGATATAGATTTTATCAAAAAAAAGAAAAAAATTTATAGAAATAAAAAATATATAATTTTATGAAATATGATTTTATTCGTAATTTATATAATGATTTAAATTAGAAGTTAATATAAAACCAAACTAATGTGAAAACGATTTATTTTTTATCAGTTTTAATGATTTCAATTCTCATTGTAGCGAATTCATTTGCTTCCAATCTGCTTATAAGCATTAAAAGTGACTCCGGACAAGAAACTCTCAGGCTGGCAATTGCTGATGCTGTTGATAATGATATCATCACTTTCAATCTGGTACTGGGCGATGAAACCATTAGCAATCAGGGAGAAAGTGCTTCAAAAACTATTGTGCAGGCAGATAATACTCCTAATACAGCTTCTGACAGAATTTTCAATATTACTTCCGGTACAGTTACTTCGGAGGATATGATCATTAGATATGGAAAATCTCAATCTAATAATTATGCAGAAGATACTGCCGGAGGTTTGTTTTTCGATGATGACCATACAGGGTCTTGCACAGTTGGAAATAATATTATTACAAATAATACAGATTCACTTTTACTAATCCTGACAGCTTCACGAATTCTTATAGACGAGGAGGTAACCTATACCCCATCAGACAGCCCCAATCCTGGTTCATACAGTTCAAATACTTACACAGAAGAAGGATGGACAGATATTGCTGTGTCGGAAAATGGACTTATAACCGAAATAGAAATCAGTTATTATTGGTCAACAGACAGTTGGCCAGATGAAGGTTCTTTTCATTTGGAATCCCCCGTCGGTACTGAAGTTGAGATAGCTTCAAATGAGACTTCAGGTATTTATTCCCATACGCTAACAGATTTCAACGGAGAAAATTTAAACGGCGACTGGAAGTTATGGATTGAAGACAGCTACGGGGATGGAGGCCATCAGGCAAGCTACGTTAGTGTTAAGTTCTATTACATCCTCCCCCAACCCACAAACCCCAGCCCTGAAGATGGTGCTCGTGATGTTGCCGTATCAGGCTTACTCTCCTGTGATTTCACCGAGGGTACCAATACGTACGACCTATGGCTGGGTCCTACAGGAAATATGAGCAAAGTGGTTGATGGTGCAGCAGCAGGAGCAAGCGGCAGCTATTCATATTCCGGCCTTGATTATGTATCAGAATACGAATGGCAGGTTATTGAATACCATAGTGATGAAACCATTAACGGGGCAGTCTGGAGTTTTGAAACGGAAGGCTATACTATTTCAAGCTATGAATATACCAGCTCAGAACAAAGCTGGACCGTACCGGATGGTGTTACAGAGATATTTGTTAAAGCATGGGGGGCCGGCGGGGCTTCCGTACCCATTTTTTCTACTTATAGTGGTGGTGGTTCCGGGGGATATGCTGAAGGTACTTTCGAGGTAACCCCCGGGCAGCAACTTGTAATTGCTGTTGGCGGCGGTGGCAAACATGGGGTAAATGACGACTATGGTGGTGATGGTGGCTGGCCCGGAGGCGGTTATGGCACCTTTGGTGGAAATAACGCTATCGGTGGTGGTGGTGGTGGCTATTCAGGTGTTTTTCTGGGTAGCCACACACACTCAAACGCATTGATCATTGCAGGGGCCGGCGGCGGTGGCGGAGGATTATCAAATGGTGGGGCCGGCGGTGGCGCTAATGGAAATACCGGAGGAAACAGTACGAATGGCAGCCCGGGAGGATACGGCGGAACACAAACAGCCGGTGGTTCAGGGATATATTATGGTGATGACGGATCAGCTTTGCAGGGAGGCAATGGGGATCAAAGAGGATCGCAAACAAACAACGGAGGTTCTAATTATTCAGGTAGCGGCGGCGGTGGCGGATACTATGGCGGAGAAGGCGGACAATGTTGCACCGGAGGTGGTGGCGGCGGAAGCAGCTACTGCAACCCGGATTATGTAATTGGCAGCGGAACGCTTACAACGGGAAATAATGGTGAATCAGGAGCCGGTGGCGCCGCACCCAATGCATCAGATATTCATTATATTGCAGGCGTGGGCTCAGGATCAAATGAAGATGATGACGCAGGAAACGGGCTCGTTGTTATTAAATATTCCGCACCCATGTCTTATATTTCATCCACAACAGAAACCGCTTCTACAGATGATGTTTATGTAAACAGTTCCGTAAATCCGATTATACGACTTACAGTACTTACTTCCGGCAGCTTAGATCGGATTTCGTTTACATCTGTTAGTTTTAGCACTTTAGGCACTACAAATGTATCTGATATCGAAAAAGCCGAAGTGTTTTATACAACAAGCACAACATTTTCTAGTGCCATACAATTTGGTGCAGGCCTGGATAATCCATCAGGAACGATTACCTTCAACGGAGATCAGGAATTATTGAGCGACAATAATTATTTTTGGCTCTGTTATGATATATCTTCAGGTGCAAATCCCGGCAATATCATTGATGGCACTTGCAGCTCGCTAACAGTTGAAGGCAATACATACTCACCTGATATTGAATCCCCTGATGGGTCTCGCACCATTATTACAAATCCTTTTGCAGGCGGCTCCGGAACTTCCGACTCCCCTTATAAAATTGCCACAACAGCACAATTGGTTTATTTATCTCAAAACATGGCATACTGGGACAAATATTTTACCCAAACCATCGATCTTTCTTTCAACGAAGACGAAACACTAGTGGACTGGGATGGTGATGGCTCACCGGATGGAAGCGGAACAGATGGATTTTCGCCCATAGGAAATACCTCAACAGGATTCACAGGAACCTATAATGGAAACAGCCACACTATAAGCAATTTATATATCCACCGGAACAGCCAGTATCAGGGATTATTTGGTTACACATCAAACGCCACAATTGAAAAACTCGGTTTGGTCGATGCTTCTGTAGATGGATATGAATACACAGGGGCATTTGCAGGAACAGCATCAGCCACAACAATAAGTGAATGCTTCGCGAATGGTAGTGTTACGGCTTTTGGCAAAGACTATGTTGGAGGACTGGCAGGTAAATCAACCTCATCCACCACAATTTCCCGTTGCTACAGCCATATTTCTGTTTGGGGCTATGAAAGAGTTGGCGGTATTTGTGGCGCAAACTGGTATGGCTCCACAATCAGCAAATGCTACCACACAGGCTCTATTACAGCTTTACCAGGTGGTAGTTATATTTACGGTTTAGCTGGAAGCCTTACAAGTACCGGACCTATTACGGACTCATATTGGGATACCGAAACCTCCGGAGTGGATGAACAACTGCTCGGAGGAGAAGGAAAAACCACCCGGGAAATGATCATTGAAGGCACCTATTCTAATTGGGATTTTATGGAAGAAAACACCAATGGCACTGACAATATTTGGGGAATCAGCCCACTCTACAACGATGGCTATCCCTTTCTGGCATGGCAGGGCTATGATCAATATGCCGATACTCCTGAGGGTAGCGGCACTGAAGCCAGTCCATACCAAATCTATACCCTGACACATTTATTCTGGCTTGCTCAAAATTCTCAATATTGGGATAATTACTACGAACAAAGCCAAAACATTGATGTATCCACAGCGGCATCCTGGTACGATAATGCCGGATTTTTGCCCATCGGCAATATAAATTCCGGCTTTGCAGGTTATTATGATGCCCAGGGGCATACAATCAGTAATCTTAGCATTGACCGAAGTTCGGATAACTACATTGGCCTTTTTGGCCATACAGAAGGCGCAACAATTGAAAATCTGGGGTTGAGCAACGCAGATATTAGCGGCAATAATTATGTGGGCGCTTTGGCAGGAAAAACAGCCTCATCAACTATCAACTACTGTTATAGTGAAGGAACACTTGAAGGATCATATATTGGCGGGCTTATTGGGATCAATTCCGTATCAGAAATAAAATATTGCTATAATGAAGCAACAATCAATGCTCATAGTAATGCAGGCGGTCTGATAGGTCAAAATGGTGGCACGGTAAAATATTGCTATAATTCCGGAAATGTCATCGGAGCCTCCCAATATATTGGCGGATTGATTGGATATAGTAACTATAGTTCCAATAATTGTTATAACACCGGACAGGTGAATGGATATGATTATGTGGGAGGACTGACCGGCTATGGAGGAGCTTCCTATTGCTATAATACCGGTCTGGTTGTTTGCAGTCAAAGTCATAAAGGAGGCTTAACAGGTGGCAGTTTTGGATCAACAACAAGCTGTTATTACGACAAATACACTTCCGGGCAGAGCTCTGACCCGGGAAGTAGCCATGGCTTGACCACAATGGAAATGCAGATGGAATATCAATACAGGGCAGAGTATTCATATCAAGATGGTTGGGATTTCATGGGCGAAACGCTTAACGGTACCGATGATATCTGGGGAATCAGCCCTATTGCAAATGATGGATATCCATTCCTCAGCTGGCAGGAATATGAGCAGTATGGTACTGAACCCGATGGAAGCGACACTGAGGAAGACCCATATATTGTGGATGACATGGCTGATCTGTACTGGATTTCCCAAAAAACCGAACGTTGGGATGATCATTATGCCCAATCCTGTGATATTGATGCTGCAGTAACTTATAACTGGTGTGGCGGCAGTGGCTTTCTTCCTATTGGGAGCGGAGATGCCAATTATGAATTTTCGGGGAAATATGATGGCCAGGGACATGTAATCAGTAATTTAAAAATTATCAGGGAAAATGAATTTCAAGTAGGATTTATTGGAAAAACGGACGCAAGCGGCCAATGCATCCAGAACCTGGGTTTACCTGGTGCTTTTATAAAAGGTTATAAATATGTTGGTGGTTTCGTTGGAAATGGCGATGGTGATTTATCATACTGCTATATCAGCGGAAGCGTAATTGGCGTTAATGATTATGTTGGAGGAATTGTTGGTTATAATGATGGCGCAGACTTAACCGACTGCTACAGCCATGCCAACATCAACGGAAATAATTATGTGGGCGGGCTTATCGGGTATTTATCCTATCAAAACGTAACTAATTGTTATTCAAAAGGAGCTGTCACAGGCAATGAAAATACCGGTGGATTGATTGGGAGTGGAGCTAATTATGTAAGCAACTCATTCTGGGATACTGAAACATCAGGGCAGGAAAGCAGTGCAGCCGGAACGGGCAAAACTACTGCCCAAATGACCACACTGTCTACCTACACCAATACAGGTTGGGATTTTATTGGCGAAACAGCAAATGGCACAGATGACTATTGGGATATGGACGAATCCGGTGAAGTGGAAGACGGATATCCTTTCTTTGGCTATCAGGAAACACCTATGGACTGGACAGGCGCAGTCAGCAGCGACTGGAACGATCCTGACAACTGGTCGAAGAGCCTCGGTGTACCTACCCAAAGCAAAGACATCACCATTGATGCAAACCGTGCTCACGACCCGGTAATACCGATAGACGGAGCCAGTATCAACGACCTGACGGTCATCAGCGTTGCAACGCTCACTATTGGGGATGGCGGCTCCCTGATCACTTATGGGGATATCACCAATGAAGGAACCATCAACATAGAAAAAAGCATAGCCGATGATGCTTTCTGGCATTTCATTTCTGCGCCCACAGAAAATGCTACAGCCGGACTTTTTAACGGCATGTACCTGCAAAAATGGGATGAACCTTCCAAAGAATGGCGAGATATAACAGATCCCGAAGAAAGCCTGAACCCGGCTAAAGGCTACAGTCTGTGGAGTCCGGATGGTAGCCGGGCTGATTTCACCTTCACGGGTACGCCCAATACGGGAGATCAGGATATTGCCATTAGTTATAATTCCAGTGCCGGATCAAACGATGGGACAAATCTCGTCGGCAATCCCTACCCCTCCTATATCGATTGGGATGAAGTTGAAGGTTATGGTGCCAAATACACTTGGAACGGTGTTGATTATGATGAATATACCGAAGAAGGAACAGGCAATGGCTCACGCTACCTGAATCCTGCTGAAGGATTCTTTGTCGTGTGCAATAGCGGGAGAACCTTCAGCCTGGATAATGATATGCGCTGCCATTTACCTTCCTCAAAAACAGGCAGCACAAAACAATTGAGCCATGGTATTGTGCTTTCGGCCAAAGGCGAAAAACACTGTGATGCCCTCTACCTGCTTTTTGATGAGGCTGCTTCCGAAAACTTTGAGTTGCCGCGAGATGCATGGAAACTGGTTAGTGGTGCAAGCGGCATCTGCCAGATATGGTCAGAATGCACCAATGGTAAACTTGCTGTGGATGTGCGTCCCGAAACAAAAATCATTCAACTTGGTTTCCAAAACGATGAAAATGGAAATTACTCAATTGGTATCAAAGAGAGTGAAATTCTATCAGGGATTAAACTCGAAGACACCAAAACCGGAACTATCCACGATTTAAATAGCACCAACTACGAGTTTTCATGGAATGTAACTGATAGGGAGAAACGCTTCAAACTTCATTTTTCTGCTCTTGGAATTGAGGATAACATCTTACAACAAAATGAAATTCAAATATACTCTTCCGAAAATACAATCTATGTTAAAAACCTCAGAAGTGAAAAAAATGTTCAAATGAAAATATCGGACATCACAGGCAGAATTGTTTTTGAAAAACCTATTCATTCAAGCGGCTTTGTTGCTATTACTACAAATTTGAGAAGCGGAATTTACATAGTAAGCATAATTAACGGAAATGAAATTATAACAAAGAAAATTATTATTAATTAAAATTATTAATATATTAAGCCTGACAGGTTTTGAAATTCTGTCAGGCTTAAAAAAAAATAAACGTTATGAAATCAATAAAAAGAATTATTACGACATCAGTATTTATTTTTACAATCACCTTATTATCGGCTCAAATTGCACCCCCTCCAAATAATGGTGGAGGTGATGTTTCCAAAACCCCTGAGCAAGGTGGAAACACACCCGTTGGCGGTGGCGCCCCTATCGGAGGCGGATTATTTATTTTGCTTGGATTAGGTGCTGCCTATGGAGCGAAAAAATTATTTGAAAAGAAAAAAGAAAATTAATATTTCTAAATAGTCAGGGCTTGGCTCAAAGTCAAGCCCTAACTTAATTACGAATTCAATAAATTGAAAAATAATATAATAGAAAGATATTGGGTTGTTACCGTCAACTCGCTAATATATTTTTTATTAGCCTATTATTCGGTGATTTTACTTTCTAATTCTTTTTCTTTACTGCTTGCAAACTTCTATGGTTTTAAGGGAGAATTATTTTACTATGGGGTAAATTTAGATATTAAAGAATGGCAGTGGGCTGATGATTTCGTTTTTCTTATTTTCTTTTTTGGTTCTTGTTTCCCTCTTTTACTTGGCCTAATTGCTGAAAAAAAATATAGAAAAATCAAAAGAAATTCATGTCAATATAAATTGTATTTTTTCTGAGTATATATAATTTCTTTTACATATTTTTTTGGTAATCTTTTGATTGGAGTTATTTTTAATTTCGGTTTTGGAGCCGTTTTTGTCGCATACTCCGTACCTTTAATTATTAAAATATTATTCGGAGCAATTGCAGTGCTTGGTTTAATTATGATTGGAAAGCTTTCGGTTTGGAATACAACGGTTTCACTCAATTCATATTTTCAAGAAGTTAATAAACCTGATTTTCCTCAATATTTAAATATTCAAATTTTATTTCCGGCTTTGATAGGAAATGTAATTATATTTTTACTGAAAATTCCTCATCAATCTGAATTTTCTTATTACGACACATATATTTTGCTTTGTATATTTATAGCTATTTTATCAATTTATTTGACTCCAAATGATCGCTTACCAATAAAGTTAAGAAAAACAAAAGGTAGTTTTAGCCTTCAAATAACGCAACTAATTTTAATAATATTATTTATTGCTTTGATTAGATTTCTACTTGTTTAGCGAAAGCGTCTTTAGTTCTAATAATTGACATTTTCAATATTCCATTTTTCTATATAAACTTTTTTTTATGCATGCAGTACCCTCTTTGGAAGCATAAAAACAAATGGAATTGATCCGAGAGCTATTATCGCTGATATTTTATAAGTGAGGGTTAATCCGTAAATATCACTTAGAAATCCGACAAAATAAACTGTAATGGCTCCAATTACGAAATTAATTGTCATATAAATACTGTTAATAAATGCAGGCCTCTCCGTACTGATTTCCTGAACTAAAGCTAAAAGAACAGGGCTTGTTGCAAACATGAAAAAACCTATCAGTATAAGAAGTGCAATCATTGCAAAACCATTAAGATAAACAAAAATGAACATTAAAACCGGAGTAACTATTGCTGAAATAATTAAAG
>Ga0207996_1000411_pt1 | contig 38724 bp, 27 predicted proteins | sample AntAceMetag02UKG_FD_184773 | JGI IMG/M metagenome (GOLD analysis project Ga0207996, IMG submission 184773) | Saline lake microbial communities from Ace Lake, Antarctica - Antarctic Ace Lake Metagenome 02UKG (SPAdes) (version 2) | ecosystem: Environmental > Aquatic > Non-marine Saline and...
AAGGTCGCCAGAAGGCTGCCAGAATAGTGCCTGGAGGGTAGAAATTTTACTTTTCGAATGGCTTGTCGAGTCGGAGCAACGCATAGGCTGAGGGATGGTGAATAGCGAAAATAGCTGCCGGGGCTGTTCATCAGATTTTCACTTGGTGTTAATAAGAGGGTAACTGCTTATAAATCAAGATAATAGGGATTTTGCACGGTTTTTAATAAATCTGATGATTACATAATCTTAACTCAATAGCTTTTATGGGTTTAAATGCAAGCAATATACCCTCAGAATTATGACAAATTATGACAAATTATGATATTGTATGATATTGTATGACAGTATGATAAATAAGCCATAAATAGTTTGACAGGATAGTGATATGTGACGAGTATTGGAACTATGAAAAGTAATACAAGTGGAAATGCAGATTATTTTATTGAAAAGTACTGTCACATACATGGCAGATATGGCGACAAGGTTTACCGCCGGAAACGGAACGGACAGCCCTGGGTGTATGAATATCACTATGTTCCTAAATATCCGGCAACCACGCTGAGTAGGCGGACTAATTACGTGGTGAAAATGGCATCAATGCTATCTAATCCGCAGTATAAGGGATATAATGTTATCTTGAATAAGCTTTATTATTATACACCTTATTTTGTCTATGCGGGAAGTTATGATTTTAGCTGTAATACCTTTTTTAAAATCCGCAATTACCAGGTTTATGGCATTGTGATCGGGGATACGCATTTGAATCTTAAACTGGCACCACGGAGTAAATTCAGCCAGCAATTTGCAGGTGGGGAATATATCATTAATTGCTATAACGGCAGCAGGTTATATAGTCAGCGGAGAGTGGTGGTAATTGATGATGCTGAGGATTTGGAAACGGTTTATAGTGCCTGGTGGGATGAGCATCTTCAGGAGGTTTTGCTGTCTCCTGATCCGCGGTTTCGGGCTTTACGGATTTACCGCCGGGGAGTTGAACCGCATGTATTTTTCCAGTATTTAGTGGGTAAAACGGAGTCTGGGGTATTGTACCGGAGCCATTCACGTAAGTTGTTTATGTATATTCGGAGCAGTTTTGAGCATAGTCACACGGAGCAGGGGGATTATTATTATACGGTGCAGAAACGGGTACACGGGTGCTGGAGTGCTGCTGCGGTGGAATTCAGGCAGGTGTGGGAGAAGTATCATATCAGGTGGTTTGATGCGAATTACAGGAAGAAGTGGAATATTGTGCGGCAGCATAATCTGTGGTCGAAGCTGATCTTCCGAGCGGGAGGGATACTGGGATTTGATCTGACGGAACTTAGTGTGGAAAACTGGTTGTGGGGTATTAAGACGGTGGGTGATCTGCTGAGAGTGTGTGGAATGAGACGATATGGGCTGAGTGAAGAGGAATGTAATGTAAGAATATATTAGCCACCATCCTTCGCATAAAGCTACGGCACGGCAGGCGGACTACACGGGTGAACACGGATAATGTAATGTAAGAGAAGATTATTTTACCACCATCCTTTGCATAAAGCTACGGCACGGCAGGCAGAGGACACAGAGTTTGCATTTATAAAATGCCTTAAAGATATGCTATTATCATATAAACTATCTTTAATAAATGGTATGAATTGTTGTATACTATTCGAATCAATAATTGTAGTTTCACTATTTGCCACGTAATTAAAAGTTGGTTCTGGTAACTCACGTAACTGATTGACTGTTTCCCAGCTATCTCTAACTTCTGTAGGAAAATCATCCGGGTTAACTGGAGGATCACAGATGCCAATGTAAATAAACAGTAATATAATTAATACACTTAGTATGATCTTATTCATAAAATACTCCTTTTTAAACTAATCATTTAAAATTCGAGTTATTACTGCAATTTTCTTGCCATCACTTGATATGTCAATTATATAAGTTGTAGCTGGTAATCTACCGTGTTCCAATTGAATTTGATAGGTAAAAGTATTGGAAGCATAATCGAAATATAACAATTCCTGATTAGTCCCGAAATAATGTACAATAATGGATTCCCCATCTGGCATAATTTTAGCGTTATTTTTATTATCAATTTCAGGAAAACTATACAATGTTTCATCATCAATTACATACAGATAAGTTTGAGACTGATTAAAACTAAAATAATTATCATCATTGCTTCTATCAACTACTTTTCCACAGTCATTAGGTATCTCGCATAAATAATCAAGTTGATCTGTTTCACGATCATACTGATAAAAATATGAATTTCCTTTCACGATAAAAACCTTACTTTGATCTACTTGACCAGGCAATATTCTGGAAAGTTTTTCATCAAATGCACAATGCTCTTCTAAACCAGTACTGTCAGGATAAATACTCATTAAATTGCATGATCCGGTACTATCCATTCGACAAAAAAATATCTTCTTATCAAGACTAAATGCCGGATAATAATCCCTGCCACTATCTGTTATCTGATAATATTCTTTTGTATCCGTTTCCAGATAGTATAGACAATGCTCAGAAGTAAATGCCATTAAGCTGTCATCATAACTTATACATGCCCTTTCTGATGGATTACTAGTGAAACCTGAACTATTAAAATCTAAGTCAATATCTTCAAGAACAAAATCTAGTTCGTGGGTCTCAGCATCAAATACAATCAGTTTTTTATTACTTAGAAAGAACCGATGATTATCATTAAAAAATTGGATGATCCCATAATAAGCATCATAATAAGACCCACTTTCACCTTTGCAACTTATACCAAAAAAATGATCTTCAGTACCATCGGCATTCAGCAATAAAATCCTGTCACCTAAATCTTTATCAGGCTCTCCATCTCCAATACCAAGATTACAGGATGTTAATGTCATTAAAAACATAATCACTATCGTAAATTCTATTATAATTTTCATGTTATCATCTCTCCTCTGTCATTATTAATACAACTGAATTGGAATTAACCAATCCACTTCTTTCTAGATCAAATACATTATAACTTAATTGCAATTCAAGTCCAAACATGAAGGGAAGCATACGGGATACACTCTCAGATACTAAAATATCTTCCCTGTTATTGTTTGTTGATTCAATAACCTTACAGTTATAATTATTATTTCTTACTCGAAACTCTTTTCTCTTATCAGATTGTGTAAACAGATTTTTATCCAGCAATTCCGTAATCTTTTCTTCTCTCTTACTTATTAACACTTCCCTCTCAGCTTCATTCAACATCTGTGGATGATTAAATCTGCCTTCTTCATCATATCCCTTTATATCCAGCAATTCCCTAGTTTCTCTACTGATCAAATAATTAATAATATTCACCTCAAATTCTTCCTTTACCCAAAAAGCGCTCAATGTGTCTTTGATAACTTCTATAGTATCCAGATTTTGCTCGCCGTATTTTGACTGATAAACGAGTTTATCACCAACTTGCAGGTTTTTGTCAAAACGTGCTGGAGCATAGGTTATCATATATTCCAGCATATCCCTTTGAGCAATTGCTTCAATTTCTTCATCAGTTAATTCCTCATCCTGGGCACATAATAATGAACTCATAAATAATAACAGTAAAATGATAAAAGTAGTCATACAAATTCTCATAATATCTCCTTATAGTTTCTTTCACAATTTAGCAGATTAATATTTCAATGTCATTTATTTCTATTAACGATCTTTTTTGTCAATTTTTTTTCTAACCATACTATTAGAAAAGGTTTAAGTTCCTTATATTTGTATTAATTAGAGCTATTTTATTACATATCTGGTATTTTTTTATTCAATGAGATAAATATCACTTTCGAGGTAAGAATTGTTTTTAGTTTCATAATATTACTACAAGTAAATAACGCCTACGGTGTAAGAAGAATAATTAGTTTAATTCTGGTGCTTCTTCAGTTCGGTTTATTCGTAATTGTCTTGATGAGCTGTAATGTAAGATTTTTTTTAACCACGAATAGCCTTCGCAAGCTTACGGCTCATCAAGAAACCGCGAATTGGCACGAAAAAATGTAATGTAATTAGAAATTCATTTATTTAGCCACGGATTACACGGATTTACACGGATAATGTAATGTAAAATATTTGTTAACCGCTGAAGGCACTGAACACACCAGCCTTCACAACTATTACGGCTCGGAAAGCGGGAAAAAATGTAATGTAGATTTTCATTATACTCCATAGGGGTTTTCTATTTGAAGAAAATAATTATCCTGCAAAAACGTCTTTCCCTGGAGGGTATTCAAGGAAGATATGATAAAGTTATTGACATTTCAGGTGAAGATTTTTCATTAAGTAGGTTTGTAGAAAAGAGAAAAAGAAATGAAGAAGGGAACATTGAAAAAGAACTTTTTGATAATAATTTTAATTTTCTTATTACCAGTAATCCTATTGGGTTCTGATCCTTTGCAGATAAGCCTCTGGCATCAAATGGAGCCCAGCAAGGAACCATTATTAAAGGAATTGATAGCAGAATTTGAAGCCGCAAATCCTGATATTGAGGTGAATGCACTTCATAAAGGAACTGAGGAATTGCGGACAGGTTTTCAGACTGTGGCAGCATTTACAAATACTGCCCCTGAGCTGGTTTATGGACCTTCTGACAATCTGGGTGCCTTTGAAGTGATGAAGCTATCTGACAGTAATGAAGAAAGTATTATCGCTCCTCTGGAGGATATTTTATCTCCCGAATTTCTGGATAAATTCATGGACCAGGCGAAGTTTCTTTATAAAGATCATATTTATATGCTGGCAGACAGGCTGGGAAATCATCTTTCTCTGTGCTGTAACATGGAATTATTCCGAGAAGTGGGACTTGAGCGACCACCTGAGACTCTGGCAGAATTAATTGAATATGGTGAAAAATTAACACGTGATCTGGATGGTGACGGGACGATCGATCAATGGGGACTGGTGTGGAACTATAATGAACCTTTCTGGTATGTACCATTTTTTGGAGGATACGGGGGAGAGGTATTTGATGAAAATAATGTACCGCAATTAGACAGTCAGGCAGCAATTGACGCTTTTCAGCTAATCGTGGATATGCGTAATAAATATAAGATAATTCCCGAAGAATGTGATTATAATATCGCAGATAATAAATTTAAGCAGGGCAGAGCTGCAATGCTGGTCAATGGTGACTGGAGCTGGAATGATTATATTAAGTCTGATAAAGTGGATTTTCAACTGGCAACTTTGCCGATAATAGAAAAAACAGGTATGTATTGCAAGCCGATGATCTCGGCAACCGGCTATTCCATTAGTTCCCGGACAAAGGGTGAAAAACTGGATGCTGCCGTAAAACTGCTTAAATATCTTACTTCTGAAAGTGCACAGAAGCGTTTTGCGGTTCAGCATAAATCATTTCCGTCTTTGAAAACTCTGCAAACCGATCCTTTATTTACAGAAGATAAGGTTTTGCAGGTCTCTGCCAGACAGATAGAAGTGGGTGTTCCCATGCCTGTGATCCCGGAAATGCGTGCTGCCTGGGATGCTATGCGTCCAGCGTTGCAGAATGTGGTTGCCGGAGCATTGACACCCGCAGAAGGTGCTGCCTATCAGCAGAAACTGGCATTAGAGAAGATCAACAGCATGTATGAAGATGCCGGACTGGTGGTAACTACTGGTGAGAAAGTGATGAAAGCAGTGCTCTATATATTGGGAATTGCATTAGGTATCTATCTATGCTATGTATTTATATTCAAATTTCTTAAAGTACTTCTGCGCAACTCGAACTCTGTGATCACCCGCAATAATCGTTTTGCTGTAGTAATGGTTATGCCCGCTGCAGTACTTTTATTTGGAGTTGTACTTTATCCTTTCATTTATAATATTGTGATCTCATTTTCCAATATGAGCATGACCAATATCCATTCCTGGCGGGTAATTGGAATTGGGCAATATCTGAAAGTGCTCAGCGAAGCAATATTTTATTCTACCTTGTGGAAAACCCTGGTGTGGACTACAGTAAATGTATTTTTCCATGTAGTTCTGGGTGTATTTCTGGCAGTTATTTTAAACCGGAAATTGTGGGGTAAGGCAATATTCCGAGTGATACTGATATTGCCCTGGGCAATTCCTCAATACATAGTGGCATTAACCTGGCGAGGTATGTTCATGCAGGATTCAGGGGCGATAAATTTACTTTTAAGCAAATTTGGAGTAGATGCTATTAACTGGCTGAGTGATCCCACTCTGGCTTTTATTGCCTGTATTATCACTAATGTCTGGCTGGGAGTTCCATTTATGATGATGATAGCTTTGGGAGGATTGCAATCTATTCCTCATGAATTATATGAAGCTGCCAGGATCGATGGTGCAGGACGCTGGGAGCAATTCAAGCGGATAACTATTCCTATGCTGAAACCTGTTATGATCCCTGCTATTACTCTGGGAATAGTGTGGACATTTAATAATCTTAATGTGGTGTGGCTGATATCTAATGGAGGAGAACCAGCGGATAGCACTCATATCCTGGTTACTTATGTATATCGGGCAGCATTTAATCTTTATCGATATGGATATGCTGCAGCATTCAGCATGATCATATTTATTATCCTGGCAATATTCAGTATTACATTTATGAATCGCTCCAAAGTAGCGGAAAAGGCGTAGGGGGAAAAATGAATAACAAAAATAATATTTATGAATTGACTTTGATCTATTTCATCTTAACCGTATTTGCAGCAATTTCACTATATCCCGTCCTGCGAGTGCTTACCATATCATTACGACCAGGAAATAATCTGCTTACTGAGTCGCTGGCGATCATTCCCAAGGATGCTTCTTTTGATAATTATGTAAAATTATTTCAAGCCAAGCCTTTTTTGCTTTGGCTCAGGAACAGTTTCCTGGTGACAGCAATGGTGACTATTTTGGGAGTAGTGCTGGCATCCACAGCCGGTTATGCTTTTTCAAGATACGAATTTCCAGGAAGAAAGGCAGGCTTGATGTCACTTCTGGTAACTCAGATGTTTCCAGCCACTATGCTGCTTTTGCCTTTATATATAATGATAGCAAAGCTGCATCTGGTAAATTCCATGCTGGGGCTGGTGGTGATGTATAGCGCAACGGCATTACCTTTTTGCATCTGGATGATGAAAGGGTATTATGACACAATACCTTTTAGTCTGGAGGAATCTGCTCTGGTTGATGGAGCAGGGAGATTTAGATCTTTTTCAACTATAATATTGCCATTGGCAGCACCAGCGCTTGTGATCACTGCCTTATTTTCTTTTATGAGTGCCTGGAATGAATATATTGTAGCTGCCCAGGTGATGCTGGATGACAAGTTATTTACATTACCCGTTGGATTGAAAAGTCTGCAGGGTAATATGTCCACCGAGTGGGGTATGTATGCTGCTGGCTCATTGCTGGTAAGTATTCCGGTTGTGATATTGTTTTTATTATTAAGCAAATGGCTGGTCTCCGGGCTGACCCTAGGCAGTGTGAAGGGTTAATTTTTAAATTATGAATTATGAATTATGAATTTTGAATTGAATGTAGAATTTTGAATGTTGAAATAACATAGGATGGTGAATATGAAGAGAGTTATTTTGTTAATATTTTTTATTCCCTTGCTTTTGCAGGGGGTTACGGGTTCTGATATTTATGACCGGTTCCTTATGGACGGAATCAGTGATGAATACACCATGGATGAATATGTGCTGCGTGATTCGCTGGGTGAAAGTCTGGAAAGTGAAACTGACTCCTACTGGGGAGAATATAATGATATTCGTCAGATGAAAGTTACCTGGGACGACACCTATCTATATATAGCAGTAGATGCCTGTTCGTGGGATAATAATGTGATATTGTATCTGGATATTTATGATGATTATGGTATGCAGGATCAAAGTGATCTAAATACCTGGATGCGCAATTTTAAATTTTATAATTTCAATCCTGACTTTTTTCTGGCTACCTGGGATACAAATACTAATCCTCAATTCTGGAAAATCAGAGAAGGACAAACCCGGGTTGCTGATGAGATCAATAGTGAGGATTATGCCGGGTTTGATACTGGTCAGTTAGGCAGAAGCATGGAAGTGTCTATAGAATGGAGCACACTCTATTATAGTGCTGAACGCAACATGGCTGATTATCCCAGGATAAGAATAGTATCCGTGATAACTGCTGGTGGTGATTTCACCAGTGGTCCTGATTGTGCTCCAGATAATCTGGGTGGTATGGCACAGGATAGTGGGCAGACTGTGATAATTGATAATTATGCTGAGATCCTGATCGATGAAGATGAAGATGGGAATCCTGACACTGATGGAGTGGAACCCTGGCAGAGAGTGAGTTTTCTGGAAATACCGCCAATCAAGGCAACCCCATTGGATGTAACAAAAGTGGAATTCCCGGAAGGAAAAGGGTTTAACAGGGATAATGAAGATCATATCACAGTCAGATTTTATACTAATCGGCTTACTCTGTATTATATAAGTATTTATAATATGGATGGACGGGAAGTTGGTGAAGCTACTCCAGTTGGTAATAATATCATAGAAAACTATTATGATTTTGAATGGTATGGATATGATCTGAAAGGTAAGCCTGTACCTTATGGAATATATATAATGAGGATTTACTCAGATTCCGGGGAGATCATACGTAACGAAGCCTTTGCGGTTGTGAAGTAGGATGGCAGATGAAGAAAACTATAATATTATGCTTTATTATCTCGATGCTCTCTTTTTTATGGAGTGATTTCAGCGGGATGAATAATGGAACCCGTTCGCTGGGAATGGGAAATGCTTATTCAGCTTTAGGTGAAGGAGCAGAAAGTATTTTTTATAATCCAGCTGGAGTAGCAGGATTTGATTATAATGTGTTGGGAATATCATATCAGAATCAGTATGGTATTTCAGACCTGCTGAACTTGAATCTCACAGCAGTAGTTCCCTGGAAAGGTTATGCCTTCAGTATGGCTACTCAGCAGGTTAATCTGCTGGATGTATATTATGAGGATATTTTCTATCTGAATATGGCTCGAAGTTTCCAGCTAAAAAGTGGACAATTGAATGTAGGAATAAATGGCAAATATTTCATTGTGTCCGGAGAAGAAGCCGATGTAGAGCTTGATAGTCCTATTGATTTTGATCTGGGTGCTATATATAAGATAAATGGCTTTCATATTGCCTATAGCAGCAGGAATATAACCCGATTGGATGGGGAAAAGGATAAAATTGAAAGTTCACAATTAATAGGAATGGCATTTAAATGGCAGAATCTCTTGAATCTGACTACTGATTATGAGATCACACCGGAAAACAATTATTTCAGGATCGGGATCGAGCTTTGGTTTTATGACACTTTCGCTCCGCGCCTGGGATTTGATGATCAATATCTCACGATGGGATTTGGTTTGAAATCAGACTGGTGGGGATTTGATTTTGGACTGAAAGCACATGAAGAACTGGGGACGACTTATAGATTTGGTTTAACCCTCAAATATAAAGAGAAGTAGCATATGAAGAAATTAATATTAATTTTTAGTTTATTATTATTCTGTGCTGGTCAGCTTTATTCGGGACCAATATCTTTTGAGGGATATCTGGAAGGTCAATATAGAGCTGTCTATAAAGCTGATGAATTTAACTGGAATATCTGGGATCCGAATATAACTTTTGAAGGCAGATTTAATACTGACCCCGTACCTGGAACCAATGTCTTCTTTAAATTCTACTCAGATAAGGATAATGATCAATACAAAAGTGGAAAATCTGCTCTGGCAGTACTTACGGAAGGTCATGCACTTTTCAGACAGGAAAAGACCGGCTATGGATTTGAATCAATATTATTCACCCGTGAAGGTGGTAGATACTGGCTGGATGGATCTATGCTTGATATATTGAATACTGGTTCGGTGAATAGTGGTGGCAATGGTCAAGGTGCTCGGTGGGACTTCTGGTCACCAAATTCGAGTCTCACTTACATTGTCTCAGATTTTTCTTCTGACGGTGGTGATGATGTGCACCTTGGAAGATTTCGTCAAGCTCTATTTGATAATAATATCAGGTTAGGTTTTACCTATCAGCGCAAGAATGATGCTTCCGGAGGAGCAAAAGACTATAACATGGTTCTGGCTGGAGACCTTCGCTATCAATGGCAAAATTATTATATCTCCTGGGAATTGGCAGGAACTGATGAGCCTTCGGATCAGGAAGTTGTTGATAAGCTTGATGAATATCAGCACAGCGGAGACTGGGAAGATATTTTCAAGCAGAATCTGGCATCTAAGCTGGAAGTATCCGGGTTCAAGACCGGCAGCTATAAATTGGGTTATCTGGCTGTTACACCGGGAGGTTATTTCTATGGTGACAGCTATATAAATAAAATGGGAAATAATGATAAAAATAAATATGGCTGGTCGTTGAATTCCTATTATCTGGTTCCCCAAAGAGCGATTACAATTACCTGTAATTACTCTGAAAGTCAGAAAATTGTTCCTGATTCTCTGATCATTGACGATCAGGAGGTTATCAGCTATAATCCAGAAAAAAACCTCTATACAGAAGCATATATAGAATTTATCAATGGTTTCAAGTGGAAGATCTATTTCAATAAAAAGGATGTAGAATGGCAGGGAAATGATAAAAAGCACTATGACTTTTTCACTGAATTGCAAGTTGAAAACAGACTGGCAAAACTGCTTACTCAATTCAAGATCAAGGATATGGGTGAAACCGAAGAAAAGCAGATCTGGGGTATTGAATGCAGCGTGAATCTCACAGAACGCTGGAAGTTATTCTCAAGAGGAATGGTAGCAAATGACCGCGCAGGTTCACGATTTAGTGTATTTGGTGAAGTAAGTTACAAGGTTGGTGGAAATACTGAAGCTTATATCCAGTATGGACCAAGCTGGTGGGGACAATATGGACTTGTGAATGATTATGGATTCACCTCAGCTGGAGAGATGGAAGACGAAATTAAGCTGATAGTTAAGAGCTGGTTTTAAGAATACAGGTAGGAGAAATATATGAAAAAGAAATTAATATTATTTGTTGTTTTACTTTCCACTTGTTTACTGTTCAGTAGTGTGAAAGAGCTCAATGACGGTATAGAATTCAGTTATTATGCCCCTGATGCAGGTTCAGTAACAGTAGCAGGAAGTTTTAATGACTGGAACACAACTGCAAACCCGATGGTCAAAGATGCTGATGGCAATTGGAAGATCGTGATAGCATTACCGGAAGGAAGCCATATGTATAAATATGTGGTGGATGGTAACTGGCTGGTAGATGATGATAATCCAAACGCAGCAGAAGATGGTTATGGCGGGTCTAATTCTTTAGTGGATGTGGCGACTGGTGGTATGGTTACCAAAGATGTTCAGGTAGCAAAAAAACCTTCTGCAGTAAATCCCAAAGTATATTTTGATGGTCGCTATTACGTGCTCAATAACATGAAAAAAGGTGATACCAGCCGATATTTGCTTGATAAACCTTATCATGACCTCAATCTTGGTATCCTGGTGAAATTAAATGAAAATATGGAAGGATATACAGTTCTGAATATTAATAATACCACTGAAGGTGTGGAAATGTGGAAGACGCATCTCAATTATAAGCGAACCTATATGCATCTTGATGCTGATTATTTGAATATTTATGCTTTTGATAATGTGGGTGAAGTCAGTTTTAATGACCCGCTCCAGATAGTTGGGGGGCAGGGATTATATAACTACAATTTTGGATATGGTTACAGGGGTGTAAAATTCTTTACCGGCAATAATAAGATCGCTTATTTAAGTCATCTTCCCATAGATATCAAGCTGGAAGCCTTTGCAGCTGACCAGATTGGAGATGCAGAACGTGATGTGGAAGCCGCACGGATCCAGCTGGGATATGATTTTTTGACATCGGTTTTTATGAATAAAATATGGCTGGGCAGCTCCTTTTATAACAGCCGCGTAAATAGCCAGTATAACCACACATTTAATGATTCATTATCCTATTCAGGAGATATTGTTGATAAAAATCCTATCTGGGAGATTGACGCAAAATTAACTTCTACTTATTCACAACCGGGCTGGCAGGGTAGTATGGACTTTTCTCTTGCCTATGAGCATTATGACTTTGAAAATAATAAAGAATATCGTGATTTTGGAGATTCCAATTTCATAACGGAAAAAGAATTCGTCTGGCAGGATGGTACTAAGGATCATTTCTGCTGGAAGATGAAATTTCCCCAAGCTCTTACTTTAGGCGGATTTTTCCAATGGAATACTGTAAACCTTCATTATGAAGAATTTCCTGATACAGTACTGGTTCTACCATCTACTGTAGTAAGTGAAGCAGAATTCAAACGAAGCAAATTCGCTTTAAATGCCAGTTTCGAGAAAGATAACCTGAAAGTAGAAGCTGGCTTTAAACGCTGGCAGACAGAATATCCTGACAGCGTTGCCTCCTGGAATGATTATTACCGTTTTATGGAACGCACTGATGGCAATGGCAAATGGTATCAAACCTATAACGAACTTGATTTTGCCCAATATTTGCTGATGGGATATGAAACCGGTTTATTGTGGAACCTGAAATTAAGTTATGACTGGTGGAAGCTGAATGCCGAATACGAAGTAAATATTGCCCAGATTGATTTCTTCTTTAGTCCTCAGCTGATAGAAAACTTTGTGCGGCTTAATTATGATATCAGCAGTCACTGGAAAATCTGCACAGATACCCGTATTCCCATGTATAATAGTGATTTCCTGGGTCTTATAACAGATTTTGGGAATGATGAAGATGTATTTGTAGATCTATACGCTGCCTTGAAGTATCATTTAAAGGATAATGTCTGGATAGCGCTCAGTTATGGCGTAAGCCCTGATGTGATCAATGATGTTACAGATGAATTCTATAATGGTGGCAGATTTGAGTATCTGGAAGAATACAGTGAACTGGATGGCTATCTGCATAACACTTATTATGAATTTGGCGAAAAGATCCGTCAGGCAGAGGATGCACTTTCAAAGGATGACAGAATATCCCTGGAAGCTGTTATCAAGTTCTAAGGAGTTATTATGAAAAAATATCTTATAATAATATTAGTTCTCTTGATCATTTCTGCCTGTTCCATGAATATCATCAAGAAGCGGCTTCCCCCGCCTCATCCGGTAAAAGGCGGAATTGTCTTTATGCATGATGCCGCCTCAGCACGTCAGGTTAATCTTGCTGGTGATTTCCCGGATAATCTCTGGGTAGGTACTGGCAGCAGCAGTGGCAGATTTGATGATCGCCTGGGGCAGATGTATGATGATGGCACACACGGAGATGAAGTTGCTGGTGATGGCATCTGGACGCTTATCAAAGATCTTGCCCCCGGTAGATATGAATACAAATACGTAATCGATAGAAATACCTGGGTGACTGATCCTAATGCTGTAGAAGGCACTGATGACGGCTACGGCGGGAAAAATTCAGTTTTAATAGTTAAATAACGGAGGAAATATGAAAAAGATAAATTTATTAATAATTGGATGCGCTTTTATCCTGCTGATGTTTACCGGATGTGACGACAGTTCCACAGAAATTGTGTTTGACCACAATACTGCTTTGGAAGGATATGTTACTTTTCAGGATAACTCTCCAGATACATTATCCGCTCAGGTAATGGTTTCACGTGATAATGTGCAGCTTGCTGAAACCATGACTGATACTCTGGGATACTATCTGATCGAAAATCTAGCGTCTGGCACATATTTCGTCTCGATCAGTACTGAAGGTTTTGCCAGTGCAATGTTTGCAATTGTATTGATCAATAATGAAATTGTGACGGCTGATACAGTGACACTTGAAGGTATGAGCACAATGGATCAGCAGACCCGCATCGTAGATGGTGCAATTGATGCCGGCTGGGAGCCTGTTTATACTCAGGATCATGTAAGCGGTTGGGGTCCCAATGATTTTTATGCTCTCTATCTGTCTTATGATGAAGAATATCTTTACGTGGCAATCACAGGTGAGTTTTCTCCTTCAGATAACACGGTGTGTATGGGGATAGATAAGGATAGCAGCGGTGATACTGGAATAAATGATTTCAGTATTGTTGATGGTGGAGATATTGGTGGAAGGATCAGAAAGAATATAACCGCTCCTGATGATTTTGGGGCAGATATTGCCTTCTGCTCTGGCTGGGCACTTGCTGATGCAGCTATTGTATCTCTGGAAAATCCCTCTCAGGTAGATGAAGCAGCTCTGGAAGATGTGATCATTTCCTTAAATGGTTCTGTCCTTGAATTTGCCATATCTCTATCTGAACTATATAATGGCGCTCCTCATTCTTCTATTTCTCTGGTTGCCTATATCGGTGGTGGTGGTGACGCCTATTTCGCTGATGATGCCATTCCTCAGGGTTCGGGAGCCTTTGAAGGCACTTTCTTTGAAGTATTTACGATTGGATATTAATTATCTTTTGGAGGATATATGAAAAAAATAATTTATAGTCTGTTGTTATTATTAGTTCTGGCACTAATTTCTTCATGTGCGGTTCTGGGAATGTCTGGAGGTAGCAACACAGCAGCACTAAGCAAATCTGATGATTCCTCAAAACAGGCTGCTTCTGGAATCAAATTTACTTATAAAGATGCTTTGGCATCATCTGTAAGCCTGGCCGGTGATTTCAATGGCTGGGATACTCAGGCAAATCCTATGACAAAAAAGGGTGATGTCTGGCAGATTGAAATGAATCTGGATCCTGGTAGTTACATGTATAAATTCGTGGTCAATGGCACTGACTGGAAAACGGATCCCGATAATCCTGAAACGGTTGAAGATGGTTATGGCGGGACAAATTCTGTAGTAAACGTTGGGAGTGGAACTCAAGAAACCAAAGTGGGTCAAGACACTTACACAGCAAATTTCAAATACACTCCTGAATCAGAAGCTGGTGCAGTATATGTGGCAGGTGATTTCAATAACTGGGCTACAGATGCTAATGAGATGAAGTGGAATGGCACTGATTATGAATTAAGCCTTGATCTCAAAGAGGGGCAATATGCCTATAAATTCATTGTTGATGGTAATTGGATCACTGATGAAAATGCTGCTGAAACTATCGATGATGGTTATGGTGGCACTAATTCTGTGATCAATGTTGGAAAGGATCCTGCAGCAAAAATTAAAGCTGCTCCAAAAACTGAACCTGCAGTTGAATCGAATAATTCTGAAGGAAATATTCCTGTTACATTCACCTATCAGCCTCTCACAGGCGGGAAAAAGAATGTATTTCTGGCTGGTGATTTCAATAACTGGTCACCAACCGCTACTCCCCTGGACGAAGATAATGGTATTTATACAACTATTTTGAAATTGAAAGTTGGCAAATATGGCTATAAATTCGTAGTAGATGGAACCTGGGTTTCTGATGAGAATGCTGAGGAATTTGTGGGTGATGGATATGGTGGACAGAATTCCATTGTGTTTGCCGGTAATAAGGCTGAGATTGATGCCCTCAGAAAGGTTACTTTTAGATATGAACCTTCAAGTACCGTAAAAGAAGTTTACCTTGCCGGCTCACTTAATGACTGGAATCAAAAAGCTGATATGATGACTGATGCTGATGGTGACGGCCTTTATGAAGTAACTAAATTGCTTAAAAATGGAGAATATTCCTATAAATTCGTGGTTGATGGAATGAACTGGCTAACAGACCAGAATGCTGATAAATTTGAAGAAGATGGCTTTGGTGGTCAAAATTCTATCATAGTTGTTGATGAAAAATACCCATCTATTATTATCAATAAAGGAGATGGTGAATTCCTCACTTACGGCTTACCTTATGGACAGAATATTCAGATCATAAATCCTCTCAGTCAGCATGATTTTGAATTTAAGGTCAGAGTGCATAAAGGGGATCTGGAAAGTGTTAATATTATCATAGATGCAGTAGAGCACCCGATGGAATTGATCACAACTGATAACAGCTATGAATATTATCAATTCAATTATATAATGCCCCAGAGCATCACGAATTTTAATTATGCCTTTAGTTACCATGATGGTGATAAAGTGTGGTATATGGCTCTTAACGGCTTTTCAGAAGAATATAATGAGTTCTTCTATGCTCCCGGTGATATAGATCCTTTCTACACTCCGGACTGGGTGAAGGATGGCATTATATATCAGATATTCCCCGAACGCTTTGCCAATGGTGACAAGGCTAATGATCCTGATTTTTCTGAATGGTATTATGACGATGTGAAATCTCCTCCAGCTCCAGGAAAATTATTACCTAAATACAAACCCTATTATCATCTTATTGAAGACTGGTATGATATTTCCGGGTTAACAAAGAGTCCTTATCATCATCCTGATAATGATGGCTATCAGCCCGAATATAACAGCTATTATGGTGGTGATATTGCCGGAATTGCTCAGAAACTTGATTACCTGGTTGATCTGGGTATTACCATAATTTACTTCAATCCGCTCTTCCAGGCGAAATCAAATCATAAATATGATGCAGCGGATTATATGATGATAGATCCCCATTTTGGTACAAATGATGAATTCAAAGACTTCGTGGCTGATTGTCATGCCAAAGGTCTCAAGGTGATCATCGATTGCGCCTTTAATCATACTGGTGAAACCTTCCGGGCTTTCACTGATGCTGCAGAAAAATGTGAAGATTCTGATTACTGGCAGTGGTATGAATGGAAAAAATGCCCTCTGCCAAAGACAGGGAGTTATACTCCCAGCGATTATTATGAATGCTGGTGGGGTTTTGGTGAAATGCCAAACCTTAATTATGACCTTACCCTGGCTAATCCCGAAGAAAACAGCATTAAAGATATGACTCTTGCGCATCCTAATATGCCAGTGGTTAATTATGTCCTTGATGTAGCTGATTTCTGGATTAGTGAAATGGATATAGATGGCTTCCGCCTTGATGTTCCTAATGAAGTTCCTTTCTGGTTTTGGAAATTATTCCGAGAACGCGTGAAATCACTTAAGCCTGATGCCTGGCTGGTGGGCGAGCTCTGGAGCAATGCTGTAGATTGGGTTAATAATGATTATTTTGATTCCGTGATGAATTATGCCTATTTCAAAGATCCCGTGCAAAGATTCTTTAATATGAGACAGTGCACAGCTAAAACCTTTGATCGTGACCTGAAACCCGGCAGACTCAGCTATCCTACCCAGGCTGCTCAAACCATGATGAATCTTATAGACAGTCATGACACTGTCCGCTATCTGGAAGCCGCTGGTGGTGATATATCCACTTTAAAGCTGGCATCTCTGTTTGAAATGACCTATGTGGGCGCTCCCCATATCTGGTATGGTGATGAGATTGCCATGATGGGTAAGCATGATCCTGATTGCCGTAGACCTTTTAACTGGAAATATCGTGATGATCCCAAAGCAGTTGCTCTCCTTAATTACTACCAGAAAATCATCCAGATACGTAAGGATAACATCGCTCTCAGACGTGGTACTTTCAAAACCCTGCTCACCGATGGTATGATCTATTCCTATGAAAGGGAATATAATGATAACAAAGTATTCGTAATTATCAATAATGATAGTGCGGAAAAAGTAATTGAACTGCCAGTGGATACTGATATGCGCTCTCTCATCAATCAGATTGATGGAGTTAATTATCAGGTTAATAATGGTGTGATCACGGTTAATGCTGCACCATATACCGGTTATATATTAAAGTAAAGGAGCTGCTATGGCGCAGGTCATTTTAGATAAAATAAACAAAGTTTATGATCAAAAAGTTCACGTAGTTAAAGATATCAGTCTAAAGATCAAGGATAAGGAATTCATGGTGCTGGTTGGTCCCTCAGGTTGTGGAAAATCTACTATCCTCAGAATGATCGCTGGTCTGGAAGAGATCACTGAGGGAGAGATCAGCATTGGTGATAGAGTTGTGAATGAATTGCAGCCCAAAGACCGCGATATTGCCATGGTTTTCCAGAATTATGCCCTATATCCTCACATGACGGTATATCAGAATATGGCTTACGGGCTTAAACTGCGGAAAATACCCAAAGAACAGATTGATGCCCAGGTGCACCAAACTGCCTCTATTCTTGGTTTGGAAGAATATCTGGATCGCAAACCCAAGCAGCTTTCCGGTGGTCAGAGACAAAGAGTTGCCTTAGGCAGAGCAATTGTCCGTAAACCCCAGGTGTTTCTCTTTGATGAACCGCTTTCTAATCTGGATGCAAAACTCAGGATTCTGATGCGCGCTGAGATCAGTAGATTGCACAAAAAGCTTGATACCACCATCATCTATGTAACTCATGACCAGGTGGAAGCCATGACCATGGGAGATCGGATCACAGTCCTTAATGACGGCATTATCCAGCAGTGTGATACTCCTCTCAATCTTTATGATCATCCCAAAAATTTATTCGTTGCCGGATTTATCGGCAGCCCTGGCATGAACATGATTTCCGGGAATATCACCTCAGATGATACCATCAGTTTCGCAGCAAAGGGCATCAATATCCCGATCCCAGCAGAATATCAGCAGGAATTACAGCCTTATATTCAAAAACCTGTGATCCTGGGAGTACGCCCGGAAAATCTCTACATTGATCCGCAAGCAGCCACAGAGGCAATTGTTGAAGTCGTGGAGCCCATGGGTAATGAGATAATTATCTATCTGGCAGTAGGGGATAGTCACATCCTGATGCGTCTGGAAGAAAGACTTCCCTTAAAACCGGATGATGTAGTTAATATTGCTTTCAAAGATCTGCATCTCCATTTCTTTGATAAAGCAACCGAAGAGTGCATTAATTATAGTGATGATCTAATTCGCACCGAATTATAGATAAGATTTTCTATGCAGATTGGGAGTTCCACTCCCAATCTGCATAACTTTTCCCTGAAAGCTATCAAACCCCGACAGATATGGAATTCAATTCCATTTCTGCCGGTATTTTAAGCAATGTCCACTCCGTTCACTCCGTTTACTAAAAAAGACTTTCATAAATTCATCATTATTATTTGACAACAGGATAGATATAGATTATCTTGGATAATTGAAGAAATGAAAGGCTAATAAAGCAAATAATGGAGGTGATTATGAAGAGAATATTGACCTTATTGATAATTATGGGAGCAGCACTTTTTTTATGGGCAGAAGATGTGACATTTAATGTAAATATGAACTATCAGATATCATTAGGTAATTTTGATGTTGAAGTAGATTCTGTTGATGTGGCAGGAAATTTTAATGGCTGGGGTGATATTCCTATGATAGGAGAAGACCTCGATGCAGACGGGATTTACTCAATGACGGTTATTGATCTTGAAGTGGGATTTGTTTGCGCATACAAATTCAGGATCAATAGTAACTGGGGTACTTCCGAATTTCCAGGTGGTGGAGCTGATCGTTCCTACACGGTGGTTGCCGGAGAGAATATTGTGGATCACTGGTATAATGATGAAGAGATGCCCAGTGTCTTTGCTGATGTCGTCTTTACGATAGCTGATGGTACAGAGAACTATCTGGACATTAACTTCAAGAGTTCCTTTAATGAATGGGTATTGTACCAGATGACAGATGATGGCGTGGCACCTGATGAAGTTGCCGGAGATCATGTCTGGACTGTGCTGGTGGAAGATATTCCTAATGGCACCCATACCTGGGGTGCGATAGAAGATGACGGCTCACAGTGGGGAATCTGGCTGATCGAGGGAGATGACCTGGAATATACTATTGATGATGAAGGAAACGTGAGCGGTCAGACAGACTATGTAATTGATCCTGGCAGTGGGCAGGATGTTACTGTTACTTTTCAGGTTGATATGAACCTGGTGACAACTGTGGGAGAAGTATCAATCGCTGGTTCATTCAATAGCTGGACTGTTCCAGGGGAGACAATGTCTGATGATGATATGGATGGTATTTATACAATAGATATTTTACTACCCTCTGGCTCACCTATCAATGAACAATATAAGTATTTAAACGATGCAGTATATGAAGATATAGAAAACCGTAGTTTTGTGCTAGATGACAGTGTTACCGAGCAGATATTACCAGTGGATTATTTCAATAATATGAATCCTGATGACTATCTGGAACAAACCATGATGCTCACGATCTATGTAGATATGGAAGATACAGTGTTTGATACTCTTTCGGTGTGCGGAAATGTAGCACCCCTGGACTGGGATTTTGCTGCTAATAACTACATGCTTACTTTGCATGAAGGCACTACCTGGACAATTGACATCACGTTTAATGAAGGGGCTTACCGTTATCTGGGATTTAAATTTGCCATTGACTTACAGGATCTGGAAGCAGGATTTGATGAAAATCACTCAGTAACGCTGGATGAATCTGAAATGTTCCAAACTGCCTGGTGCGTTTATGGAGTGATGGGTCCTACTACAGGGGAAGATAATGATGTGATCACTCCTGATCAAAGTGGACTGGTTAATTATCCCAACCCATTTAATCCAGAGACAAAAATTGCTTATCAAATCCCGGTGCAGGATGAAGGTGTGTTAAGCATTTATAATTTCAAGGGACAGCTCGTGAAAACCTATTCAGGCATCACAGGAACTGGTTCAATTGTCTGGGATGGAAAGAATGAATCAGGTGAAAAAGTAGCTTCAGGTTTATATTTTGCCAAAGTAAAAGCAGGTGAATGGCAGCAGACACATAAGATGCTGCTGCTTAAATAACCCCTACGGGGTAATCATATTTTTTAGTGTAGATATTATTCTACAATTAAATAACCTCTACGAGGTAGGATTTATTTCTTACCCTGTAGGGGTTTGTTATTTGTAGAAAAACAACTCAATCCCAACATTTTATTTTCCCTGTAAGGGATATTTTGGCTCTGTATGTGGTATGGGCTGTTATTAAATTACCCTACATATGAGAATTTTACAGGTATTATTGACATTATCAAAAGCATAAAAGACGGGATTTATCATTATCAATATGATAAGTATTCAATCCGGATGAAAATGAAACAAATAGCGTAAACTACTAATATAAATAATTAATAATAAAACCGTTAGGTAGGATATAGATTATTCACTAAAATCTTTGGTACGCTTTCTGCAATATACTAAACTATGACAGATATTACAGGAGGCAGTTATGAAGAAATGTTTAGTAATTACTTTGATACTTCTATTTGTGCTATTGGCAGGAGCAGAAGAATTTAAAGCAGATAATCACAGGTTCACGGCAGATCTAACTAATGTAAATGAATCAGTAAATCAAGCATCAACAAGGGAAAATCCCTATTCTGAATGGGAAACTGTACCCATGGAATTAATGACCAATTATGCAGATTACTTTCAATGCTATAACCAGGTGCCTATTGCCTATCAGCCTGAGGAATTAGGTGGAGGTATCTATATCATGTACCGGGTGATGGATCCGGGTGGTTATAGTGAAGTGTGTTTTAGTTATATTGATGCAGACGGAAATATGCAGGCAACTTCAGGAACGGGCAATTCAGGAGCATATTGTGATGCAGAGGTAGATCAGCAGACGGGAGATGTATTCAGTTGCTGGCATGTACCTGTTATGGAAGATCAAACCATTGATTGCATGATGAATTATGATCTATATCATGTGCTCTATGAACCCGGTTTGTGGAAAGACCCGGAGATCACGGTGATCAATTCTGATGAAATGGATGAATATGATCCTACTGAGAATGATGAATTCATCTGGCCCGAGATCAAGATCGGTACTTCTCCCATAGCAGGGAAGCAGAGGGTGTATCTGATAGCCAGCAATCATAACGATTCTGACGGTGAGAATGGCTACCCTTCGGAAAACGTGATGATCTGCTATGCAGATTTTTCTGTAGAAGACCTTAATCTGCAAAGTGATCTGGACTGGAATTATACTACAATCCCCACAATGGATAACTGGAATTCTGAGCAGCCAGCCTGGTATCGCTCATTTAAGGCATTCACAGTGATAGAAAATAAGCTTATCTTCATGGGTTATAAGGTCCCCGCAGATAATTCGGACGAACCTGATCAGATGTTCTGTTTTATCAATGAGAATTATGGTGAAGGTGAGTGGGAAGAATATTATCAGGATTGGGAATTTGAAGAGGAAAATCCATCATTCTATAATGATGCTACGGGTGAGACATGCTACCTTTATTCCAATCTGCAAAACAGTCCCACAGTACCATATCCAGAGGTTAAGCAGCAGATCATGCATTCCGGATATTTTAATCTGGTGCCTACACATGACAATACGCAAGTAATGTGGCCCGGAGCAATGGGGATAACTTATAATGACGGCACAGAAGATACTTATCACGCCAGATGGTTCCAGGTATATCCCAAGGTATTTTCTTTTGACCTGAATACTCACGAATTCAGTTTTACTGATGTATATCCCGGTGGGGCAAATCCCCGTGATAGTGTTCCAATGAAGCCCTGGGATCTTGATGAAGATGGTGAAATTGATTCTTATGATACCACCGGATTTCCTCAGTGGGCACAGGACTGGCCACTTTTTCACTGGGATACTGAGTCCTGCTTCTATTACAACGAATATTATCTGAGCGTGAATGAAGATACTGGCTGGATGGCTATGGTCTGGATGGATGGAACAAAGGCAACAGCAGCCCATGAGAACTGGAATGGCTATGATGATTATCTGGCAAAGCCGGAAATTGCTATTTGCGTTTCATCTGACTGGGGTGAAACATGGAGCGAGCCTATTTTCCGTAATGCCTGCGGTTCTGACGAAAACTATGATCCGGAATTGGATTGCATGATCCCCTGTTTTATCTATCCCGGGGAACAGATAATTGATGATGGTAATGGCTATGGCATTCTCCCGTTATTCTTCCTGGATGATAATGATTATGGGTCATATCACTGCCGTGAGCAGGGGATGAATAATGGTTCTACTTTCATGTATGGGTCTTTAAGGATCTTCTTTGGTGAGGTCATCACAGAAAATGATGCTGAACTTATGGAGACGCCTATTTACAGTATAAATTATCCCAATCCCTTTAATCCTGAAACGAATATTATGTTCCAGAACAAGTTTGCCGGAGAAGTGGAGATCGATATATACAATATGAAGGGTCAGAAGATCAGGAATCTGCTCTCAGATGAATATCCTGTGGGTACGCATAGCGTTATCTGGAATGGAGAAAATGATAATGGCAATCTGGTTGCCAGTGGCATGTATCTGTATCAGGTGAAAACAGAAAGATATTCCACAACCAAAAAAATGATCATGATGAAATAATAAAAATATTGAGTTAAGATGCGAATGCAGATTGACTTAAGATTTTCATGGTTGGCAATGACCGCTCTTAAGTCAATCTGATGAGTACATCATCTTAACTCAATAGCTTATTAAATGGGAGGAAAAATGGCAAGTGAGAAAAAAGCACAAGAATAAAGAACAGTTGATACTGATAGTATTAAAAAGATGATAAAGAATTATATTAACTAGATAATATAGTTCTTAGATGTTGTTATAAAAAGTCTTGACAGAAATATTGATATCTAACATTATTCCAAAGTGAATAATTAAATATCAAACATAAATATAAATGAGATAACATAGTTTAACAAGGAGGCAAATATGAAAAAGCTCTGGTTACCCTTGATAATATTTATTTTGTTCATGGCAGGATGTGATGAAAATACCACGTCTGCAGATGAAGTTTCCATTGATCGGGCAATGATCCTGATCCCTTCAGGTGCATTTGAGATGGGTTGTTGTGAAGAAGATAGCAATCTTAATGAGCAACCGGTTCATTTAGCGTATGTGAGTTCTTTCTATATGTCAAAATATGAAGTTACTCAAAAAGAATTTCGACAGGTAATGGGTTACATTCCCGATGAAGGTTATGGAATTGGTAATGATTATCCTGTATTTGGTGTAAGCTGGGAAGAGGCTATGCAGTACTGTAATAACCGAAGCGAAGCAGAGAGTCTACAGCCCTGCTATGATCTGGCAGACAGCACCTGCAACTGGGCAGCAAATGGCTATCGTCTTCCCACTGAGGCAGAATGGGAATATGCTGCCAGAGGTGCTGGATGTGATTTGTCCTTCAATTATGCAGGGGCAGACAATATTGGTGATGTAGGCTGGTATCGAGTAAATTCCGGGAATCAGACGCACAAAGTTGGGCAGAAACTACCTAATAGTCTGGGTTTATATGATATGAGCGGAAATGTTTGGGAAAGGTGCTGGGACTGGTATTCCGATGAATATTACCAGGAAAGTCCATATCCTGACCCCAAAGGGCCAGGAACAGGTTATTTCAGGGTAGTACGTGGTGGCAGTTGGTATAATGAAATGCAGTTTTGCTGCTGTACATTCCGAGCGGTATCGGAACCATTTGGAAGTAATTATATAGGCTTGCGTGTAGTACGAAATGCCGGATAGTATAAAGAAAATGCCGTTCTTCTCATGTAGGAAGGACGGCATTTTATCATCACCAAATATAGGTTTTAGTTTACTTTCAATTCCAGATCATTTCCTACTTCAATTACAGAGCCTGATGTGACTCGATTTTGCAGAAGCAAAAGCGAAAGAGGATTTTCAAGTTTTTGCTGAATTACTCGTTTGAGGGGACGGGCACCAAATTGTGGATCAAAGCCTAGTTGAGTGATCTCTTCAATGGCAGTTTTACTAATTTCAAGGGTGATATTACGGGCAGCAAGTTTATCCTCCAATAAGCCAAGATGGATTTCCACTATCTTTTTGATCTGCTTCTTTTCCAGTCTGTGGAAAATGATTATCTCATCCAATCGATTAAGAAATTCCGGCTTGAAATGCTGCTGCAAAAGCTGCATTAACTGAGGACGGATGCTTTCCAGTTCTCCCTTATCCTGATCATAGATAAGCTGTGAACCAATGTTTGAGGTCATTATGATCACGGTATTCTTAAAATCCACTGTTCTTCCCTTGCTGTCTGTAAGTCTGCCCTCATCCAGTATCTGCAGGAGAATATTAAATACATCGTGATGTGCCTTTTCTATCTCATCAAAGAGAATAATGCTGTAGGGCTGACGTCGTACTGCTTCAGTGAGATAGCCACCTTCATTATAACCCACATATCCGGGAGGAGCTCCAACCAGTCGTGATACAGAATGCTTTTCCATGTATTCACTCATATCGATCCTGATTATTGCCTTTTCAGTATCAAACATATACTCTGCCAGACTGCGTGCTAGCTCTGTTTTACCTACTCCAGTGGGACCCATGAAAATGAAAGAACCAATAGGACGCTGCATATCAGCTAATCCGCTTCGACTGCGCCGGATGGCATTTGATACTGCTGCGATGCCCTCTGCCTGACCAATCACGCGTTTACCTAAGGCAGATTCCATTTGAACCAGTTTATTAAGTTCACTTTCCACCAGTTTAGTAACAGGGATACCTGTCCATTTAGAGACGATCTGAGCGATATTTTCCTCAGTAACTTCTTCATGCAATAACCTTTCTGCTTCAGGTATCTTCTGGATTTCCTGCTTAAGAGCAACCTGCTCCTGCTGTTTACTGGCAAGCACACCATATTTAAGCTGGGCGACCTTTTCCAGGTCACCTTCTCTTTCTGCCTTATCAGCTTCACTTTTTAACCTTTCAATTTCTTCACTGAGAGATGATAGTCTTTGATGCAACTGCTTTTCATTTTCCCAGCGGAGAGTGAGTAGATTCAGCTTCTCTTTCAGTTCTGCCAGTTCACTTTCTATTTTGGCTAATCTTTGTTTGCCTACCTCATTATTTTCTTTTGCCAGAGAAAATTTCTCTATTTCCAATTGGCGTACCCGACGTTCAGTTTCATCAATTTCTTCCGGTCTGGAGTTTATTTCCATCCGCAACCGTGCACAGGCTTCATCTACCAGATCAATTGCCTTATCAGGTAGAAAACGGTCGCTGATATAACGATCACTCATGGTAGCAGCGCTTACTAAGGCACTATCAGTGATCTGCACACCATGATGTACCTCATATTTATCCTTGATCCCTCTCAGGATAGAGATAGTATCTGTCACGCTGGGCTCTTTGATATGTACCGGCTGAAATCTACGTTCCAGAGCAGCATCCTTCTCAATGTATTTACGGTATTCATCCAGAGTAGTGGCACCCACGCAGTGCAGACTTCCCCTGGCTAATGCCGGCTTGAGCATATTTGAAGCATCAATAGCACCCTCTGCTGCTCCAGCACCTACTACGGTATGTATCTCATCTATAAATAGAATATAATGACCTTCTGCCTTCTCAACTTCTTTTAGCACTGCTTTCAGCCGATCTTCAAACTCACCCCGGAATTTTGCTCCAGCTAAAAGTGAACCCATATCAAGCTCCAGAACTTCCTTATTCTTAAGGTTTTCCGGCACATCCTGATTAATGATCCTGCGAGCAAGTCCTTCCACAATAGCCGTTTTTCCTACTCCCGGCTCCCCGATCAGCACAGGATTATTCTTTCTGCGGCGAGAAAGGGATTGAATAGTTCTGCGGATCTCTTCATCACGACCTATCACGGGATCAAGTTTACCTTCCGTAGCCAGTCGGGTCAGGTTTCTGGTATATTTATCAAGAACCTGATACTTAGCTTCCGGATTATCATCACTCACCCTTTGATTTCCCCTTAATTCTTTCAAGGCTGCAAGGGTGGAATTCTTATCCGGCAGGATACTTTTTAATTCCCGACTCAATTTGCCCTGTTCAATTATAGCCAGAAATAGATGCTCCACACTGATATATTCATCCTGCAACTGACTAGAAATTTTATCCGCTTTCTGCAGGACAGTATTAAGCTCATTGCCCAGTCCGGTTTGATAACTGCCACTGACTCTGGGCAGCTCATCAAGTTCCTTTTCTACTAGAGATTCCAATCTTTCTATATTTACCCCATTTTTCTGCAGCAGGGCTTTGGTGAAGCTTTCATCCATGCGAACCAGTGACAGCAGTAAGTGCTGTGAACGCATTTCCTGATGCTGCCTGTCCTGGGCAAGCTGCAGAGACAGCTCAATAGCGTCCCTGGCTTTGATCGTAAATCTGTTTAAATTCATATCATCCTCCTAAGCGGAGCGCAAATGGAGCACTCCCCATCATCGATTGATAATTTATTTAATAAGTAAAAGCTTGTCAAGAGAAAATTAGCAGATTATAACGATGAGTGCTAATTTATGTCTCAACCAGAATTTTTTATCCGAAATATCTATCTTCAACGTAAACAAGAAACATAAACCCAACTGGTAAACCTATATAAATAATGTAATAGCACCCATAATAATGTGTTCCGGGAAAATAAGAGCATATAAGGAGTAACAACTCAACCCGGCATAACATTAAAATGTCATGCCGGGTTGAGTTGTGGCTCCTTAGGGTTGGGAATAGTCCGGTAAGAGATAAAAGCTGGTGAAAATAATAAATTACAATGAGGTGCAGGAAATAATTTTATTGACCACAAGATAGAGATATTAATAAAGACAGATTGGGTATCTCCATTAGAGATATATAAGATATTAAATAAAAATGTAGGAAGTAGTCAGGAAGAGAAGATGGAAAATTATATGAGAAAAAGGTATGGATCAGTAGATGATGACAGAAGTAAAGCCGCCCGGACAGAGGGCTGGCTTTCGATAGTGCTCAATATTTTACTTTTTGCATTAAAATACTGGGCGGGAGCAGCCAGTTTGTCCATAGCTTTAATAGCTGATGCCTGGCATACCTTATCTGATTCCATTTCTTCTGTAATAGTGCTGATCTCAGCGAAGATCTCAAGTAAACCGGCAGATGAAGATCATCCTTATGGTCACGGCAGGGCAGAACTGATAGCTTCGATGTTGATAGGTGTGCTTCTGGCTATAGTGAGTGTAGAATTCGTTCACCAGTCAGTAGATAGATATAATAATCAGGAATCCGCAGAATATGGCACAATAGCAATAATCGTGACGCTAATATCAATCATATTAAAGGAATTATTAGCTCGATATTCCATCCATTTCGGGAAAAAGCATCATCTATCCACCCTGATAGCGGATGGACAACATCACAGGAGTGATGCCCTATCATCAGTAGTTGTCATGGCAGGTATTATTGCAGGCAGCAGATTCTGGTGGATGGACTCATTATTAGGAATATTAGTAGCAATAATGATCGGATATACAGCCTACAGGATATTTATCAAGTCCGCTGACAGGCTTTTGGGCAGGAGTGCTGACGAGGAATTGAGAACAGAAGTGATATCAATATGTGACGAAGTGGCAAAAAATAATAACATAGAATTACATCCCCATCATTTTCATGTGCATCAGTATGGAGAGCATAAGGAGCTTACTTTTCACGTGCGGATGCCTAAAGATTGGGAAATAGGTTTTGGGCATAAAATTTTGATCCAGATAGAGAAGATTTTACGTGACAGATTGAGAATAGAAGCTACTATTCATATTGATCCGAATTAAACAGGGATAAGTGAGAGAAAAAGAAGATTATGGGTCGTAGTATAAGAAGTGAAGCAATACTCCAGGAAATAGCTGAGAAGCGGGAGATATTTCAGCTTCAGGCAGAAAAAAGTAAATTGTTTGATTTTGAAGAAATATATGGCAACAGCAATCCGATAGTGCTGGAGATTGGAATTGGCAGGGGAGAGTATATTGTAGGGCAATCGTTATTAGACTGGCGTTATAACTATCTGGGGATTGAGATCAATCCAGAGCGGATAGATTATACCCTGCGCCAGCTGGATACTGAAAGGCATAAGAATGTGAGGATATTGAATTTATATGTAGATTCCAGCATAATAGAATATATTGCTGAAGGATCAATTAGAAAAGTTTGCCTAATTCATCCTGACCCCTGGCCCAAACGCAGGCATCAGCATCGAAGAATAATCCAGCACGGTTTTCTGGATGTGCTATATAAGATCCTTGATGAGAGAGGTATTTTGGAGATTCAAACTGATCATCAGGAATATGCTGAATATATCTTGAAGCATTTCAAGGCAAGAGATGATTTTAAGCCTATCATGGGTGGGAGTACAAAAATACCTCGACATGGACATATAGTAACATATTTTGAGGAAAAGAAAATGCGGGAAGGTAATTACCCGGTTTATATTAGTTATAGAAAAGCAGAATTCAGGGAGTGAAGATGGACTTGAAGAAACTGAGTGAAATCTATAAAAACAAGATCAGCGAAGATGAGAAATATTATTCGGAGTATGCCTGCCGTGATAAATCCGCCAGAAGACTGCATAAGGATCTTCATCAGTCGGTAAGGTCAGAATTTGCCCGGGATCGTGACAGGATACTTTATAGTGGTGCATATCGGAGATATCAGGGCAAAACACAGGTATTTTCATTTACAAACCTGATAGATGAAGAGATGACCAATCGCAGTCTGCATACTACTTATGTATCGCAGATCAGTAGAACAATAGGCAAGTTTCTGGGCTTGAATCTGGAATTGATCGAAGCAATAGCATTGGGTCATGATCTGGGACATACTCCATTTGGACATGACGGAGAGCAGGCATTGAATACCTGCTGTCTGGCGCATGGTTTAGGCTATTTTCATCATAATATCCAGAGTTTGAGGATAGTTGACAGCATCAGCAGGAAGGGAAGGGGATTGAATCTTACCTTTCAGGTGCGAGATGGAATAATCTCTCATGATGGAGAGGTGCATAATACTGTATTAAAACCTGATTTAGATAAGACAGAGGCAGATATTGAGGATTATATCCAGAAGAAGAAAAAGGGTGAAAAAGTGGAATGGATGCCGGCAACTATGGAAGGTTGTGTAGTGCGGATATCTGATACAATTGCCTATATCGGTCAGGATATAGAAGATGCCATAAGATTGAATATTTTAAAAAGAGAAGAATTGCCTCAGGATGTGGTGAGTCACCTGGGTGAACGGAATAGTAAGATCATTGATACATTAGTAAAAAGTGTGATCGTGAATAGTCTGGGGAAGGGTCATATCGCTTTTGATGAGGAAACATCTCAACAGCTTTTAAAGCTGAAAGTGTTTAATTATGCTAAGATATACACTAATATCAAGGTAAAGAAATCCAAGGAAGTAATTAACCGCAGTATGAAACTTCTATTTGAAGAATACCTGGAAGATATCAGGAAGGATAACAGGGAATCCAATATCTTTAAACATTTTATAAATCATAAGACCGAGGGATATTGCGGTCTTTATAATGCTGAAGAGAAGGTGCGTGATTTTTTATCAACCATGACAGATAGATATTTTAATGAGGAAGTAAAGCGGTATTTTTTACCAGCAAGTAAATATAGATATATAGGAGCAAAAGATGGAAATGTTTGATTTGGAAAAAGAGATTGAAATTATCAGTGAAAAAGTAGTTTCCATGAGGAGGTTACTTTGACCGTTCCCGTCTGGAACAGGAGATAAAACAGCTTGAAAGCAAGATGACTGAGCCAACCTTCTGGAATGACCAGATCGAGGCGCAAAAGATAATTCGGGAAGTGAGTCATAAGAAGCTGATAATAGACAATATTATTGCAATTGAGGGAATAAAGGATGAGCTGGAGACTTATCTTTTACTCTTGAATGAAGAGAAAAGTGAGGAATTGCAAAAGGAAGCATCTGAATACCTGCGGGTTAATGGTAAGATAGTAGAAGATGCCGAGGCAAAACTGCTTTTAAATGGCAAAACTGATCATACAAGTGCGATATTATCAATTCACCCTGGAGCAGGGGGTACTGAGTCGCAGGACTGGGCAGAGATGCTGCTGCGCATGTATTCACGCTGGGCAGAAGCCAGTAGCAGGAAATTTGAGATAATAGAATATCAACCTGGGGATGAAGCAGGTATCAAAAGTGTGACAGTGGAAGTGATCGGAGAATATTCATATGGCATGCTCAAAAGCGAGATAGGCATTCACCGCCTTGTAAGGATATCACCTTTTAATGCTCAGGGTAAAAGGCAGACGTCATTTGCATCTGTTTTCGTGTGTCCCTTGATAGACGAAGAAATAGAAGTAGAAATTGATCCCAGTGATCTGAGAATAGATACTTATCGTGCCAGTGGAAAGGGAGGACAGGGAGTAAATACAACTGATTCCGCAGTGCGGATCACTCATATTCCCAGTGGAATAGTTGTATCCTGCCAGAATGAACGGTCACAGATAAATAATAAAGCAGTAGCAATGCAGGTTCTGAAATCCAGAATATATCAGCAGATGGAAGAAGAGAAGCAAAAGGAAAGGCAGGAGATAGAGAATACAAAGACAGATATTGGCTGGGGTAATCAGATAAGAAGTTATGTATTTCATCCTTATCAAATGGTGAAGGATCATAGAACAGATCATGAGACAGGTAATACATCAGCAGTGATGAATGGTGATCTTGATAGCTTTATTAATGCCTGGTTGAAATTTGAAGCAGAGAGGAAAAAATGACCGCAACAGACTATAAATTACTGATCCCTAAGATAGATAAAGAGAGGATGCCGAACCACGTTGCAATTATAATGGATGGTAATGGAAGATGGGCAAAAAAGCATAGTATGAAACGGGTCAATGGTCACAAAGCTGGAGTTAAAGCAGTTCGTGAAATTGTGGAAACTGCTCGTGAAATAGATCTCAAGTACTTGACAGTGTATGCTTTTTCGACCGAGAATTGGGGCAGGAGCAGGATGGAAGTGAATTATTTGCTGAAACTTATTCTTGATTCGCTGATAGGGGAGATAGATGATCTGGTAGCCAATGGAGTGAATATCCGCTTTATAGGTACAGAGCAGCATCTTCCTCCGGGTTACGATATAAAAGTGGAAGAGAATTGCCGTAGATCATGGCATAATAAGGATCTGTACTTTAACGTTGCGATGAATTATGGGGGTAGAAGAGAACTAATTGAAGCTGTTCAGGCAATATCGGCAAAAGTGAGGGATGGTGATATGCAACCTGAAGATATCAATGAACAGATAATATCAGATCATTTGTATACTGCAGGAATGCCGGATCCCGATCTGGTGATCCGAACCAGTGGAGAGATCAGGCTTTCAAATTACTTGATCTGGCAATCTACCTATTCTGAATTCTGGTTTACGGAAACATTGTGGCCAGATTTCAGCAGGTCAGAATTTATTCAGTCAATCCTTGATTTTCAGGAGCGTAAACGCCATTTTGGCAAAAGGGAGAGGTAATGGAATTTTTTAATAGATTACTTGTAAGTCTGATTTTTGTACCGGTGATGCTACTGGTATTTTACTTAGGTGGAGTTTATACCTTTGCATTTCTGGGGATAATACTGGTGATGATGCTAAACGAATTGCGTGAGAACTATGCGAAAAAGGGGTTTGAAATCCCGATTACGATGCAAATCTTCGGGTTACTGGTGTATATTTCTCTTCAATTACCATTTGAATATTTAGTGGGCACTGTATTTATTGGTCTGATAGTAACGAGTGGCAACTATTTATTCAGTAATCGGGCAGATAAATCAACTAAGAAAATTGCTGTAACCTGGTATTCGATATTTTATACCGCAGTTCCATTAGGACTTGTGATGAATATGCGGAATATAGCCAGTGAAAATCTTGATGGAAGATTGATTGTGATTTCATTGCTGGTGGTGATCTGGGTAACTGATACTATGGCTTATATGACGGGGATGTTTTTGGGTAGAACCAAAGGAGTGATCAAGATATCACCTAATAAATCTATTGAAGGTTATATTGGAGGTTTTTCCTTTGCTTTGATCGCCAGCGCTGTATTAGTATTCTTTTATAAAGAGCTTGGTGGGAATTTTATCTGGATGTTAACTCTTTCGGGAGGATTGTTCGGACAATATGGAGATCTCTTTGAATCATTGCTAAAGCGGGATCTGGAAATAAAAGACAGCTCATCTATGTTACAGAATCACGGTGGAATATTAGACAGATTTGACAGTCTCTTATTTGCGGCACCAGCTTTATACATATTACTAAAAGTAATGGGGTATTTTTAATGCGGAAGTATTTATTAATAATAATTATCATAATATTAACTGGATGTACTATTCATCGGCAATATGATTTTAATGAAGTGATCAAGCCACCGGAAGAAGCAAATCATTTCTGGGTAGCAGAGCGTGATTCACTTCAGGAAGTAATTAAATATCAGAAAGACCAGATTGATTCTCTCAGCGCGATTATTTGCTTTCAGGATAGCGTGATCGCTGAACAGGAATTTGCCCTGAATGAAGCTGATCAGATGGTGGCGATCAGGCAGGGATTTATAATTCCTGATACTATATCATTTGCCGGGGTAACTTTTGATTTAAAAAATGAGAGGATAGAAGACAAATTTATCAAGATCTACAATCAAGAACTTAAAGATGCCTATAAATACATCCCTCGCAGCGGGAGATATTTTTCTTATTTTGACAGTGTGCTAACCAGACATGGTGTCCCTGTTGATGCCAAGTATCTGGCGGTGGCTGAAAGTAGATTAAGCTATATGGCAAAATCACCTGTTGGAGCAATGGGTATATGGCAGTTTATGAAAAGAACAGCCACTGGTTATGGCATGAGAGTAGATGAATTTGTAGACCAGCGAAGTGACGTGTTTTTAGCAACAGAAGCGGCGGCAAATTTTTTACTAAATAATCATAAATATTTGAAAAGAAAGGGAGTAGATGACTGGCTGCTGGCTTTTTGTGGTTATAATGCCGGGATAGGCAATGTGGAGAAAGTAATTCGAGAACAGGGAGGGAAGAACTTTTTTGACCTGATCATGGGAGTGGATGAAACTAATAGATATGTCTGGAAAGCAGTAGCACTTAAGCTGATCTTTGAAAATGAGAAAGAGATTTTTAATAAAGAATTCACACGACAGCAGGAGATACTTACTGAAATCAAGAAAGTTCATGTGAAACTGAGTGGTTATTATGAAATTGATGATTGGGCACAGGCACAGGGAACTTTTGTAAGCAGAGTATGGGAACTTAATCCCTGGATAAAAACCTATCAGCGTAGCAGAAAGAAATATTCTGCTGTGCTGGATGTTGTATTACCTCCTGGAGAATATACAATTTGCCTGCCAAAGGATGCTGAGGCGGATGAAGATGAAATTCGAAGGATTGAAAAGCAGTTTTTGAAAGATAATGATGGATATTTCACAGAATATGAGGTGAAAAAGGGTGACAGTTTATATAAAATTGCGTTGAAGTTCAAAACGAGTATCAGCAAGCTGAAGAGCATTAATGGATTGCATTCAGATATCATTTATCCCGGACAGAAATTAAAATTATTTGGTTATTCCAAACCGAAAGAAGCCAAAGAGTATGTTGTCAAAAAGGGTGATTATATTTCAGGGATAGCCTATTCGTTAGGAGTATCGGCCAGTCATCTTCTTAGTGAGAATAATCTTAAGAAGGATGAGAATGGGAATTGCCATATTTTTCCGGGTCAGAAGTTGAAGTACTAATGGAAATAGCCATCGACAGATTGATCGCAGAAGATATTGATCAGGTAATTAAAATCGAAAAAGATGTTTTTAGCAATCCCTGGGAAGAATCAGCATTCTACTCATCACTTGATCATTCTAGCTGTTGGAAATTATCAGATAAATTGAGCAAAAAGATAATAGGCTATCTGATAGGACAACAGGTTTTAGATGAATTTTCTATTTACAATCTGGCAATTTGCCCTGAATATCAAAATCAGGGATTAGGTAGCTGGTTTACCAAAAGAATACTGAATGAAATGCGGGATAATGGCTCCAGAGTGTTTTTTCTGGAAGTTCGCAGAAGCAATAAGGCAGCTTTGCAATTGTATGAAAATCTCGGATTCAAAGAAGTCCATGTTCGAGGGGGATATTACAGCAATCCTGTGGAAGATGCTTTGATAATGATGAAAGATGAGCGTAATTATAAAAAAGGATAATATATGAAAACTTATGATTATCTGGTGATTGGTAGTGGTTTAGCCGGACTAGTATTTGCTTTGGAGGCTTCCAGACAAGGTAAGGTTGCAATTGTTACAAAGAAGAAGATGCATAACTGCAATACAGACTATGCCCAAGGTGGAATTGCTGCTGTGGTGGACAGGCAGGATTCTTTTGAAAATCATGTACGAGATACCTTTATTGCCGGTGGAGAACTTGGTAAGGAAGAGGTAATTGAGCAGATTGTGAAAGAAGCTCCTGACAGATTACAGTATCTTATTGATCTGGGTACAAAATTCACTATGGAAAATGACCGGCTTGATAGACGGTTGGAAAATCTATCATTAACCCGAGAAGGTGGGCATTCTCAAAAACGGGTGGCATATGCAGCAGATTCTACAGGGCACGAGATCATGACGGCATTAATTGCAGCCTGCAAAAATAATGATAATATTGAAATTTATGAAGACCACCTGGCAATTGATCTTATTACGCAGCATCACATATCCCAGGCAAAGCACTTTATACCGCGGATAACCTGCTGGGGCGCATATGTGATGGATACAATTACTGGAGAAATTGAGATATACAGATCACGAAAAACAATGCTGGCAACTGGTGGTGGGGGACAGGTATATTCATATAATACTAATCCTGATATTGCTACTGGAGATGGATATGCCATGGCATATCTTGCCGGTGCCAGAATGGTAAATATGGAATTTGTTCAGTTTCATCCGACTGCATTTTATGATCCTGATAATAATCCGTTTCTTATTTCTGAGGCTGTGCGTGGTGAAGGGGGAATACTTAAACTGCTTAATGGTGAAACCTTTATGGAGAAGTATCATAAACTGGAATGCCTGGCTCCCAGAGATATCGTTTCTCGGGCAATTGATTTTGAATTAAAAAAGAGCGGAGATAAATTTCTATATCTTGATGCCACTCAAATTCCCAAAGATAAACTTCTTACACATTTCCCCTATATTCGTAAAAAGTGTCTGAGTAGAGGTGTTGATATTACATGTGAACCTATTCCTGTAGTTCCAGCAGCCCATTATTTTTGCGGTGGGATCACTACTACAATTGATGGACTAACTGCTGTTAAGAATTTATTTGCTGCAGGTGAAGTATCCTGCACGGGGTTGCATGGTGCTAATCGACTGGCATCAAACTCCTTGCTGGAAGCATTAGTGATTGCCTGGAGAGCATCCCATCATCAAAGTATGAAAGAGGATGAGAGTTTTCCTGAGATACTTCCCTGGCAGGCTTCAAATACCTTTAACGAAAATGAATGGGTGATTATTTCGCATAATCGTCAGATATTAAATACTATCATGCAAGGTTATGTGGGCATCACGCGCTCGCGCAGATTGCTTAAGTATGCTTATTCCCGGGTTTCAAATATCTATGAAGAGATCAATAATTTTTATCAGCATAATTCAGTAAGTAAGGAAGTGATTGAAACCCGTAATATTGCTATTGTGGCATCTTTGATTATTCGTTCAGCCTTGATGCGAAAAGAATCCAGGGGTGCTCATTATGTGAATGATTATCCAGAAAGGGATGATGCCAAATATCTGAAAGATACTATTATATAATTTTAAGCTCTTATAAAAAGGGAAAGCCGGACAGCATTAGCTGTCCGGCTTTTGTTTCCCCCCTCATACTATTTCATAAGAATCATTTTTCTTGTTTCTGAGTGTCCAGTTGTCTGGAATCTCAGGAAATATACTCCACTTGCCTGATGAGTGGCATTCCAGATCAACTTGTAATCTCCAGCAGACTGCTGTTCATTCACAAGTGTTTCTATCTTTTGTCCTCTGATATTATAGATATCCACTTTCACATTTCCAGTTTGAGAAATCTCATAACTGATCGTGGTTTGAGGATTGAAAGGATTAGGATAGATATTAGCCAGTCCGGTAACTAATGGAGCATCATTATGATCAAAATAGATCACAATATCTGATACATCATTACCTGGATCTGTAGTAACCATCTGATTGCTGGAATACACTACTTCATCCTGATACAGTTTGAAGCTTATTTCTTCATTCTCTATACCATTAATAACCAATGAGATTATTCCATTATCGATTACAGAGACTGCCCGGCATTCATCACCAGCAAATGCTCCAATGAATCCATCTGCAGGTAATCCTTCCAGGGATGCATGTCCATAAGCAATGGTACTATTTGTGTATATTACAGGTTCCCAGATCGGGCATACAGGAGCGATTGGCTGCTGAGATGCACGAAGTCCATCAGGATAGATCAAGGTAGCTGCTGAGAACATTTTAATCCAGTAACCAGAGCCTGGAGTCATCGTGGTGAGTGTATTAAATTCAGGTGGAAGGCTTGGATCGTAACTGCCAAATGAATCTTTGATCTTAAGAAGCTGATCAATGATAGTGAACAATGCATCTTCTAGATCCTGAGAAACCTGCGGCAGGTAACCGGTCAAGTTCCAGCCAGCACTCAAGGCAATTTGAGTATCCGCTACATTTACTGGTAATCCTTCTAAAGAAAGAGCGGTATTATTAGTAACTTTTACATAATAAGCTGCACCATCATCTATTTCAGTCAAAGTATTGTAAACCGGTAACAGATCTGGGTCATAACTATAGAATATGTTTTTGACTTTGATAAGTTCTTCGTTTTCAATCAGTTCTCCAAAAATATCAGCAATCAGGTAACTGGAAGGATATATGTTAAGTGAGAGCAAGTTCCAGCCAGTTTGAAGATTGATTAACTGAGTGATGTTTGCACTTTCAGAAGCATTAATAATAATCTGATCTGGTGGATAACCAATTTCCCCACCAGGACTAGTAGTAATCGTCAATGGAACAGAGAGGATAGCATTTTCGCTTGAATCCCAAATTTTGAAATGAGCTATCTCAGCAGTTTCACCCTGCACTATAAGCGTTACAATGGCAGTACTATCTCCAAGAATAACCACATCAGATACAGCACGACATTCTGGTCCCACAAATGTACCTACTCTGTCTCCTTCTTCGGCTGGTAATCCTTCTATCTGAACAATACCATAAACAATGGTGCTGTTTGTGTAGATTACTGGCGTCCAGTTTGGTCCATAACCACTACCAAATGCTAAATTTATAAAGTCCGGAGGAGTACCAATCTCTCCACCAGGATCAGTTGTATAGGTTTCATATAAACTGTAGTACAGGTTTGCAGAATAATCATAAAGACTGAAATCAATCTCTTCGATCTCGACACCATTAACTGTAATTGTGGCATAAGTGGCTTCATCTTCAACTGAATATACAGGATTGACCCATCCACGTATCTCACCATCCACAAAAGCACCTACCATATCAAGCTCACTAACTGGCAAACCATCAATGGTTACACGCGAATATACAATTGTGCTTGAAGGATATACTACAGGTACCCAGTCAGGTCCCATCCATACAAGGACATTCCAGATTGTTTCAGCCATATAATCTGCATCAGTTACTTGCGCCTTAACAATGTAGTTTCCATTACGATCAAAAGTGATAGCGAATTCCGCAGTATTGATTCCAGGAAGTAACAGGTCATTAAGATACCAGGAGATCTCACTATCTTCTTCAATGTCTAGTGTTGATATGCTGAAGGTAACTAAAGATGTATCAGCAATGCTAAATTCAGTCTCTATTGGCAGAAATTCTGTGATCTCAGGTGGATCATTTACTGGATAAACAATTATATTGATAGTATCCATGGCAGTTGCTCTTCCCTGCTGATCATCAATCGTGAATACCAGTTCTTCTTCACCAAACCAGTTTTCATCTGCTGCAAAGATTAAAAAGTCTCCCATTTGTGCAGTATCGACATGTATGCCTCCAGAAACTGTCAGGTTCAATGGGTCCATATCAACATCATAAAGATATTGTGAAAA
>Ga0207996_1000412_pt1 | contig 38571 bp, 39 predicted proteins | sample AntAceMetag02UKG_FD_184773 | JGI IMG/M metagenome (GOLD analysis project Ga0207996, IMG submission 184773) | Saline lake microbial communities from Ace Lake, Antarctica - Antarctic Ace Lake Metagenome 02UKG (SPAdes) (version 2) | ecosystem: Environmental > Aquatic > Non-marine Saline and...
TTATGGCCGATTCTACTTTCATGGTGTTCCTGGAACTCATCTAGATTTAATAGAAAAGGCTTTTGAACCTTTATGAATAGAAATCTATACATTCGCAAAATGCAGCAATCCCCCACTACCCCCAATTATGATAAAAAGGAGATAGTAAGTTATAAAGAGTCAAGAAATTTTTTAACCTCCCTTCTGCCTCATGAGATGACTCATCTAATCTTGGCAGATTTTATAGAGAACAATATTCCTCTGTGGTTTAATGAAGGTCTGGCTGTGAACATGGAGCTAACAAGCAAGTCAGGATATATAAACGCAATAAAGGAAGAATTAAAAAAAGGCAACAATCTTTCAATCCATGAAGTACTTGATAAAACTGGTTATCCAGAAGATGAAGAAAAAGTCCTACTTTTCTACAGCATATCTTATTCTCTTGTAGATTTTTTAAGAAGCAAAGGCCAGTATAGATTTACTAATCTTTGCAGAGCTCTGCGTGATGGAAGGAATTTTGAAGAAGCTCTTATAAGCAGTTATCAATTTGACTTTGGAAGTTTAGACCGTCTTGATAAGAAGTGGCAGGAGCATATAAGAAAATAGAATAAAACTCACTTCTCACGCTTCCATACAATATCATAGTCCTTTTTTGCTTTTCTTTGTGCATCAGTTTTTGCCTTACCCCTGAATCCTGGAGTTCCTCCATCATCTTTCATATTAGATCCTAAGCTGTAAAGTATAAATCCATGCTTTGCTCTTTTGTAGATTAGGTTCCTATCTGTGAACGGATCAGAGGGAACTTTCTTCAGAATATCAGGAGTAAGTTTATCTAATGAGTGTAAAAATAATGAGTCTGGATATGTCCCATATTTTGCTTTATAAATCTTGAGTGCAAGCCCAGTTCTGCACACCTGAATTTGCGCTTCATGAAGCGACATCTGTTCTCTAACTCTAGTCAAGGCAGGAACAAGCATTCTTGTTAATACGCAGTATTTAGAAATACCTGTTTTTAGTTTAAGCTCTATATTCCTGCCTGCAATTACACTTTCAGAATAGGACATATTGTATAGCTCCTTCATGTCAGACATAAAGCTCAAATAGCAGACAAAGTCCTTTTTGAGAAGTGGTTTAAAGGGAGGTGTTACTTCTATGTAAACTAATTTGAGGAAAAAGTCATCGCTGCTTCCAAAAAGAGCTTTCAATTCTTTTATAGAATATTTTCTTTTAAGCAGCTTATTGAATTCTACTCCCGCTAAGCAGATTCTTTCTGTATCCATACACTTTTTGAACGGCTCTGTTCCAACATGGTTCTCTAGTTCAGTGATAAGACTTTTCATCCTTTCTTGAGAGATACTATATTTGCTTGATAACGGCTCCAGACAGTTTATCACAATTCTATCACATGCTATTCTTACAAGCTGTGAGATTAAAACAGGCTCATTTTTTAGATGATTAGATATTCTTAATCCCGTGAGAACTGTATTGAAAGATTTGTCTGTTTTTCCTGCATCGGCTTCAATTAATGCTTTTACGCATAATAATCTTGCCAGACTTCTCATTTTGGCTAAATGAGGAAGGAGCATGGCTGCTCCATCTCCATACCTCAAATTAAAATTACATTCAGGTCTTTTGGAAGCTTGTTCAAGAAGAGCATAGATATACTGCATATCAGGAGAATTAACCAGTTTAGGGACTTCTTGTCTTTGTTTTTCTGTCCACTTTGAGATGTCTGAATAAAATTTAACATCCTCAATAATTCCTATCGTCTTATTTTCTTTACCTCCCTCTTTATTTGGAATATAAGGTTTGCCTCCTTCTCCAGATGTCATGAGCATAAACACTTTATTATACAGCACAGCTGCATTCTCTTTATCAGGTACTGGAGCAGGTCTAATCTCTGCAATGGTTATTGGCTCACCCTTTGCCTTTAGCTCTGCGAGTTTGGCGCGAAGTTCTCTCCCCCAAACAATGTTCAGAACAGTATGAATAATAATACTCAGTATCAATAATCCGCCTATAACAATTCCTGCCCATTTCAGTATTTTTTTCAGTATTCTCATGACAATCCTCCATTTGTTAAGTTTAATTCTTTCATTATCTGTTTTTGCTGTTCAAAAATGCTTGTCTGAATTTCATAATTCTCTTCTTTTGGAATTAATTTTGCTAATAATCTGCAATTTTTGTATTCAAGTCCTAACTCTGCATATAGATTTTCCATATCCTTATTATTTTCTTCAACATGTTTTGCGACTGTAATCCTGCCGTTAAGCAGATTGTCAGTTAAGGAATTGTCAATTTTTGAGCTGATAATACTTACAATTAAAACCAGCATGAGAACATAAGCATAGCCCTTAGCAAACAGGCTTAAGCTAAATCCGAAAGGGAATTCTTCCTTCTTTGCCCATGCAGATTTTGATTGAAGGAGAACTTTATCTCTCAGTTCCACTTTAGCTTCTTTAATTTTAAAATTTGAGAGGTATCTTTCTATATCGTTATATTTCATTTTTAAACCTCTTAAGTTTACTTTTTAGCTTTTCTATTCCGTAGCGGTAGCGGCTTGCTGCTGTGTTTTGAGAAATTCTTAAAGCTCCTGAAATTTTCTCAAATGTCATTTCCTGAAAAATCTTCATGCTTACTACTTCCCTTTGCTTCTGAGGCAGGACTTCTAATGATTTGGATATCTCCTTTATTTCTTCTTCATCCACTTTATCTTTATGTGCTTCCTTTAAGTAGAGGATATTTTCGTATCTGGATATATCTTCATGATGTTTGGGCTGTGCTCTAAAATAATTCATAGCTTCATTTCGCGCTACTTTGAAGATATAACCTGTTATATTATTTGCGTCTGCAATTCTATCCCTCTTTTCTGCAATCTTTACAAATACGTTCTGCATCACATCCTCTGCCTTTTCTTCCGAACATAGTATTGTAAGCAAATATCCATACAGCTTTCTTCCCAGATAGTCATAGATAATTTCAAGCGCTTTTGGATTATCATCTCTCAGTAGTTCCTTTATCTCTTTCTCAACACTGTCAGATGTCATACACTTTTTTGGTCTTTATCTGTATAAAGATTCTTAATAAGAAAGAGAATAATAAATGGCAGTATATTTAAAATAATTCTTGCTGCCTGTGAAATGCAATAATTCTCAGGGAGTACATCTGACTGTTTTAATACCGTTTCTTTGAATATATTATAGTTAAAGATAGTATAAATCAAAGCATACAGCTGATAAAAGAGTGATACATACCAAGAATATTTGAGCCCAAATATAAGACCGATTCCACAAAATATAGTTACGATTACAAGAGCAAAATTTATTAAAGTCATTATTTGATCTGGCAAATTTATAAAGCCAAGAAACACACCCTTATTATGATACGCAAGCGCAAGATAAGTCTTGGTAGAGTATAAGTAAAAAAATCCTAATAAAACTGACAATATTCTTCTCATTGCTCTTTTTCTCCTTTTCTATATCTGACAATTAAGACTACATTTTAGTTAATCTTTTAAACTTTTTTCTTAACTTTTCAGGCTTTTGCACCCTAAATACTCACTCAAATCCGTTATTGCGAGGAGCACAGCAACGTGATTGTTTTCCACCACGCTTCGCTCATGGTCGCAATGACACAGTGTTTACTAAGCATTTACTTTGCACCTCAATTTTCAAAAACCTCTATTTCCTGTATGGCTTTAAAGCTTCTAGCAATGCAGGCCGAACAGAATATCCAAGCTCTCTTGCTTTGTCACAATACTTAATTGCTAGTTTATATTGTTTTTTATAATAATATATTACTCCAACATGATAATACGCAAGTGCATGATTTGGATTGATAGCAATAGCTTTTTTATACTCAAGGATTGCTTCATCAGGCATTTCCTTTAGTCCATAAACGAAGCCAAGCTTGACATATTCATCGGCAGAGTTGGGATTACACTTTATAGCTTTTTTAAAGTTTTCTATAGCCTTATTATACATCTCCTTTTGCGCATAAACCATGCCAAGCCCGGCATATGCTTCGGTATAGTTCGGATTATACTTTATGGCTTTTTTAAAGTTTTTTATGGCTTGGGGCCCATAAGATTTGCCTCTTTTCGCGTATACTAGTCCCAGATTATGATAAATGTTGGCTTTTTTGGGATCCAACGAAAGAGCCTTATTAAGCCATTTGAGTGCTTTCTCATATTCTCCCTTTTCCCGATAGGAATCACCTGTATTGGTATAAGGAGGTAAGTAATTGGGGTCTATCTCAATAGCCTTGCTACAGGCAGTTATAGCCTCGTCATATTTCCCTGTTTTGAGAAGAGCATAACCTAAATCATTATAAGCCCATAAAGCCCATTTTCCGTCAGGCTTTAATTCTATCTCTTTCTTTGCCATCTCTATCGTCTCATTATATAGCCCTTTCTTCTTATATGCCCAGGTGAGTTTCCGATAGAATTTGTTTTCTTGAGGATAAAGCTCTATTGCCTTTTTCATCCATTTTATTGCCTCATCATAATCTCCCTTTTCATTTAATGCCCATCCAAGTTGTAAATAAGCCTGGTTCAATTTGAAATTAAACTCTATCGCTTTTTTTGCGTAAAATATAGTTTCGCTCCAGTTTTTTTTCTTACCATAAGCATAACTGAGCGCATAACAAGTCAGACCATCACCTTTTTTGTATTTGAGAGCTTCCGTAAAATATTTTATGGCCGAATCCCAGTCTTTATTCTTGTAGGCATGGTTAGCCTTTTGCTTAAGTTCTAAGAATGAATTCGCATTAGCAAGATTAGTAACCAGAAATATCAATGCTAAACCTAATAAAATCTTTCTTACCCAAAATAATCTCTTCAATTTTCTCCTCCTTTTTATTGTTCGTTATAGTTTAGCCGCTAAAAGTTGATCTTTTTAACTTTTTTGCGTCTGCAAAAAAGATCTCGACAATTTAAGCTTTCTAGCACCTCCTTTCTTGCTTTGATTACCATTTTTTACCTTTCATATATAAAGACGAAATCCTTTGGAAATTTGTCTAAAAAAATTACAGATTTTTTATTCTATCACTTGCCTGCTGAGCATGTTTAGTATCAGGGAGTTTTGTAATTATATCATTTAATACAACAGCGGCTTTATCTTTATCATCCAGATCGCTAAGATAGATATCTGCTAACCTATTCTTTACAAATACCCATGTGTTATCATCCGTAATGAGAGCCAATGCTTTATTATAGTATTCAACAGCCAAATCGAAATTTTTAAGATTTTCATGGTAAATCTGAGCAATCTCCAGCATCAGGTCGTGATTCATAGGGTCATTATCAAGCTCTTTCTTATATTCCTCTATTGCTCTGTCATAATATCCCTGAGCAGTTAACGCTTTTATATGACTGTATTCCTTTATTACCTTACCTTCGTTTTTTGGAAAAATAAGTCCAAAGAATTTGTCAGCCAGCCAGCCGGAGAAATCAGGAGCTAGCAAAGCTCCAAGACACAGACTCCAGAAAACAACCATGAGCAGATTACCAATCGCACCGCCAACATCTCCTGATTGCTTTGCAACAATTAATAACCTAAAACTTCTCTGCCCAAACCATAAGACAGCAAGTACGGCGAGAATATGGATAATTTTTTTGATTAAGTCAGTATGTTTTTCTTTCATTATTGCATATATCTCTGCACACGCTTCGGAACATACCATTTTATAAAATCATAACCTATTCCGATTGGAGACACCTCTATACCTTTAAAGCGTGTATGAACAACAGGAAGCGAATCAGATACATATAAAAACGTGTAAGGCTGGTCTTCAGCTAAAACCTCGTGGATCCTGTGATAAATCTGTCTCCTTTTCTCTATCTCAAATTCCTTTCTTCCTTCCTCCAAAAGCTTGTCTATCTCCTGATTATTATAAGAAATAAAGTTAAATTCTTTCTCTTTTGTTTTAGATGAATGCCAGATATCAAAGCAATCAGGATCTCTGCCCAAACTCCATGCGAGTAAAATAGCATCAAACCTTTTTTTATAAATAAATTCATTTAGAAAAGACGCCCATTCAATTATTCTTATATTTACCTTAATACCAACTAGTCTGAGATTCTGTTGTATGATTTCTGCGCATTTCTTCCTCTGTGTGTTCCCCTGATTTGTTATAATCTCAAATTCGAACTTTTCCCCATTCTTATCAATCCAACCATCTCCATCATGATCATCCCATCCGCATAGCTTCAGCATTTCTTTTGCCTTTAGCGGATTATACGCATATTTTCTCACATGTTTGTTGTATGCCCATGATTCAGGAGGAAAAGGACCTGTTGAGATTTCTCCCAGTCCTAATAAAACCCCTTTGATGATCTCAGATTTATTAATTGAATATGTTAAAGCCTGTCTAACAAGTTTATTTTTAAATAACGGATTTTTAAGGTTATAGCCAAGATAGGTATAGCCAAAACTTGGGTATTTATATTTGTTGAAACCGGTTTTAAACCATGTCTTATTAGTCTGATAAACATATTGCACAGGATTAAGCCCCATCCAATCAATATTTCCAGCGCCAAGTTCAAGGAACATTGTCGCATCGTCTGGAATTATCTGGTAAACATACCTGTCTATACATGGTCTGCCTTCAAAATACTCATTATTTGCCTCAAGAATAATTCTTTGTCCGGTTTTCCATTTTTTAAACTTATATGGGCCTGTTCCTATTGGATGCCGCGCAAAGCCACACTTGATTAAATTCTTATCTTTTAGAAGATGCTCAGGCATAATCCACATTCCCCAACTGGCAAGAGCTGGAGAAAATGGCTCTTTGTAGGTTGCCTTGAATGTATAAGGATCAACAACTTCTGCTTTTTTTATTCGTTCAAAATCGCCGCCATACGGAGTAGGAACATCCGGATCTGTAAGCTTTTTATATGTAAACATTACATCAGAAGCCGTAAATGGAAAACCATCATGCCATCTAACGTTTTTACGCAAGTGGAATGTAATGGTAAGTTTATCAGAAGAGACTTCCCATGATTCTGCCAGATCCCCAACCAGTTTTATGTTCTTATCGTATTTGAGCAGACCATTAAACACCAGCCCTACAATATCCTGAGAAGCGCTATCTGAAGCCAGTATTGGGATAAGCGTTGAAGCATCCCCTATTGAGCCTGCGATTATTGCATCACCATAACTAGGCTCACCAGAGACTGAAGATATATTTACTAACAAAAGAAGACCCGTTATAAATAACGTTATATTTTTTATGCTCTTTAAAAACATATTCGTTTTCCTAGCTTTTTTTAGTAGAATATTTTAGATAATTATTTATCATAATATTAAAAATATGGATAAAAAACAAGAAATTGTAAAGAAATTGAAGATTCAAAACACGAAAACTCTCATTAAAAATTCTTTTTTTATCAATCGCTTGAATTGGTTAGTCTGGTTGGTGCCGACTGTTGTTGTATCTTTTCTGCTTTTATTTCGCTTATCTGATGTTGCAGGGCTCCATCGTGACGAAGCAGCTTTAGGCTTATTTGCAGAATCGATACAGAATGGGTTACGTCCAGTTTGTGGTTATTTTAATCTATACACAGCTCCTATCCACTCCTACATTATAGCGATTTTTTTTAGCTTCTTTGGCAAGTCTATATGGTCGTTGCGATTTAGCACTGTTTTACCAATTCTTTTTTCATTATGGATTTATGCCGACCTAATCCGACGATTATTGCCCAATGCGGCTCTTTGGGCTTTTTGGTTTTTAATAACAATGCCAGCATTTATAGTTCAGTCACGCATATCATTTGAAAGTTTTGCTCTCAGTCCATTATTCTTATTTGGCGGAATATGGAGTTTTTATGTTCTTGGATTAAAGAAGCAAATATGGATATCTAAAACAGGATATGGAATTAGTGGATTATGCTTTTATCTAGCTATTTGGAACCATATTGTTTCCTTCCCAACAGTAGCAAGTGTTATTATTGTCTATCTTATCATCTCAAAAACAAAAATAATAAGAATGTTGAAAGTTCTGCCATGGTTTTTCATTGGAGTCTTGATAGGTTCTATTCCAAAACTGTACGGAGTATTTGTTCTTGGTTATGACTTGATTCCAGCATATGGTGAACGAACGATTCCGCCTTTCACAAAAGCTTTTTTAAATATGGTCTATACATTAGGCAGTGATGCTCTTTATGTTAGAGCCTGTGGAAAAATACTTTTTTCTTTTAACTGGTTTTTACCTCTATGTGTGCTTTTGTCCGCAAGTATTTTTATCTATTCAAAAGTTTTCATCAAACAGAAAAGAATGTGGTTAGCTGTTGCATTGTGTGCAATCCTCAGTTTTTTGGGAACATGGCTCATTACTCCTGCATATGTGATGGGCTCCAGAGTATGGTCACTGCCTCTTTGGTTCATTCCACTGCTTCTTTCTTTGTCATTATCAATGTCCCACAAATGGCTACGGATCGCCTTGGGTACTATGATAATCGTAATAAATATAACAGGAATGAGCATAAACTATTTTTATAATTTTTTACAAGATGGAGGAATTCCAAAAGAAACGGTTTATGTTGGCGGACGCTACGATAACAGCTGGGATTTCATTGATATACGGACTCTCGTAAACAGGCTAAATTCTTACAATAATAGATCCATCTACATCGAGGATGCAAATACTGCTCGATTGCAATTTTTACTTCCAAAGAGTCACAGAAACCGTCTACAAACCATCCAGAATGCTATTATTAATAAAGAGAATATCCGCCCCGGTAGTATTATTGCCATTTATAAACTAAAAAACCGTAACATCCTCTCCTATATAAAGGTAGGCAAAGCTACTGGAATTAAAAGAGACGAGCTCTCCACTTCTCATTACGAGATATTTGAAGTTATTGAAGGCACGTAGATCGTAACAGATTAATCTCTTACTTCTCTGTTTCTCCATCAGGTACTTTTTCTTTTACAGCTTCAGCTTCTATCTGCTTTATCCCTTCCTTTTTCATTATGGAAGTACCGCTGTAGTGAGAAACCCACATGAAGCTCAGGGAAATGGACGTGAGAATAAAGATTATAGCCATTGCTGTGGTGAGTTTTGTCATAAAAGTTTCAGAACTTGCTCCAAATAGAGATTGAGTTCCTGCTCCACCAAACATACTGGCAAGATCTGCCCCTTTCCCTACCTGTAGAAGAACAATTAAAATCAGACTTATACAAGTTACAATATGAATTATACTTATAAATGTAAACATAATATTATTTATCCGTTAACGCAGCAATGCCTGGCAGCTCAATACCTGCAAGATATTCAAGAGATGCACCACCGCCAGTAGATATATGACTAATCTTATCAGCAACACCTGCCTTATTCACTGCTGCTACGGAATCTCCTCCTCCAACGACAGTATACGCAGCTGTGTTGCTAGCAAGTGCTTTGGCAATAGCAATAGAGCCTTTTGCGAATTTCTCTATCTCAAAAACACCCACTGGCCCATTCCAGAAGACAGTTTTTGAAAGCCTGATTTCTGTATTATATTCTTCTATTGCCTGAGGTCCTATGTCCACACCTACCCAACCTGTAGGAACAGCTCCCCTTTCAGTAACTATCACATTTGCATCTTTGGAAATTCTCTGTGCAATTATATGGTCTAAAGGAGTATGCAATTCTACACGCGCCTTACGCATTTTTGTTATTATTTCTTTAGCAACATCTATTTTGCTTTCATCTACAAGAGAGTTTCCGATTGTCCAGTTTTTTGCCTTGCAAAACGTATATGCTACTCCACCTCCGAGCAGCAAAGTGTCTATTTTGTCAATAAGACTTTCCATAACCGGTATTTTATCAGCAAGCTTAGCCCCACCCATAATTAGGGTGAAAGGCCTCTCAGGATTCTCTATTAATTTACTTAAAGCTTTTATCTCTTTTTCCATTAAAAATCCACATGCAGCTTTGTTAACAAACTTTGTTACTCCGACTGTTGATGCGTGCGCGCGATGAGCAGTTCCGAAAGCATCGTTAACATAAATATCCGCCAGTTTTGCCATAGACTGGGAGAAATTCGCATCATTACTTTCTTCTTCCTCATGAAAGCGTGTATTTTCAAGAAGTAACACATCACTGCTTTTCAAATTGTCTACTTCTTTTTCAACTTCAGAACCAACACAATCATTTGCTTTTCTAACTGTTATACCCAACAACTCCCCAAGTCTTAAAGCCGCTGGAGTTAGTCTCATCTTCTCATTTATCTTTCCCTTTGGTCGTCCGAGATGAGAAACAAGTATTAATTTTGCTCCTCTTTTTATTAAGTACTCAATACTCGGCAAAGCTGCTTTTATGCGGGTGTCATCTGTTATATTACAGTTATCATCCAGAGGAACGTTGAAATCCACTCTCATTAAAACCTTTTTACCGCTAACCTCTAAATCTTCTAAAGATAACTTATTCATACCTATTTCTCGGTGCTTCTCTATTGTTTTGAAATTATATACTCAGCTAAATCAACAACTCTGTTTGAATAACCCCATTCGTTGTCATACCATGCAAGAACTTTAACCATATTACCCTCTATTACTTTTGTAGATAACGCATCCACAATTGAAGATTTGCTGTTTCCATTAAAATCTTTTGATACTAAAGGTTCTTCGCAGTATTGCAGATATTTGCTTAACTCGTTCTCTGCTGCATTCTTCAAAGCTACATTTACCTCTTCTGCGCTTGTGTTTTTTTCTGTGTTCACAACAAGGTCAACCAAAGATACATTTGGAGTCGGAACTCTGATAGCCATTCCGTCCACTTTGCCTTTTAATTCCGGCAGGACAAGAGCAACAGCTTTTGCAGCACCTGTTGTAGTAGGAATCATTGATACAGCCGCTGATCTTGCTCTTCTTAAATCCTTATTTGGAAAATCAAGTATAACCTGATCATTCGTATATGAATGAATTGTTGTCATCAGCCCCTTTGTTATGCCAAAATTATCCAGCAAAACTTTTGCAACCGGAGCCAGACAGTTCGTAGTACAGGAAGCATTTGAAATAATATGATGTGAAGAAGGTTCGTATTTATCCTCATTTACCCCCAATACGATTGTTATATCCTCATTCTTTGCCGGAGCGGATATAATTACTTTCTTTGCTCCTGCCTGAATGTGGGCACTTGCCTGCGCCTTGTCTCTGAACCTTCCTGTTGATTCAATAACAATTTCCACGCCCAGCTCTTTCCATGGCAGTTGTGCAGGATCTTTCTGAGCAATAACTCTTACTTCTTTTCCATTGATAATTATTGCATTGTCTTTGGCTTCTACAGTGCCGTCAAATATTCCAAAAGTGGAATCATATTTAAAAAGATGTGCTAATGTTTTTGCATCTGTCAGGTCATTTACTGCTACAAACTCTAAATTACTTGAGTTTAAACCTGCTTTTAGAACTAATCTTCCAATCCTTCCAAATCCATTGATTCCAACCTTCGTTGCCATCGACACTCCTCCTTCTTTAGTTTCTAAAATTAATTTAGGCTCGATTATACAAAATTAGATATCAAACTGCAACAGGTTTCGCAGTCTTTATTTTAAATTTTTCTTGATGAAGTTTCTTATTGTATCCTTATACTCTTTGTCCATGACTATAAAACCATCATTATGGCCGCCATGCATTTTATAGAACTGTTTAGGTGAAAGGGCTGCTTTAAAAAGTTTCTCGCCATGATGAAACGGTATTATCTCATCATTCTCTGAGTGTATTATAAGCTTTGGAATTTTTACATTTTTTATTTTTTGAATACTGTCATATTTTGTGCTTGCACAATATTTAATTGGCAGAAACGGATAAAATTCTTTACCAATATCAATTATGGACGTAAACGCACTTTCTGAAATAAGTAAGCCCTTATTAATTTTTGCCGCAAGGTCAATTGCTATTGCACCCCCAAGAGAACGACCGAATATGATAACCTTATTCTCATCCTGCTTTTTCTTTAAAATAAGCCAGTTATATGCAGCCATTGCGTCCAGATAGGTGCCTTTTTCTGTTGAAAACCCCTTGCTTCTGCCATAGCCCCTGTAATCAAATACAAAAACATTTAGGCCAAGATTATGAAATATGTCTATACTGTCAAGACGGTCGCTTATATTTCCAGCATTTCCATGACAGAAAAGAACTGTTGAGGTTGCATTTTTACAAGAAACATACCAGCCATTCAGCTTAATATGCTTATCTGTTTCAAAAAAAACGTCTTCGAAACTCAAGTCGATACTTTCCGGAGTCATGCTAATCTCACGAGTAGGATAGTAAATATTCTTCCATTCAAAATACCTGAAATATAGATGCAGAAAACAAACAATAATCAGCGCTCCCACAACATATTTAACAACTTTTGCCCACATTTAATACACCTCTAGTTTTCTACTTAATTTTAGGCTGAGTTTTCCAGCGATTATGCAGCCAGAACCACTGGTCAGGATGTTGCCTGATATAAGATTCAATAACCTTAGAAAATTGAGCGGTATATCTCTGGATATCACTGTCTGCGTTTTCAGAACTATGCGCATATATAGGATCTCCAATAAATATTTTGTGGTATTTCCCCTTTCTTACAATAAAAGCCGGAACAACTGGTGCTCCTGTTCTTAAGGCAAAAACAGCCATCCCTTTTGCGGTAGCTGCAGGCTTTCCAAAGAAATCTACAAACACCATATCTTTCCTTGTATTTTGATCCATTAATATAGCAACCAGTTCATTATTGCTGAGTGCGCGAAGCACCTTTCTAATGGGATCACTCTTCTGAATAACTTTCATTCCGACAAGTCCTCTATACCTGTCAATCGTATGCCCTATTCTTTTGTTATCTGAAAGTCTGCCAATTACGTTTACAGGGTATCCTCCAAGTCCAAAAGCAGCACCTAAAAGTTCCCAGTTTCCAAAATGCGCGCCAAGCAAAATAGCTCCTTCTCTTTTTTTTAGAATGTGGTCTATTTTACATAGCTCAGATGTATCAACAATTCTTCTTATTCTTGTTCCATTCATTCTCGGAAGCTGCAAAAATTCCAGAAGTGTTTTTCCAAGATTTTTATATGTCTCTCTTGCTATCTTTTTTAGCTCAATTTCACTCTTCTGATTTCCAAAAGCAAACTTGAGATTTTTAAGAACTTGTTTCCTCCTGACTCTGAGTATATAAAAGATAAAATCCCCAAGAAGATTGCCTAAAAAGAGCATCATATTTCTCGGCAGGTATCTTACCGAAGCTGCTATTGTCACTCCCCCAAAATACTCGCATGTATGTTTCATATTACCTTCTCTATGAGACGGCTATAAAGGTTTTCAGTTTCATGAATCATCTTCATTAAGGAAAACTTTTCAACTGTCTGTTTGGCAGTAAGCCCCATTTTTTTAGTCAATTCTTCATTGCCGGCTAATATCAGCATCTTATCTGCAAGAGCATCCTCATCTTTGGAAGGAACAATAAATCCATTTTCTCCATCAATAATAATCTCGTTATTACCACCCACATCTGTTGCAACCAATGGCTTGCCGCAGGCCATTGACTCCAAAACTACATTTGAGAAACCTTCTCTAATAGATGAAATCACCGAAAGATCCGAAAGATAGAGCATATCTTTAATATCTTCTCTGTTGCCTGTAAAAACAATGTTCTCCTTTATTCCTAATCTTTCAGAGAGAGACTCCAAGCTGAGCCTCATTGGACCGTCCCCAATTATCAGAAACTTTAGATTTTGCATTTTAGGAATTATCTTTTTTGCTGCTCTTAATAGGTGTTCGTGTCCCTTTTGCGGATGAAGACGGCCTATAGCTACTATTACTTTATCGTCTTGCAATAAGCCCAATTCAGTTTTTTTCTTAAAAATTATTTCCTTTGCAGGTACATTATTTTGCCAGAAATCCAAATCCACTCCATTATAAATAACCTCAAACTTATCAGTAGAAATATTGGCATTTTTCACATAAAAGCTTTTAACTGCTTCTGATACTGCAATAATCTTATCGGAGTATGCAGCAAGCCATCTGTCTAGGATTAGCTGCCAGTTACTTTTCCAACTGTCCACATTATGCTCATTTGCAATTATAACAGGCACACCTGCTAATTTGGCAGCGATTCTTCCTGTAGTGTTGGGCTTATGACAGTGAGTATGAACTATATCAATGTTTTCTTTCTTCATGATTGAGCACAGTCTGTAAATGCAAACAGGATCAAACTTGAATCTACGCGGGATTATTTTGACTGGAATTCCGGATTGTTCCAAACAATGCTGCAGTTCTCCTGGTTTGAAACTACATACAATAATATCATACCTCTCTTTGTTGAGTTTCGGTAAAAGAGATACCATTCTTTTCTGCACACCACCCACACCTAGATTTGAAATCATGCGTAAAACTTTAATCTTTTTCATACACTCTTGGCACTCTTTTACTGATCATACAGAAGACTTCGTTAGGGATAGTGTCTATCTTCTCTGCAATTTCTTCAACACTTATTCGTTCCTGCTTCTGTACGCCGATTAAAACAACTTCATCCCCTACTGATACCTCAGGGATTTTACTTACGTCTATTATTGCCTGATCCATACAAACTCTTCCAACAATAGGGACTCTTTTACCTTTTATCAATACCTCGCCCCTGTTTGAAAGCAATCTGCTGTATCCATCGCCATATCCGATAGGGATTGTGGCGAGAATTGCTTTTTGTTTAGTTGTATGTGTTCTTCCGTAACTAATTGTAGAACCTTGTATTGCCTCTTTTATAAAAACAACGTTTGTTTTTAATGTCAAAGCCGGTTTGAGCTTTATGTCTCGAGGAATATGAGGTGACGGATATGCTCCATAAAGCATTAAGCCGGGTCTGACCATATCAAAAAAGCTGTCATGAATATTTTTTGATAGAATAGCTCCACTGTTTGCCATATGTTTTATGGGGATTGATATTCCTGAAGATTCCAGTTCGTTTAAAATGTTTTTAAAACGCTTTATCTGAAGCAGACTGAAATTTTTGTTAGCTTCATCAGAGGAAGGGAAATGCGTAAATATACCCTCTAAAAACAGATTTTCTAATTTACTTAGCTCTTTTACAAAATTTGAGGCGTGTTCAAAGTGTGGCCCTATTCGTCCCATACCTGTATCAACCTCAACATGCACGGATGCTTTCTTGTGAAATTCTAATGCTTTTTTGTTCAGACTTTTTGCGAAATCCAGATCTACTATAGTTGGTATGACGTTATATGAAAGGATGTCCCCTATCTCATATTTAAATGAACAGCCAAGTATTAAAATAGGCTCATTTATACATGCTCTACGCAAACGGATAGCTTCTTCAACATTGGCAACACCAAGATAATCAATACCGCTATTTACTGCGGTTTTTGCGGCTTCTACATCTCCGTGTCCATAAGCATTTGCTTTAACTGCTGCAAGAATTTTTCTTTCTTTACCTATTATTTTTTTTATACAGCTGATATTATATTTTATGGTTGCAAGATCAATTTGCGCAATTGTACGATATTCCATGCTATTTTCTTGCCACTCCACTGTCTTTTGCCGCCTTTGTGACGGCATTGGAAACAGCTGTTTTTATTCTATCATCAAATGGGGTGACTATTATGTAGTCATCCCGCAATTTTCTCTTGGGTATTAAACTTGCCAATGCTTCCGCAGCGGCCATTTTCATTTTTTCATTTATGTCAGAAGCTTTTACGTTTAATGCACCCCTGAATATTCCGGGGAAAGCCAATACATTATTGATCTGATTTGGCAGGTCACTGCGGCCTGTCCCAATAATTCTTGCTCCGGCGCGCTTAGCATCCTCGGGCGCAATTTCAGGTACTGGATTTGACATGGCAAAGACAATACTCTCTTTATTCATCTTTTTCATCATCTCTTCTGTTACCAGTTCCGGTCCAGATACTCCTATAAAGACATCAGCTCCAACCATAGCGTCTGCCAGCTTCCCCTGCAAGTTATCAGGATTCGTAATTTTCCAAATCTCTTTCTTTGCAAAATTCATATTGTTTTCTCTATCCTTGTGTATTATACCGGCTCTGTCGCATACTATAAGGTTCTTACATCCTGCATTAACAAGCAATTTGGAAATAGCAATACCTGCCGCCCCTGCTCCAAGAATAACAACTTTTATTTTGTTTATTTGTTTTTCAACTAATTGTAAGGCATTAATCAATGCGGCATACACAACAACCGCTGTTCCGTGTTGATCGTCGTGAAAAACAGGAATATCCAACTCTTTCTTGAGTTTTTCTTCTACCAGAAAACATCTTGGCGCAGATATATCCTCAAGATTAATTCCCCCAAAAACAGGAGAAATCAGTTTCACTGTTTCTACTATTTTATCAACGTCTTGTGAATTTATACATATAGGAAAAGCATCCACATTTCCAAATTGTTTAAAAAGAACAGCTTTGCCCTCCATAACGGGCAGAGATGCATCTGCTCCAATATTCCCCAATCCCAGAACAGCGCTTCCATCGGTAACAATAGCTATCATGTTCCGTTTTGAGGTGTAATCATAAATCTTCTCTCTGTCTTTAAAAATTTGTCTGCAAGGTTCTGCAACTCCGGGAGTATAGGCAATGCTCAAATCATAAATACTATCTAATTTAATTTTGCTTTTTATTTCCAGCTTACCTTTTAATTTTTTGTGAACTTTAAGGGATTCTTCACTTAGTTTTTCCATGTTTTTCCTTCCATTTAATTTCTGCATCCGATAGTTTTATATAATTCGGTTTTAAGTCAAAATGACTCAAGCCTTTACCTTCCTTTAATATATCCTCACCCAAAAACGCAATGCTTGAAGCGCGCGGAATACCAAGGTTAGGAGAGCACACAACAGCCAAATCTCCCAATTCTTTTTTCAATGTGTTGTAATATAGCGTCGTTGCGTTGCCGATAAAGATTGTTTTCTTCTTAGTTTTTTTAATTAATTCCTCAATCGTAAGAACCATATCGCCGGTCAATTTTTTCATATTTGACATCTGACATTTGATATCCGGCATTTCGTAAATTGCTGCATATACCTGCTTTCTTCTTGCGTCTGTGATTACACATATCCGTCCGGTATATGAATTCATCAAGTTATATGCAATTCCATCCAGCACAGAAACTCCAGCTGTTTGGATATCGAGCGCCATTGCCATTCCCTTTGCCGCGCTGATACCTATTCTAACTCCGGTAAAAGATCCCGGACCTATTGAAACAGCAATAGCTTCTATATCCTTTGGAACTAGTCCTGCATTTTTAAGAACATGCTCTATCATTGGCATAAGATGCTGTGAATGTGTTTTTGAGATGTTGGTCGTATATTCCGCAATAAGCTGGGAATTATCCAATATGCACACACTGCAAGCGCTTGTAGCGGTTTCAATGCCAAGTATTCTCATAAGATTCGCCTTTTGCTTGTAAAGTTATTTTTCTCTTATTCTTTCCGGTTACTTCTATATTTACCGTCAGATATTCTTCGGGCAGCATATCTGCTGCTCTATCTGCCCATTCTATTATACATGTTCCACATCCGTAGATATATTCATCCCATCCTAAATTGTAAAGCTCGCTTGAATTTTTCAACCGGTACAAGTCAATATGATAAACAGGAATTTTTCCGTCATACTGATTGATTATTGTGTAAGTAGGACTCGTTATATAATCTTCTTTTACTCCAAGCCCCGAACATAAGCCTTTAGAAATAACAGTCTTGCCCGCGCCAAGATCGCCAATCAGCGCAACAACGTCTCCCTCTTTTAAGAGTTTTCCTATTTTTTTGCCAACGTCTATTGTGTCTTTCGGACTCTTTGTATTGAACTCCACACTATTCTTATTTTTCAATATTGATCCCTGTATATTTAACCGCATTATTAAAAGAAATATCCTCAATAATATGACCTAACAATTCTATATCATTTGGTAGCTCTCCGTTTTCAACATCTTTCGCAATAATATTACATAGAATTCTTCTAAAATATTCGTGTCTTGGATATGAAAGAAAACTGCGTGAATCGGTAAGCATACCGACAAAGCGGCTCAAAAGCCCAGTGCAGGATAAAGCATTTATTTGTTTTTCCATACCGTCTTTATTGTCAAGAAACCACCACGCTGACCCAAATTGTATCTTGCCGGGAATTGAAGAATCCTGAAAATTACCTGTCATTGCAGCTAGAACCTCGTTGTCCTTTGGATTCAGATTATAAAGAATTGTCTTTGGCAGCTTGCCCATAAGATGTAATCTATCAAGAAATCTTGATAGAGGTACGGCAATTTCAAAGTCGCCAATAGAATCAAATCCTATATTAGCACCTAACTTCCTGAACATAAGAGTATTGTTGCTTCTCATAGCTCCAAGATGAAGTTGCTGAACCCAATTTTTCTCATAATCCATAATCCCAAATTCAACCATCATTGCAGATTTAAATTTTAAAACTTCTTCCAAAGAAAGTTCTTTTTTAGAACGCGCTTTATTGAAAATTATTTTTATTTCGCTTTTTGTATAATCCTCAGCATAAGCCGTCTCAATACCATGATCGGAAATACGGCAGCCCATGTAATGAAAAAAATCATGCCGTTTTCTAATTGCATCCAAAAAGCCCGTGTAATCATTAATACTAGTGTCTATTACTTTTTCCAGCGTATTGACCCATTCATTAAAGCTCTTAACGTTTTCAACGGCCATAGCTTTGTCAGGCCGAAATGCAGGCAGTACCTTAATACTGAAACTGCTGTCGTTTTTAATTTGTTCATGATATACAAGATTATCTGTCGGGTCATCGGTTGTGCATATAGCCCTAACATTCATCTTCTGCATAAGTCCGCGAGTCCTAAATTGTTCTTTATGAAGCATATCATTGCATTTTTCGTAAATTCTGCGCGCCGTAGACGGATTTAGAAGCTCATTTATTCCAAAATAACGATCCAATTCCAGCAATGCCCAATGGTATAACGGATTACGTATTAAAAAAGGAACTGTTTTAGCCCACGCTTCAAATTTTTCATAGTCATCCGCATCGCCTGTGCAAAAACGTTCGTCAATACCATTTGACCTCATAGCCCGCCATTTATAATGGTCTCCGCCAAGCCATACTTCGCTAAGATTCCTAAATTGCTTATTCTCGGCAATGTCCCGCACCGGCAAATGACAGTGATAGTCAAATATCGGCATATTCTTAGAATATTCATGAAAAAGGGTTTGGGCTGTCTTTGTATGTAATAAAAAATTTTCATCCATAAATTTAATTTTCATCAATTTCCCTATAATGTTATTGGTCGAATATTACTCTAATTGGGGTAAAAAGGGAAGAATTAGTTAGGACACAATTTGAGATATCTGTCAAGATAGTAAAGCGCGTTCGACTTGTCTTTTAGATACCAACCATAGGCTATTGCAGTGTTTTTTAATGCCTTTGCATAATATGGATTGAGTCTCAGAACCTCTTCAAATTCTCTTATAGCCGGTCTTGGCTTACCCTGTCGAAGAAAGCAAAGCCCCTTCATATAAATAGGCTTAAGATAATTCGCTCTCAATTTTATCGCATTATCAAACTGGCTGATCGCATTATTATACTTTTTACCCATTGTATACGAAAGTCCCATATTATAATAATCCTGCGGTAATATGAATTGCTGTGGTCTTGGCAACATTGCAAAAGATAAAACGACAACACATAAAAGCGAAAAAACAAGTTTTCTAAAATTTTTGTCTTTACCTTTTTTCCATAGCCAATTAATAAAAAATCCTGTGAACAATATTAAAAACGGGACTATAGGCTGCCGAAATCTTGACAGGATATAGAAGACCATTACGGAGCAAAAGCAGCCCATAATTATTAGATATACAAATAAATATTTTCGCCAGTTTCGAATAGAGACAATAATGCCTACTATTCCCATTGAGGCTATAAATACAAAACCGGGAAGAGGAAGACTTAGAAGACCGGAAAATTTTCTCGACAAATAGAAATTGGAATTATTTGGTATCTCGTATCCGTTCCAGAAAGCGTCGGATTTTTTTGCCTGCTGTTTGAACCATTTAGAAGGTGTTTTGAACGCTGTTTTTAAAATATTAAAACAGGTTTGCATTTGATTTTTCCCTAAATATGTGTCGTCTTGTATTTGATAAAACCCACAGCCGGTAGATCTTGAATCATGACCGCATATAAATGCGTTTACACCCTGAGACGACATGGAAAATAGATTAACTCCAACGATATGATTACGAATAAAAAGAGGTGTAAGCGCTAATAAAATACCAAAGAAGAAACATATGAATTGTTTGGCTAAGAGTTTCTTGTTCTTTCGTGTCACAAAAACCAACCATATCAAAATAAACGGAACCAATATGATGTTATTTGGTCTGCATAGTATTAACAAACCGAGTACAATTCCCGGAATTAGCCATATAGCGACTTTTTTTATCTTTGATATCCTTGTAATAGAAAAAACTAAAAGAACAGTTAAGAAGACTGTGAGCGTTACACGCAATAATCCCCCTTCATAAAAGATCAATACTCCGTATAAACTGCAAATGATTCCTGATATTATACCAACTACCCGATTAAAGATACTTCTTCCTATTAAATACAGCAAAACACATGTTCCCGCCCCCATAAGCATTTGAAATATTCTTACAATGAGGTAACTATGTCCAAACAATCGATATATTAAGGCAAGAAAATACGGATAAAGAGGCGATTGTCCGTAAACTCCCCTACCTCCAAGAATGTCACCTTTTGAAATTTGAATGGCAAACTGGTCGAATCTTTGTTGATCCAATCCATTAGGGATATTGTGAAACATTGGATTATCTCTCATTTGGTACAGACAAAGGAGTCTTATGGATAAGGCAAAAATGAAGATTATGAATGGAATAAGAACTACAAATTTTTTATTTTTTGGCACGAGGTTTGCGCTTAACAGAAGATTTCTTTGCTTTTTCCAATGCGCTGAGCCTTTTCTTAATATCTTCTATCTCTTTTCTTGTAGGGATGTTTAATCTGCTGATTGCTTCATGTATCCGCTTATCCATTTTCTTCTGAATATCGGACGCGCCTCTCTTTACCCTTTCTTTCAAATCATCGGTCATTTTTTTAGCTTCTTTACTACCTATCTTTCCTTTTTTATAAAGTTCATAAACAAGCTCATTAGCTTTTTCTTCCGCTTTTGACGCAAAATCTGATGCTTTTTTTATAAAATCACTCATAACTTTCCTCCTCTTTTTATAATTCTACTGCCAATAATTGTTTATTTCTCAAACTCAAGCGCGGCTGTTTGACTGCTGGGTCTGAATTCGATGGTTCGGTGTTCACCTCCTAATATTTTTTTAATAATTCGCCAATTGCCTTCAACCCCTGTTTTTTAAGATTTTCGGTAACACCAGCGATATAGGGTTTAGCAAGGTCTAATAATGTATCCTGCAAACCTTTGAATTGTGGCTGGTCAACCGTGCCCGTTATCTGAAATTTCATTTCAACAGGATTTGTCTTATTTAGCGCGTCACAAATAATGGGTAAAGGAATAGATCCAACCACCTGCTTACCGCCGCCCTTTGGAAGAACTGTATGGTCTTTCAAGATTATGGAATTATTAGAATCAATTGATCCATTTATGATGTTCGTATGCGAGTTAATTGATACAACTCCTTTTTTTAAATCAACGGGCAAAGAACCTTCGTAAATAAATTTTATGGCTGTGACATCAATATCTTTTGCTGAAAGGTCACAGATTGTTGTCTGACGGCTTTGTTTAAAACTTTGAGCGTAATCTAAATTAAAACTACCTGAAAATTTACCGTCTTTACTCACACTGCCTCGCACATCAAACTTGTCAAAACAAATCCCTTCGGATGAAGACAATCTAATGTTTTTGATATTGATGGCAGCTTTATCTATATTGAGTGTTTTCCCATCGTCTGTTTCCAGCTTCAGCTGCGAATCTTTAATTTCGAAATTTTGAATTTGAAACAGGTATCTATCGCTTGGTGTCATAAACCTGATCCTTCGGCCGCAAGGCAGGGCTTTTACCTCTTTCCTAATCTTTTTATCCTCTTTTCGCTTGGCAGCTTTCTTCTCCACAGCTTTTTTTGAATATCTCTTTTTTATCACATCGTACGCTATTCCGAACCAGTCTTTTTTCTCTTTTAACCGGTCAAGCGCGCCGTCCTTTTCTTCTTCTTCTTTTGATTTTGGCTTAACAAGTTTCTGTACATTAAAACTCCCGTCAGATTCACCTTTCAGATCTATTTCGGCGCCAGACATACTGAAGCTGGATATAACCAGGCGCTTGGATAAAAGCCCGATTATGCTTAACCTCAAGGAAGCATTTTGCGCAAGCACTATACGTTTTTTCTCGTTATCGGGATCAAATACTTTTATGTCTTCCAAGGAACACGACAGAGTTAAAGGCCATATGTTTACCTTCCCTGCAGAAATCTTTGTTCCGGCTCGTTTATTAATACTTTCTATTACGCTGCGTCCAATAATAGGTGAAACAAGAAGACCTAACCCCACCTGTATCACAGCAAGAAATATTACCAGTATTATTATCCCTTTAACATTAACTATCTTCATCAAGCGCCTCCTTTAACGAATTACTAGGATTACGATTCTCCCGATTATGGGTAGTTTTAATAACCATTTTGTGAATTTTGAATCTCTTACTTTATCCAAGTATTTTCCCCTTAGAACAACGATGCCCTTTTTTGATAAAAAGTATACAGGCAGGCAAAGAGCAGATGAAAGAACAAGTCCGCCGGTAACAAGCGTATTATTGAGGTCTAACCATGCAAGAACAGGTAAATGCGTAATGATACTCCAAAAGGGCGTAAGAAAACCTGCGTCAATAAGAAGAAAACCTCCGATTGCATCTGTGAAAGAACTTATACCAAGTACATAAAAAAACTTAAAAAGAGGAAGGACAAGTATTGAAGCAAGTCTATTTATCTTAAATGCAAACAAACATAGCAGAAGGACTATGAACATAGCGCCGTTTAAAGGGATGAACCCCATAAACATACCAAGGCATATTCCTGCAGCAATTCTGCTTGGCGCTACGTTAGATGTAAAAAGACGCACTATTTTTGCAGGCAGTTTAACAAATGGTATCATAACATAATATCTCCTATTATTTTTCCCTTGTCTGGTTTCTTAATTATACCACATTCGGTTATTATTGCGGATATAAGTCTTGCAGGTGTTATATCAAAGGCAGGATTATATACATTTACGTCTTTAGGCGCTATTCTTTTACCGCATAGATTTGTTACTTCTTCGGGAGCTCTTTGCTCGATTGGAATTTGTTCCCCGGATTTTATTTTCATATCAAATGTAGAAATAGGAGCAGCTACATAAAAAGGAATACTATGTGCCTTCGCAAGCACTGCCAGACTGTACGTGCCTATTTTATTTGCGGTATCTCCGTTAGAGGCAATTCTATCAGCTCCGACTATTACGCAACTTATTTTCCCTTGTCTCATCAACGAGCCTGCCATATTGTCGCAGATCAGTGTAACATCAATCCCCGCTTGCATCAGCTCCCATGTTGTAAGCCTGGCTCCCTGCAGCAATGGTCGGGTTTCGTCTGCATAGACTCTTATCTTCTTGCCTTGCTCATTTGCATAAAAAATTACACCTAGGGCTGTTCCATAATCAGCGGTTGCCAATCCTCCAGCATTACAATGAGTTAAAATCACGTCTCCATTCTTTATAAGCTTTGCTCCGTTTTTACCGATATTTCTGCAAACATTCTTATCTTCATCTATAATCTTTTGCGCTTCATTTAACAATTTGGATTTTATTTCGCTAATTGACAGTTCTTTATGTTTTTCACAGCATACGCGCATTCTATCCAGCGCCCAGAAAAGATTAACTGCAGTAGGTCTGGAAGATGCGAGATATGATATAACATGTTCAAGTTGTTTTTTGAGTTCTGGATAATCTTTTGCCCTTGAATTCTGCACACCAAGAATCACACCCAATGCTCCGGCAATACCTATGGCAGGAGCTCCACGAACTCTCAAATTCTTAATTGCTTCCCATATACTCTCCACAGTATCGCAATATATGTGCTTAAACTTGTTTGGAAGCAGTGTTTGATCTATTAACTTAATTCTTCCTTCGTGCCATTCTATTGTTGATATAGACATTGTTTAACCATATCGTCAGGACGATTAAATCTTAAATATATACAATTTTTACAGTGTTGTCAAAAACTGTGCTTTACTTTGCAAATTGAAGCTCGTAGAGACGTTTGTAATATCCCTCTTGCGCCAACAACTCTTTATGCCTTCCACGTTCCACTATCTGACCCTTTTGCATCACCAAAATCTCATCGGCAGTGCGTACAGTTGAAAGATGGTGAGCAATAGTAATCGTGGAGCGGTTGCGACGCAAACTTTCCATGGATTTTTGGACAAGGTGTTCAATTTCACTGTCCAGAGCTGAAGTAGCCTCATCCAGAAGTACAATGGGAGCATTACGCAATATAGCGCGGGCGATAGAAATAAGCTGTTTCTGCCCGCCCGAAACATTTATTCCCTGTTCTCCGATCTGCGTGTGAATGCCGTTCGGCAATGACTGAATAAAATCCCATGCCTGTGCCTGGCGCGCCGCCTCTTCCACTTCATTGTGGTTGGCTTGCATGCGTCCCATACGGATATTGTCGTATACGGTACCCGAAAACAAAAATCCTTCCTGTAAAACAATGGCCATGCATTGCCGCATCTCATTTATCTTAAAGTCGCTTATGTCCTTTTCATCCAATAGGACATGTCCCTCAGCAGGGTCATAAAAACGCAGGATAAGATTTATGATCGTGGATTTTCCCGCGCCTGAAGCTCCAACAAGGGCCACGCTTTTACCCGGGTCCACACTAAAATTGATATGGGAAAGATTCGGCAGTTTTGACCGTTCATAATAGAAAGTTACGTCTTTAAACTCAATTTTTCCTTTTATCGGACGCGGATCAATGGCAGTAGGCTTTTCCTGTGGCCAAGGACGCGTGTCAAGCAATTCATAAATCCGCTCCATGGAAACCTGACCACGTTGTATTGTTTGGACTGTATTTACAATCTGTAAAAGTGGAGAATATAGATAGCCAACATAAGTGTAAAAGGCTATCACCTGACCCACTGTAATTTTCTCTCGCATTACCAGCCAGCCGCCATAAAAGAGAACCATAGCAGTCCCCAAAATATTAAGAAATTCGCCGATTACGTTGAATATGGCATTAAGGGTATGGGTTTTAATGCGCATATCCTTATCCTGACCGATATATTGCTCAACTTTGTTTGTCTTGAATTGCTCAAGATTTAAGGATTTAATAACCTTGATACCGGAGATAGATTCAGTAAATTCGGATGTAAACTCTTCGTAATTACGCTGAATAGAGCGATGGCCTTGCTGCAGCCTTTTCTGAAAGTAGACAAAGCTAAATAGATAAATCGGCATTACTAAAAGCCCCACCAGAGCAAGAGACCAGTTTGTTGCAAACAACATAATGGCTACTCCGACAATAATTATCCCGCTGCTTACGACGGTAAGCAAAGAATTGGTAGTCATATGTTCCACATTCATGACATCGTCCAGCATACGTATGATAATGTCGCCCATTGGGATGCTATCATAATAGCGGCTGGAGAGAAGCTGCAGGTGACGCATAATGCGTATCCTCAAACGGGAGATAAAACTATAACCAAAGCTCAGCATCTGGTTATTGCGCTTTACCACCATTACACCGCGTATCAGGAAAGCAGCGACAATAAGACAAAAATAGAGTAAGGCTTCCTGCAATTTTTTATTGGGGATGTAATCATCGAGCATGGTACGGATAAACTGGGGAAGAAGAAGCTGAATCCCTGAAACAAAAAACATAAGGATAAGGGCTTTTAAAAGGAAGTGCTTAAAGTGCAGCGTCTCCTTTATATAACGAATGAAAATCATAATCGCTCTCAGATCTTAGCACGATACTGCTTGCTGTTTACTATTCTTCTAATAATCTCCGAAGTTGATTTTCCATCTACTTCCGGGATAATGATAACCTTTCCGCCGTGCGAGGTTACAGTGTTTCTTCCAATAATCTCATTTATCTTATAGTCTCCTCCTTTGACCAATATATCAGGAAGTAATGTTGATATAGTTTTCTCAGGATCCAGTTCATCAAAAATTACAACATAGTCAATAAATTCAAAAGCAGAGAGTATTTCAGCTCGTTCATCCTGCGGGAATAGGGGTCTTTTACTGCCCTTTAATGCCTTTATGGATTTGTCGCTGTTTATGGCAACTATGAGTACATCAGCTAGCTTTTTTGCATCCCTTAAATATTTTATGTGTCCAACATGTATGAGATCAAAACAACCATTGGTAAAACCGATTTTCTTTTCATGTTTTTTTAAAGAGTCTACTATTTCTTTCAACTCGGAAAGAGATTTGACTTTATGTTTGCTCACAATATAATTTTTCTTCAACAAGTTTGCAGATTATATGAATTACTGTAATGTGAGCTTCCTGAATACGGGGAGTGCTTGAGGAAGGAGCAATGAAGCATAAATCCGTCATTTTTGAAAGCTCTCCACCTTTCCCGCCTGAAAACCCAATAGTCGTAAGTTTCATGTTCTTTGCTTTGCGGATTCCAGCCAACACATTCTCTGAATTTCCGCTTGTTGATATACCAAGAGCTATATCTTTAGAAGCTCCTAATGCCTCTATCTGACGTGAAAAAATTTCATTAAAGCCGTAATCATTAGATATTGATGTTATTACAGAACTATCTGTGGTTAAAGCAATTGCCGGCAGTGCGCTTCGTTCCAGTTCAAATCTGCCAACCAGTTCTCCTGCCATGTGCTGCGCATCAGAAGAACTGCCTCCATTTCCAAAAACAAGCAGTTTTCCTCCCCTTCCTAATACATCAGCAATACTATTTACTATCTTAACTATAACATCAATCTGATGATCTACAATATCCCGTTTTACCGCAACATTATTTTCTAGTATTTCTATTATTTGTTTGTTCATAATTTCCAATTAAGGAGTAAAATTAATTTTTTTTGGCAGATCAGTTATAAATGCTACAAGTAATTTTATTGTATTTTCAGCATCTGAAATAGACAGCATTTCCACAGGTGTATGCACATAACGCAGAGGAATACTGATGAGTGCTGCTGCAACACCACTCTTTGAAAGCTGTATTACATTTGCATCAGTGCCTGTTCCCCTAGGTTCTCCGGACATTTGATAAGGGATTTTATGTTTCTTGGCAGTATCTATCAACATTCTTCCAAGTTTAGGATTAATATTTGCCCCTCTTGCGAGAATTGGTCCTGCTCCTATTTTAACATCTCCTGCTTTTCTCTTGTTCATTCCAGGGTAGTCTGTTGCAAATCCGACATCTATTGCAATACCTATGTCAGGTTCTATATCAAAACTGCTAATTTTTGCTCCGCGAAGCCCAACTTCTTCCTGAACTGTTGAAACGCCAAATACAGCAGCATTAAATGTTTTTTTATAAATTTGTCTCATTGTTTCTACAACAATAAAACCTCCTATTTTATCGTCAAAAGCCTTAGAGGCCATTACTCCATTATTCAAATTAATAAGTTCTACATCAAATGTAACAGGATCCCCTATGGAAACAAGTTTCTCGCTTTCTTTTTTATTCTTTGTTCCTATATCTATCCAAAGATCCTCTATCTTTATCTGTTTCTTCATTTCCTCTGCATCCATAAGATGTATGGGGTTTTTGCCTATAACACCTTTTATATCGCCTTTTTCTGAATGTACAATAACTCGTTGCCCCGGTATTATTACAGGATCCATCCCCCCTATGGTTGCAAAATAAAGAAAACCTTCATCAGTAATATATTTAATCATTAGTCCTATTTCATCGCAATGTCCGGCTAACATTATTCTTGGAGTTCCCCCTGCATTCTTTATTCCTGCTAAATTGCCTAAAACATCTGTTTTTGTCTCATCTGTTATACCTGACAATTCCTTAAGCATGACCTTCTGAACAGGTTCTTCAAAACCAGAAGGACTTGCTGTGCCCATAAGAGATTCTAAAAACTTTATTGATTCTTTATTCATCTACGTTTTCCTTTCAAAATTTTCACAATTCTATCCCATATTTTATGGGCTACTTCTTCTTTAGTCCGCTTTGGTAATTTTTCCACGTTATTACTTTTATCAATTATTTTCACGATATTAGTCTCGCTTTCAAAGCCTGCGCCAGATTGAGTTACATCGTTAACTACTATTAAATCCAGATTTTTTTTCTTTAGTTTTAACTTGGCGTTTTCTATAAGATTATTAGTTTCTGCTGCAAAACCAACAATAATTTTATTATTTTTTATTTTGCCAAGTTTTTCTAATATATCATCTGTAGGTTCCAGATCGACACGCAAAACATCCTTTCTTTTTATTTTATTTTTTTCTATTTTTCGGGGTTTAAAATCACCAACAGCAGCAGCCATTACCAAAATATCGGCATGCTCAAAATTATCCAGAACAGATTTTCTCATTTGATCTGTAGTTTCCACTTTGATATATCTTACCCCCTTAGGAGGAGCTAAAAGTGTTTTTCCACTTATTAACGTTACATCTGCTTCTCTTACCAGCGCAGTACGCGCCAAAGCAAACCCCATTCTCCCTGTAGACGGATTTCCAATAAATCTTACAGGGTCTATATACTCCCTTGTGCCGCTCGCTGTTATAAGAACTCTTTTACCTTTTAGGGAAGAAAAGACTTCTCCCGTTAAGACATTAACGACGTGCCGGACAATTGAGTCCACTGACGCCAATCTTCCATCTCCTTCGTCTCCACATGCCAGTTTTCCGAACTCAGGGTCAATAAATTTAACTCCAGCCACCTGAAGTTTTTTCTCATTATGTTTGTATATAGAATTTTTGTACATTCTCTCATTCATAGCAGGAGCCATTAAAACAGGTTTGTTTCCGACAGAGAGCAATGTTGTAGAGAGAAGGTCATCTGCAATACCACTTGCTACTTTTCCTATAATATTGGCAGTTGCAGGGGCTACAAGAAACAAGTCAGCAATATCGCTTATAGTTATATGAGTTAAGGAGTCTTTAAGCCCGTATGAGGGAGGAAACATGTTAATATACACAGGATTATTGGAGAGTGTCCGTAACGTTGTCTCTCCAATGAATTTAGCAGCATTCACTGTCATGATAACTCTGACATTTGCATTCAAGTCGTTTAATCTTCTTATTATCTCTGCGGCTTTGTATGCTGCAATGCTACCTGTAACACCAAGAATTATTGTTTTCCCTGTTAGCATTTTATTCTTTTTTCCCCTTTTTCTTTTTACCTTTCTCTACTGTTTCTGTCTTTTCTTCTTCCTTTTTCATAGGTTTACAATTTATCTTTCCTGTTCTGATTTCTTCCAATGCAATATTTACTGCCGTACCTTTGATATCTACAAGTTTTGGCGATCCTGTATTTAGCTGTCTTGCTCTCTTTGCAGCCATATTTAGCAGAATGAATATATTTTCTGCTTTGCTTGTTACCTCTTCCGCTTTCTGGTCTATCATGCCACCCCCTATTATTTTAAGAAACTTTTAATCTTATCCATGTTTTCTATTAATTTTGCCCTATTTTTACTAATCATTTCCCTTTTTTTGTGCTGATTTTCTATAACATCTTTTGGCGCTTTGCTTAAGAAATCTTGATTATCAATCTTTCTGCCTATCTTTTCAAACTCCTTCTCTAATTTGGCAATTTTCTTTTCAAGGCGGTTTTTTTCTGAAGCAAAATCGAATTTATCTCCCAAGCATAAAAATACCGCTATCCCAGATCTAGTAAGATCTGATGGAAATGGAGAACTAACCTTTATATTATAACCTATTTTTATATCTGTAGCATGTAATAATCTTTGCATTCCTGTTTTATCTAGATTCAGTGCTTTTTCCTCCTCTATACTGGTTGTCTTGACTATGTAATTGATATCTTCTGATAAAGAGATATTCCAATCTCCTCTCAAATTTCTCCCAAGATTAATGACCTCATACTTAAGCATTGCTTTGTCTGTTTCTTCCAGATTAACATATTTAGAATCTGCTTCTGGCCAAGATGATATCATAATACTTTTATCCAAATCCGAATCTATAGTCTTTCTTAGATTCTGCCATATCTCTTCTGTGATAAATGGTATAAAAGGATGCAATAACTTAAGACTTTGTTTCAGTACATGAAATAGTACTGCTCGGGCTGCAGAGCAACTTGTTCCTTCAGATATTCTATGCTTTATTATCTCTAGATACCAGTCACAAAATTCGTGCCAGAAGAAATTGTAAATTGTACTCGCAGCTTCATTGAACTTATACTTTTCCAGACTTTCAGTTAAAGACACAATGGTTTGATTTAATTTAGTTAAGATATACCAATCATCTGATGTCAAATTAGGAGAATCCAAATCAATATTTAAATTCTTATATCCTGTTAAATTTGTTAGTGAAAAACGAGCAGCATTCCACAATTTATTACAGAAATTCCTTGCTCCTTCTATTCTTGTAGTTGTCAGCAGAATATCCTGCCCTCCCAAGGTTGACAACTCTGCAAGAGCCAATCGCAGTGTATCAGCACCGTATTGATTAACAAGATCTATCGGGTCAATTACGTTTCCAGTGGATTTGCTCATTTTCTTTCCCGAAGAATCTCTGACAATCCCATGAAGGTAAACTCTCTCAAAAGGAATGTTGTCCATAAACCGCATTCCCATCATAATCATACGTGCAACCCAAAAATATATTATGTCATACCCAGTAACTAGTACTGTTGTAGGATAGAAATAACCTAACTCTTTTGTCTGATTAGGCCATCCCATTGTAGCAAAAGGCCACAAGGCAGAGCTAAACCATGTATCAAGTACATCAGTATCCTTCTCCAGATCAAGGCTTTCACATTTACCGCATTTCAAAGGTTTTTCTATATCTACCATTATTTCTCCACAACTATTGCAATACCAAACTGGTATTTCGTGACCCCACCAGATCTGTCTGGAAATACACCAGTCTTTAATATTCTCCATCCAGTTTAAGTAAACCTTTTCCCATCTAGATGGCGAAAACTTTATTTTCCCGCTGGTTACAGCCTTTATCGCAGGCTGAGCTAATGATTTCATGCTGACAAACCATTGCTTGGAAACTAATGGCTCCACAACAGTATGACATCTTGAGCAATGCCCTACATTGTGAAGGTGACTTTCTATCTTTAAGAGATAACCTTCTTTTCTTAAATCTTCCACTAATTTTTCTCTGCAAGAATATCTATCCATCCCATTATAAGCACCAGCATTTTTATTCATTCTGCCTTTTTCATCTATAACAACAACTTGTTTCAGATTATGTGCAAGTCCAATTTCATAGTCAACCGGATCATGAGCCGGCGTTACTTTAACCGCACCTGTTCCGAATGAGCTATCAACTCTCTCATCAGAAATAACAGGAATTTTTCTTCCAATAATAGGCAAGATAACTACCTTCTTTATAAACCTTTTGTATCGTTTGTCCTGAGGGTGAACAGCAATTGCAGTATCCCCAAGCATTGTTTCCGGTCTGGTAGTAGCAATTACTATTTGATCATTACTTTGCTCTAAAGGATAATTAAGATAGTATAGACTGCCTTTCAGTTCCTTTCTCTCTACCTCTATATCAGAAATTGCTGTCTGGCAACGGGGACACCAATTAACAATATAATTATCTCTGTATAATAATTTATTTTTATACAACCTGACGAAGACTTCCTTTACAGACTTTGCATAGTCCTTGTCCATTGTAAATCTTTCTCTTGACCAATCACATGATGTTCCCAATTTTTTTAATTGACTTATTATTCTATCACGATATTCTTCCTTCCATTTCCACGCATATTTAAGAAACTTTTCTCTGCCAAGACTGTCTCGTGTTAGCCCTTCCTGGGAGAGTCTTTTCTCTATTACATTTTGTGTAGCAATTCCTGCATGGTCAGTTCCTGGTATCCATAGAGCATTAAGCCCCTGCATCCTCTTCCATCTAACCAGAATATCCTGAAGAGTTTCATCTAATGCATGCCCCATGTGCAGAACTCCAGTCACATTTGGCGGAGGAATAACAATACAGAACGATTTTTTACCAGCAGTTACTTCTGCATGAAAGAATCCATTCTTTTCCCAGAAAGAATACCACTTATCTTCTACTTGTTTTGAGTCATATTTTTTCGATATCTCAGTCCCATCTAAAACCATTTTCAAATTTTCCTAATAATGCTAAGTGGCATGATTCTATGCTTTTTTAGACACAAAGTCAATTTTAGATTCCTCTTATCTCACATATATGGGATTTGAAAAGATCCATGGCTTCCCTTTAAGATAAACTTCTACTCTGTAACTGCCAGAGTCCTTAACCTCGTAATTAAGAAATCTATCATTTGCACACTTCACCACAGCTCCATTATGCAACAAACTAATCTTTGCCTCTTGCGGACATTTAATTTGTGACACTAAATCATTGGCAAGCTTTATCTCTTCTCCCATAACAGCTCTATGGTTTTCCCCTGTAACTATAAAGGAAAATCCACTAGCTTCAGCTAAGAAGTCATAGGCAATATACGAACTTCCTTTTCTTAACGCAGAATATACATTTTGTATATCCTCTAATGAATTTCCTGAGAAAGGCATGCTCAATATATGCGTTCTTATTGTATTAAACAGCTTTTTATATGGGAATACACTAATAAATGGCAGTATGTATCTAGCATGAGCATCCAGCCCTCCTATTGCTATAGTGGGCCGTATAGCATTCAATCTATCCCACAGTTTGAGAACCTGTTTTGACGGACCAGTTATCGTTTTTTCAGGATGCAAAAGGTAATAAAGCAGGTTGAATGGATGGATATCTTCTATCCAGTCATGCATATATGACCAGATTTCGATTCCATGGAAATGAAGATTATTTTCCCCCATCCAGGACATGTCTCTTATACCTAAAGAGCGCTTTCTTTTCCTTATTGGATGCGCTATAAATCCAAAGCCGTTCTGTTGTTTCACCTTTTCAATATAAGTTCTGGGATCTTTTTCTCTCAGTTTAGGAACAATAGCTTCTTTTATATTAAGAGCAATAAAGTGATTAATCTTGGGTGTTATCTCCTCTCCGACTAAGAAAAGGACATTCTTACACCATCCCTCACCATGCCTTTTTCTCCACTTCATAGTGTTATGGTCTGTTATAATAACAAAATCCAGATCATTTGATTGAGCAGCTTGTAATATTTTTCTATACCCTCCGCTGCCGTCAGAACATTTTGAATGAATGTGTATTACACCTTTATAGTCGACAAGTTCAGGGTTGTTCATCTTGAGAGGGTTTTGGAGGCTTGTGAAGTATATAAAATATACCTCCAAAAAGATTTAGAATGAGTGTGATAAGTCTCACAATTATTGACATGGTTACAGCTAAGCCGCAAGCTCCTGTGATAAGTCCAAAAAAATATTTATACATGCTCTCTCCAAGTCCCCATCCTGCGAATGTGATTGGAATCGCGCTTATAACTGCAATAATTGGAATAAACAAAAAGAAGTATTTCATTGAAACATCCAAACCCAGACCTAATGCTATCTGGTAATTCATCAATATAGACATAATCTGTATAACGATAGACATTAGAAAAACCTTAGCAAGCAAAACTTTTTTGGACCTGTAAATATAGAATGCTGAGTATACACGCTTTAAAGAAACAACAACTTTTTGCCATCTTTCCTTTTTTACATCAAAAGAAAAAAATTTCATAAGACGCTTGTTAAAAAAAACAATACATAAGATAATTATTATCAAAAAAAACACAACTATACTTATTGCAGGTTTTCTAATCTGGGGCTCCGATATGGCATAGAGACTTGCAACTGCTCCTATCGTAAGAAGAGCAAACATGCCAACAATTCTGTCAATAAGCACTGTTGTCGCTGCTTCAAGTCTTTGCTCAGTGTGTTTTGACACATAATACGCCTTCACAACGTCTCCACCAGTCAGGCTTGGCATAAAGGTATTAAAAAATAGTCCAATAAAATTCAGTTCTAATGTTTTAAAAAACGGAAGATATATGTCCTGCCCTTTTAGAAGTTCCTGCCATCTTAAGCAGGCTATGAAAACAATAACAATATACAATCCAATTGCTATAAGAAGACGTGATAACTCTATGCTTTTGATATGCTCTACTATTTTGTGAAGGCTAATATCCGGTCTTGAGAAAACATACCAGAGAATTCCTAGGCTAATACATAATTTTAGAATCCAAAACAGTTTTTTTTTCATGGATTTAGCCTACTGATAACTGTTTACTCATTACTGATTACTGTTTTTATACCACCTGATAAATTTGGCAATTCCATCTTCTATAGAAACCTTGGGTTGAAAATTTAGCATCTTCTTGGATTTGCTGATGTCTGCATACGTAATGCTCACATCACCAGGTTGAGGAGGCAGTTCGGCTATCTCTGCCTTTTTATTGAGCTCTTTTTCTATTAAACCTATGAAGTGATTTAATTCTACTGGATGAGAATTGCCAAGATTGAAAATTTCATATTCGAATTGCTTGTCAAGAACAGATACTATTCCATCAATAATATCATCAACATATGTATAATCCCTTTTTGAATGCCCGTCTCCAAATCTCTGAACCTCTTTGCCCTCATCAATCCATTTTGTAAATTTATAGGGTGCCATATCAGGTCTCCCTGATGGGCCATATACAGTAAAAAATCTCAAACAAGAAATCGGTATATTATAAAGATGGTGATATGCATGACACATAACTTCTCCTGCCTTCTTAGTAGCTGCATACGGAGAAATTGCTTTATCTACACTGTCATGTTCAGAAAATGGGGTTTTCCTATTATTACCGTATACAGAAGAAGAGGAAGCAAAAATAAAGTTCTTGACATTCCTGCTTAATTCCAGCAAGTGCATTGTTCCTCTCAAATTGACCTCTTCGTAAAGCAGTGGGTTTTCAATCGAAGGTCTAACTCCTGCCCTTGCAGCCAGGTGGACAACTTTCTTTATTCTATTAGACGAGAAGATTTTCTTTAAAGAATCGAAATCGCGAATGTCAACTCTATATAGTTTGAAATTCTTACGGCCAAGAAACGGTTTAATATTACTTTCTTTTATTAAAGGAGAATAATAATTATTAAAATCATCCACGCAAATGATAGACCTGTTATCATCTAACAACCTTCTTACAAGATGAGACCCAATAAAACCGGCCCCACCTGTTACAAGTATATGTTCATCTCCCATGTATTCGTCCCATCCTTTTTCCATACTCATCAAAGAAATATAAATCTTCAAGATTTCTTTTGGGGACGTTTAATACTCCTTCCCCATCCTTCCAATACTTAATGGAATCCTTCATCTCCACAACTTTTGGGCTTTCATTTGGATATCCGAGAGCAAGTACAGAGTCTATCTCGCATTTATTTGGTATATTTAATATTTTTCTTAAACTTGTTCTGTCAATTGAGCCAAGCCAGCAAGAACCAATACCTTCTTCCATGGCAGCTAGAATAATATTCTCTATAGCTGCTGCTGAATCGCGTTCTCCGCCAGTTGCTATCTTCTCCCTATTAAGAAGAAGAACAATGTAAACTACAGGTTGTTCTCCTTCTTTTGGATCTCCTTCAGGCGCAATATATCCTGCCCATTTAAGTGTACTAAAAACTTTATTAACTAGTTTACTATCCTGAACAATTATATACTCGCACGGCTGAAGATTGGCGCCGGATGGAGCAAGACGACCAGCATTAACTAGTTTCTTCAATATTTCAGAAGAAATAGGTTTTTGCTTAAACCGCCTGATAGTCCGTCTCTTAATAATCGCGTCATATACATTCATGGGTTTTTACCAATCTTTATCTATTGAAAGATATTCATCCAGTTTTTTATGTACTATTTTCTTTATCTCTTCAAGTCTTTCTTGAGTTTTAGCTTCAAATCTTAATACTAATAATGGCTGTGTATTTGATGCTCTTACCAGTCCCCAGCCATTCTTAAACAAAATCCTTACTCCATCAATATCAATTGTGTCATATTTTGCTTTAAAATATTTCTCAACACTATCCATCACCTTAAATTTGTCTTCCTCAGATGTGCAATTTACTCTTATTTCAGGTGTTGAAAAATAATGCGGTATCTCTCTGACTATATCTGCCAACGATTTATCACGTGCAGATAAAAACTGAAGCAGTCTTCCTGATGCATATATACCATCGTCATATCCAAAATAATTATCTGCAAAAAACATATGTCCGCTCATTTCTCCTGCCAGAGGAGCCTGATCTTCTCTCATTTTTTTCTTAATGATAGAATGTCCTGTCTTCCACATTATAGGCTCTCCTCCATGCGCTTGAATATCTTCTATCAATGCCTGAGAGCATTTAACATCAAATATTATCTTTGCTTTTCCCTTTGAAAGAACATCCCTCGCGTAAAGAGCAAGTAACTTGTCCCCTCTGATTATATTTCCTTCGTTGTCAATCGCGCCAACCCTGTCTGCATCCCCATCATAGGCAATTCCAACATCCGCTTTTGTTTCTTTTACCTTTGCTATCAAATCAGCCACATATTTATCTACAGTAGGATCCGGAAGATGGTTCGGAAAACTGCCGTCAGATTCACAATAAAGAGAAATAACTTCACATCCCAGATCTCTAAACAATCTTGGCGCAATGTCACTGGCTGTCCCATTTCCCGCATCAATAACAACCTTAAGTTTCTTCTTTATCTCTATCTTTGCCTTAAGCATTTGGAAATATGTCTGTCTGGGATCTTCTTCTTTGACAGTCCCCTCTCCGGTTAAAAAATCATTGGACTCTATAATTTCTCTTAATTTCTGAATTTCCTCGCCATATATTGAAGCAATACCTTTAGATATTTTAAATCCATTGTATTCGATCGGGTTGTGACTCCCTGTTATCATTATTCCTGCACCTGCATTATAGTGCAGAATTGAAAAATAAAGCATAGGCGTTGGTCCTTCCCCAACATCAATAACATCGCAGCCCGTTGAAAGAAGTCCGCTTATCAGCCAATCATTCAAACTTTTAGAACTTAATCTGTTGTCATGTCCTACCGCAATCTTCTTGTTTCCTGACATATACGTGCCAACTGCTTTACCGATGTTTGTAACAACATCTTCTGTTAGATCCTCTTTCACTAACCCTCGAATATCATATTCCCTAAAAATCTGTGTATTCATAGTTTTTCTCCCAGTCTAAAGGCATTTTTTAATAATTCTGGATTCTTCAATATAGCACCCTTCTCATTAATTCTGAAACAGAAAAGTTCCTCTTTGTAATCTGCATTAATAGTAATAAAGAAATTCTTTACAATTGATCTTGCATTGTCAAAGAAATCTTTCCTGTCTGATGCCTCTACAGAAATAAAAGCCCCTATCCTCCTTTTTCTAAAAACTTGTTTTCTTAGTATGTACTTCTCTCTCCAGACACATTGGAATCTATCTATCATCATTTTAGTCTGAGCGCTGAGACTTCCAAAGAATATGGGAGAAGCCAAAATTATAGCATCAGCCTCCTTTGCTTTTCTATAAACAGTTTGCATATCGTCTTCAATTATGCAGTATCTATCATTAGGCATATTGTTACACTCCTGACATGGAGAAAATTTAAGATCATTTAAGACGATCTTCTCTACCTTTGACCCTTTATTTTGAGCGCCTTTCAAAGCATTATCAAGGAGAATATCTGTATTCCCACCCTTCCTTGGACTCCCATTTATTCCTAATATTTTCATCTAAAAGCTCTCCAATTTACTTAGATGTGAAATACATCAGAGCGGGTGAAGGGAATCGAACCCTCGTATCAAGCTTGGGAAGCTTGTGTTCTACCACTGAACTACACCCGCATGGTGGGGAGAGGAGGATTCGAACCTCCGAAGGCATCGCCGTCAGATTTACAGTCTGATCCCTTTGGCCACTTGGGAATCTCCCCATTTTTAGAGCCGGCGAAGGGACTTGAACCCCCGACCCGCTGATTACAAATCAGCTGCTCTACCAACTGAGCTACACCGGCACTAGAAAAGAACGTTGCCATTATACATATTTTAATTTAAATGGCAAGATTTCGCATTGCCTCATCAAAAATCTATGAGCTTTTTTGTCTTTTTTAATGGATCTTTAGCGAGAATAAGTATTCTGTGCTAGTGAAGGTATGACTACACGTGCTTGTCTTGGCATGAAGATATGATATGGTGCTAGCAGCTATATGTCAAAAGGTGTCTGTCCCCTTAATCTTATTTAAAGCATTTTTCGCTGCCCCTCGGACATCCTCATCTTCATCCTTTAATGCTTGAATGAGGGGTTCTACCGCCCTTACATCTCCTATCTTACCAAGAGCAACTACTGCTACCTCTCGGACAACCCAATCTTCATCCTTTAATTGACGGATGTTTCTTTCTATCCGGTAGTTTTGGAGTATGACCATTACAATGGATAGCACGACCAAAACAACCACGATTAATATTTTCCTAAAGCGCATTTCATCATCTCCTGAGAAAGGTTATAGTTTAGTTAAAAGCTGAGCCAAACAAGACTATCTTCTGAGGTTGATACTCATCCCTGATTTTCTTGGTGA